>OFHJ01000234.1_pt1 | contig 23147 bp, 22 predicted proteins | sample 1522001 | NCBI WGS metagenome assembly OFHJ01 (sample SAMEA2464838, study PRJEB22497) | soil metagenome | biome: Grassland; feature: Farmland; material: Clay | place: Australia | collected 2013-02-01 | depth 1.2 m | reverse complement strand
GCGGAAAGTCGCTCCCGGCGCTTTCCGCAAGACCCTACACAGTTGCCGCGGGCTCGGAGCGGTCCTTCGCCCGCTATACCGTGCCGGCGGCGCAAAGACGAGACTTCGAATCGCGGAAAGTCGCTCCCGGCGCTTTCCGCAAGACCCTACACAGTTGCCGCGGGCTCGGAGCGGTCCTTCGCCCGCTATACCGTGCCGGCGGCGCAAAGACGAGACTTCGAATCGCGGAAAGTCGCTCCCGGCGCTTTCCGCAAGACCCTACACAGTTGCCGCGGGCTCGGAGCGGTCCTTCGCCCGCTATACCGTGCCGGCGGCGCAAAGACGCGCCCGAAGGGGTTGGCTGGTTACGTCTCGCGCGGCGAGTCGGGCGCCTCGGGCGAGCGGGTCAGCTCGACGCTGCCGAACACCACGGTCGCCAGCATGGCGGAGGCGAACGCGTAGAAGTACGGCGCTGCCCGGCCCAGCGAGAACAGCAGCCCCATGATCAGGTTGGAGAGAAACTGCCCGACGGCCCGTGACACGGACAAGAACCCCATGCCGCGCCCGAGCCGCGTGTGCCCCACGACCGAGGACATCAGTGTCGGCTCGAAGGTCTCGACCGCGCCCATGCCCAGGCCCAACAGGGCGACGGCGGCGTAGAAGGCGGCCAGCTGCCAGTGCAGCAGCTCGCAGACGCCGATGAAGCCGGAGCCGAGCGCCGAAGGCAGGTATCCGAGCAGCCACAGCGAGCGCACCGGCGACCCGCGGCGCACGCCCAGCGCGTAGCCGCTGACGGCCGACACCCCGAGATACACCACATACGCCAGCACGCCCCACTCGTATCCCTCCCGGACGTGGCCGGTCGCCGCGCTCAGGATGGGAAAGCCCAGGTTGTAGAAGCTGAAGCCATACAAGGTCGCCGACACCAGCAAGGCGATCAGCAAGGTGCGCGGCGCCGGCGCGCGCGGCCCTGCGGAAGCTACACCGGGGGTCCGGGAGGAATACACCCGCGTGCGCTGCACGAAGAGCAGCAGCGCCGTCGACACCAGAAGCGGGGCGACGGCATAGAGCATCACGGTGCCGATCGCGATGTGTCGCCATACGGCAAGCAGCGCAACCGCCGCCGACAGCATGCCGCCGCCGATGTCGAGCGCGTGCAGCACGCCGAAGGCCCGCGCGCGCTCCTCGGGCGGCGTCACATTGACCAGCAGGGCCCGCCGGGGGGGGCTGCGAAAATAGCGCGCCCACCACCCGAGGACGAACAGCAGCGCCGACAGCCACACCGTGTGGGCGAGTCCCGAGAGCGCCATCAGCGGAATGAACGTGTTGCCGGCGATGGACACGGCCTTCTTGTCGAACCGGTCGCCCGAGAGGCCGCCGAGATAGGAGATGAATGCGCCGCCGCCAAAGGCGATGGCGGTCACCATGCCGTACACGTACACCCGCGCGTGCAGATGGAAAACCAGAAAGAGCGGAAACAGGGCCGTCACGCCCTGGTAGCCGAGGTCCGCGAAGAACGCCGAGAAGCACAGCAGCCAGGCGTCCCGAGGAAGTCCTTTGACGGCGGGTTGGGCGCGGCTCACGGATCTCCTCGGGCGGCGGGTGCGGCTCGCGCGATGATCGCATACGCGGGGCCTGCGGCGCCGGGCGACTTCCCCGCGGACGCCTGGGGTCGCCGGACCGCCCGCCAGCGCGGCGAGCGCGCCGGCGCCCGGTCCACGCTACGAGGCGGAATCGATCGCGTCCGTGCCGTCCCGGTCCCGCTCTCTCTCGGAGCAGCACTCGGCCAACGCCGCGCGCAGTTCGCGCAGCTTCGGCGGCTTGGCAAGCAGGCGATCGATATTGGGCGGCATGTCCCTCTCCGAATCCAACCGGCGCCCCCAGCCGGTCAGGAGAATGACGGGCGTGAGGGGCGAGGACTCCTTGACGGCCTTCGCGACCCCGTAGCCGTCGACGTGCGGCATGCCCAGATCCGTGATGACCGCGGAAAACGGCTCCGTCAGCAGGGCGCGGCGGAAGGCGTCGACGCCGTGACGGGAATCGGCGGCGATGACGACCACATGCCCCTCGGCCTCCAGCGTGTCGCTCAGGGATTTGAGGACCAGGGGATCGTCGTCGATCAGCAGCACGCGCAGCTGTTTCAGTGCCGCCTCGGCCGGCTCCTCATGCGCACGGGAGGCGCGGGCCACGATCGGGACCGGAAAGGTGACGCGGATCGCAGTGCCCCGGCCCGGAGCGCTCTCGATCCCGATGTCGGCATCGTGGCGCCGGGCCACCCCGTACACCATGGCAAGCCCCAGGCCGGTGCCGCGCTCGCCCTTGGTCGTGAAGAACGGCTCCAGGCACCGGCTGCTCGTTTTCTCGTCCATTCCGATCCCGGTATCGGCCACTTCGAGACAGACACTGGGCTGGGGATGCAGCGTCCGGTCGGCCCCCTGGACCGCGGGAAGCTCGCGGGTGCGCAGAGTCAACGTCCCGCCCTGCGGCATGGCATCGACGGCGTTGAATATCAGGTTGGTGAGCGCCATGCGGATCTCGCTCTCGATGCCGAGCACGGACGCCAGGGGCCGGGCCAGCTCGTGGACCACGGTGATGACGATGCCCCGCCTGAGGGGCATGTCGTGCCAGCGGGCGCGCGTCAACTCTATCGTCTGCTCGATGAGATCGTTCAAGTCCACCGAGATGAGGGTCGCCTCGTGCTCGCGGGTTCGGTAGAACTCGCGCATGCGATCGACCGTGGCCTCGACATCCCCGATCGCGCGCAGCACGGCCGGCAGATGCTGCCGCGCCCGGGCGCTCAACGTCGGATCGGACTCGAGAAGGGTCTCCACATAGAGCGCCGCCGGAGAGATCGCGTTGTTGATGTCGTGGGCGATCCCGCTCGCCATCTGGCCGAGCGCCCGCAGGCGCTCCTGCTGCAGCAGCGTCCGCTGCGTCCTGCGCAGGTCGTCGTAGGCGGTCTGCAACCTGCGCTCGGCGGCCTCGCGCCTCGAGTTCTCGGCGGTGAGCCTGCGCGTCGTCGCCGCGAGGTCGGCCGTGCGCTCGGCCACCCTCTGCTCGAGCTGGCTCTCCCACTGGCGCCGCCGCGACGCGAGGTCCAGATGGGTGCGCACCCGAGCCAGGAGCTCGCGCGCCGAGAAGGGCTTGATCAGATAGTCGTCGGCGCCCGCATCGAACCCCGCGACGAAGGCTTCCTCCCCGGCGCGCGCGGAGAGCAGGATGACCGGCATCCGCCGCGTCCGCTCGTCGGCGCGCAGCGCCTCGAGCAGGCCAAAGCCATCGAGTCGAGGCATCATCACGTCCGAGAGCACCAGGTCGGGCGGCGCGGCCCGGATTGCTTCGAGGGCCGCCTGCCCGTCGCAGGCTTCGACGATCTCGTACGAGGTCTCCAGCAAGCGCGTGACGTAACGGCGCATATCCGCATTGTCGTCCGCCCACACGATGCGCGACCGCCGTCCGGCGGACGCCGCCAGATCGGTCGGCTGGCAAAGCGCCTGGGCGCGGCCGCCCTCGATGCGCGAGAAATCGAGCAGCGCGTTCACCCGCTTCAGCAGCCGCAGGCTGTTGCGGTACGCGGTCTCGACCTGCTCGCGGTGCGGCTCGGGGATCCCGCCTGCGCGCAACACGTCCTCGAGCGGCCCGAGCATCAGGGTGAGCGGCGTGCGGAACTCGTGGCTGACGTTGGAGAAGAACGCGGTCTTCGCCCGGTCGATCTCGGCGAGTCCCTCGGCGCGTTTGCGCTCCCGATCGTAGGCGCCGGCGTGTTCCACGATGGCCATGACCTGGTCGGCCGTCGCGCGAAAGAATGTCTGGTACCACTCGTCGAACGGGCGGTGTGGACTGATGCCGCAGATCAGCAGCGCATACGGCGCAGACTGCCCGCCACGGCAAAGAGGAATCACGATCGCCCGTTCGACACGGCCGTTCCAGCGATCCGCCGGCAAGGGGCCGAAGCGCCGGGCAAGATCGTCAACGATGACTGTCTGGCCGGTCTCGGCCGCCTCGGCGAGCGGCCAGGCGCCGGAGTCCGGGCCCCCCGTCAGAAGCACGCGGTCCGCGCGGGCGGCTCCCTGGTAACCGGCCCAGCCGCTCTGGCCGGCGAGCCGGGCGACGCGCTCCTCCCGATGCACGGTGTAGAGCAGAACGAAGGGCAGGTCCGGCTCGTTGCCCTCGAGCACCTGCAGCGAGAGGCGATACGCGTCTTCCTCGCACTTCGCGTTGGATGCGCGGGTCGCGAGTTCGTGCAGCATGCGGATCTGACGCTCGCTGCGGACCTTGGCGGTCGTCTCCTGCACCGTGATGAGCACGCCGCCGATCCCGGCGCCCTCGGGCGCCGGACTGAAGGAGAAGGTGAAATAACTCTCCTCGGCGATTCCGGCCCTGCGGATGAACAACTGCAGGTCTTCGGCCCACGTCGCCGGACCGCCGGCCTGGACACTCGCCGCCATGGGGCCGGCGACGGCCCAGGCTTCCCTCCAGACCTGCTCGGCCGGCGCGCCGAGCGCGCCGGGGTGTTTGTCGCTCAGAATGGGAAGGACGGCGTCATTGTAGAAATGCAGCAGGTCCGGTCCCCACCACAGCAGCATCGGGAACCGGCTGCCGAGGATGGCCCCGAGCAGGGTCTTCAAGCTCGCCGGCCAGCGCTCCCGCGGACCCAGCTTGGTCTTGGACCAGTCGATTTCGCAGATGCGCGCGCCCGCCTCGCCGCCGCCGGGCCATTCGGCTGCACGCGTCCCACCCTCGATCGTCCGAGACGAACTTGGATCGTCCATCAATCGATGTCCCGATACTCCCGACTCCATCCGCCTGTCGACAAACGCTACCACCGTCCGGGCGGCCGGGCAATGTTGCCTCCCGTGTTGTCTTCCGCGAAATGTCGCGACAGGACATAATTTCGGCTCTTGATAGAGTCACTCTATTGCCTAGATAGAATATTTCGATTTCCTCTATCGCAAGACTCGCTCTAAAGTCTGCCTCGTTCTCCAAATCCACCGACGAGGCGCAAAGCACATGTCTCTCATCAACCAGGAAATCAAGCCCTTCAAGGCCACGGCATTCCACGGCGGCAAGTTCGTGGAAGTGACCGAAGCGAGCATCCGCGGCAAGTGGGCGGTGTTCTTCTTCTATCCGGCCGATTTCACGTTCGTCTGCCCGACGGAGCTCGGGGATCTCGCGGACCACTATGGCGAGTTCCAGCGCCTGGGCGTCGAGATCTACGGCGTGTCGACCGACACCCACTTCACCCACAAGGCCTGGCACGACACCTCGGATACGATCGCCAAGGTGCAGTACCCGCTCCTGGGCGATCCCAACCACGCGCTGGCCCGCAATTTCGACGTGCTGATCGAAGAGGCGGGGCTGGCGGACCGGGGCACGTTCGTCATCGATCCGGAAGGCCGCATCCAGATCGTGGAGATCACCGCCGGCGGCATAGGGCGCGACGCCAACGAGCTGCTGCGCAAGATCAAGGCGGCGCAGTACATCGCGGCCCACCCGGGCGAGGTCTGCCCGGCGAAATGGAAAGAAGGCGAGAAGACCCTCGCCCCCTCGCTCGATCTGGTCGGCAAGATCTGAGCGGCGCAGATCGCCTGCGCCGGGCGCAGCCCCGGCGCAGGCGCCCCTCGACCCCCTCCTCCCGGACCGGACCCACACCATGCTCGGCTCCAGCCTGCAGAACCAATTGAAGACGTATCTCGAGCGGCTCGCGCTGCCGATCGTACTCGACGCCTCGCTCGATGAGAGCGCGGCCTCGCGCGAGCTCGAGGAGCTGTTGCTCCAGATCGCCTCGCTCTCGGACAAGGTCAGCGTGCGGCGCTCGCACGATGCGCGCACGCCCTCGTTCGCGATCCGCCGGACGGGCACCGATGTCGCCGTGCGCTTCGCGGGGGTGCCGCTCGGGCACGAGTTCTCCTCTTTGGTCCTGGCGCTGCTGCAAGTCGGCGGCCATCCGGCGAAGGCGGACCCGCAGGCCCTGCAGCGCGTGCGTGAGCTGCCCGGCGAGTACCGGTTTGAGACCTATTTCTCCCTCTCCTGCCAGAACTGCCCCGACGTGGTTCAGGCGCTCAACCTGATGAGCGTGCTCAACCCTCGGATCCGGCATGTTGCGATCGATGGCGCGTCATTCCAGAGCGAGGTCGAGGCGCACGGGGTCATGGCCGTCCCGAGCGTCTTTCTCAACGGCGAGCCGTTCGCGCAGGGCCGGATGGACCTCGAGCAGATCCTGGCGAAGCTCGATACCGCCTCCCCGGAGCGAGAGCGGCAGAAGCTCGACGGCGAGGCGCCTTACGACGTGCTCGTCGTGGGTGGCGGACCGGCGGGAGCGGCTGCCGCCATCTACGCCGCCCGCAAGGGCATACGCACCGGCGTGGTCGCGGAGCGTTTCGGCGGCCAGGTGCTCGACACGCTCGGCATCGAGAATCTCATCTCCACCGCCCATGTCGAGGGACCGCAGTTGGCAAGGACCCTGGAGCAGCATGTCCGTGAGCACGGCGTGCACGTCGTGAGCGCTCAACGGGCGGCCGAGCTCATCCCGCCCGCCTCTCTGGGCGCCCTGGCGGCGGTGCGGCTCGAGAACGGCGCGACGCTGCGCTCGCGCACCCTGATCCTCTCCACGGGGGCGCGCTGGCGCACGCTCGACGTGCCCGGGGAGGGCCGTTATCGCAATCGAGGGGTCGCCTACTGCCCGCATTGCGACGGACCGCTCTTCAAGGGCAAACGGGTCGCGGTGATCGGCGGAGGCAACTCCGGTGTCGAGGCGGCCATCGATCTCGCGGGGATCGCCGCACACGTGACCTTGCTCGAGTTCGACTCCCGCCTGCGCGCCGACGAGGTGTTGCAGCGCAAACTGCGCAGCCTGCCGAACGCCGAAGTGCGGTTGAATGCGCAGACCACCGAGGTCGTCGGCGACGGCAGCAGGGTGACGTCACTGCGCTGGAAGGACCGGTCAAGCGGGGCGCACCGCGAGGCGGCGCTCGAGGGCGTGTTCGTGCAGATCGGACTGCTGCCCAACACCGAGTGGCTGCGCGGCGCGCTCGGGCTCACCGAGCGCGGCGAGATCGTGATCGACGATCGCGGCCAGTGCTCCGTCCCCGGCGTTTTCGCGGCCGGTGACGCCACCACGGTCCCGTTCAAGCAGATCGTGATCGCCCTGGGAGCGGGCTCGACGGCGGCCCTGGCGGCGTTCGACTATCTCATCCGCCACGGCGCGCAGGCCGAGCCGGACGAAGCCGGGATCGCCGCGTGAGAGCGCGGTGCGGCAAGGGCGGTGCGGCGGCCGTACAGGCCGGCAGCTTCCCGATCAGGTACTCGAGCTGGTCCGAGAAGATCACGTCGCTCGCGTGCACCGGCAGCCCGGCGGACTCCAGGGCGTCCGCCGTCCAGGTATTGCAGGTGTGCAGCGCACCGTAGCGCTCGCCCGAGGCATAGAACGCACTGTCGGTCCCGAGTCCCGCGCCGAGGCGCACCGGCTTGCCGCGGGCGAGGCTCAGAGCGTGGCTGAGGTAGGCATCGACCTTCCACACCTCTTCCCGGTCGGCGCACAGCCAACGGAACTTCGCGCCCGATACCAGCGCGTGCAGCGTCGGCGCGCCTTGGACGAGCACGACGCTCGGAGAGCCGAACAGCGCGGCGAGCCCCTCGAAGAGCGTCGGATGGGGCGACATGTAAAAGCGCCTGTTGCCCCACCCAAAGCTCACGTAGCGCTCATCCGCGTAATGCGGCAGCAGCGGTCCCAGCGGACCGAGCTCCTCGGCGGGCAGAATCAGCCCGCTGTGCCACCCGTTCACGAGCACACCGATCACGGGCGGGCGCGCCGAGGCGTCCGGGCGGGCCGCCAGAAAGGCCGGCGGCGGCGAAGGGATCGATGCGGCGCGGGGCGGCGCGCACCCGTACAGGAGCGCCGCGGCCGCGGCGCCGAGCACAACGAGTACGGCAGGGCGCATCATCAGCGGCTAGCATACCCCCATCGGCCGGACGGCACCGGCGGCGCAGGTTGCCGCCGCGCGCAAGGTGCTGCACCATGCGCCGTGGAAGCTTGCCCAAAGAGCCCTAGGGGGACTGTAATGATCAAGGTCAGCGTCATGTATCCGAACACGCCCGGCGCCCGGTTCGACCACGACTACTATCGCGACCGGCACATGCCGTTCGTGAAGCGCCTCATGGGCGAGAAATGCCGGTACTACACCGTCGACAAGGGTCTGTCGGGATTGGGGCCCGACGCACCGGCGACCTACGTCGCGATGTGCCACATCTTCTCCGACTCCCTCGAAGCGTTCCAGGCAGGCTTCGGTCCGCACTCCGGAGAGATCGTGGCCGACATCGCCAACTACACCGACCTCTCGCCGGTCATCCAGATCAGCGAGGTCGTCGTCGGCAAAGACTGAAGGCGGACCCGGCAGTGCCCCCACGGGACGTCGATTCGCACGCCGCCGGCGCGGAGCGTGACAGGAGTGCGCCCCGCGCCGCTTGAAGAAAGTCGCTATGGGCTCAAGCAAACCGCGCATCGTCGTCTCCTCGCTCCTGGCTGGCTTTCTGTTCGCCGGATCGCTGACCTTTGCGCTGCTCTACGGGGTGCCGCGCTGGAGCAACGCCTTTCAAGGGGCGCTGGCCCCGGTGATCACCGCCTACGGCGGCTGGCCCGTGTCCACGGGCATCGTGATGCTGGCACTCATTACGGCGGGGGTCTGCGGCGCGCTCAGCTGGAAGCGGGAAACCTTCGACTACCTGATTCCGGCGCTCGGCGTCTTCTCGGTGCTGGCGTTCGTCTCCCTGGGGATGCCGGCGCCGATCATCGTCCAGATCAAGGATGCCCTCAGCCTCGTCGTCGTGGGACTGTGCGGACTGATGGTCTTCGGCATCTTCTACTTCGCCCTGAGGGACCGGCTCACCAGACGGCGCCGGGGGCGCAGCCATCCGGAGGGACCGGCCGCCGGCGCGAACTCGGGTTGAGCACGGGCGGCCCGGCTCGAGGCGGTTGTGGGACGGCCGCGCGCGCAGTCTGACCGCGCTTACTGCTCGGCCAGCCGCTCGAGCCGTCGTATCCGGCTCTCGAGCGCCCGCCGCGCTTCCAACAGCTCGACCGCCAACACCGCGCCGCTGACGTTGACTCCGAGGTCGCGGATCAGCCGGCCGGCCAGAGTCAGACGCGGCAGCGCCGCCACCGGCAGCTGCCATCCCTGCGCCGCGCTGCCCCGGAGCGAGACGAGGCCGAGGTCGGCGAGCTCGATCACGGCGGTCAGGTCGAGCCGGCAGAGCCGGCAGATCTCGGCGGCCGCGACCCAGTCGGCGTCGCCGACCACGCGGACTTCATGCACGTGCACGACATCGGTCACGGCGTCATCTCCTCAGATCGGCGCGCGGATCGAACTCCGCGAGCGTTGCGCGCATGTTCTCGTACAACGCGCGCGCCTCGGGCGAGTTTGCCGGCGGCAGAACGACCTTGAGCTGCACGTACGCATCGCCGGACGGCTGGCCGGGCAGGCCACGGCCCCGCAGCCGCAGCTTCTGACCGGACTGCGCACCGGGCGGAACCTGCATCTCGACCGCGCCGCCGAGGGTCGGTACGGTCACGGTTGCCCCCAGCGCCGCCTCCCAGGGTGCGACCGGTAGCGTCAGCGTGACGTCACGTCCATCCAACTGGTAGAGGCGATGCGGACGGACGTGCACCTCCAGGTACAGGTCGCCGGCCGCTCCCCCGCCCGGGGCGGCTTCGCCCTGGCCGGCGAGCCGGATGAGCTGGCCGTTGGAGACGCCGGCGGGAATGGCGACGCGCACCGTGTGCGAGCGCACCTCCGGCGTTCCGTCCGGTTTGACCTCCGGCCGCTTCAGGTCGAGGGTGCGCGTGCCGCCGCCGAACGCCTCCTCGAGGTCGACGTCGATGCGCGCATGATGGTCCCGCCCGCCCTGCTGATGCCGCCCGGCCGCCCCGAACGGACTCCCTCCGCCGAAGAGCGAGGAGAAGAAGTCGCTGAAGCCGCCTTCCTCGAACACGTGCGCGCCGCGGGGGCGTGCGCCGCCGCTGAACTCGAAGCCGCTCGCCCAATCCGGCGGCGGGCGGAATTGCTGGCCGGACTTCCAGTCGCTGCCGAGCTGATCATAGGCGGCGCGCTTCTCCGGGTCCTTCAGCACCTCATAGGCCTCCTGCAGCTCCTTGAACTTCTGCTCGGCGTCCTTTTCCTTGCTGACGTCCGGATGGTACTTGCGGGCCAGCCGGCGGTAGGACTTCTTGATGTCCTCGGCCGTGGCTGTCCGGGCCACACCCAGGACCTTGTAGTAATCCCGATATTCCATGAGCGATGGGCCCTTTTGGCAAGATTGAGGAAACGCTGAGTCGTGACATGGGGGCGGGGCCGATGAAGCCAAGGCCGCGGCGCTTGAATCGCGCCGGTCCGGCCCCCATGCAACATGGCATGAACGCCGAAACCCGCGCCGTAGAGGCCGTGCTGGTGGCCTGCCCGCAATGTCACTCCCTCGTCCGCGTGCCCGAGGCGCGCTCGCTCGAGCACCCCAAGTGTCCGCGCTGCAAGGCACAGGTGCTGTCCGGCACGCCTGTTGCGTTGGATGCCGCGGGCTTCGCGGCGCACGTCGAGCGCGCCACGCTGCCGGCGCTCGTGGACTTCTGGGCGCCCTGGTGCGGCCCGTGCCGCATGATGGCCCCGGTGCTCGACCGCGCGGCGTCCGAGCGCGCGACGCGGCTGCGCGTGGCGAAAGTCAACACCGACGAGCAGCCGCGGCTCGCCGAGCGCTTCGGTATCCGCTCCATCCCGACGTTGATCCTGTTCAGCCAGGGGCGCGAGCTCGCGCGCCAGTCCGGCGCGCTCGACGCAGGCACCCTCTCGCGCTGGCTGGACCGTGCCCTGGGCTGAGGCGGCCCCGATCCGGATCCGTCAGTCCTTGGTCTTCAGGCTTTCCTGGTTCGCCTCGATGAAGGCCTTGATGTCCTCCGCCATGGACAGCAGCCGCAGCCACTGCTCCTTGTAGAGCGTGACCGGGAACCGCCCCATGCCGTACACGGACAGGGCGCCCTTCTCGCTGACTTTCATCGCGAGCTTGCCGCGCCCGGCCTGCTTCAGGCGCTCGTTCTCGGCTCGAAGCCTCTCCAGCTCCGCTTGCACGTCTTCGGTCATTCAAGGCTCCCCGCAGGGCCGATCGTGGCGCGAATTATACCGCCTCCGGGAGCCGGGATGTCCGTGGGAAACCCGCATTTGCGGACACGATCCGATGGCGGGCTCCCGCGCGGCCTCAGGAGCGGGGTTTCGGGCCAAAGCCTCCCCGAAGGGCCAACATCACCAGCTCCGCGGTGTTTTTCGCACCGAGCTTGCTCATGGCCTTCCTTCGGTAGCCTTTGACCGTGCTCTCGGAGAGCCCGAGCTCCGCGGCGATCTCCTTGCTGATCTTCTTCTCCAGGACGCCGGTCAGCACCTGACTCTCCCGGGGGCTCAGTTGCGCGAGCCGTTGGGCGAGCTCCGGGTCCGGAAACACCTCCGCGGCGCCGGCCAGGTAGCCTTCCGCTCGCAGGATCACGGCGTACAGCTCCACCTGCCGTACCGGTTTCTCCAGAAACGCAATGGCCCCGCCCGTCACGGCGCGCGAGACGTTGGCGTGATCTCCGTGTCCGGTGAGCACGATCATCGGCCAGCGGCATCCGGCCCCGACCAGCCGGCGCTGCAATTCCAGGCCCGTCATGTCCGGCATCATGAGGTCCATGATGATGCAGCCGGGCGAAAGATCGGGATATGCCACGAGAAAGGCCGCGCCGGAATCGAAGGTCTGCGGCTGGCATTCGGCCTGCTCGAGCAATCGGGCGAGGCTGTTGCGCAGCAGCGAGTCGTCGTCCACGACATACACGCGGGTCGGTGCGCTATCCATTCCAAGCTCCCTACTCTGGCGACGATAAAGGACTCCGCGAAGACCGATACGCGCGGCGCGTGACCTTTCAGTGATCCGGGTGCCAGCCGGCCCTAATTGCCAAGGTCACACTTGCGTTTTTGGCCCTGTCATCCGGCCGCATGAGGATTCCTGAGACACCCCCCATGCGACGGGAACGTAGCCTGACTTATTAGAGCGCTTTCGCGGGCCGGGTGGGTACCGTCTATAGATGGTTTGACAATCGATCGAATTGGTGCTTGAAGGAAGGCAACTGTCGAAGGCAGCAGCGCCCCCGCAGCCGGGCGCAGGGGGGATCCTTCCCGGCATTTCCGCGGGGAGGCGTATCGCCCGGCGATGAAGCACGCCGCGACAACACCCGCGGCGGGACAGGACATCGGGCCGGCGGTAAGAACGTGCCGATGAGCACGGGGTCCCGGCCGGACGCCTGAGAAAGACACGGCTTTCCCGGCCGGCGGCTTGGGAGGAGGGTCAGGACGTGACACTGATCAGCGGCGAGATGGCTGAGCGAATTGAGGAGTTCGACTGGTCGTCGACCTCGATCGGACCGCTCAGCGGCTGGCCTGCCCGCTGGCGCGACGCCTCGGAGTTCATCGTCGACTCCGGCTTCCCCGCGGCGCTCGCGCTCGGCCCGGATCGGATCTATCTCTACAACGACGCGTTCATTCCGCTCGGCGGGCCGGCCCGCCACCCCTGGGCGCTGGGACGCCCCGTGAAGGAGGTGTGGCGGGAGATCTGGCCCTACCTGGAGTCGAGCTTCGGGCAGACGCTGTCCACGGGCCGGCCGACCATCGAAATCGACCGCCTGATGCCGCTGGTGCGCAGCGGCTACCTCGAGGAAACCTACATGAGGTTCTCCTTCGCGGTGGTGCGCGATGATTCCAACAGCCCGAGCGGGATCCTGTGCACGGCCACCGAGAACACCGAGCTCATCATCACCCGGCGCCAGACGGACTGTCTTCGCCGCCTCGCCGCCAACTGCGCCGCCGCCGACTCCCCGCGGGAGGCCTGCCGCCTCGCGGCGGCCGTGCTCGAAGAGCAAGACCGCGACGTGCCCTTTGCGCTGCTGTACCTGTTCGACCCTGACGGTGGCGGCCTCGAGCTGGCCGCCAGCGCCGGGCTCGGCGCCGAGCCCGGCGATCGCCCGCGGCACGTGCCGCTCGACGCTGCCGCTGACCCCTGGCGCCTCATCGCCTCGACCTCGCGCGGCGAGCCCTCGGACATCGAGGATGTCGCGAGCCTGCTCCAGGCCGCTTCCCACCAACCGGACCCCGCGCCGCAGCGGGCGATCGCGCTGCCGGTCTCGGACGGCAGCCCCGGCGCCCCCTGCGGGGTCCTCGTCGGCGGGATCAATCCGATGCGGCCCATCGCGGAGTCCTGCCAGTTCTACGAATTCGTCGCCACGCATCTGGAGAAGGCCCTGGGCCGGGCCCGGATGAAGCAGCTCGCCGAGGAGCAGGTCCGCGACCTCGCGGCGCTCGACCGCGCGAAAACGGTGTTCTTCAGCAACGTGAGTCACGAGCTGCGCACGCCGCTGACCTTGGTGCTCGGGCCGCTGCGCGAGGTGCTCGAGTACGCACACCTCGAGCCCGAGCACCGTGAAGCGCTCGAAATCGGCTACCAGGCCGCCAGCCGGCTCCAGAAGCTGATCAACTCGCTGCTCGAGTTCTCCCGGGTCGAGGCGGGACGGGAAGATGCCCACTACCAGCCGACCGACCTGGCAGGGCTCACGGCCGACCTCGCCGGGATGTTCCGCTCGGTCCTGGAGCACGAGAAGATCGCCCTGGTCGTCGATTGTCCGTCCTTGCCGGAGCCGGCCTACGTCGACCCGGAGATGTGGACGACGATCGTCCACAACCTGCTCTCGAATGCCTTCAAGTTCACGCTCGCGGGCCAGGTCACGGTGCGGTTGGGCACGCACGGCGATCATTTCGAGCTCGAGATCGCCGACACCGGATGCGGCATCGCCGAGGATGATCTGCCGCGCATCTTTGAGCGATTCGCGCCGGTTCGAGCCGCCCGCGCCCGCACGCTCGAGGGCACCGGCATCGGACTGTCGCTCGCCCAGGAGCTGACGAGGCTGCACGGAGGCACCATGGAGGTGAAAAGTGAGCTCGGCGTGGGCACCACCTTCCGCGTGTCCATCCCGAGGGGATGCGCGCACCTGCCCCAGGATCGGGTCACGGACCATCCACCGCCCCCGCCGCGGGAAGCCGAGCCGTACCTCAACGAGGCGCTCGGCTGGTTGGAAGACGATGTCGAGACGGCGCCGGCGCCCGAGACGGCCGAGACCGGTGTGCGCGGTTCCCCGTCCGCAGTTCCAGAGTCGCCTCGCGGACCGCGCCCGCGGGAGGCTGCCCGGGAGCGGATCCTGGTGGTCGATGACAACGCCCAGATGCGCCACTATCTCTCCCGCCTCCTGCGGGACCGCTGGCAGATCGAGACCGAAGCGGATGGCGCCGCGGCGCTCGAGCACATCCGCCGGGAGGCTCCCGATGTCGTGATCGCCGACGTGATGATGCCGCGAATGGACGGCATTCAGATGGTGCAGGCGCTGCGGGCGGAGGCGGGGATTGCGGAAGTGCCGGTGCTCCTGCTGTCGGCCCGGGCCGGCGAGGAGGCGTCCGTGGAAGGTCTTCAGTCCGGCGCCAACGATTACCTGGTCAAGCCCTTCTCGCGGCGCGAGCTCGTCGCGCGGATCGAGGTCCTGCTCGCGCAGGCCCGGCAGCGCGCCGCCGAGCGCCTGGCCCGGACACAGGCCGAGCAGAATGTGCGGGCTCGCGAGGAATTCTTCGCCGCCCTCGTCCACGAGCTGCGAGCCCCCGTGTCGTCGCTGTTCTCGTGGCTGGAGGTGTTGCAGAGCGAGAAAGTGAGCCGCTCGAGCCTCCTCGGCTCTCTGCAGGCCCTCGAACTCTCCGCCAAGTCGCTGCGCCGCCTGTCGGAGGACCTGTACGACATCGCACGTGCGACGTCACGGCCCATGCCTGTCGCACCCCGCGTGTTCGCATCGATCGCTCCACTCGTCGCCGCCGTCGTCGAGGCCTTCGCACCGGCGGCGTCCAAGAAGCGGATCACGCTGCATCCGGCGCTCGAGGCCGACAGCGGCCCCGCGAGCGTCGATCCCGACCGGCTCCAGCAGATCGTTTCCAACCTGTTGTCCAATGCGATCCGCTTCACGCCCGCCGGCGGCCGGATCGACCTCGTGTGCGCGCGCCGCGCGAGGGAGGTCGAGCTGCGGGTGAGCGACTCCGGCCGCGGTATCGCGGCGAACGCGCTCCCCCATGTCTTCGAGCAATACTGGCAGGGCCGGCGGGCGCCGGATGGTGACGGCGGTCTCGGCCTGGGGCTTTCCATCTGCCAGCGGCTCGTGGAGCTGCATGGCGGCCGGATCGAGGCGCTGAGCGCCGGAGAGGGGTTGGGCGCGACCTTCGTCGTCCGCTTTCCGCTCGCCGACGCCCCCCCGCAAGGCCGCCCGGCGCGGCCTTCGGCCGGAACGCCGGTTAGAGTGCGCGACGCGGCGCTCGCGATCGAGCGCCTCGCGGAGCGGCAAGCGGCCCGGGACGGCCCCGCCTCGTGAGCCCGCGCGGCCACTGCGCGAGTCCGCGACCCGGACCCTGCCGGGCCAGGACGCGCGCAGCAGCCCCACCGGCTTATAGTGCCGTCTGAATCTTCTGCTGCACGCGCCTGGCCAGCAATTTCGCCGCGGCGCCCCAGTTATCGAAGCGCACCCAGAACGAGAGCAGCTCGGCCACATCGAGCTCCTCCAGGTCCGGCCCGCTCAGCGTGCCGGCGACCCGGTACACCCAGCGAGCCGCCTCCGCATTGGCCCAGGCCGACTTTCCATACCACGCCCGCAGGAGCTCGCCGGAGGGCGCGGGGTGCCCCAGCGCAACCAACAGCTGCGCGACGGCGAGCGCCTGGTGAAATTCCCGGGGCAGCCCCTTAAGCTCCCCGCCCCGGTGCAACGGAATATCGAGCGCCTCCGACCGCGAGGCCAGGTAGCCGATGAAGCGATCGCGGTTCATGAGGCGTCGCGACGGCAGAGGCGGCATTCGATCCGGGACATCACATCGTGGCGGGCCTGCCGGTCAAGCGGCTCGCTCCTGGGATGCGAACACCGGGCCCGCGTCCTCGTCCACGTCGGCCATGCAGTCCTCCAGCGTGTACAGCATGTAATCGTAGCTGCGCTGCAGGGCCGAGCGTATGGTCCGGATCTCCCGTGCGCCCGGGTGTGCGCCGAGAAGCGTCGCGACGACCTCCAATGCCTCCCACGGATGGGCGTCATCGTATCGGGCATGGGCGCGCAGCCAGCGCATGCCGGACTTGCGCTTCTCCTCCGGCAGCGACTGGGCGTAGCAGTCCGATGAGCACACGAGGTGCGCCCACTCCCCGGTGACCCCCTCCACCGCGTAGTTGGTCGCCACCATCGCCACCGCGAGCGGCTCGCGGTCGCAGACGTACCAGCACCAATGGGAGAGCGCCGCCGAGGCGGCCGCATCGGAGCCGAACAGCAGTTCCTCCCGCGTGATGCCGCCGGCATCCGCCCACTGCACCCAGTAGTCGGCGTGGTTCTGCTCCACGCGGACGTTTCGAGTCAGGAACGTCCGGGCGAGATCGTGCCCGGGCTTGCCATATTCCAGCTTGGCCAAGTTTCGCCCCATGTACTGGGGAAACTGGTCGATCACGGGCCAGACGCGCAGGAAGAACTTGCGCGCGGCGCGGTACGGCAGCACCGCATCGCGCATCTGATGAAAGAGGCGGTGGCCGCAGACCCGCTCTTTGCGCTCCCGCAGGTCGTTGACGGTGGCCTGCACCCACTGCGGGTAGCTCGCAAGGTCCCGCAAATCGCCGGTTCGCATCCAGTAACTCACCATCGGTGTCTCCCGATTCGGACTGATAGGTCGGATTCCCGTCGATGTCGCCGAAGTCATTCGGCAGCGGCAATGTAGCCCAATCCCAGCCGGCCGCCAAACCGTCTAAAGACGGTCTGCGCCGCGATGAAGAAGTTCCGCTGTTGTTTGCAGGGCGGTCCCGGTCCGGCGCCGGACTCCCGTGGCACCGGACTGCTGCGGCATTGGAGTGTCGAGACGTCAAATGACGTGTTGTCTTGGACGTGATTCCTTCACGCCCGGCGCCACGCAGCAAAGCCACTGCGCGAGGAGGCCGAGCCGGGACCCCTCGTTCGCGGGCCGCGCCCGCCGGAAAGTGCGTCAATCGCCCGCCACGTGACTATTGCCGGGACGCCATGCATAATCATCCACAGTGCCATGATCACCCTCACTCACCTCATCGAGCCCATTACCGGCCCGGCTTTCGCGGAAAGCCGGGGGCGTCTTGGGGTCGAGTCGGACAAGAATGAATCGAGGGTGAGTCTCCATGGTGACCGAAGAGCAATCTGCAGAGCCGACGCAGGCCTTGTGCCTGCGGGTCCGCGCGGAAGCTGATCCAGGCGCGCTGGCGCGCGTGGTGGGCTTTTTCCAGGGTCTGAACGTCATCCCCCGCCGGGTCCTGGCGGAGTTCGGGATCGATGCGACACTGCACATCCGGGTGGATGTCGCGGGCCTTGCGGAAAACCGCCTGTCCGTGATCACGGCCAAGATCGGTCAGATTCCCTCCATCGAGAACGCCTACTGGCACCGGCTCTGATTGCCGGCTCGCCGCCCGGTCGGCGGGCGGCGCCTATCCGCCGTCGAGCTCCGGGTAATGGCGGAAGATCCCGTCCTCGTTGAACGGCAGGCGGCGATCCGACTCCAGGTAGGCGGCAGTCCGCGGACGCGCCTCGACGGCCCGGCGCAGCGCCCCCAAGCGCCGATACCGGCGCGACACGCGTTGCATCGTGCGCGGGAAGGCATAGTCGAGACCGACCAGGACCTGAAACAGCGACAGATCGGCGTAGGTGAGCCGGCCCCCGACGAGCCAGCCTCGGCCGCGCGCGTTGCGGGTGAGCACCCGCTCGAAGTAGTCGAGGTACTTCGGCAGGCGGTGGGCGAGGAAGTCCCCGGCGCGCCGCTGCGCCTCCGGCTTCTGATCCTCGTAATACAGGCTCGAGGCGAGCGGATGGTGGGTGTCGTGGATCTCGTCGACGAAGTCGGCGATCGTGAGCTGAAGCTGGTGGGTCCAGTGCCGCCCGCTCTCCTCCCGGGGCGCGAGGCCGTGGCGGCCACCGAGAAAGAGCAGAATGTTCGCGGTCTGCGCCACCACGTGCCGGCCTGCCTTGAGGAAGGGCGGCGCGAACGGCAGCTCGCCCGCTTCCCGGCCGGCCAGGAAGCGCATCATCCCGGAAACCCCGTTTTTCTTGCCGGTCCGGCGCGCCACGTCGACGTACTCGACGCCCGCCTCCTCGAGTGCGAGGCGCACGAACTCGCCCCTTCCCGGAATCGTCGGCCAGTAATACAGCTCGTAGCGCATGGCGACTCCCCGCGGGCCCTGAGACCGCGAATGGTATCAAAAAGCTTCGGGGCCGCGCCGAAGCCGGACGCCGCCGCGTACCCCTGCGCTACAGAGCTGTCAACCCGTCTATAGACGGGTTGACCCCGTCCTCGATTCGTCATCGGATAGCGCCATCGGGTGGAGCACAAAGGCGCGGAACCTAAAGGCACGGCGCTTAAAGGACGGGGGACGCATGGTGACGAGGACGTGGAAGCACATTTCGCCCGGGATCCTGAGCCAGGCAGCGGACTGGTTCGTCAACTTTCGCACGGCCGATGTCATGTCATCCGCCCGGCGGAAATTCCCTCGCGGGTTGCGCCTGTCCCCTCAGCACGTCAAGACGCACCTGGTCGTGGCACGAACGTATGCGGATCCCGCTTCGGCGAATATGCCTTTGCCGCCCAAGGTGACCGAGCAGCTTGCCCGGGTCCGGAGGCAGGCCGCTGCGGATGCCGTGCCCTTGAGGAACGGACTATGAACCACTTCGATGTCATTCAATCCTTCCTCGGGCTCTGTGAGCGCAGCGCATCGTCGGCCGAGGTCATCACCGCCGGTTTCCGGGAGGCGGTCGAGAGCCTGGGCTTTCGCTACTTCGCCTGTTTCTCGCACATCGATCCGCTCGACCCACCAGGCAACGCGATTCTGATACACAACTATCCGGCCGACTGGGCCCGGCAATATGGCGAACGCGGACTCTATCGGATCGACCCCGTGTTCCGGCATGCGCAGGTCGCCGCCTCGCCCTTCTCCTGGGATGAGGCGTTGTGCGCCGCACAGCTGACGAAGGCGCAGGAGAAGATGATCGCGGAAGCGGCCTCCCTGGGTCTCGCGCACGGCTACACGCTGCCCATCAACAGCTCCTGGCTGCCGGGATCCCTGCGGGCGTCGTGCTCGGTCGTTCCCGAGAGCCCGGAGCGCGATGCGGCCCGCTACGCCACTTTGAAGGTGCTTGCGCATTTCCTTTACGCCTCCGTGACCAGCGCGGGCTCACCCGCGGGTCCCCTTCCCTTCGCTCCCCTCACTCCGAGGGAGCGCCAGTGCGTGGCGCTCATTGCGCAAGGCAAGGATGAATGGACGATCGGACGGATATTGGGTGTGAGCTCGGCCACGGTGCATTACCACATCGGACGCCTCAAACGGCGGTTCCAGGTGTCCACCGGCGCGCAGGCGGGGGTCAGCGCGGTGATGACCGGTCAGCTTTCCTATCACGACGTGTACCGGAGAACAGAGCCGGCGGGACGGCGGATCCGCTCCGCAGCAGACACACGGCATTGAGTTCGCAGCGGCCCGCAGCGTTGGAATGGCTGTTGCCGGCGCCTGTGCGCGCCGGCCGGGCATCCCTTTTGTCCAATGTCCGTTGACGCCTGCTGGTCGCAGACGGGAGCAATTCATGTGCCAGCGGCGCTCTCCCCGCCCGGCGCCGCCCTCCCTGATTAGCTAGTAGTCGGTCCCCGCAGAATCGGGCATGTTCTTTCGCGCAGTAGGAGCGCGGAGAGACCGATGATTTTCCTGGTGAATGGCCCAAACCGCAGGCAGTTCGCCGCGGACCTCGAGCAGATGCATCGTCACCGCAAGACCGTGTTCGTGGACCGGGCCGGCTGGAACATCCCCGTGGTCGGCGATCAAGAAATCGATGGCTACGACGGCAAGGACACGCTGTATCTGCTCAGCAAGGACGAGCCCGAGGGACCGCTGCTGGCGTCGGTACGCCTCCTGCCGACCCTGAGGCCGCACCTGATGGGCGACCTGTTCGCCGCCGCGTGCCGGGAAGGCCCGCCGCACGGCGCGGCGATCTGGGAGGCGTCCCGCTTCTGCACCACACCGGAGCTCCCCAACCGGGGAATCCGTCTCGCGCTGCTCTGGGAAACCATCTGCGGCGTGATGGAGACGGCGCTCCTGTGCGGCATCGATCAGATCATCTTCGCGGCGAACCGCGCCCTCCTGCCGCTCGCCCTGAGCTGCGGATGGGAGGCCAAGACACTTGGGGAGGGCCTCAGCGACGGCGAGGACAGGGTGACCGCGGTCGCCGCGAAGATCAGTACCGGGGGCCTGCGGCGTGTGCGCCAGATGCACGGTGTTCCCATACCGGTCCTACGCATCCACGCCAGCACCGCTATCTCGAGCCTCATGCCGCGGGCCCTCGATCGGGACATTGCCGGAACGAGCCACGGGGGGCGGACGCTGCCTTACGGGTTGAGGACGATCGAGCGAACGCGCCAGGATCGGCCATCCCTGGGAGAGCCGACCCGTGGCTGACTCGACCCTGCTGATCCGGCTCTGCTCCGCGAAGCCGCCAGAAGATCAGGCGCCACCCGGGACAAAGTCATGAGCCGGCGCCGCGGTATCCCATTCCCCGTCGGGCGAGTCCGCACATATAAGGTGCACACGCTCGATCCCATCGAGGGCTGGCTGGCGGTCGACGACACTCTGGACTTGCCCTCCAGCAGCGTGGAACCAGAACAATGGCGAACGAGTCGCTCCTCCCCTCGAGAGCCACGCCATGACTGAAACCGCTTGCCCGAGTCGCGCCAAAGTCAAGCTGTCCCGCCGTGAACGCGAGTGCCTGAGCATGGCCGCCCAAGGCAAGGATGACTGGACCATCGGACAACTGCTGGGCTTGAGTCCACAGACGGTGCACTCCTACTTCAAGCGCCTCATGGGGCGACTCGGAGTGAGAACTCGCGTACAGGCCGTCGTGTGGGCCCTGGACACTGGTCAAATCGCATTTCACGACGTGCGGATGGCAAGACACCCGCTGTCATGCTCGGACTGAAGCAACTCATACCGCCAGAAGGGAGGTGACCACCAGAGTGTCCCGACTCCGAGAGTTCGTGGTAATGCTTCGATGGGAAGCCACGCCATTCGTGAGATGGAGGCTCGTCTGGGTCCTGCTCCTGGTGGTGATTTCGGCGATCCTCACGGCCCTTGGCCCCGTGGCTTTGAAGTTCCTGGTGGATGGGTTCACGGGGCATGACCGCGGACTTTCCATCGCCCCGCTCCTGCTTGTGATCTTGTACGCGCTCAGCCAATGGCTGGCCCGCATCGCTGGCGAAGTCCGGGATTTCATGTACCGTCGAATCCGGCGCCGCATGTTCCGCACCCTCAGCGAGCGGCTGTTCGCACACCTGATGGATCTGCCGTTGCGCTTTCACCTCGATCGGCACACCGGCGCTGTCAGCGAGACACTCAGCAACGGCCTCGAAGGCCTCCAGCTGGTCCTGAATCAACTGGTGGCCACCATCTTGCCGGTGACGGTGGAGCTGGCCACCGTCCTCGTGATCCTTGGTCGAGTGGCGCCGCCCCCATTTCTAGCGCTCTTTTGCGGCGCGCTGCTTTTGTATACCGGCGCATTCGGGTATTCGGCGACCGGCGTCTCCAAATCTGCGCGCCGAGCCGCTGCCGCACGGTTGGATGCCGGCGCGGCCATCACCGATGGCTTGCTGAATTACGAGACAGTGAAGTATTTCACGGCCGAGTCAACGGTGCAGGAACGAGTCCGAAAAGCGCTGGCCCGCAGCGAGACCGAATGGCTCACGTTCTCCCGCACCTTTGCCCGCAACGGCTTACTGGTTGCGAGCATCTATGCGGCATTTCTCGCCACCACCACTACATACGCGACGATAGATGTGCTTCATGGCCATATGACGGTTGGAGATTTCGTTCTCGTGACTGCATACATGCTCCAACTCGTGCGCCCAGTCGAGATGCTCGGCAACGCCGTGCAGGCATTCTTTCAGGGACTGGCCATGCTCGAGAAGCTGACGGAGCTGTTTCGCGAAGACCCGGAAGCGCCGCCGGGCGTGCGAGCTCGGCCTGTCTCAGGTCCCGGCATGCTGGAATTCTACCGGGTTAGCCTGTCCTACCGGAAAGACCTCGTCGTACTGCGGGACGTCAGCTTCAGGATGGCACCCCGGCGCACCCTGGGTATCGTAGGCCCGAGCGGGTCGGGCAAGTCGACGATTGTCCGCCTGCTGATGCGGCTGCTGGAGCCAGACGCCGGACGGATTCTCCTCGACAATGTGCCCATCTCCGACCTGAACCTGCCGCAGCTGCGTAGTGCCATTGCCGTTGTCCCGCAGGACACGGTACTGTTCAACGACACACTTGCCTACAACATCGCGCTCGGCCGGGCACACGCTAGCATAGCGGATGTCCAACGCGCCGCCCGCGTTGCCCATCTGCACGAATTCATCATGACCCTGCCGGACGGATACGATACGCGGGTAGGGGAAAGGGGCATCAAGCTCTCAGGCGGTGAGCGCCAGCGAGTGTCGATTGCGCGAGCGGTGCTCAAATCCCCGCGCATCTATGTCTTCGACGAAGCCACCTCTTCCCTCGACAGCCACACCGAACAGGAAATCCTCGCCAGTCTGCGTGAGATCGCCAGGCACAGCTCCACCTTGATCATCGCGCACCGCCTGTCCACGGTCCTGCACGCGGACGAGATCGTGGTGCTCCAGCATGGACAAGTCGTCGAACGCGACAGTCACACCATGCTGCTCCGCCGGAACGGCCCCTACTCGGTGCTGTGGCGCGCCCAGCAGCATGGTACGGCGGCATGACGGCGGCCGGGGCCCGCTCGGGCGTAGCTCATGCAAGAGAGATCCTGCCCCCGAACACGGAAGCCGATGTCAACTGGATGAAACAGCACGCCTTTCGTAGCACATGCACGCATTTCGCGCCGAGTACTCCGCCTCTATATGCCTGTTTTATCCTCGACGCCCCGGGTTGTTGGCGGGGGCCAGAAACCGCCTGATTCTGGGGGTGAGACGCGGGATTCTGAAGCGTCGCCAGGAGCCGATGGTGATGCCCGCTCCTGTGAGCCTACGACAGCGGCCAGACCCGGCCGCAGTGGA
>OFHJ01000232.1_pt1 | contig 23188 bp, 23 predicted proteins | sample 1522001 | NCBI WGS metagenome assembly OFHJ01 (sample SAMEA2464838, study PRJEB22497) | soil metagenome | biome: Grassland; feature: Farmland; material: Clay | place: Australia | collected 2013-02-01 | depth 1.2 m | reverse complement strand
GAACTGTAGAGCAGTGTAATCGCCTGAGCGGCGGTTGCATCATTTACCTGATCCCCGACGGAAAGAGGTAGGTAGGTCAGCACCGTGCCCAAATCAAGCCGCTGAAGACCCTTGGCCTTTATCGCATGGATGGTAAAAGGCGGAAATGCCCACGCACACGCCTGCCAAAAAAGGCCAATGGCAAAAATGAGAATTTGTTGTTTTGACGGAATAAATGTTCGGTATCGGCACATGCCGGTATCAGCTCATCAAGCTCGCAATGTCGTTATAGAACACGATGCCGATGAGCAACATCAGCAACGTCAACCCAATTTGTTGTCCAACCGCTTGTACGCGCTCCGGTAATGGAGAACCCCGAAGGGCTTCGGCTGCGCAGTACAACAAATGCCCACCGTCCAGAATAGGGATCGGCAACAAATTAACGATCCCCAGATTCACGCTAACGAACGCAAAAAACGACAGGAACGTTAGTGCCCCCATCTCAGCCAAATAACCAGCCGCCTCGGCCGTCCGAATTGGCCCGCCGATATTACTCACCGAAATCTCTCCGGTGATCACGCGGTAGCCAAGCTGGAGTGTCAAATCCGACATCAACCAGGTTCGGTGCAACGATTCCGGCAGTGCACTGAACCAACCGTAGCGCTGTTCGGTTGCCAAATCGTGCCACAAACTCTTCGGAACTTCTACGGCTGCCCCGAAATAACCGATTGTCTTTCCGTTTGATGCGGTCTTTCCGATTGTGAGTTTGAGCGCTCTTTTCTGGTGCTTGCGCGCGATTTCGACGGGTACCGCCCTGTTCGGATGCGCTTGAAGGTAATGAACCCATTGCTGCCAAGAGTTAATTGGCGTATTGCCGTATTTCAGCAGTCTGTCACCTGCCTTGAACCCCGCCTTCGCCGCCGGACTACCGGGAATAATTCTCTCGAGAAGTGGTGGAATCGCGGGTTCGTAGGGTGTCAGACCAATATCGTGAAATAAGTAACGCGGATTGATACGTACACTACTCAGATCAAGATCCACCGAGCGCTCGCTACCATCCGGATCCCGTACTTTCAAGCGCAGCTGACGATTACCAAGCACATGTACGAGCAGGTCGGTATGAAGCGTCGACCATGTGCGTACCGGTTTTCCGTCGACTTCCAATACCAGATCTCGAGCGCGTAGCTGCGCCGTTTGCGCGGCCGAGCCCGCCATCGGGGCGGCGATTACTGGCTTCATCGCCGGAATACCGTGAACCAAAATGGCCCAATAGATAATGACAGCCAAGAGAAAATTGAAACCAGGGCCCGCGGCAACTATGGCAGCGCGTTTCCAAACCGGCTGGTTGTTAAACGCATTTTTCCTCTCCGACGGATCCACTGGACCCTCGCGTTCATCGAGCATCTTCACGTAGCCGCCAAGCGGGAGGGCCGCAATGACAAATTCGCTACCGTCACGGGCCACCCGACGCCACAAAGGCTTCCCGAATCCTACAGAGAAGCGAAGAACGCGGACGCCGAGCCGGCGCGCGACCCAGTAATGACCAAACTCATGAAAGGTCACTAATACACCAACGAGGATCAGATACGATACGGTCGACCAAATTACGGTGTGCATATAGCGGTTCCGGAAAAAGTCATGAATTTAACGTGCCAGTATCTCCTGTGAGAGGATCTACTGCCGGCGGGTTTAATTGCGTCGTTTTGCTTCCCGCTATAGACCGGCCTCATACCATACCGTTCGTTTCTATCGTTGCTACAACCGTCCCATGAGATTTGTTGTAGTTGATTCACTGAATCATTCCACCAACCCGGAGCATCACTGTAATGACAGGTATCGCAGCCAGCAGACCATCCACGCGATCCAAGACACCGCCATGGCCGGGAAGAATGGTCCCGAAATCCTTCAGGTCAGCCATTCTCTTGAATAGGCTCATGGTCAGATCACCGACAATTGACGCAACCGCGCCCATGAATCCGACGCCGATCAACCAACCCAACTTTGAACCCTGAAACCCAAAAATAAAGCCTCCAACGGAGAACGCCCATATCATGGACAGAACAATTCCGGCGGCAGCGCCTTCAAGAGTCTTTCCGGGAGAAAGATTCGGCGCCAGCTTGCGGCGCCCAAATGCGCGTCCCGCAAAGAACGCGCCGGTATCTGCAACCCACACCAGTGTCAGCACGTAAATCAGTTTCCATTGACCCTCACTTTGATCGTGAATTTGCGCAAGGCAAAGAACGGTTGGGGACCAGAGTAATTGACCAAGTAATGCGAGTGAAATTACTCCAGGCCGACGCCGAATACGTTCTGGGTACCCCTGAATCAACCAAATTGCAAAAAACCACCAGGCTATCGCCAGCCCCGCCAACCATTTCCATGCGACGAGCCGTATCGGCCATAGACCCGCCAACAATGCGGCGCTGAATAGCAGATAGTACTTTCTTGATCGGGTCCAGCGCGCCCAACCCATAAGGTGTGTCCACTCGGACGCCGCCAGCAGGCTAAATGCCGAAAAAAGAATATACAGCCAAGCTGTAGGAAGCAGCCATATGGCCGCGAGAACACCACACAATAGCAGCAACGCAGTCAGTACCCGCTGTTTAAGCATTGCCGTAATTTTATTCCGCTACCGGGCTGACACGACCAAACCTGCGCTCCCGTCGGCTGTACCAGTCGAGCGCCTTCTCGAAAGCGGCATCATCGAAATCGGGCCAAAGCGTGTCAGTGAAGTAAAGCTCCGTATAGTCAAGTTGCCAGAGCATAAAATTGGAAAGCCGGTATTCTCCGCCTGTTCGAATCAGGAGGTCGGGATGCGGTGACGGCGCCGTGCACAGCCTTGACTCGATTCCTTCGATTGTGATGGGAGATCCCTCGCTGGCGAGACTTTGAGCTGCCTGGGCTATATCCCATTGCCCCCCATAGCCGGCAGCCACGTTTAACAGTAACCGCTCGTTTCCAACGGTATTTATTTCCGCTTCCCGCATCTTTTGTCGCAGAGCCGGGTCGAAACGGTCTAGGTCCCCTATAAAGCGGACACGCACCCCGTTTTTTTGAAGTGATCGCAGCTGACTCTGCAATGTTCTCATGAAAAGCTGAACCAGCAGCCTTATCTCCGCCTCAGGGCGGTACCAGTTTTCCTGGCTAAAAGCAAACAGCGTCAGCTGTTCAATGCCATGCTGATAACAGGCTTCCACAATACCACGAGCCGCGCGCACGCCAGCGCGATGGCCAAACGAGCGCGGCCGATGGCGGCGCCTTGCCCAGCGGCCATTGCCATCCATGATCGCAGCAACATGCGACGGCATTCGATCTGATCGTTGCACTGAGGCCTCGACTCACCCACCCATCAAAAGCCGGTTAAACGGACAACAGTTCTCGTTCCTTGCCGGCCATCAACGAATCTGCTTTGGATACGTATTGGTCGGTTAATTTCTGAATTTCCTGTTCGAGTCGCTTTTCTTCATCTTCGTTGACCAACCGTTCTTTGGCCAATTCCTTGATGTCCTGATTGGAGTCACGTCGAATGTTGCGGATAGCGATGCGCGCCTGTTCAGTTTCCGCTTTGACAACCTTGACCAGATCGCGTCGGCGCTCCTCCGTCAGGGGAGGCATAACAATTCGGATGGTTGTCCCCGTGGTGTTAGGCGTTAACCCAAGATCCGAGTTGTATATGGCTTTTTCGAGCACGGCGACCATGGCCTTGTCCCACGGAGAAATCATTATTGTCCGCGCGTCTTCGACAATGGCTGTTGCACATTGGGTTAAGGGAACCTCCTGACCGTAGTACTCCACCCGTACATGTTCCAGCAAAGCGACGTTTGCCCGTCCGGTCCTTAGCCGATCCAGCGCATGCCCTAACGAATCCACCGCCTTCTGCATGCGCAGGGCTGTTTCCTTTTTTAGGTCCTCGATCATGGCAGTCATCCTCGCATTTGGTCGGGATCGTTAACACACCAGAGTGCCGATCTCAGAGTTACCGGACACGATATCCAGGAGCGCATCACACTGATCCATGTCATACACACGTAATGGCATCCCATGGTCACGGCATAACACTATGGCGGTCTGGTCCATTACGGCCAAGCGACGCTCAAGTACTTCGTCGTAACTCAGCTTCGTGTAGTGCGTTGCTTCCGGATAACGAACCGGATCCGCACTGTAAACCCCGTCAACCTTGGTTGCCTTTAGCATTAGGTCTGCCTCAATCTCGATCGCGCGCAACGCTGCGGCAGAGTCGGTGGTAAAGAAGGGGTTGCCGATGCCGGCTGCAAAAATCACCACGCGACCTTTTTCAAGATGCCGCACGGCACGACGTCTTATGTACTCCTCGCAGACCTGGTTTATACGAATGGCCGATTGTACCCGCGCCGGAAGTCCGAGGCGTTCAACCGCGTCCTGAATGGCGAGTGAGTTGATGACCGTGGCCAGCATCCCCATGTGGTCACCAGCCACACGATCCATGCCGGCACGCGCCAGCCCTTCGCCACGAAAAATATTTCCGCCACCAACCACTACTGCGATCTCTACCCCCAGCGCCATCACCTGCTTAATTTGCGAAGCGATGCGTTGCATGACTTCTGGGGAAATCCCGTAATCGAGATTTCCCATCAGCGCTTCTCCGCTTAGTTTAAGTAAAACTCGTCGCACAACGGGCACGGCGGTCATTGCGACCCCCGACAGGCGCCGGTGCACCGACTTCTGATAAAGCCGGTTCGTCCCCGTGACGTGAAGGTATTTATGGCGCAGTTAACAGCATTCATCATGATGATCCATGTCTTTGAATCGGCCAGGCGGCTCGAATGCCCGGATTAACCAGAGCCTTACCAATGCGACGCATGAACATAGGCCCCGGATCCGGGGCCTTGCTGTTGACCACAAGTTCTAGCTCATCGAAGCCCTGGCTTGCGCCATCACTTCGCCTGCAAAGTCCTCTTCCTTTCGTTCAAGTCCTTCACCAACTTCAAACCGTGCAAAGCCCAACACCACAGCCGCTCTGCTCTTGAGAAGTTGGCCAACCGTCTGTTCCGGATTCTTGATATACGGCTGTTCTTTCAAGGTAATCTCAACGAGTGCCTTACGCAATTTCCCGTCGATCATCCGGGAAATGATCTCGGGAGGTTTTCCTGTCACCTGCCCTGCAATTTGAGCCTCAATCACCCGCCTTTCCGTTTCGAGAATTGGATTCGGCACCGACTGTACGTCAATATACTGGGGACGGGATGCCGCCACGTGCATTGCCAGATCCCTCGCCAGTTCATTGTCACCGGCGCCCATCGTAACAATTGCCGCTATGCGGTTTCCATGGAGATAACCCGCCAATGCACCACCATTTGCATCCAAACGCTGGAAACGCCGCACGGCGATGTTTTCACCCAATTTTGCCACCATGTTGCGTCGCCGTTCTTCTAGCGTCTCTCCATCAACGGTCAGTGCAAGTAGCCCGTTTATTTCATCAGGGGCGTTCTCCAGTACTGCGCGCGCCACCAAATCCGCGAAACTGCGGAATTCATTTCCCTTCGCAACGAAGTCCGTTTCGCAATTGACCTCAACGACCGCCGCAGCCCTTTCGCTTGTTGCCAGCGCTACAACGCCGTCGGTAGCAATTCGGCTTGCCTTCTTGTCGGCTTTGGCTTGACCATCCATGCGCATCTTTTCAGCTGCGGCGTCTATGTCCCCACTGGTGGCTTCGAGCGCTCTCTTGCAATCCATCATGGCGCCGCCAGTCCGCTCCCGCAGAGCCTTAACCAAAGAAGCTGTGATTTCGGTCATCGTCAATTCGCCTCCTTCGGCTCATCGGCTGCAGCCGCGTCTGCATCTTGCGGCACCTCCTTCACACTGCCGTCAGTTTTGTCGGTGAGTTCCACGAAATCATCGTCACGCACGTGCGCGGTTGCGCTACGTTTTCCGTCAATAATGGCGTCGGCGATACATTGTGCGTACACACGGATCGCGCGGGTCGCATCGTCATTGCCGGGAATCACGATCTCAACGTCATCAGGATTGTTATTGGTGTCAACAACGGCCACGACAGGAATACCCAATTTACGGGCTTCATTGACCGCGATTTTTTCATATCCAGTGTCAATGACAAAAAGGCAATCCGGCAAGTTGGGCATGGTCTTTATCCCGCCCAAGGAACGTCGGAGCTTTTCGAGTTCGCGAGTAAAGGTGAGCTGTTCTTTTTTGGATAATCGTCCGATAGAGCCATCTTCAACATGCTTTTCCATGTCCGAAAGACGTTTCATGGAACCCCGAATGGTCTTGAAGTTCGTAAGCGTTCCCCCTAGCCAGCGCTGGCTGACGTAAGGCATTCCACACCGCTTGGCTTCGGTCTCGATAGTCTCGCGCGCCGCACGCTTGGTTCCCACGAAAAGAACGCGACCGCCATTCGCCGCCAGTTTTCCAACGTAGGAACATGCCTCCTTAAGCAGTGGAAGTGTGTGTTCGAGGTTAATGATGTGAATCTTGCTTCGCTGCCCAAAAATATAGGCATCCATTTTCGGGTTCCAGTACCGCGTACGGTGGCCAAAGTGAACACCGGCCTCCAAAAGTTGTCGCATGGTAATATTGCTCATCGAGCGGTTCCTCAGGGTTAGGGCAAACCATGTAAGCAACCAACGAATCTGCCGAAATCTGTGCAGGCAGACACCCTGTCGGTCTCAGCTACATGGCTGGGGTGGCCGTGTCATTCCGGCACGGCACTATGAGCGCTTGTTTGCACCCTAGCGGCGCGATTTATACCATATGGAGCTGTTCCCAACAAACCCACCACGGATATTCCGTGGGCAGGACTGGTTCGCTTGAGCATTTCTATTAAAACACCAGAAGAACAACAGTTGATGCGCGACGCCGGTCACAACGCCGCGTTGGTTCTTGAAATGATTGCACCGTACGTTGTACCCGGTGTAACAACCGAGGAACTCGACCAACGGTGCTACGACTACATTGTCGATGAACTTGGCGACATCCCAGCCAATGTCGGCTACCACGGATTTCCAAAGACTGTCTGCACCTCGATCAATCAGGTTGTGTGTCATGGTATTCCCGGAAAGAAACGACTAAAAAACGGCGATATCGTGAATATTGATGTAACGGTGATTCGTAATGGCTTTCACGGAGACACCAGCCGAATGTTTTTTGTCGGAGAACCATCCGTGCTCGCACGACGTCTCACCGAAATTGCTCGTCAGGCCATGGTGGCGGGGATAAAGATCGTTCGCCCAGGGCTCCATCTCGGCGATATCGGGCACGCCATTCAGAGCGTTGCCGAATCCGCCGGGTTCTCAATCGTGCGCGAATATTGTGGCCACGGCATAGGCCGCGTGTACCACGAAGATCCGCAGGTGCTGCACTACGGTACACCCGGTATGGGCGTCGAACTCGTTCCTGGCATGGCATTCACCATTGAACCCATGCTGAATGCCGGAAAACGGGAAGTAAGGTTGTTGCCGGACGGGTGGGCCGTCGTAACAAAGGATCATTCGCTGTCTGCGCAGTGGGAGCACACGATTCTTGTTACGGAACATGGCTTTGAGGTAACCACTCTCCGCGCCAACGAGATACTTTAATAATGTCGGTAAAAGCTGAATCTTACAGTTCAACCTCCACGCTGGCATTTTCGGCGCGTCGCATTCGTGCGCATCTTAATGCTGACCCCGAACAACCCATCGCCTGCTTCAGGGAAACGCTCGCATGGGGAACTGAGCGGCTCTACAGCGTATTCAGTGACGGTGCTCCTACCGACAGTCTGGTAAAAGCCCGATCTTACCTCGTCGACGAAGTATTATGCGCGGCCTGGGATCGTTTCTTGCCGGCCGGGAGCGAGGGATTCGCGCTGATTGCGGTGGGTGGCTACGGGCGAAGCGAACTGCTCCCGTATTCTGATATCGACCTCCTGCTCCTCAATGCGCCAGAATCAATGGATGTGTACAAGGCCAAACTTGAGCGGTTTTTCGCCTTCCTGTGGGATATCGGTCTTGAAGTAGGCAGTAGCGTTCGCACCGTCGACCAGTGTGCGCAACTGGCTGCCGCTGATTTGACGGTGATTACTAATCTGCTCGAAGCCCGGATGCTGTGTGGAGACCAATCCATTTATGCCAGCCTCTTGGAGGCGCTGACTCCTGACAGGATGTGGCCGTCACCAGTTTTCTACCGGGCCAAACTTGAAGAACAGAAAGCGAGACATCACAAGTTTGACGACACTGGTTATAAGCTGGAACCGAACGTCAAGGAGAGTCCCGGCGGATTGCGGGACATTCACACGGTGGCTTGGATTGCCAAACGACATTTTGGCGTCCGTACGCTCGGCGAGCTGCGGGAACGCGGTTTTCTTACTAAAGCTGAATGCGATGAATTGTTTGCGGGCCAGGATTTCTTGTGGAGGGTGCGTTTTGCTCTCCATATGCTAACCGGCCGCCATGAGGACCGATTACTCTTCGACCATCAGGTACGTATTGCCGAACTGTTTGGTTACATCGATTCTGATCATAACCGCGCCGTTGAACAGTTCATGCAGCTTTACTACCGTACCATCAAATCGCTTTCTTGCCTGAACGACATCTTGCTGCAGTTGTTTGATGAAGCCATTCTTCAGCAGACCGTTGAGCAGCCGGTCACCACGCTAAACAATCGCTTCCGGCTCCGTGGCAACGTCATTGAGGTTACCTCGGAAGAGGTCTTTGCGCGCGAGCCACGGCTGCTCCTCGAGATATTCTCGATTATGCAAAAGATGCCGGAAATAAAAGGGATCCGCGCCCAAACCTTGCGTTTGATGCGCCGCAGCCTCCCCCTGATCAAATACGCAGTCCGTGACGATTTCCGCAGTCGTCGTTTATTTATAGGCATGTTCCAGCATGGCGATGGATTGACACGGGCATTGCGCCGGATGAATCGTTACGGTGTCCTTGGTCAATATCTCCCGGAATTCGGCCGGATTGTCGGCCACATGCAATACGATCTTTTCCACACGCTGACGGTCGACGAACATTCGCTACAGGTGGTTCGGAATCTTCGTCGTATGGCAATGCCGCGCTTTCGCGATGAGTTACCGTTCGCCTCGGCGATTTTTAACCGAATTCCGAAACCAGAACTCATTTACATCGCTGCGCTGATGCATGACTTGGCAAAGGGCCGTGGCGGCGATCATTCGGACCTTGGCGCTCGAGATGCGCATCAGTTCTGTCTTAACCACGGCCTGTCAAACGCAGACAGCGATCTCATTTCCTGGCTAGTTAGCCGACATCTGTTAATGTCGCTTACGGCACAACGTCAGGATATCAGTAGTCCGGAGATCATCGCCGATTTCGCTCGCAAAATTCAGGAACGAACCAGGCTGGATTATTTGTACCTGTTGACGGTTGCTGACATTCGCGCGACCAATCCGAATCTTTGGAATTCGTGGCGAGACAGTCTGTTACGGACACTCTATGAGAGTACTGCGGATGCACTTGAGCGTGGGTTGGACAATCCACTCTGTGAATCGGAGCGCGTTGCCGAACGTCAACGTCAGGCTGCGGCCATTATGTCCGTTATGGGTTGTAACCTGGAAGATTCCCTACGCATAACATTGTGGAAGCGTTTCGACAATGATTATTTCCTGCGACACACACCCAGAGAGCTTGCTTGGCATTTAAGCGCCATCTCCGCTGCACAGGACAAAGACCTCCCATTGATCCTTGTTGATTTTCTTAAAGGACAAGGAGTGACCGTTTTTGTGTATACCCGTGACCGTGATCACCTGTTCGCGCTGACAGCGGGCGTTCTCGCGCGACTTGGACTGTCCATTCTTGATGCACGCATTAATACAACTGCCGATGGATATACGACCGATTCGTGGATAATCATGGAAAGCGACGACACTCAACCCCAACCGGGCCGTCGATATGTCGAAATCGCAACAGAACTTCGCAAGACATTAAGCGATCTTAAGCAAAACGCAGTTAGCGTAAACCGCCGTCTATCACCTCGCCTTCGCCATTTCATCACACCAACTTCGATTCATTTTCGTCAAGACAGTGATCGAAACTGCACTGTAATGGAATTGGTTACCGGCGACCGGCCGGCGCTCCTTGCGCTCATAGGGCGCGTTTTCGATAAACGCGGGATCCGCGTTGATGCCGCCAAAATCGGCACCATTGGCGAGCGCGCGGAAGATGTTTTCTTTATCACAGACGCTCGACATAACCCCATACGGGATGAAAAGCTCCTTGATCGTCTTGCCGCAACCCTTAGCCGGGCGCTGGATTATGGTCAGATTGCAGTCAACAGAACAGGACGCACATGAAAGCCCCCTTGCCGTTGCCTTCCATCCGTTCGCATGTAGAGAATGCCTGGGACCAGCGCGACACGGCGCAGCCGCTTGGGACCGATGCTGCAAATGCGGTGGAACTGGCGATTTCGCTGCTTGACAGCGGTCAGGCACGAGTTGCTGAGCCGTCCGCTTCAGGATGGATCATTCATGAATGGCTTAAAAAGGCCGTTCTCCTTTACTTTCGCGCCCATGAAAATGTACCTGTTTCCATGGGCGCGCTTCGCGGTTATGACAAGGTCCCACTGAAATATTCTGAGAGCACGTCGGAGACGTTCAAAAAGGCTGGTGTCCGTGTGGTGCCCCCAGCCACAGTGAGGCGTGGCGCCTATGTGTCGAGGGGCGCAGTATTAATGCCATCCTATATAAACATTGGCGCATGGGTTGGGTCGGGAACGATGGTGGATACGTGGGCGACCGTAGGCTCATGTGCGCAAATCGGGGAAAACGTCCATCTATCGGGAGGCGTTGGGATAGGCGGGGTACTCGAACCTCTTCAAGCTGCTCCGACTATTGTCGAGGACAATTGTTTTATCGGCGCGCGATCGGAAATAGTGGAAGGTGTACGGGTTGGAGAAGGCAGCGTGATATCTATGGGCGTTTTCATCGGTCAGAGCACCCCGATCTACGATCGAAGCAACGGTAGCATCAGCTATGGCCACATTCCGGCGGGCAGCGTAGTCGTCGCCGGCAGCCTGCCGCGTGACGGTGGGCAATATAACCTCAACTGCGCGGTAATCGTAAAACATGTGGATAGCCGGACGCGGGCCAAGGTGGGCATTAATGAGATTTTGCGGGATCTTTAAGTTCTAATTAACTTTATTACTATGTCGGAACTATATAATCCTATTAATATTGTTAAAGAGCTTATATCCAGGCAATCCGTCACCCCAAACGATGCCGGTTGTTCCGTGATTATCAGTGAACGCCTTAAGGCCCTAGGGTTCACAATTGAGTGGCTTAATCGCGGAAACGTCACCAACCTGTGGGCGACACGCGGCCAGGGTCGACCTCTGTTCATCCTAGCTGGACATACCGACGTCGTTCCGCCTGGTCCCGCCTCACTCTGGTCGAGCGACCCGTTTTGCCCCACCATCCGTGATGGAAGAATTTTCGGGCGAGGGGCCGCTGATATGAAAAGCGGTCTCGCAGCCATGCTTGGTGCGCTCGATCGCCTGTTTAAGGACGATCAGGCGGTTTCGGGCACCGTTGCCATGCTGGTCACAAGCGACGAGGAAGGAGAAGCGCTCGACGGTACGCGTTACGTCGCAGAGGTACTACGTCAACGCGCCATACACCCCGACTATGCATTAGTGGGCGAAGCAGTTTCAGATAGGATTCTTGGCGATCGGTTAGTGGTTGGGCGCCGTGGTTCGTTGGGCTGCCATCTCACTGTTTATGGAACGCAGGGACATGTTGCATACCCATCGCGGGCAGATAATCCGATCCACAGGCTTGCCCCGGTGATTTCGGAGTTGGTTGCGACCGAATGGGATTCAGGAAACCGGCATTTTCCTCCAACCTCGCTCCAAATTTCGAATATTCACTCTGGAACAGGCGCTGACAACGTCATCCCCGCAGAAGCGCATGTCACCTTCAATTTCCGTTACGGGAACGAAAATACCGCTGAGAACCTGCGCGCTCTCACCACCAAGACACTCGACCGCCACCTTCCCAACTTTGAAGCGCGTTGGCATCACAGTGGCGAGCCATTTCTGACCCGGCATGGCGCGCTCATAGATACCGCAAAAGAAGTGATCACAGCAGTTACTGGAATAACAAACCCTCAGTATTTTACTGGCGGCGGGACTTCTGATGCACGATTTCTCTCGCCTCTAGGTGCTGAGATCATTGAGATTGGGCCGGTGGGCGAAAGCATTCACAGAGCTGACGAAAACGTTCTGGTCGATGATCTCGACCGCCTGTGCCGAATCTACCGGGGGATTCTGCAACGTTTATGCTGCTGCCACTGTGAAGGCTGAATGGGGTGCCGTTAAGGTCAACAGCGCCGATCTGGTCAGCGTCTTTAAACCAGGTGGATTGCTTAAAGACCCCCACCTGCAGTCGGCTCTGGCGAGCAAATCACCTCGCCGGAGGATCTGGTGCAGACGCATCCCGCAACTGGAGCAGGTTGCGAGAGCGCATATCCTTGAATGCGGACAAGGGGTAAGACTCCGCGGATACCATTCCCTACATCCGCACTCTCGCGGTCTCGCCGTTCTTATCCACGGATGGGAGGGAGATCATAATTCTGTTTATCTCTATCCAGTCGCCTGCTCGCTCTATCGGGCGGGTTACAGCATTTTGCGGCTTGACTTAAGAGACCACGGAAACACTCATGCTCTAAATGAGCTCCCATTTCACTGTGGCCGCATCGCTGAAGTAATTGGCGCTATCAAATCGGCGCAGCAGCTTACTCCTCCCGGTCCGGTGTATTGTGTAGGATTTTCGCTTGGTGGCAATTTTGCTCTGCGCGTCGGTATGCTCGGTCCACTTTCAGGGCTCTATCCGAACCTTTCGATCGGAATCAGTCCCGTGATCAATCCGGATGCAAGTCTGCGAGCCATCGACGGAAGCAGGCTTATCTATCGCAGTTACTTTCTGAATCAGTGGCACAATGGACTTCGCCTGAAAGCAGAAGCGTGGCCTGGTCGCTTCGATTTCTCGCCACTACTCAAAAGTCGCAATCTGGTTGACGCTACACGTGTCTACGCTGCCGAATTCACTGAGTACGCTCGTTACGAAGCCTACCTGGAAACCTACACCTTATCGGCGAGCATGTTGACATATGCACCAACGCCGTTAGCCATTGTCACCTCAAGAGACGACCCGGTTATCCCCTACTCGGACTTCCAGCCGTTACAGGAATCCGGCTCCCTTCGTGCATTGCTAACCCCGGCACATGGGGGGCACTGTGGTTTTATTGAGGACTGGAGAATGCGCGGTTGGCTCGAACTAAGCGTAAGGGAACTGATTACGCTCTTCTAATGCTCTTCTGCGAAACTATTTGTCTTCCAAGGAACGCGACCACTCTCCTTTGGATGCCAAACTGTTCATTTGAGCCCTATGAACGAACAGCCTCTGGGCTTCCTCTACATTCTCTGGTCTACCACTCCACGCTTCCAGCGCACCATTTTGCAAGGCTCGACTGAATGAGAACGTAAGCTTCCATGCCCGGTCATTCAGTCGATTGAGGGCATCAAGGTGAGCTGTTGCATCGAGTTCACTCTGTCCCCCGGAGAGGAATGCAACACCGGGTACCGCCGCTGGCACACAGCGCTTGAGTGTCCGAAGCGTTACCCGCGCCACCTCTTCATGGCTCTCCTGGCGTGGGCTCCCCTTTCCGGGGAGTACCATGTTGGGCTTGAGAACCATACCCTCGAGGAAGACGCGCTGCAAGAAGAGTTCCTGGAAAACCGCCTTCAGTGTACGGGTAGTCGCCATCTCACAATCATCAATAGTATGGTCCCCTTCCATCAGCACTTCCGGCTCAACGATCGGGACGATGCCCGTTTCCTGACACAATGCCGCATAGCGAGCAAGGGCGTGGGCGTTTGCCCTTATAGCGTAATCGCTCGGGATATCCTTACCAATCTGGATTACTGCTCGCCATTTTGCGAACCGAGCGCCAGCCTTACTAAAACCAGCGAGCCGCTCGCGCAAGCCGTCAAGACCCTCGGTAACTACCTCACCATTTGCACCGGCGAGACTCTTTGCCCCCTTGTCCACCTTGATGCCGGGGACAACGCCCTGGTTCGACAAGAGATTACTGAATGGGATGTTGTCCTTGATAGTTGATTGGTTCAGGGTTTCTTCAAAAAGAATGACACCGCTGATGAATTGCTCGCCCCCGGGAGCCGTCAGCAACATGTCGCGCATGGCTCTCCGGTTAGCTTCCGTGTTCTCTACCCCGATCTTCTGCAGCCGTTTCCCTGCCGTATTCAATGATTCATCGGCTGCCAATAATCCGCGGCCCGTCGCAACCATCCTGGTCGCCACCTCATGCAATACATCTCTGTTCACTTGTATTCGTCCTGATTTGTATGATGTAACCAATGACGCTTAAACAGGGATCACAGTGCCACTGGCCAATGCCCCTATCCGTTCGATGCATTGTTCCAGTACGGCCTCGCTGGTCGCGAAGGAGAGGCGAAGGTGATTGGGCGTCCCGAACGCTGACCCCGGAACCAAGGCGACGAGTGCTTCGGTCAGCAAACGTTCCGCCAATTCAATATCGTCTTTTACGCCAAGAGCTTCAATCAGGCCAGACACATCCGGAAAGGTATAGAACGTACCGTCGCCAGGAATACACCGCACACCCGGAATGCCATTGAGACCTTGCACCAACAGATCATGGCGACGCCTGAATGCCTCGGTCATTACCTGAACGCAGTCTTGATCCCCGTTCAGCGCTTCCTCAGCAGCAACTTGTGAGATTGAGCAAGGGTTGCTGGTGCTCTGGCTTTGGATATTCGTCATGGCTCGGATCAGATCTGCCGAGCCACACGCCCAACCCAAACGCCAGCCGGTCATGGCATAGGTCTTAGACACCGCATTAATAACTACAGTCCGTTCATAAAGCGGAGGGCAGGCATTGACGATGTTACAGAATGGCTCGTCGGACCAGACAATCTTTTCATACATGTCGTCGGTGGCCACTACAATCTGCGGGTGCTGTAAAAGCACTTCGCCGAGAGCGGCGAGTTCCGCCTTGTTGTACGCCATCCCAGACGGGTTCGACGGGCTGTTCAGAAACAATAAACGGGTTCGTGGGTTGATCGCGGCCTCAAGTTGCTCGGGCGTCATCTTGTAATGAGTAGCGGCACTGCTAGTCACTACCACAGGAACACCGCCCGCTAGAAGGGCCATATCCGGGTAGCTTACCCAGTAAGGCGCTGGAATGATCACCTCGTCACCTTCATTCAGCAGCGCTTGACATAGGTTGTAACATGACTGCTTTCCGCCGCACGACGCTAGTATCTGTGCGGGCGCATATTCCAAGCCATTATCCCTTAGGTGTTTGGCGGCAATAGCTTTTTTTAGGGTGGCCGTACCACCGACCGGTGTATATTTGGTGAAACCCGCTGCAATGGCCCGTTCTGCAGCCGCTTTCACGTGTTGCGGCGTATCGAAGTCGGGTTCACCTGCACCGAGACTTAATACATTCTTCCCGGCTGCTCTTAATTCTCCTGCTTTTGCCGTGACGGCCAGCGTAGGGGAAGGCTTAATACGTCCAACGCGATCTGATAGCTGAATGCTCACGAATATCCCTTTGCAAAAAGAACGGCAAACACAACGAAGAGTCTATTCTAACGGTAACTGTCTTAAATGGCAGGCTTGAAGGAATGGCAGGCTTGAAGGAATGGCAGGCTTGAAGGCTAACAAACACGGTCCCATTATTCCATTCACACTAAACGAACGTGAACTGTGTCATGCCAACGATTAGCAGCGTTGCGCGGGATGACGATATCCAAGCTTCCCGGATAGCGCGTCGACGCGATAACTCTTTTAAACTCAACGCGGATTGGGCCCCCGCGGGTGACCAGCCACAGGCAATCGCAAGCCTCGTTCAGGGCGTGCAGGATGGCTTGTCTTATCAGACGCTGCTTGGGGTAACGGGGTCGGGGAAGACCTACACCATCGCCAATGTAATCCAGTGTGTCCAACGACCCACGCTGATAATGGCCCCCAACAAAACGCTTGCCGCACAGCTCTATGGGGAATTCAAGGAGTTTTTCCCAGAAAACGCAGTCGAGTACTTTGTTTCCTATTACGACTACTACCAGCCTGAGGCCTACGTCCCTTCGACCGATACCTTTATCGAGAAAGATAGCGCTATCAACGACCACATCGAGCAGATGCGGTTGTCTGCCACCAAGGCCCTCATGGAGCGTCGGGATGCCATCGTAGTGGCCTCGGTATCTGCCATCTACGGGCTTGGCGACCCGGAAAACTATTTCAAGATGGTGCTACATATCGTGCAAGGAGACCGTATTGGCCAGCGAGAAATCATCCGGCGTCTGGCGGAAATGCAATATGCTCGGAATGATGTCGAACTGAGTCGAGGTACCTTCCGCGTACGGGGTGAGATCATCGACGTACATCCCGCCGAATCAGACGACGTTGCTGTACGCATTGAACTGTTTGATGATGAAGTAGAAAACCTCAGAACGTTTGATCCACTAACCGGGGAGCTCTACCAAAAGCTGCCGCGCTTCACGATCTTTGCAAAAAGCCACTACGTCACGCCGCGTGAGCAAACCCTGGCCATGCTCGCGGCTATTCGTCAGGAACTTCATGAACGCATGAGTTACTTTCAGGGCAAGGGCAAATTGCTGGAGGCGCAGCGCATAGAACAACGTACTTGCTTCGACCTCGAGATGATCCAGGAAGTTGGCTACTGTTCGGGAATCGAGAACTACAGTCGTTACCTGACTGGTCGCGCACCCGGGGAACCACCGCCCTGCCTTTTTGATTACCTTCCCCGGGATGCTCTGGTAGTTCTAGATGAATCACACGTCACGGTGCCACAGATTCGCGGGATGTACCGTGGGGATCGAAGCCGGAAGGAAACGCTCGTTGAATACGGATTCCGCCTCCCCTCGGCACTGGATAACCGCCCGCTTCGCTTTGACGAATTCGAACGTCTGGCTTCACAACTCATCTTTGTATCGGCGACTCCCGGGCCTTATGAGGAGAAAATGTCCGTAGAAGCAATCGTAGAACAAGTTGTCCGTCCTACTGGACTACTCGATCCTGAAACAGAAATCCGTCCTGCCAAGACGCAAGTTGACGATGTGCTCGGTGAAGTTCGTATTCGTGCGCGCAATAATCAGCGCAGCCTAATAACGACTCTCACCAAGCGCATGGCTGAGGATCTAACGGATTACCTGGCGGAGCATAGTGTGAAGGTCCGATATCTCCATTCGGACATCGACACGGTTGAGCGCGCCGAGATTATTCGCGATCTTCGGCTTGGTACGTTTGATGTGTTAGTTGGTATCAACTTACTTCGAGAGGGACTGGATCTTCCCGAAGTTTCGTTGGTCGCCATACTGGATGCCGACAAGGAAGGGTTTCTTCGTTCGGAACGTTCGTTAATTCAGACGATTGGGCGAGCAGCTCGCAACCTGGACGGCAAGGCGATTCTTTACGCGGACGACATAACCGCATCAATGAAAGCTGCATTATCGGAAACCGGCCGGCGTCGAGAGAAACAACGGCATTTCAATGCTGAACACGGAATAACCCCGAAAGGCATCAAAAAACGTATTGCCGATGTTATGCATCAAGGTTATGAGGATCTCGGCAACTCTGGCTCTAATACCGCGCATCCGCATACATCGTTCGCTACCCTCTCTCGTCAAGCCCTGTCCCGTTTGATTGTCACCCTCGAAAAAGAAATGCGAAAGGCAGCCCGGGATCTTGAGTTTGAACTTGCAGCCGCTAAACGTGATGAACTACACAAGGCACGCGACGCCATGCTGCGCAGTACCGCTACGTGACGAAACGTCCAAAACCTGTCGGCCGCTACCGCAATATTGTTGTAGTCTGCACGGGAAACATCTGTCGCAGTCCGATGGCAGCTGCCCTCTTGCGCCATCGATTGGCACTCCTTGATGTGTACGTTCACTCCGTTGGGACCGCCGCTTTGGTAGGTGTGTCTGCAGATCCGATGGCACAGGCTGTAATGCGCGAGCAGCATATTGATCTTGCTGATCATCGTGGCCGTCAGGCCGGCGCGGTGACACTGGAAGGCGTCGAACTGGTGCTAACTGCGGAATCACTTCACAGCCAATGGATCAATATTCGCTTCCCCAGTCTTCGTGGACGCGTTTTCAAACTTGGTTATTGGTTAGGCGATCGCGATATCGCAGACCCTTTTCAACGGTCCCGTGCTGTTTTTGAAGAAACACTGCGTGAAATCGACGGTTGCGTTCGTGCTTGGGCTCCAAAACTGGTCAACTAGGATTATTCACAGCTTTTCTCTCAAAAGCCGGATCCTGTTTAGGGGCTATCAGTAGGAGAGACTTGTACGGGCAGCACAAGAAAACCGAGCACGGTCGCAATTGTCCATTACCACCGATACCCGAAATCCTTGGCGGGGCTTGCCGCTTCGGTTAACGGTTCTGTATGATCGTCGCTCGGAGCAGGCGCGTAGCTCAGCTGGTTAGAGCACCACCTTGACATGGTGGGGGTCGTTGGTTCGAGTCCAATCGCGCCTACCAATTTCAATAACTTAGCTGCGTTCATTACGCCGGTAACGCTAAGGTAATGCTTCAACGTTTCGCGGTCCATCAGGCTCCACCCCAACCAGGTCAAACGGAGCCTCATGGCCGCGCCCCCATAATGCTCGGTCATTCGCGCCGAGCGATGGCCCTGCCAACCGCTCTGCACTGCCTCCATCGGCCACCCCTGCTGGCGCAACTGGGCAACGCCCAGCGACTTGCACTCGTACAAGGTTGGCGGATTTTTCACACCAGCAAACAATTCACAACGCCTCACGACTGCCGTAAACGCACAACTGGCCTGCGTACGCAAAATCTGCGTGTGATGCTGACGATGCGGTGATCGCTGTGTGCGGGACCGGGTTCGTGGTGGCAAACGATGAATCACATACGGAGAAGCAATCTCATCCCGACAACGGACAAGCAACTCTGCCAGCACTGGACGGATATAGATTGCCAGCCGCGTGCCGGTCTTCCCTTGCTCTATCCTCAGTTGCTGACCGACACAGAGTCCTCCCAGCGCAGCGAAAGCAGATCCTCCGAGCGCTGCTGGGTGAGTCGGATGAGGTCCATCAGATTACGCAGCCACGGGTCGGACATGTCGTAGATCGCGCGATAGCCGTCCTCTGTCAGCCGTTCACGTTGACACTCGATGCACGGTGCGTCTGTGTCCGCCACTGGATTGCGCTCGACGTACCCTTCATTGATGGCCTACTTCATAACTGCGTGAAGCTGCGCACGGTACAGCTGCTTCATGGAATCGGTGGGAAACGATTTCAGGTAAACAGCAACGTCGCGCGTCGTAACCGCAGCAATGTCATAGGACGCCAGGTCAATCGCCTGCAGCTTGCGCAGGATGTAGCAGCGGTTGTCGCGGGTGCGATCACTCACGGGCTGCGTTGGAAGCCTCTCGGTGATGAACGACTCAACGACCGAACGCAGCGATCTCGACCCTGCCCCGCGATGCGATTCACCAAGGAAGAATGGGTGGCAAGCAGGCGATTAAGGGTGCGTGCCGCTTTGTTCGCTGCTTCCCTGGTAACCGCCTTGCCGAAATAGCGATACTTCCCGGTGCGAGGCTCCTTATACCGAAACCCCTTCGGGTGTGGATGGAGATTCGGCTCCAATCCCCGGTTCTGTAACCTACGGGGAGCAGGACTCATCCCGCAACACCTTCTCGACCAGTGGATCGCCGTTCGCCAGGTAGGCCGTGTAGTCCACGTAATAGCGGGTTCCCTACCCTGCGGCCCGGAAGCTGGCCATTGTCGATCCATCGACGCACCGTGTGTTCATGGGGAGCACTCTCCTTGCTGAACTCCTTGGCAATGAACTCCTGTGGTGACATAAGACACATAGACCACTACCTCATCCACTGAACGACTACGCAATCACACGACTGCAGAACAACGACGCAAACCCTATCGAAGCCGAGAACAAGGAAATGCAAGGCAGGCCTATCCACGATCAATCCTCGAAGGCACTCTCGATATCGACGTACGTTTCACTGGAAAACAGCGGCGACGGATTCTGGTTGCCCAGCATTTTCTCAAGCTCCAAATAGTGCTTATTCGCTTTTCCGCGAAATTCGAACGCCGGACCACGCACCTCATAGAGTGGCTCATTCGTGCTTGGGTCCAAGACGTTGAGCTGTGCATCTTTATATTGCGGGAACCCCGCCTCCACCTCGTCCAGCGCGGCGCTCAACAAATCCCCGATAATCTCGGTTCGAGTGCGGAGCGGGTACATCTCTTCAAGGGCCCGAATCCGAGCCATGACATGAACTGGCAAACGGACGGAAATCTGCTTCGGAAAAAGACATGTAGAATCAGTACGAAACCAGATAGCTGTTAAGTTTTTAGATCGCATAAGTGTTATATGACATTTATATAACAGTCATACGACATCAATGTCTATTGCTACCGGTTGTCAAGCAACCAGAAAGAGTGCATTATGCGAACGCCGCCGAGTCAAGTGAACGGACCCTTTTTCCGTTCAACGGCAATCCCATGTGCTACGCGAAATCACGCGAGGGGGTCGCATGAACATCGATGGCCTAAAAGACGCCGTTGCCCAAAACAGAGTCCACCACTTCTGCCTTCACAAGAACCCGAAGGGCGTCGTCACCGTGAAGGTCAACTGTGGTATAGGACCATGTGGAGATCCACTGCTTCACGCAAATGGCAGCCTGGTCACTTTTGGAGACCTACGCAAAGCGGAACTAACGCTTGCCGAGGAGTACGGGTGCAATCCGAACACGTTTCTTATGTGCCGCTCACCGATTTGCTAGGAGACGGAAAGCAATATTTACATTGCCCTAGTTCGTGAAACGCAACAACCGGAATCAGAGAAGTACAACAACCGCGCTCTCGTAGAGAAGATGCACGAAATCGCACAGCAATGCGATAGGCGAGCTTCAGTGTATACGCCATCAGGTGTAGGGGCAGCGCATGTACCAGCGGTCTCGCCGGTTCAAACTAGTTGCAAGCGTTTCCGTTTAAGACCTTAGCCCTCCCCGCTCTTTTGGCTTCATACATATTCTCATCGAGCGTTTCCAGAAATAAATTTAACGCCTCTCGTTTGCCTTTCTTGGCCCAAGCGCTGTCAAACGAGGCAACGCCGACAGAGAAGGTGATGTGTATTGACCGACCGGCGCCAAGGGCGACCTTCTTTTCCGTCCGCCTGTCCAGCCAGCGCTGGGCTGCGGCCGTTGCCTGAGCACAATCACAGTGCGGCATCAACACCAGAAATTCATCTCCGCCCAACCGGCCCAGAATGTCGGCATCTCTAAGTTGCGATTTCACTGCGGATACGATCGACTTGATCACTGCATCACCCGCAAGGTGACCGAACGTATCATTAATTTTTTTAAAATCATCGATGTCGAGCAGTGCCGCAGAATAATCAATGTCGTAACGAAGTATCTCGGCAATGTCCCCCCTAAGGCGATCCATCATGACCCGGCGGTTGAACAGGCCGGTCAATGGGTCACGATCCGCCAAACGCTTAAGGCTTCTCCTCATCTCCTGCATACGCGTCACCATGCCCCAGATGAGAAACGCCTCGGTGCCTCCTACAGCGCCCGCCCTTGTGGTGCCTCCGTCGCAATTCTGCGTCGATAGCAACGTCACCAGTTACATTAAACGCGAGGCACGGATCGCACTCCGCTAAAGCTTCCTTGAGTGTTCGATAAGTCCGGATACCGTGCGATCTGGCGACCCGGAAAGCCGGCGCATCGGGCCTTGCATCAACGACCCCAGAAACCGGCAACAATTTCTCGCCAATCATCACCTTGAGCATGGCGCTACCGCCACGACCTCCTCCGATAATCAGCACCCCACGGTTCTCGCTATCCATCACGTGCCAGTGACACCCTCCTCACGGTGAATAGTCTTCCTGTAGCGATAAGTATTTATGAATCGCGTCGTTCTTAAGAAGCACTCGCTACGCTGACTGTTTATTGTTTCGAATTAAAGTCGATGTACCCGGAAAACCGAAAACCCCCCCCTCGAACAACCGGCAACAGGCGGCAACGACTGCTGCATCGAGTTTGGTTCCGGCGTCCGCGCGGATCTGCGTGAGCGCGGCCTCCAGGCCTTGGGAAGACCGGTAGGGCCGGTGGGAGACCATGGCCTCGACGGTGTCGGCCACGGCGACGATGCGGGCTTCCTCAATGATCTGTTTATCCTTCAAGCCACGCGGATAGCCGGAGCCGTCGAGGCGCTCATGGTGCTGGTAGACGATCTCGGCGACCGGCCACGGGAAGTCGATCCCCTGGATGATGTGGTACCCCGCCTGCACGTGGGTCCGGACCATGGCCGTCTCGATATCGGACAGGCGCCCGGGGCGGGTGAGGATCTCCCCGGGGATCGCGATCTTGCCGATGTCATGGAGGCTGCTGGCGATCCGCAGCCCTTCCAGCCGGTCTGCGTCCATCCCCCGTTCGCGGCCGATCGCCACCGCCAGGTCGGTGACCCGGTGCTGGTGTCCCGCCGTGTACGGGTCCCGGTGCTCCACGGTGGCGGCCAGCGCCGTCACTGCCCCCTCCAGGGCCTCGCGGAGGCGGGCCGCCTGGCCGGCACGGTCCTCCAGCGCGGCCAGGTAGGCGGCCTGCGTCCGGCGGCTTCCGACGCCGTAGCCGATCTCCTCGGCCAGGTCATGGAGCGACTGCTGGACGCCGTCCTCGAACGCAGCGGGCTGGCCGCTGTACACCGCCAGTATGCCCATTGGCTTTCGATCGATGATGATTGGGATCACGATCATGCTGGCCAGCCCGAAGGCGCGGGCCCGGCTCCAATACCGTTTTAACACCGGACTCTTCCCGATATCGTCGATGACCTGCGTCTGCCCGGTGTGGATTGCCAACCAACCGGGACTCATAACGTTCGCCGCTTCTTCCTTCCACGAGAGATTCAAATCAATCAGGTAACCACGCGCCGATCCAGCCGCTGCGACGCATTCAATCCGCCGTTCTTCGTCGTCCTGTGCAATACCGATCCACGCCAAGCGATAGGCGTCCACGCTGGCGATGGCATCGCAGCAGCTCTGGTAAAGCGTTCGCTCGTCCGCGGCATGCACCACGGCCGCGTTGCTCCGGCTGAGCGCCTGCAGGGCCCAGTTGAGGCGGGACAGCTCCTGCGCGCTTTGCCTGCGTTCGCTGATGTCGCGGACGAAG
>OFHJ01000231.1_pt1 | contig 23222 bp, 18 predicted proteins | sample 1522001 | NCBI WGS metagenome assembly OFHJ01 (sample SAMEA2464838, study PRJEB22497) | soil metagenome | biome: Grassland; feature: Farmland; material: Clay | place: Australia | collected 2013-02-01 | depth 1.2 m | reverse complement strand
TTACGTCCTGGCGGTCGGGCGCCGCCAGACGGTACAGCCCGTCAGTGCCCCTTTCCATCGGTGTCGGCCAGTCGGCGAGCGAAACCGAGGGCAGGAAGGCGGGGCGCAAAAGTGCCGCCCGCTCGCCGGGCGCGGTTGCCCCATCGCTTTGCCAAAGGACGACCTCGTCCCGCCGCGCGCCGATCGCGGCGAGCAGCCGGTGAAACCCGGCCTGCGGATGGGTCGGGCTTTCCGCCAGCGCGTCCCACGCCGCGTCCGGCATGTCCGGATCGAAGCCGGGCAGCGCGACCAGCCCCTGATCCAGCGACGCGATCGTCCGTGCCAGGCGCGCCGCTGCCGGCGTCGCCGTGGCGAGGCCGGCGAGCCAGACCGGATGGTCGGGCGGCGCCTCGTCCCAGGCCTGGCGCTGCGCATCGAGTAGCAGACGCTGCCGCCGCGCCGGGTCGATGGCGCCGCGCGCGGCCAGAATCGTCGGCCAGTGATGGGTGACGATCGGCAGGAAATCGAGGGTCCGCTGCCAGGGTTCGGCCAATTCGGGGGCGACGATCCGCGGCAGCGTCTCGGCGAGATCGACCTCCGCCTGCCCGGCGCTGTCGATCAGCAAGGCCAGATCGCCGGCGAGGTCGAGCGCTTCGGCAAGCCTTGTCGGCGCGCCGTCACGGCCCCGCATGCCGAGGATCAGCCGCGCGAGAATGGCACGGCGTTCCGGCGCCTCGATCGCCGGCGGCAGGGCGAGACCGCCCGCGATCGCAAGCCCGGCCTCATCCGGCGCGCCGAGGGCCGCGATCCGCGGCAGCACCATCGCCCCGCCTCTGGCCTCGAGAAAGGCGGCGGTCGCGGCGCGGGCGGCGCGGCGCGTCGGCAGGATGATCAGCCCCGCCGCCGCATCGCGGCCGGTGCGGTCGGCCTCGTCCAGCCAGGCGCGGGCGAGGGCAGAGAGGAACGGCACGCCAGGCGGCGATGCGGCGATCCGCGGGGTCATGCCTCGTCTCCGATCAGCCGTGCCGGCCCGTCGAGCGTCACGCGGCGCAAAGTCGCATCGGGATCGTTCTCGTCCCAGGCCAGCGCGATGCGCAAAGCGTCCTCCGGTTCGTCGCCGCCGAGCCGGTCCGGCCATTCGATCAGCACGATCCCCGCATAGGCCTGATCGAGGCCGAGTTCGCTTGCCTCGCCGGGGTCGGCAAGCCGCCAGAGATCGACATGGGCAACCGGCGGGTCGAGGTCGTAGCTCTGGATCAGCGTGAAGCTCGGGCTCGGCACCGGCAGGTCGGGGGCGCCGGCGCGGGCGCGGATGGAGGCGCGGGCGAAACTCGTCTTGCCCGCACCGAGCGGGCCGGGGAGCAGGATAGCACCCCCCGCGCGGGCCCGGGCGGCCATGTCGCTTGGTAGCGCCATCACCGAACCCCCGTCGGCCCGCTCGATCCACCCCACCCTCATCGTCCGAATCTGCCGCATCCGCATTCCTCCGCAAAGCGCCGTCCGGATTGACGCGCCGCGCCGCGAGAGTAGGCAGGGGGCATGACAGAAACGGTGGCTATGCAGCGATCATGACAGAAACCGTCAATGCCGACGTCGCGATCATCGGGGCCGGTCCGGTCGGCCTGTTCGCCGTCTTCGAATGCGGCATGCTGGGCCTCTCCAGCGTGCTGATCGACGCGCTCGACGGGCCGGGCGGGCAGTGCAGCGCGCTCTATCCGGAGAAGCCGATCTACGACATCCCGGCGCATCCGGCGATCGAGGCCGGCGCGCTGGTCGACAGGCTCGAAGCGCAGATCGCGCCCTTCGCGCCGGCGCGGCTCTACGGCGCCTCCGTCACCGAACTCGACGGCACGGCCGGCGCGTTCACGCTGCGCACAGCGCGCGGCGACGTCGTGCAGGCGAAGGCCGTGATGATCGCCGCCGGCGCCGGCGCCTTCGGACCGAACCGGCCGCCGCTCGCCGGCATCGAGGCCTATGAGGCCACGGGTGCGGTGCAATATTACGTCCGGCGGCGCGAGGCGCTGCGCGAAAAGCGCGTCGTGATCGCCGGCGGCGGCGATTCGGCGGTGGACTGGGCGCTCGCGCTGGAAGGCATTGCTTCACGGATTTCCGTCGTGCATCGGCGCCCGAAATTCCGCGCGGCGCCGGAGAGCGCGGCACGGCTCGGCGACGCCTCGCAGCGCGGTGCGGTCGATCTGGTCATTCCCTATCAGCTTCAAGCGCTGCACGGCGACGCCGGCAGGCTCGCCGCCGTCGAAGTCGCCGATCTCGACGGCAACCGGAAGCAGATCGAGGCCGATGTGCTGCTGCCCTTTTTCGGCCTGGCCACAGATCTCGGCCCGATCGCGACCTGGGGCGTCGATCTCGCCCATCACCGGATCGAAGTCACGCCGTCCAGTTGCGAGACCTCGCGCCGCGGCGTCTTCGCGATCGGCGACGTCGCCGTCTATCCCGGCAAGTTGAAACTGATCCTGCAAGGCTTCTCGGAAGCGGCGATGGCGGCGCATGCGGCCTTCGCCATCGTGAAGCCGGACGAAGCGCTACATTTCGAATACTCCACCACCAAGGGAATTCCCGAGTCTTAATGCCCCGGCCGGGTTAACAGACAGGTGCCGCGTGCCCACGTCGCCCTCATTATCGACGGAGGAGAGGCGCCATGGATGCCTTCGCCATAGAAGCCGGCCGGGAAGCGGTCACTGAAACAACGGAGCGGGGCATCGGCTCGCGTTTCGCCGCGGTGCGGGCTCACACGGAACATCTCGTCTCGGCACTCGGTGCAGAGGATCAGTGCATCCAGTCGATGCCGGACGCGAGTCCGGCAAAATGGCATCGCGCGCATACGACCTGGTTCTTCGAGGAATTCGTCCTCTCGCGCGACGCCGGCTACGAGCTGCTGCATCCCTCCTGGCGCTACCTGTTCAATTCGTATTACCAGTCCGTCGGCCCGATGCACAGCCGGGCCGCGCGCGGACTGATCACGCGCCCCGATTGGCAGGAGGTGCTCGCATATCGCGCGCGCATCGACGAGCGCATGCAGAAGCGGTTGGCGGGTGAGGCCGATCCCGAATTGGAGGCGGTGATCACGCTGGGACTTCATCACGAGCAGCAGCATCAGGAGCTGCTGCTCACCGATATCAAGCATCTGCTCTCCTGCAACCCCGAGGAGCCAGCGTACGATCCGCAGCTGCCGCGGCCGGAGCCCGGGACCGCGCGTGCCCTGGCGTATCTGACGGGCCCCGACGGCGCCGCCGCCATCGGCCACGACGGGGGGAGCTTCTCCTTCGACAACGAGCGCCCGCGCCACACCGTCTGGCTGGCGCCATACCGGCTGGCCGATCGCCCGGTGAGCAACGCGGAGTTTCGCGAGTTCGTCCGCGACGGCGCCTATCGCACACCCACACTGTGGCTTTCGGAGGGTTGGCGTTGCATCCAGGAGCGCGGCTGGCGGCATCCCCTCTACTGGGCGGACGATCTTGACAGCGAGTTCACCCTGGGCGGGCGCCGCGACCTGGATCCTCACGCCCCGGTGTGCCATGTGAGCTACTTCGAGGCCGACGCGTTCGCGCGCTGGGCGGGAGCGCGGCTGCCGATCGAGGCCGAGTGGGAGGCGCTCGCCGCCAGCGCCGATGCGGCGCCCGGTCAGTTTCAGGAGTCGGGCCGGCTGCAGCCCGGCGCCGCGGCATCGACGGGTCTGCGGCAGATGTTGGGTGACGTCTGGGAATGGACCGCCAGCGCCTATGTCGGTTATCCGGGATTCCGCGTGCCGCCCGGCGCGCTCGGCGAGTACAACGGCAAATTCATGTGCGGCCAATGGGTGCTGCGCGGCGGCTCCTGTGTGACCCCGAGGGGTCACATCCGCACCACCTACCGCAACTTCTTCTACCCCCCGGACCGCTGGCAGTTCATGGGCCTGCGCCTGGCGCGCGACGCATGAGCGCGACGCGTCCTCGCCCGCGCCTTCCGGACCCGCCGTCGCAGACCGATGCGGCGCTGGCGGAGATCACCGCTGCCCTGCGGCACCGGCCGCGGCGCCTGTCGTCGAAATATTTCTACGATACGCCCGGCTCGGCGCTCTTCGAGCGCATCTGCGAGCAGCCGGAGTATTACCTGACACGGGTGGAACTCGCGATCATGCGGGCGCACGCGCCCGAGATGGGCGCGTGCCTGGGCCCGAGGGTCATGCTGGTGGAGTACGGCAGCGGCAGCGGACAAAAGACGCGCCTGCTGCTGCGGGCCCTCTCAGATCCGGTCGCGTATGTACCCGTCGAGGTCTCCCACGCGCCGCTGGTCGCCAGCGCTCGAGCGTTGGCCGAGGAGTTTCCCTCGCTCGAAGTGCTGCCGCTGTGCGCGGATTTCACCGCCGAGGCCGCGCTGCCCGCGCCACGGCGCGCGCCCCTGCGGCGGGCGGTCTACTTCCCCGGCTCGACCATCGGCAACTTCAATTTCCACGAAGCGCAGCTGCTGCTGCGGCAAATCCGGGCCACCGTGGGCGATGAGGGCGGCGCGCTGGTCGGCATCGACCTCAAGAAAGACCCGGCGCGGCTCGAGGCCGCCTACAACGATGCCGCCGGGGTGACGGCCGCCTTCACCCTCAACATGCTGGCCCGCTTCAACCGCGAGCTGGACGCGAATTTCGACCTGAGCCGCTTCCGGCACCATGCCCGCTACAACGCCCTGGCGGGCCGCATCGAGACATTTCTCGTCAGCGAGGCGGACCAGAAAGTACGGCTGGGCGGAGAGACGTTCCACTTCGAGCGCGGCGAGGCGATGCTGGTCGAATACAGCTGCAAGTACACGCTGGACGAGTTCGCGCAGCTCGCCCGCGGCGCGGATCTGCGCATCGCGCGCAGCTGGACGGACGAGGACGGCCTGTTTGCCGTGCTTTACCTCATCAGCGCATCCGCCACCCCGCCTTCCGGCGAGGCCGCGAAGTGACCGGCCCTCGATGAGCGCCGGCGCGCCCGCCCCGGAGGCGGGCGCGTTGCCGCTCATTTCGCGGCGACGAGCTTGTCCTGAGTTTTGCTCTCGAAATCCCGAGAGTCGTGGCGTTCGTGCAGCTGGCTCGAGGGCTCGCCGCTGACCCGGTTGACCATGCGTCCACGGCGCACGGCCGGCCGCTCGAGCAGCGCGTCGGCCCAGCGTTGGACGTTACGGTATTCGTGGACGCTCAGGAACTCGGCCGCGCCGTAGGCCCACCCCTTCACCAGCCCGCCGTACCACGGAAAGATGGCCATGTCCGCGATCGTGTAGTCAGGACCTGACACGTACTCGCTCTGCGCCAGGCGCCGGTCGAGCACATCGAGCTGGCGCTTGACCTCCATGGCGAACCGGTCTATCGCATATTCGATCTTTACCGGCGCGTAGGCATAGAAGTGGCCGAATCCGCCGCCAAGATAAGGTGCGGCGCCCACCTGCCAGAAGAGCCACGACAGGCACTCGGCGCGCGCAGCGGCCTGCACCGGCAGGAACGCGCCGAATTTCTCCGCCAGATAGACCAGAATCGAGCCGGACTCGAACACCCGGATGGGCTTCGCACCGCTGCGGTCGACCAGGGCGGGAATCTTGGAGTTGGGATTGACCGCGACGAAGCCGCTGCCGAATTGATCGCCGTCCGCGATCCGGATCAGCCAGGCGTCGTACTCGGCCCCGGCGTGTCCCGACGCGAGCAGCTCCTCCAGCATCACGGTGACCTTGACGCCGTTCGGCGTGCCGAGGGAGTACAGCTGCAGCGGATGGCGGCCGACCGGCAGCGCCTTCTCGTGCGTCGGTCCGGCGGTCGGGCGGTTGATGTTTGCGAACTGTCCGCCGCTTGGCTTGTTCCAGGTCCAGACCTTCGGCGGTACGTACTCAGAATCAGCCATTACGAATCCTCCGAAATTCGCGCACGCCTCCTACCTTACAGGTCATGCGCAGCAATTGAAAATGCGCCGGTCAACCTCGTCCCTTTGCCGGCGCGACCCGCCCGGGAACGACCGCGGTCCGCACGATCTGAGCCAGATAGCCCTTGTCGGGCAGCCCCGGGACCACGTACACGTGGCCTCGTCCGTCGGCAAACACCAGACCGGGGGTTCCGTCTATCTCAAACTGCTCCATCAGCGCCTCGTTATGCGCGAGCCGCCTCAAGTCCCGCGGTCCGGGATGGGCAACCGGTGCGATGCCTCCGTGCGCGTGCGGTCCGTGGCCCCAACTCCGCTCGTTCTCGCGCAGGGCGGCGGACGGATCGGAGGCGTCGAAAATGGCCGCAGCCTTTCCCGGGCTGCTCGGTGAAATGACACCGACCAGGATGTCGCGTACCTGAAGGCCCCTGCGGTAGTAAGGCTTCAGAGCAAGCCACAGCGTGTGACAGTACGGACAGTTGGCGTCCATGAATACGTATACGAGGTGGCGCGGATGCGCGCTCCCCTCCGGGATCCAATGGGTCTGCTGCAGGGCGCGCATCGGTGCGGGCACGGTCCGAGTCCGCGCCCTCCCCGCCGGGATCATCGCCCAGCACAGCGCCGCGGCCGCCAAGGTCATGGTTGTCTTAGGAAAGCGGTGCATTGGTTGCGACTCCGCCCGCCCGGGAGACGGTGCGGTATGAGGCAATATTGCCGGTTCCTACCGGGCTCGGCCAGAGCGCAACTCCGCTGCAGGCAGACGCGCGGCGCTCAGTGCCGGCAGCACCAGGGCGCGGAACAGCCCATCCGCCTCGGCAGGCGATGAGCCGCACTCACTGTCCACCCACCAGTTGAGCACCAGCACGAACGTCGAGGCGATATGCTGCCCGAGCAGTTCCATGGGGATCCCGCCGGAGGCGCACGCCCGAATTTGCGGGGTCCGGGCCATCTCGTCCCGTATCCAGCACGCCAGCACACGCCTGAAGTGCTCATGCAGAATGGCTCGCCCACGCCGTCCCATGCGGGCGCCGCCCGCGGCGCGGTTCGCGTCGATGTGCTCGAAGACCGCCCTGCTGAAGCCCATGATCCGCTCGATTGGCGGTGTCGAGGCGGGACTGGCCGCCCGCATCGACTCGAGCTTCTCCTGGATCGCACTCGCAAACAGATCGTCCTTGTCGCGGAAGTGCATGTAGAAGGTCGAGCGGCCGATGTTGGCCCGCTCCAGGATTTCTCGGACTGAAATGCGATCGTAGTCTCTCTCGCCGATCAGCCCGAACAGCGCCTCGTGCAGCAGAGTGCGTGTCCGGCGTACACGCCGGTCGGCTGCGGGCGCGCCACCGGCCGCGTACGTCACATTCGATGCGTGTTGCTGCGCGCTCACGCCCTGCTTCCTGTCAAGACGGAAAGCCGCACAAGAGAGCGCCGGTTGTTCGGAATCGGATACATCGCGGAGCGCTGTTCTTCGATGTCGGCGGACTGAAGGGTACCCTAGGTTCCGCACAAATGTCCATTTTTGGATGAGTGACCATGACACACGTTTCTCCTTCAGATGGCCGTGTGCGAGACGTGGGCTCTGGCGGTCCAGCTACCCCGGGCGCCCTTGGTGTACTGCTGCACAGGCCGCGGCTCTACGATCTGTTCGTCCAGGTGGCCCTCATCGGGCGCGAGCCCTCGTTTCGCAAGCAACTGCTCGAACTGGGCCGACTGCGCCCCGGGGAGGCCGTCCTCGATCTCGGCTGCGGGACCGGATCGCTGGCGCTCATGGCCAAAGAGGCCGTGGGCACCACGGGGGTCGTCTGCGGAGTGGATGCTTCCGCGGAGATGATCTCCTGGGCACGGCAAAAGGCCCGACGGGTCGAAGCGCAGGTGCAATTCCAGCACGCTCCCGCCCAGGCGCTACCCTTCCCCGAGGCCTCCTTCGACGTCGTGCTCAGCACCCTGATGCTCCACCATCTGCCGAAGAGAGCCCGTCCGCACCTTGCCGTCGAGGCGCGCCGGGTCATGAAACCCGGCGGACGCGTGCTCATGGTCGATTTCGCCGAAGCCTCGCGGCGCAAGGGATTGAAGCGCCACCTGCACCATCGTCACGGCAGCGTGGCACTGCACGAGATGCTGGCCCTGCTGGAAGGCGCGGGCCTGAGCGTCGTGGGAAGCGGCTCAATGGGGATCAAGAACGTGCACTTTGCCCTGGCGCTCGTTCGATCGAGTTCCTGATCGCCTCGAGGGTCGCGCTCAGCTCGCGGGAGAGGCTGTGTGGTACGCGTGATAGGCCCGCAGCAGAAACACCGCCCCCAACACCAGGAATAAGGCGCCGGCAAGATAGTGGATCGCTTTGAGCGGCACTCGTCCGGAGAGCGTCTTGCCCAGAAACACCGCCGGAGCGCATGCGAGCAGCATTCCCGCGGTCGCGCCGCCGATCACCGCGGTGACGCTCGAATAGGCGGCGGCCAGCACCGCGGTCGCGATCTGGGTCTTGTCGCCGATCTCGGCGATGAAGATGCCGGCGAATGCGGCCCAAAAGGCGCTGCCGCCCGATTGCGCTGCGGATTTCACGTTCAGGTCCTCGCCCCTGAGCTCCCAGATCGCCATCACGATCAGGCTCACCCCGACCAACACATTCAAGCGAACAGGGTTCAGGAAATGCCCGAGACGCTCCCCGATGAGCGCGGCGATGACGTTGCTCGCGACCGCGGCGCAGAACACTCCGCCCAGAATCGGCCATGGCCGGCGGAACCGGGCGGCGAGCACCAGTGCAAGCACCTGCGTGCGATCGCCGATTTCGGCGACTCCGATGGTCGAGAGGCTGGCGAGGAACGCCTCGGTCACGCGCGCACGCCCAGCGCCCCGCAAGCCGCCGCCTCGTCAGATCGGTCTTGCCTCCGGCCGGCCTCGACTTGCGCAAATCGCGCGGCGCAAGCGGTCGTCGCCGCGTCGTTTCCGCCCGGCGGGCCCTGTATCTGTTCGTAACGCATCAAGCGCATCATGTTATTGGTATATTTGAATTATATGCAACGAGAGCAGGGCCATGTCGCAGCGAGGCGATATCGGACTGCCAGCCGGCCGAGGCCGCAACGGGATACAAGCTCGAGCGCCGAACCGGCTGCCGGGGCGCAGATGGCTCATCGGCACCGCGCTGGCCGTGCTGATCGCTCTGGCGTACCTCTGGGCGGGCTACGGGCTCGCGCCACGATTGATCCGCTCGGAGGCCACCCGGTGGGCGAGCCGGCACGCCGGCCTGGCTCTCGGTCTGGGACCGATCAAGGTCGATCCCTTCCATTTCACGGTCTCGATCCGCGACATCCGCCTGAGCGAGCACGGCCGACCGCTCGCCTCGCTCAGCCGGCTGTTCATCGGGATCTCGCCGCTGTCGCTGTTCGGGCCCGGCTATCGCCTCACGGCGCTCGAGCTGGACCAGCCCGTGGTTCACGTGGTGATCAGCCCGGCTGGACGGGTCAACCTCGCGGCGCTGCTCGCCTCGTCCGGGCACAGCAGCGGTCCCGCGCCGGCCCTTCGCATCGACGACTTTCGGATCGATCAGGGTGAGCTGACCTTCGTCGACCACGGACACCACCCCGCCGCCCGGGCGACTTTCGCTCCGATCACCTTCCGGCTGGTCAACTTCCGCACCCGAAGCCGCTCTGACGGCCGATTCGCTCTGCGGGCCGAGAGCGACGGAGCGAACCTCGTCTGGCAGGGCCGCGTGTCGATGTCGCCCATCGCCTCACGCGGCAGCGTCTCTCTGAGCGGGCTCGAGGCCGGCACGCTCGCGCAATTTCTGCCGCCCGGCCTGCCGATAGGACTGAGCGCCGGACAGGTGAGTCTGAGTGCTCAATACGCCGCCAGATACGGCGCGAAGGGACTCACCGCCCACCTGTCGGGGCTGGACTTTGCCGCCACCGGCCTCGGCCTGCGCGGCAAAAGCATCCCCGGTAGAGTGCGGATTGCCGGCATCGAGGCGAACTGCGGTCAACTGCGTTACGCAAGCGGCACGCCAGCGACCGGATCGCTGCCCGCCCTCACGCTGCGCGGCCTGAGGCTGACCGGCACCGGCCGCGCCTCGGGCCAGACTTTGAGCCTCGCTCGGCTCATCGTGAAGGGCGCGAGCTTCGATGAGGGACAGCGCCGCCTGGCCGTGTCCTCTCTCGCTCTCGCCGGCTTGCAATTGCCCGTGCGCCGCTCAAAGAACGGGCGGATCAGCCTGATGCGCTTCCTGCCGCCCCTAACGCCCGGGGGCACGCCCGCGGTCGCCGGACCGTCCCGCTCCCACCCGGCACGGTGGCGGTTCCAGCTCGGCCGTCTGGCCATCACCCACGCCGTGGCGCCGATCGAAGACGGCGAGGTCTCTCCGCCCGCCCGCTTCGCGATCACGCTGCACTCCGTCACGGCGACGTCGCTGAGCGATGACCTGGAGCGCCCAGTCCCGTTCAGCGTGCGCGCCAGCGTTGGCCGCGCTTACCTCGCGCTCGACGGCCGCCTCACACCCGCGAGCCGGGACGCGGCAGTGTGGCTCTCGCTGGCGCACTTGTCCCTGCGAACATTCACTCCATACCTGCCGCTGGCGCGGTCAGTGAAGACGTATCGACCTCCAAGACGGCGATCGCACACATCACGCTCGCCGGCCAGGTGATCGACCGGTACTCCCCGGTGACCGTCAGCGGGTCATTCAACCCCTACGGCCTGGGCCGCAGCACCGATATCCGCGTCGCCTTCCACGACATCCAGCTGCCGATCTTCGATCCGTACACCGACTTCTATGCCGGCTACGCCATCGCCAGAGGCACGCTGAGCACGCGATGCCACTACCGCATCGTCAATCGGGAGCTCGAAGCCGACCATCACATCGTCGTCGATCAGCTGCAGTGGGGCAGCCCGAGCGGCAGCAAGCACCGCGTGGGCTGGCCCATCCGGCTCGCGACGGCGCTGCTGAAGGACCGCGCCGGTGTGATCCGCATCGATCTGCCCGTGACGGGCTCACTGAGCAACCCTGACTTCCACATCGCCTCGATCGTCTGGACCATGCTGAGGCACGTTCTGGAGAAAGCGGCCCTGGCGCCCTTCGATCTCATTGGCAAGCTGTTCGCCGGCGCGCAGAAGGCCCAATACATCGTGTTCGCTCCGGGCTCGGCCGCTGTGGCAAAGGGAGCCGGCGCCAACCTGTCCGCGCTGGCCCATGCGCTCGCGAAGCGGCCCGGGCTGCGGGTCGACATTCCCGCCGGACCGGCCGGACCCGCAGACGCGCTCGCGCTGGAGAATGATCGGATCGATGCGCTGGCGCTCGCGCACCATCGCGGAGCGCACACAGGGAGTCTCAGCGCGCTCAGTCTGAGAGCGCAAAGGGGTCTGCTGGCGGCGCTCTACCGCGCAAGGCTCGGCAAACGTCCCATGTACCCGGCGCATCTGCCCGTGCAGCCGGTCCCCGCCGCAGCACCGATGACAAAGACGCCCGCCGGCACCGCGCCCCCCGATCCGCAGCGCGTGCGGCGGCAGGGTGAGATTCGGTGGCTTCGCGAGCCGCTTCGCGCGACCGTGCGTCCCACTCGAGAAGCGCTCATCGCCCTGGGCCTCGCGCGGGCGAGGCGGGTGCAGGACCTCCTGCTCGCGCACCACATCCTGGGCGCCCATCGGGTGTTCCTCACCAGCCGTGAATCGGGCACCGCTTGGCACGGCTGCGTCCGGCTCAAACTGCGCCTGCGCTAGCCTTCCCCCCGCCGCCTCAGGCGCCGTGGGCGCCGCTGCCCTTTCCGCCTCGCACAGCTCGGCCAGGCCGCGGGCGCTTGCCGACCCGGGTATGGTAGCGCTACTTTATCCAGACGCGTGCCGGGTGGCGCGCGGCCGCCGCCACGCCGGCGCATCGCTCTGCCGGGCTCGCTCGCGCGCCTGTTTCCGCCGCCGCGCTTCAAGTACCGCGGATTCTTCATCAACGACGAGGACCTGCTCACGGGCTGGGCGCCGGCGCCGAAGAGCGAGCACACGGGCATCTCGCTCGCAGTGATGAACAAGATCTACGAGACCATCCTGCGTCTGAAGGGCAACATGGTGGTTCCCGGCACGTGGATCTTTCCCGACGACCCGCGCATCAAGCTCGCCGGCGAGCGCGGCAACGACGCGCGGCTCGGGATGCTGATCAGCAAGGCAATCGCCGCCGAAATGCGCATCGTGCGCGCCGTGCATCCGCACGCGCAATTCGTCACCGACTTCTGGCAGGAGGGAGCGCGGCTCGAGCACGAGGGCGACCTGAAGATCCCGCGGGGCGTCATTCGCGTCTGGGCCGATCGCGGCTACGGCATCCCCCAGGACCATGGCGACCTCGCCCCCGGAGAGGGCATGTACTACCACGTGGCGATGATCAACGGCAGCGCCAATCACCTCACCGAGATGGTCCCGGTGCGCCGCATCTATGCGCAGCTGGGCCGCTACATCATGGAAGCACTGGTACCGCGGGGAGTGGCTGGTCGGGATCCGCCACACCCGCAAACTGGTGCGCGATGTCATCCGCTACCTGCACGACCCTACGATGACACTGCCACCGCCGTTTCTCGACAACGGCTGGCAGGGCTACTACCACATCCTGCGGTTCGAGGGGAATCGCACGGTCCCCGTGCGCTGAGGGCAGCCTGAGGGCGGCGCGCGCCCGGACCGGCGCGTACATGACCGGGCTTCCCTCGATTATCATCTGCGGTCCGGGTCTGCGGCCCGGGGCCGCTGCCGAAGCGGCGCTCGTCTCGTAGGAACCGCCCCGCGCAATGACCGATTCCACCCGCCTGGCTCGATTGGAACCCGACCCGCATCGCGTTTTCGGCGAGGCGCTGTGCCGGGCCGCGCAGCGGCTGATCGAAGCCGGCGCCGTGCGCGAGGTGCGGCTCCATCAAAACGGAGCCGTGGTGACGGGGGTGGTGGCGCCGGAGGCGCGCCATGAAGGCACGGTCGCCTACCGCGTCTACATCCGCCGCACGAAAGATGCGGTGCAACGGGCCGAATGCAGCTGCGGCGCGCGCAATGCCTGCATCCACGTGGCCGCGGTATCGATCGTCTCGCAGCAGCCGCTGATGCGGGCGTCCCGCGAGCCCCAGTCTCCCGGGGCGCGCACTGCTGCGGCGAGGTCCGGGCCGTCCTGCGCGCCGCGCGAGGGATCCGCGCCCGGACAACAGCTGCGCTATCTGCTGACTCCGAGCGCGAACCGGTCTGGCGAGGGCGGCATCGGCGAGCTGCGCTTATCGCTCTGGGTGCATCAGGGAGCCGCGCCCGGACCGGCCACCTCGTCTGCGGTTCCCTACGTGCCGCGCCCGGCGCAGATGCGTGGCGAATATCCGCGCTACATCGACACGCTCGACCGAAGCCTCCTCGAGGCGCTGGCCGGCTGCGGATTCGACGGCTCCTGGAGCCTGCAAGCGAACGCCGGTGCGGCGATCTTCGAGCAGGCGGCGCGAAGCGGCCGTGCGTTCTGGTGCTCCTTGCAGTCCCAGCCCCTCAGCCCGGGCGCGCCACGCCGCGCAGCTCTTTCGTGGCAGAGCGACGAGGTCGGCATTCAACGCCTCGCCTGTCATGCCGGCGATGAGGCCCATGCCCTGCGTTGCCTCGAGCCCGCGCTTTACGTCGATGCGGCAAGCCTCCAGTGGGGCGTGCTCGAATTGCCCTGCGAGCGGGAGGTCATCGACCGCTACGGACGCCGGGCGGTGGCCCCGGAAGAGGCCGAGGCGGTGAATGCGGAGCTCGCCGGCGATGCCGGGGCAAACGTACTGCCGCGCCTTGCGGTCTTGTCGGTGCGCCGCCAGCCGCTCGAGAGCCTGCGCGCGAGGCTGGTTCTCGGGGCGGGTCCCGCGGCGCGGCTGCAGTACCTTTACAACGGGCTGGCGGTGGACAGCCGCCGGTTGCCCGAGGGGCAAGCGCCGGTACGCGGGATTTCCGGAGCGGATGTCTGGGAGATCCCGCGCGATCTTGAATGCGAGGCCGCCCTCGGCACGCAACTCGCATCCGTGCTGCCGCCGCAGCCGGCCGGGCGCGACGCCTGGCTCGCCTTTCTCCTCGACACCGCCCCTCGCCTCGCGGCCGCGGGCTGGGACATCGTGACCGAGCCCGGATTCCCCTATCCGATCGCCCGCCCCGGCCGCTGGTTCGGCGAGCTCGATGGCCGCGGCGAGAGTTGGTTTCACCTGCGCCTCGGCGTGATGGTGGAGGGCAAAGCGGTGAATCTCCTACCGGCGCTCGCCGAGTACCTGCAACACTCGCTCGAAGGCCGCACAGCCGCGGATTCGGGCGATGCCGGGCAGGCGCAGTCCGCCTCTCTCGCCGTGGGCGAGCATTGGCTGCTGCGCCTTGCGGACGGGCGCTATGTTGCCATCGCCCTCGAGCGCATCCGCCGCATCGCCTCGATGCTGGTCGAGCTCTTCGATCGCGACGCGCTCGACGGCAAGGGCCTGAGGTTGTCGCGAAGTCAGGGGTATCCGCTCGCGATCCTGCGCCGCGAGCTCGATGCCACGCTGCGGCCCGCGGATCCGACGCTCGCCCCGCTGCTCTCGGGGCTCGATGGATTCACGCGCATCGAAGCGCTTGCGGCGCCTGAGGGCTTCGCCGCGCGGCTGCGCCCCTATCAGCGGGAGGGACTCGGCTGGCTGCAGTTCCTGCGTCGCCACCGGCTCGGCGGGGTGCTGGCGGATGACATGGGACTCGGCAAGACGGTCCAGGCACTCGCGCATCTGTTGCACGAGAAGCTCGCCGGACGCCTGCACAAGCCCGCGCTCATCGTCGCGCCGGTGAGCGCGATCGCCCACTGGCAGCAGGAGAGGCGGCGGCTCGCGCCGGCGCTGCGCGAGCTCACCCTGCACGGACCGGAGCGGCGCGCCCGCTTTGCCGGGATCGGCGGCGCCGATGTCGTGATCACCGGCTATCCGCAGCTGCAGCTCGATGCGCAGTTGCTGCTGCAGCAGGATTTCTCCGTGGTGATCCTCGATGAGGCGCAGATGATCAAGAACCCGCGCGCCAAGGTCTCACAGGCGGCCTGCGCATTGCGCGCCGAGCATCGGTTGTGCCTGAGCGGAACCCCGCTGGAGAATCATCTGGGGGAGCTGTGGTCGCTGTTCGCCTTCGCCCAGCCGGATCTGTTCGGCGGAGAGCGAGAGTTTCAACGCCGCTACCGCGCACCGATCGAGAAAAGCGGCGATCGGCTGCGCGCCGAGGCGCTCAGCACCCGCCTCAAGCCGTTTCTGCTGCGGCGAACCAAGGATGCAGTGGCTCCCGAGCTGCCGCCGAAATCCGAGATGCACGAGCCCATCGTCCTCGATGAGCGCCAGCGGGATTTCTACGACGCCATCCGCCTCGCCTCCCACCGCCGCATCCGCGAAATCATCGAGCAGGCGGGGCTCGCGCGCAGTCAGATCACCATTCTCGAGGCGCTGCTGAAGCTGCGCCAGGCTTGCTGTGATCCGCGCCTGGTCGAGGCAGACGCCGGGACGCAGGTGCCCTCGGCGAAGCTGCAATGGCTCGCCGAAGCGCTGCCCGAGCTCGTCGCGGAAGGACGGCGGATCCTGCTTTTCTCGCAGTTCACCTCGATGCTGCGGCTCATCGAGGCCAGGGTGCGCGAGCTCGCGATCCCTTACTGCCTGCTGACGGGCAAAACGCGGGAGCGCGCCGCCCAGGTCGAGCGGTTCCAGTCGCACGGCGCGCCGCTCTTTCTCATCAGTCTCAAGGCCGGCGGCACCGCGCTCAACCTCACCGCCGCCGACGCCGTCATCCACTATGATCCCTGGTGGAATCCGGCGGCCGAGGCGCAGGCGACCGACCGAGCGCACCGCATCGGCCAGAGCAAGCCCGTCTTCGTGTACAAACTGATCGCGCAGGGCACGGTGGAGGAGCGGATGCTCGAGCTTCAGGAGCGCAAGCGCACCCTCGCCGCAGGCCTCTACGCCGGCGCGAGCGGCTCACCCCTGGCGCTCACCGCCGCGGACCTCGAACGGCTGCTCGCGCCATGAGCACCTGCGCCGCGGAATTGCAGGCGCAAATCGACGCGCTGCTGCTCGAGCAGGGCGCTTTCGCGCCGCTCGAGCTCCTCTTTGCCTCCGGCCGGCTGCTTCCGGCCGATTACGACGCCTGGCGGCGCCGGGAGATCAGGGTGTTGGATGAGGTGCTGATGGGCAGCCGCGAGTCGATCCGCGAGGAGCTCGAGCAGTCGGTCGCCTATGCGCACGCCCTCGGCCTGAACGAACAGCGACAGGAGCCTGACGGCGCGAGAGCGGCGGACCGCGGCGGCGCCGCGCTTCGCATCAGCGACGATGCGCGGCTCGCCGCGCTGCTCGCGACGCGCTACGTCCCGGCGCAATCCGCGCCCCAGATGGACCTGTTCTTCGACAACCCGGTCGCGGCGCTCACAACCGGCATCGCGAGCGCGCTCGCCGATGCGAATACGCCCGAAGCGGCGCGTCTGCTCGATGCCCTGTATGCGAAGGAGCCCAACCACCCCGACCTGGCGGTCTTCGACCGCCTTCTCGAGTCACTCGAGCGGCTCCACAACCCGGTCACGGACGCCCGCGAGCTGTTGGGATTGATCACGAGCATCACCCCGGCCGCCCGGCGATTGCTCGGCGCACGCGCCCGGGAGCTGCTGATACCGCTGTGGCGGCGCCTCGCCGAAGCCCTCGAGACCCTGCCTTACTGCGCACAGGACCCGATGCTGCACGCCAGCTACGCATGGACCCAGGCGCAGGCCTGGGAGGAAGCGGGCAAGAGCGTGCTCGCCGAGCCGCAGTGGTGGCGGCACGCTCCGCTCGCTGTGAGGCTCGCGCACAGCGGCCTGCGCCGCAGGCGCAGCGCCGAGGGGCTGTCCGCGTGGTGCCAGCTGTGTTGGCACACTCCCGATGGGGCCGGCGAGGCGATCGGGCATCTGCGCGGCTCCGAGGTCCATGACCTGTGGCAGCGATTTCTCGACTCGGAGGAGGCGCTCGATGCGCAGGAGTTTCCCGCCTGGGTGCTGCTGCACGAGCCGGCTCTCGCCCGCCAGCTCCCGTGCGACCTCCCGCCCGGAGACAGTGCGGCCGAGGAGCACTATCGGCTGGTGCACCGATGGCTTGCGGCGCGCACGGCCGGCCGGACTGCGCACGAGCTGGCGCTGCGCAGGCAGCTGAAGGAGAGCCAGCCGGCGCTGTTTGCCTGCCTGCTGGGATCGTTGGCACGCTGATCGAGCGATTCGCGCGCCCGCTGTGCCCCCAAGGCTTCCGGTATGACCTGCACCCGGCCTTAGACCCAGCCGCCATCGACGACGTACTGCTGGCCGGTACAGGCGCTCGCCTCCTCGGAGGCGAGAAACACGATGAAGTTCGCCACCTCGACGGGCTGCAGCTTGCGCTTCAGGCACTGGCGCGCGGAGATTTCCGCTTCGGTCTCGGCGGTCACCCATTTCTCGAGCTGACGGCGCGTCATGATCCAGCCCGGCGCGACCGCGTTGACTCGGATTCCGTACGGACCGAAGTCACGCGCCAGGGAGCGGGTGAGGCCCAGAACCGCGGATTTCGAGGCGGTGTAGGCGACCATGCCGCCCTGACCGATCATCCAGGAGATCGAGCCCAGATTGACGACCGAACCGCCACCGGCCTCCTTCATGCCCGGCAGGACCGCCTGTGCGCAAAAGAACTGCTGCTTCAGGTTGACGGCGATACGGTTGTCCCAGAACGTCTCGCTGACCTCTTCCGTGGCGTGCCGTTCGTCGCTGGCCGCGTTGTTGACGAGCACCGCCACCGGCCCCAGTCGAGCACCGGTCGCGCCGATCGCCCGCCGCACGGCGGCAATGTCGGTGAGATCACAGTGCTCGAAATGCACGGCACTCCCTGCGCTCGCGAGCTCGCGGACCAGAGCCTGCGAGGGCTCGGCCGCAATGTCGATGAAGGCGACCCTGGCGCCCTGCGCCGCGAACTGCCGCACGATCGCCTCGCCGATTCCCGAGCCTCCGCCGGTCACCAGAACGACCCGATCTTTCAGGTCCGGGTAAATGGCCGTCATCAGTCCTGTGCTCCACGAATTGGTCGATGCCGCAATCGCCCCGCGCCGCACGAGCGCGCTGCGCATCCGCCCGCCGGCCTCATGCCGCTCAGCGGCCGGCACGCAACTCTCGGCGGCGATCGTTATGTCTGAGTATACCATGGGTACTTGTCAGCCGGAGGGACCGCTGTTTGCAGCGCCGCCGGCGCGGCGCGCCGGATCGCGCAGTCAGGCGGGCGCCGGCAAATACTCAGACATAAGATTCCGGGGCGGACTATAATCGTCCGCGCAGGCTTCGTCCGGTCCGGCCGGCAGTTGGCCGCCTCCCGTTCCGGCACAAATCGACAGCAGGAGCTCCCATGTCTTCGCGTCTGATCCAGCTCGAGGCTTCCGATGGCAAGCGCTGCGTGGCGATGCTCGATGACGGTGGCCGCGCGAGGCGGCTCGAGGGCATCGCATCGGTCTACGAGCTGGCCGGCGCCGCAATTGCCGAGCAGGTATCGCTCGCGGAGAGTGCGCGCAGGCGCCTCACCCGCAAGGCTCTCGATGTAGCCGGCGCCGCGCGGGATTTGCGCCTGCTGGCGCCGATCGACCATCCGGACCCGGCGCACCTGTATCTCACCGGTACGGGACTCACCCATCTCGGTTCGGCTGAAGGCCGGGACAAAATGCATGCCGCGGCCGCCTCCGGGAACGAGCAGACGGACTCGATGCGGATGTTCCTCGACGGACTGCAAGGCGGCAAGCCGGCCGCCGGCCCCGGCTCCCAGCCCGAGTGGTTCTACAAAGGCGACGGCTCGAGCATCGTGCCCACCGGGACGGCCCTCGAGATGCCTTCCTTTGCGCTCGACGGCGGCGAGGAGCCGGAAATCGCCGCCATCTACCTGATCGATCCGGCCGGATGCCCGCGGCGCCTGGGATTCTGTCTGGCGAACGAGTTCTCCGATCACGTGACGGAGCGGCACAACTACCTGTGGCTCGCCCACTCGAAGCTGCGCACGGCGGCGCTGGGGCCGGAGCTGCTCGACGCCCTGCCGGCGCACGTGCGCGGCACGAGCCGGATTCTGCGGGGCGAGCGGGTGATCTGGGAGAAGCCGTTCCTGACCGGTGAAGCCAATATGTCGCACTCGATCGCGAATCTGGAATACCACCATTTCAAGTACGGCAATTTCCGCCGCCCCGGTGACGTGCACGTGCATTTCTTCGGCACCGCAACCCTGTCCTTCTCCGACGGGGTCCGCTGCGAGCCAGGCGACGTGTTCGAGATCAGCGCGGACGCCTTCCTCGTTCCCTTGCGCAACCGCCTGGCTCGAAGCGCCGCGTCGCCCTTCGAGGTACGGCCCCTGTAGCCGCCCGCTCTGCGGGCGCCACAGCGGCGCCGAGGCGGCGGTCTCTTGCCTTTGCGGCCTCATTCTGCGAAATTGTCCGAGTAATCAGCCAGGCGGTTGTCGCAGCCCGCGGGCCGACCGAACGAGAAGGGGGCATCGTGACCGAGCACACAGCGTCAAGATCGATCCTTGCTGCGGCGGCCTGTGCCGCCCTATTGACCGCAACGGGCCAGGCCCTGGGCGCGCAGGCGCGGCGCGGTCTGTTCGGCACCCTCGCGAACGGCACCCGGATAGAATCGGTGGAGCTCACCAGCCATGCCGGCGTCCGCGCCCGGATCATCACGCTCGGGGCCCGAATCCAGTCGCTGTACACCCCGGACCGCAACGGCAAGCTCGGCGATATCGTTCTCGGATTCTCCAATCCGCAGGCGTACGTAAAGTACGGCAACTACTTCGGCGCCTCGGTGGGCCGTTTCGCCAATCGCATCGCTCACGGCCGGTTCGCCCTGGACGGCCATGTCTATCATCTCTCGATCAACGACGACGGCAACAGCCTGCACGGCGGCAAGATGGGTTTCGACAAGCGCATTTGGACGATCGACTCCGTTCACAGCGGCAAGAGCGCCTCGGCCGTGCTGTCCTACGTGAGCCCCAATGGCCAGGAGGGCTATCCCGGCACGTTGCGCGTGACGGCCACCTTTACGTTGTCCGACAGCGGAGTGCTGCGCATCGACTACCGCGCGACGACGAACAAGCCGACCATCGTCAACATCAGCAGCCACTCCTACTTCAATCTCTCCCCGGGCCATCCGGCGCATTTCTCGGTGATGCCCGATCTCCTTCAGATCAATGCCTCGCGCTACACCCCGATGGACGCCACGGAGATTCCCACCGGGCGGATCGCGCCGGTGGCGGGCACTCCGTTCGACTTCCTTGAGCCGACCCCGATCGGCCTGCGCATCCACGACGGCCGCGACCCGCAGATCCTCTACGGGCGCGGTTACGACATGAATTTCGTGCTGAACGGCCGGCCGGGCACGATGCGCCTCGCCGCCCGGCTGGAGGATCCGCGCTCCGGGCGGGTGTTGAGCATCTACACCGCCGCGCCCGGACTGCAGTTCTATTCCGGCAATTTCCTGAACGGCACCATCGTCGGCCGCGGCGGCATCGCCTACCGCCAGGGCGATGCCGCCGTGTTCGAGCCGCAGGACTTTCCCGATGCGCCGAATCACCCGAACTTTCCCTCCGCCACGCTCGACCCGGGGCACGTCTATCACAACACGATCGTGTACCGCTTTTCCGTAATCGGGTGACCACGATGCTGCGCGCTTCCCGCTACGGTTTTGCGCGCGGCGGCGTGCCGGGAAGCCTCACGGCGCTCATGGCCGCCGCGCTTGCCCTGTCACCGGCGCGCGCCGGCGCGCAAGCCCGGCTCACGGTCCGCTACGATCAGCCCCTGCATGCGGTCAGCCCGACCCTGTACGGCCTGATGACCGAAGCGATCAACCACTCCTACGACGGCGGTCTGTACGCGGAGTTGATCCGCGATCGTGTGTTCTTCAGGCGCGAGCACCATCAGTTCGTGAAGATCTGGTCGGTGGACCAGAATGCCGAGGACGGCATTTCGATCTCGATCGACAACCGGAGCGGACCGAGCCGCGCCCTGCCCTACAGCCTGAAGCTGACCGCTGCGCGGGCGAGCCCGAAGGATCCGGGCGGGATCGACAACCCCGGCTACTGGGGCGTGCCGGTGTGGCCGCACACCACCTACCATGCCTCGATCTACCTGAAATCGGGCACCCGCAACCCGGACCCGGTGACCTTGGCGATCGTCAGCGAGTCGGGGAAAGTGGTGGCCAGCGCCACTTTTGCGGCCGCGGACTCGCATTGGAGGAAATACACGGCGACGATGCGGACGGGTCGCGTCCGGGAATCGCAGGACAACTTCGTGCGCATCACGGTGAGCCATCCCGGATCGGTGCTGATGAACGTCGCGTCGCTGTTCCCGCCGACTTACCGGAGCCAGCGCAACGGCTTTCGAATCGACCTGATGCGCAGGCTCGCGGCGCTGCATCCGAAGTATCTGCGCTTTCCCGGGGGCAACTTCCTGGAAGGCAAGACGCTGGCGGACTGGTACGACTGGAAGCTGACCATCGGCCCGATCGTCGATCGGCCGACGCACCCGAGCCCCTGGGGCTATGAGTCCTCCGACGGCCTCGGCCTGCTGGAATTCCTGAAATGGTGTCAGGACCTGCACATGCAGCCGGTACTGGCCGTCTACGCCGGCTATGCGCTCGACGGCATGCACATCCGGCCCGGCCCGCAGCTTCGGCCGTACGTGAAGGACGCACTCGAGGAGATCCAATACGTCACCGGCGCCACCACGACCCGGTGGGGCGCGGTACGCGCACGCGACGGGCATCCGGCCCCGTTTGCGCTGCACTATGTGGAGATCGGCAACGAGGACTTCTTCGACCGCTCCGGCAGCTACAGCGGATCGAACGGACGGTTCGCGCAGTTCGCACGGGCAATTCGCAAGACGTACCCGGACCTCGAGATCATCGCCACCATGCCGGTCAAGGGCGACGTGCAGCCGGACCTGATCGATGAGCACTTCTACCGGACCGCGCGGCAGTTCCTGCGCGAGGCGCACCATTTCGACCGCGTCAGCCGCAAGGGACCGAAAATCATGGTGGGCGAGTGGGCGACGCTGCAAGGCACTCCGACGCCGGATTTCGGCGCGGCACTGAGCGATGCGGCCTGGATGACCGGCCTCGAGCGCAACAGCGACCTGGTGGTGATGGCGAGCTACGCCCCGCTGCTCGTGAACGTCAGTCCCCTGGCCGCCCAGTGGGGAACGAACCTGATCGGCTATGACGCGCTGCACAGCTACGGCTCCCCGAGCTACTACGTGCAGGTGATGTTCAGCGATTATTTGGGCAACCAGGTGGTCGCCTCACGGCTGAGCGGTGCCGGACCGCTGTGCTTCGAGTCGGTGACCCGGGATGCCGCCACACACACTCTGTACGTCAAGGTCGTGAATGCCGCCCCCCGGCCGCAACCCCTGACGCTGCGCATCGAAGGCGGGAGGGTCGCCCGCCACGGGACCCTGGTGACACTGCACGCCGGCAGCACGCATGCCACGAACACGATCGCCGATCCGGACCGGGTCGTGCCGCATACCGAGGAGGTGGATTGGCTCGGAAAGGATGTGCGGCACACGTTCGCGCCCTATTCGGTCAACGTGATCGAACTGCACGTGCATTGAGCGCAATCCCTCCCGGATCGAACGCGCGGCGCGCCGTTTAAATTTGCTCCCGGCAAATTTTCCGAACCCGATTGTCCAGCGTTCGTGGGTTCGAACCCCACCCTGGAATCTCAGCGACAGGTCCGAAACTGGCGGAGAGGGTGACCGCCGCAAATGCCGTAATTCACTGGCTTTCGCTCGGCTGTTGCGGACTTCAGGCGTAAACATCGGCAGCCGGGTCGGCTGTCCACTCACCGCCTCGCGCGAATTGATAATGCCCCGAAGCAAGGCGATTTTCCCTGCGCCGCCCTCTCTGCCCATGCGCTCCGTGGAGTTCCTGCGGCCACCGTCCCGATCCGGGCGATCAAAATGTCAATTTTTTTTGACATTCTTGCGAGCCTCGCGCATCATCATCCCACCTGTGAGAAAACACCGGTCCATCGGCGGCCGGGGATTTCAGGAACCCATGGTTCTGCAAGAAGAGGCTCAAGCGTTACGTATGCTGAGGGAGCTCGGCACCCAGCTACGCGCCGAGCGGCGGCGGCGCAGCCTGAAACAGGCCGAGCTGGCCCACGCAGCCTCCGTATCGCGCCCGACGGTCATTGCCGCCGAAGCGGGCCGCGGAGTCTCTTCGCAAAGCCTGGCCGCACTGATGAGCGTGCTGGAGCTCGACTTTGCGCACCTGGGCGCGCCGGCGCGCCCACTCCTCAAGGATTTGATGCGAACCGAGCGCGAACGGCAGGCCCGACGACGCGTCCAGCGAAAACCCGTGCCCCCGTCGATTGCGCGGGATGAAGTAGAAACGCACGGCACGCGCTTCACGGGCAG
>OFHJ01000230.1_pt1 | contig 23233 bp, 19 predicted proteins | sample 1522001 | NCBI WGS metagenome assembly OFHJ01 (sample SAMEA2464838, study PRJEB22497) | soil metagenome | biome: Grassland; feature: Farmland; material: Clay | place: Australia | collected 2013-02-01 | depth 1.2 m | reverse complement strand
ACCTCCACCGAGGCGACCTCGGAGGCGCTCGATCCGGTCCACAGCCATCCGACAAACACGCTGACGGCGGCCTCCTCTCCGCAGGCGAGCACCTCCACACGCCCGTCCGCCAGGTTCTTCGCATAGCCGTGCACGCCGAGCTCGGCCGCGCGGCGCGCGCACGTGGCGCGATAAAACACCCCTTGGACGCGCCCGCCCACCAGGCACTTCTTGCAGACCATTTTTTCAATATATCCTAGACTTGCGCGGCAATGACCGAAATCCTCGTGCTGTACTACTCCCGCACCGGCGCCACCGCCGAGCTCGCCCGGCACGCGTGCCGGGGCATCGAGAGCGTCTCGGGCGCCTCGGCCAAACTGCGCACCGTTCCTCCCGTCACGGCCGAGAGCGAAGGCCCCGCGAAGCCCGTACCGGCGAGCGGCCCCCCATATGCCGGTGTGGAGGATCTGCGCGCCGCCGACGGGCTGCTGCTCGGCAGCCCAACACGCTTCGGCAACATGGCCGCGCCGCTGAAGTACTTCCTCGACGGCACCTCGGGCCTGTGGGTGTCCGGCGCCCTCGCCGGCAAGCCCGCCGGCGTGTTTACTTCCACCCAGACCCATCACGGCGGCCAGGAAGCGACGCTGCTCAGCATGATGCTGCCGCTGCTGCACCACGGCATGGTCCTGGTGGGGCTCCCCTACACCGAGCAGGCCCTGCACCGGACGCGCTCCGGCGGCACTCCCTACGGCGCCTCGCACGTCTCGGGCACGGAGAGCGCTCCGCTGCTCACCGAGGAGGAAAGAGCCCTCGCCCATGCGCTGGGCCGGCGCGTAGCGGCCCTGGCGGTACGGCTGGCCGGCTAGCGTGAAGTCCGGGCCGGCGGCCTGGGCCTCGTGCCGCGAGAGCGCTCGAAGGACCGGGCGACCTGCTAGTCCCGCCGGCCTTCCCGCCCCAACACCTCGCGGATGAACGGCACGGTCAGACGGCGCTGGGCGGCCAATGCCGCCTCATCGAGCGTATCGAGCAAGCCGCACAGCCGGCGCATGTCCCGCGGCAAGCGCCGCTGCAGCCAGCGCGACGTCTCCTCCGGCAGCTCCAGGCCGCGCAGCCTCGCGCGCAGCTGCAGCGCCTGCTGCTGCTCGCCCTCATCGAGCGCGTGGAGCTGCAGGATCGCCCCGGCCGCGCACCTCGAGCCCAGATCCGCCAGCGCCCACTCGAGCAGCGCCGGCGGAGCGCGCGCCGCCATCACCAGCGCCCCGCCGCCCTCGCCGACTTCCCGCAGCACACTGAACAGCGCCCGCTCCCAGTCCGGGCGGCCGACGACGGCCTCCAGATCATCGATGCACAGACAATTGAGCTGCGGCAGGCCCTCCAGCACCCCCACGCCGAGGGCGCCGAGCTCGCCGAGGGGTACGAATCCGACACGCCTCGAGCGCCCGGCCGCCGCACAGATGGCCTGCAGCAGATGGGTCTTGCCGGCGCTCGGCGGGCCGCAGAGCCAGGTGAGCCCCGCCTCCCCCGCGCCGATCCGACGGGCGTGCGCCAGCGCCTCGGCGTTGCCCGCGGGCAGGAAGCTCTCGAACACGGCCCGGTCCGCCAGACGGACTCCGAGCGGCAGCTGTTGCATGCCCGCCCCTCAGACGGCCCGAGCCGGCGCCGACCACGCGCGGCGGGTGAAGGTCGCCAGGTACTTCAGCCCCGACAGCGCGGTGGTCGCCACCACGATGTATGCCAGCGCCCGCAGCACCCCGGGCGGCGGGAACAGAAAGGCGGCCCCGAGCATCACCAGCGCGAGATACAGCAACTGGGCCGCCGTGTTGATCTTGCTGAGCACGGTCGGACGCCCGCGCAGCGGCCCGAACCACACGCGATAGATGAGCGCCCCGAGCCCGATCATGACATCGCGCGCCACCGCGGCGGCGGTCACCCACCAGGGCACCAGCTGCAGCCAGGCCGACTCCACGAACACGATCACCAACAGCAGCTTGTCCGCCGCCGGATCGAGCACCTTGCCGACCTCGGACACCCAGCGGTAGCGCTTGGCGAGAAATCCGTCCAGGCCATCGGAAACGGCGGCGATCACGAACAAGGCGAGCGCCAGCTCGTAGCGTCCGGCGTGCAGCAGCGTCACGACCGGCCAGATCAGCGCCAGGCGGACCAGACAGATGAGATTGGGGATGTGGCGCACGACTCAGCGCGTTGCCGCCTGGGATGCCTGGGTCTGGGACGGCTGCGCCGCCGGTGAGCCCGCCGGCGGCGTCGCTGCCGGGACCGGCAGGTAGCGGTAGACGAGCGCGCCATCCGCGGCCTGCACACGCGCGAACCGCGGCGAGCCGGCAAGCAGGCGCGCGACAGCGGCGCTGCCGCCGCGGGCCTGCAGTGCGAACACTGCCGTACTGCCCTGGACTTCGCTGACCTGGGCGCGGCTTACACCCGGAACGGCAGCGAGCATCACCTCGATGTGGGCGTAATCGGCCAAGGTTGACACGTCCTCGATCCGGACCCGCGCCTCGCTGGAGCGATCGGCGGCCAATGTGGGCGGGGGAGCCAGCAGATCGACCGTCCGGTCGATCCCGGCGGTCACCGGCCCCGTGAAGGTACGGCGCAGGAACGGGGTGACCAATGTCCACTTCCACTGGGGCGCGGTGGCAGGTGCCGCGGCAGCCGTCGCAGTCGCCGCTGTGGCGCCCCCGCTGGGAGCCGCAGCGGCCGGTGGTGGCGCGGCGGTTTGCGCCGGCCCCGCAGCGCCGGGTGCGCTGGCCGAGACCGGCCCGGAGAGGGATCCGGCGGGGACCGCCGGCGGCTGCCCGACCAGCAGCTGCTCGGCCCCGAAGCGATGCACCAGCTTGAGCAGGGCTGCCTGCGCCAGAAGCTGCCCGCCAGGCCCGGTGACCGGCAGCGGCATGATGCTGATCGGCAGGCCGCGAGCCTGGGCGGCCTGCCCGATGGCGGCGTGGTCGGCCTGGTAGTCGGCCTGATCCGGCATCGGACTGAGGACGACGAGTGTGAAGGGGCGGTCGGCGCTCCAGAGGCTGCGTCCCAGACCGGTAATGACCTGATCCACCGCGGTGCCGTTGAAGGCCACCTGCAGCTTCCCGTGCGCACCCCGCTGGTAGTTCACGACGTACTGCGGAGCCTGGGCCACGAGGGAGGCGAATATCGGGTCGGTCGCCGACTCCGGGTGGCCGGTCGCGCGCACCAGTGCGGCGCGCATGGCCTGTTGCAGCGCAGGGGAGGATTGTCCGGTGACGCCAACCAGAAACACCGGAACGCGGCGGCTCGCCCAGCTCGGAAGCGACAGCATCGCGCACACGAGGACGAGCACTGCTCGCCGGATGTGAAAGACGGTGGTCTTGCGCTCTGCCATCCGAGTGATTGTTTCCATCGCGCCACGGCGCGGAACGGTACGATATCATACGCGCACGTGCCGTAAGGCGGCCGCCCCATCCTCGAAGGCAATCCATGATCGAAGGGAAAACAGGCCGCGGCATGACCTACCGTGACGCCGGCGTCGATATCGATGCCGGCGAGGAGTTCGTCGAGCGCATCAAACCGCACGTGGCCCGCACCCGCCGGCCCGAGGTACTGGCGGGCATCGGCGGCTTCGGCGCGCTGGTCGAGCTGCCCTCGGGCTTCCGCCGGCCGGTGCTGGTCTCCGGCACCGATGGGGTCGGCACCAAGCTGCGCCTGGCCATCGATACGGGCCGGCACGACACCATCGGGATCGATCTGGTGGCGATGTGCGCCAATGACGTGGTGGTACAGGGCGCCGAGCCGCTGTTCTTCCTCGACTACTATGCCACGGGCAAGCTCCGGGTCGATGTGGCCGAGGCGGTGGTTCGAGGCATCGTGGAGGGCTGCATGCAGGCCGGCGCCGCGCTGGTCGGCGGCGAGACCGCCGAAATGCCCGGAATGTATCAAGACGAAGATTACGACCTGGCCGGCTTCTGCGTGGGCGTGGTGGAGAAGGACGCCATCATCGACGGCACCGCCACCCGGGCCGGCGATGCGGTGATCGGACTGGCCTCCTCCGGCCCGCACTCGAACGGGTACTCCCTGATCCGCCGGCTCATTGCCGCGAGCGGCGCCGACGAGCGCACCGTGCTCGAGGGCAAGCCGCTGTTCGAGCGCCTGCTCGCCCCCACCCGAATCTACGTCAAGCCGGTTCTGGCGCTGGCGCACGCCCTCCCGGTGCATGCGCTGGCGCACATCACCGGCGGAGGACTAACGGACAACATCCCGCGCGTGCTGCCCGAGGGGCTCACGGCGGTGCTCGAGCGCCGCCGCTGGCACGAGGATCCGGTGTTCGATTGGATCCGTCGGACCGGCGAGATGGATCCGGCTCAGATGTACCGGACCTTCAACTGCGGCATCGGCATGGTGGCCCTCGTGCCGCAGCGGTCTGCCGCGCAGGCGGTGGAATTCCTCGGCGCACGCGGCGAGACCGCCCGGATCATCGGCGAGATCCAAGCGGGCCCGCACGGCGTCGTCATCGAGTGAGCCGTCCGCCGCTGCAACTCGCGATTCTCATCTCGGGCCGGGGCTCGAACATGGCGGCGATCGCGCGCCAGTGCCGCGAGGGCCGCCTCCAGGCGCACGTGAGCGCGGTGATCTCGGACCGCCCTGGCGTAGCGGGCCTCGAGACCGCGCGGGCACTGGGCATCGATACCCGCGTCATCCCCTGGCCGGGACCTCGGCAGCGGCCGGCCTTCGAGCAGGCGCTCGCCGCGGCGCTCGACGCTGTGAAGCCCGACCTCATCGTGCTCGCGGGCTTCATGCGCATTCTATCGCCGCCGTTCGTCGCGGCCCGCGCCGGTCGCATGCTCAACATCCACCCCTCGCTGCTGCCGAAATACACCGGCCTCGACACCCATCGCCGGGTGCTCGAGGCCGGCGACCGCGAGCATGGCGCGAGCGTACACTTCGTGACCGGGGAGCTCGACGCGGGCCCGGCAGTAATGCAGTCGAGGATCGCGGTGGATCCGGCAGATACCGAGGAGAGCCTGGCCGCGCGGGTTCAGGCGACCGAGCACATCATTTATCCTCGCGTGATCGGCTGGCTCGCCGAGGGCCGGCTGCAGTGGCGGCAGGACCGCCCATGGCTCGATGGCCGCCCGCTCGATGAGCCGGTGGTGGAGGACTTCGGTGCGGATCGGAACTGACTCTTTGCGGCGCGGGACGCTCGCGCTCGCCGCTCTGCTCGCTTCGGGCGCCCTGTGCCGCGCCGCCGGCGCGCCGCCCGCGGTGGCGCCGCCGACCTTCACGGCGACCTACTCCATCGCCTGGCACGGCATCACCGCCGGCACCTCGACGCTGACTCTCAAACAGACCGCGCCCGGCCAATACGAATACGCCTCGGTCAACCACGCCCACGGTCTCTTCCGGCTGTTCATTCGGCACGCCATCCGGCAGGAAAGCCGCTTTACGGTCTCGGACGGACAGGTCCGGCCCCTGAGCTTCCGGGCCGAGGGTCACGGGCATCCCGAACAGGCGACGTTCGACTGGACGAGCGGGCGCGTCACCGGCACCGCCAAAGGCAAGCCCCTCGACCTGAAACTGCAGCCCGGCACCCAGGATCCCGGCTCGGTGCAGATCGCGCTGATGCTGGCGTTTCTGGCCGGCAAGCCGCCCTCGAGCTTCTGGATGCTCAACACGGACGTGATCAATCGGTTCGAGTTCGTGCGCCGGGGCGAGGCGACGCTCGACACCCCCCTAGGCCCGCTGCACACCCTGATCTACACCAGCCACCACGCCCACGCGCGCCGCACCACCTACATGTGGCTCGCCCCCTCGCTCGATTACCTGCCGGCGCGCCTCGAGCAGCGCCGGGGCGGCGAGACGCTGTTCTCCCTGAACATCCTGTCGTTCACTTCAATGAGGCCCCAACATAACGCCGGGGAGAGTGCGCGGGCAGCCGGCACCGGGGCCCCAGCGCCCTGAAAGCAGCAGCTACTCAGGTCTTCGGCAGCGTCACGCCCTGCTGCCCCTGGTACTTGCCGCCACGGTCCTTGTAGGACGTAGAGCACACCTCGTCCGACTCGAAGAACAGCATCTGCGCCACGCCCTCGTTGGCGTAGATCTTCGCCGGCAGCGGCGTGGTGTTGGAAAACTCCAGCGTGACGTGCCCCTCCCACTCCGGCTCCAGCGGCGTTACGTTCACGATGATCCCGCAATTGCGAACGAAGACACCGGCCTCGAGGGCGAAATTTCCAGCCTCGGGGACCGTCAGGCAATAGACATCGTGGTCGCCGGGCAGCTCTCGGACCACCGCGACTTTGTGATTGCGATAGGCAGGCGTGCCGCCGGGCGAGTTGTTTCGACGGTTGAAATCCCATGGGTGACGATGTGTGCCTGACACGTCGGCGCAGATGCCGTGCCTCAAATTCCATTCATCGGCCAGGCGCTGCGTGAGACACATGGACCCATCGAGCGGCTGATAGACCGCCTCGTAACCCCTGACGAGATCGCGGTACAGCGGCATGAGCGCATCGCCCGGGCGAAGCGCCTGCGCCTGCGCCATGCGCCCGTCCCGGCGCATGAACCGGTGATCGGCCGTGGCGCGGATGCGCCGCCCGTCATCCAGCTCGATCTCGAGCAGCGAGTCGCGCCCGATATACCGGGGCGCATCGAGCAGCGACACGATCAACCGGCCGTTCGCGCCAATGCTATAGCCCCGGAACCGCTCGCCGGAATCATGGCGGCGCGCCATTTCCTCGAGCGTCGGAGCGGAGCCGTCCACCAGCGCCACACGGGTGTCTCCGCGGAAACATCTTGCGTACGTGGATTTGCCCAGCGTGACCACGAGCACGCTGCGCGGAATTCTGAAATATTCAACGGTGCGCGCCAGAGCAAATGAATTCGGCGGAATCACGCACACGTCGGATTCGACATCCACGAAGCTCTTCTCGTCGAAGCCCTTCGGATCGACGATGGTGGAATTGATGTTGGTAAATATCTTGAACTCGTTGGCGCAGCGCACGTCGTAGCCGTAGCTGGACGTCCCGTAGGAGACGATCTTCTGCCCATTGACATAACGAACCTGCTCCGGCTCGAACGGCTCGATCATGCCGTGATCGCGCGCCATGCGGCGGACCCAGTGATCTGACTTGATGCTCATCCGGCGCTCATACCCTCAACAAATGAAACATCCACGATCGCCGCATTCATCGTTCGAATCGCGCACGAAAGACAACGACACCGAAATACGCGACAGTGCCCGTCAGGCGCACCGCGGCGATAACCGCGGAACCTGGCACGTCATTATTTCTTCTCAACGACGATCTTGGGAAACACGCTGCTGTGGTCCACGGGACGGACCGCCAGGGCCCCGGCCGTGTGGCGGGCCATCTCGATATAGGCCTTGGCGCGAGGCGAGTCGGGAGCGGCGATCACCGAGGGCTGACCGCCGTCGGCCTCCTGCCGGATCCGCCCATCGAGCGGCAGCTCCCCGAGCAGCCGCACACCGTATTGGGCGGCCATGCGCGCGCCGCCGCCTTCGCCGAAGATGTGCTCGGCGTGTCCACATTGCGAGCACACGTGCACGCTCATGTTCTCCACGATACCGAGAACCGGCACCGCGACCTTCTCGAACATCTTCAGGCCCTTGCTGGCATCACTCAGCGCAATGTCCTGCGGCGTCGTGACGATCACGGCGCCGGCCACGGGCACCCGCTGGGCGAGCGTGAGCTGAATGTCCCCGGTGCCCGGCGGCATATCGATGACGAGGTAATCGAGCTCGCCCCAGTGGGTTTGGGAGAGCAGCTGGCTCAACGCCTGGGTGACCATGGGGCCACGCCACACCATCGGCTGATCCTGGTCCACCAGGAAGCCGATCGACATCGCCTTCACGCCGTGCCTCTGGAGCGGCTCGATGTGCTTGCCGTCGGGCGAGACGGGTTTCTCGCCCGCGAGGCCGAGCATCAGCGGCTGGCTGGGTCCGTAGATATCCGCATCCAGCACCCCGACCCGGGCGCCCGCTCGAGCCCAGGCGAGAGCGAGATTCACCGCCACCGTGGACTTGCCCACCCCGCCCTTGCCGGAGGCCACCGCCACGATGTTCTTGATCCCCCCGATCGGCTGCAGCGGCCTCTGGACGACGTGCGTGCGGATCTGCGATTGCACGGTCACCTCGAAGGGATCGGCGAGCCCCGCGGCCGCCACGTGCGCCTTCAGCGACGCGCTCAACTCCTCCTGGTATCCCCCCGCGGGGAAACCGACCTCGATCCGGGCGGTGTGGCCGCCCGCGGAGGCGGACAGCTCCTTCAGCGCGGCGGCCTCACGCAGCGTCTGGTGAAGATACGGATCGACGTAAGACTCGATAGTCGCCCGCAGGGCGTCCAAGGTGGGTTCATCGGCCATAGGAAACTGCTGGAGAGCCGGAAGGTGAGACGAGATGGGGTATTCTAGAGGGTCGGGGGCCGGCGCGCATGGGATGTGCGCCGGGCAAGAGCGGCAGGCGGCTGGCCTGTGGCATACTGGCGCCGAGCGCCCTCCCGCCGAGTCCTTAGAACCCGGAGCCCGGTGTGCTGATAACGATCCGCGTCATTGCAGCGGCACCGGGACGCAACGAAGTGGAGCTGGCAGGGGGAACAGAGGAGTGCCTCGGCAGACCGGCTGATGAGCTTTTTAACGAATGTGCGCGCCGACCGGCTGATCACCGGCATCCGGTCCTCGGCGGACCCGGCGAGCGCCGAAACTCAAAAATCCATCGCACGCCTCAAGGAGCTGGGGCCGGGTGCGATCGGCCCCATTCTGGCGACCCTGCCCGAGGCTGACAAGAACGCCACGCTCGCCCTGGTCGAGGTCCTGGCGCACTTGGTGGGCCCCAAGACCCTCCCGCAGTTCATGCAGGGGCTGGTCGAGGGCAGTCCGCGGGTGGTCGCAGGCATCGCGTGGGCGCTCACCAGCAGCCGCAACTTTCCGCCGAACCAGCTGCTCGAGGGGCTGTCGATCCCGGGGATCGCCAAGGCGAAGCTCCTCGAGGTCATCGCCGCGCACAAGTCGCGCTTTACGGTGCGCGAGCTGCTGAACGTCGCCTACACCCAGGAGCCGAACGAGAAGGCCGCGCTGTTTCGCATCATCGGCGAGCTCGCCGGCCCGAGCACGCTGCCCGAGCTCATCCAGCGCCTGCACGGCAAGGACCCAATAGCGCGGGTGCACATCATCAACATCCTCGCTCGCTTCAACACGGCGGAGGTGCACACCGCCTTGCAGGGCCTGCTCAACGACCCCAACAAGCTGATCCGCGGAGCGACGCTGTCGGCGCTGCAGCGCATGGATGGGGCGATCGACGTCGAGAAAGTCTGCGAGCTGCTCAAGGATCCCGAGATCGACGTGCAGAACAAGGCCGTCGACGTCGTCATCAAGGCCAACGATCCGGAGACCATCCGCTACCTGATCGCGGTGCTCAAGGACGAGAACGAGGGTGCCCGCCGCGCCGCGGTCGAGGTGCTGAACGAGGTCGGCGACGCCAAATCGGTGAAGCACCTGCTCGGGGCGCTGAAGGACAGCGACTGGTGGGTGCGCTCTCGGGCGGCCGACGCGCTCGGCAAGATCGGCGGACCGCGGGTGATCGATGCGGTGCTGCAGCTGGTCAGGGACCAGGACCAGGACATCCGCCGCGCCGCCATCGAGATCCTCAACCAGACCAAGGACGAGCGCGCCGTCGACTCGCTCATCCAGGCGACACGGGACCGCGACTGGTGGGTGAGCGAGCGCGCGGTCGATGCGCTGGCCGAGATCGGCAGCAAGCGGGCCATACCGCGGCTGCTTGAGATGCTGAAGGAGGGCAAGACCAAGGCCATGCCCATCGTGGTGCGCGCCCTCGGCAGGCTGGGCGATGGGCAGCTCATCGACACCCTGATGCCGCTGCTCGGCAGGCCGGAGCGGGACGTGCGCATCGAGGCCATGCAGGCCCTCGCCCACCTCGCCGACGCCGGCGGCGCCGAGCCGGTGCGCACCCAGCTCAAGGCCCAGGCCGCCGCGCCCGATGACACCATCGCCCGCGCCGCCGAAGCGGCGCTCGCCGATCTGGAGCGGCGCCTCGAGAACGCGCCGGCGACTTCGGAGATCGTTCTGCCTCAGTCCCCCCTGCCCCCCCCGGCGGCGGCCGGCCCGGCCCGGGCGCTGCCGAAGGAAACCGCCCGGCTCGACATCCAGACTCTCAAGTCAGGCGACATCCTCGAGGGCCGCTACAAGTACCTCGAGCGCATCGGCAGGGGCGCGTTCGGCACCGTGCTGCTGATGGAGGACACGGTGGTCGACGAGCGGCTGATCCTGAAGTTCCTCAACCCCAATGTGGCGACGGACGAGGAAGTCATGAAGCGCTTCGTCCACGAGCTGCGCTACTCGCGCAAGATCACGCACCAGAACGTGATCCGCATCTACGACTTTCTCTACATCCAGGGAAACTACGCGATTTCCATGGAGTACTTCCCCTCGCACACCTTGGGCAGCGAGATCTCCGGGGAGAAGCCGCTCGAGATCAAGCGCGCGCTGCAGTTCGGCTGCGACATCTGCACCGGCATGGCGGTGGCTCACCGCGAGGGCATCGTGCATCGGGATCTGAAGCCCGCGAACGTGCTCATCAATCAGGAGGCGCTGCTGAAGATCGTGGACTTCGGTGTGGCCGCCGCTCAGCGCGAGAGCGAGACCCAGCTCACCCGCACCGGCTACGTCATCGGCTCGCCGAAGTACATGGCGCCGGAGCAGATCCTCGGCAAGCGGGTCGACGAGCGCGCCGATATCTACGCCCTGGGCGTGATGCTCTACGAGATGGTGACCGGGACCCCGCCTTACTCGCGTGGAGATCACATGTCGGTGATGTACCAGCACGTGCAGGGCAAGGCCCGTGCGCCCCAGGACCTCAATCCCGACCTCCCGAGGGGGCTCTCGGAAGTGGTCATGCGCGCCATGGCCGTCGACAAAACCAAGCGGTTCCAGAGCATGGACGACGTGCGCGTGGTGCTCGAGCGGTACATGGGCAGCGCCTGAGCCTCCCGGCCGTCCTCCGCCGGCCCCGGCCGATCCCCCTGGCCCCCGGTCCCCGGCCGCCAAGCGTGTGCCAGCTCAAATTTCCACGCGCAAACGGTTGATTTTCCGAGGGACCTCGCGCGAAAGTACCGTCCAGACCAGGCAGGAGGGCGCCTTTTGGCCCGTATCGATGCATTCTTGAAGCTCGGCGTGCAGCAAGGCTGCTCGGACGTGCACCTCGCCGTCGGGGTCCCCCCGATGTTGCGCATGCACGGCGATCTGCTGCCGATCAAGTTCCGGGATCTGCGCGCCGCGGAGCTCGAGGGCTACATCCAGGAAATCCTCACGCCCTCGCAGTCGGAGCGTTTCTCGGCCGGCAACGACCTGGATTTCTCCTACGTCTCGGCCGACGGAGGCCGCTTCCGCGCCAACGTCTTCCGCAAGGACAGCGGCGTCGGAGCGACCTTCCGCGCCATCCCCTCGCAGGTGCCCACGCTCTCCCAAATCGGCGTGCCGCCGGTGATCGAGAGGCTCTGCGACCACCACCAGGGGATGATCCTGGTGACGGGGGCGACCGGCACGGGCAAGTCGACCACGCTCGCGGCGATGATCGACCACATCAACCAAACGCGCAAACTCAACATCATCACCCTGGAGGATCCGATCGAGGTCGTGCACCGCAGCAAGATGAGCCAGGTCATCCAGCGCGAGCTCGGCACGCACATCCCGAGCTTCGCCGAAGGCGTGCGGGCCGCCATGCGCGAGGACCCGGATGTGATCCTGGTCGGCGAGATGCGCGACGCCGAGACGATCACCATGGCCATGACCGCCGCCGAGACCGGCCACCTCGTGCTCGGCACCCTGCACACCACCAGCGCGGTGAAGACCATCGACCGCATCATCGACGCGCTGCCGGCCGAGCAGCGCGAGCAGACCAAGAGCTTTCTGGCGCAGAGCCTGCTCGCCGTGGTGACGCAGGTGCTGGTCAAAGCTCCCGAGGGGCACGGGCGCCGGGCCGTGTGCGAGGTGATGATCATGACCCGGGCGATCGCCAAGCTGATCCAGATGGAGCAGAGCTTCCAGATCCCGAGCCTGGTGCAAACCAACCGCGACCTCGGCATGCAACTGCTCGACCAGGCGCTGCTCGCGGCCATCGCCGCCCGGGAAATCGATCCGGAGCATGCCTACAGCTACGCCACCGACAAGCGGCCCTTCCAGAAATACGTCACCGACGCCAGCCTGCTGCCGAAGATCGAGGCCGCGACCGCGCCGGGCGGGTGAGGCTCAGATGGCGAGGATCGATGCCCTCCTTGTCGAGGTTCTCAAGCGGCGCGGCTCCGACCTGCACTTCATCGCCGGGGAGCCGCCTCGCATCCGTCTGTACGGCGAGCTCAGTCCGCTCGCGGACGAGCCGCTCGGCCAGGAGTTCGTCAAGCAGTCCCTCCACGAGATCCTGCCGAAGATCGCCGCCGAGCGCTTCGAGTCGAAGGACGGAGCCGACTTCGCCTACACGATCCCGAACGTCGGTCGCTTCCGCGTCAACGTGATGCGCCAGCTGAACGGCATGGGGGCGGTGCTGCGCGCCATCCCCTCCAGGGCGCTCACCCTCGATGAGCTCGACATGCCCGATGCGGTGCGGGGACTGTGCCGGGCCAGCAACGGCCTGGTACTGGTCACCGGCAAGACCGGCTCGGGCAAGTCGACCACTCTGGCGGCGATGATCGACGACATCAACACGCGGGTGAAGGGTCACATCCTCACCATCGAGGACCCGATCGAGTTCGTGCACCAGAGGAGGAACTGCCTGGTGAGCCAGCGCGAGATCGGCGTGCACAGCTCGAGCTTCTCCGCAGCCCTGCATTCGGCCCTGCGCGAGGACCCGGATGTCATCCTGGTCGGGGAGCTTCGCGACCTGGAGACGATGAGCATCGCCGTGACCGCGGCCGAGACCGGGATCCTCGTCATGGGCACGCTGCACACCAACGGGGCGGCTCAGACGGTCGATCGCATGGTCAACGTGTTCCCTTCGGACAAACAGTCGCACGTGCGCGGCATGCTCTCGACGTCGCTGCGCGGGGTGATCTCGCAGCAGCTGCTGAGGCGCGCCGACGGGCAGGGACGGGTCGTGGCGCTGGAGATCCTCCTCAATACCCCCGCGGCGGCGAGCCTGATCCGCCAGGGCAAGCTCGACCAGCTCGAGAACACCATGCAGTCCGGAGCCCAATTCGGCATGCGCACCATGGACAGCGCCATCCAACAGCTGCTCGAGCAGAAGCTGGTGACCGGGGATGAGGCCTACCAGAAGGCCATCAACAAAGGGCGATTCGAGGCATCGCGGGGCGCGACCTAGCCGCGCGAGCGCGCCCGGCCACGCCCCGGCCGGGCGGTGCGCCCGCGTGTGCATCCTGCGGGCTGTCTCGGCCCGGCCGCACCCGGTAGACTTGCCGGATGAGCGAGACATTCTTCGTCACCACCGCCCTGCCCTACGCGAACGGCCCGTTTCACATCGGGCACATCATGGAGTACATCCAGGCCGATATCTGGGTTCGCTTCCAGCGCATGCAGGGCCACCGGGTGCACTTCGTGGGCGCCGACGATGCCCACGGCGCGCCCATCATGCTCAAGGCCGAGGCCGAAGGCGTGAGCCCCCGGGAGCTCATCGCGCGCATCGCCGCCGGCCGGCCCCGCTACCTCGAGGGCTTTCACATCGGTTTCGATCATTGGCACTCGACCGACTCGCCCGAGAACGTCGCGCTGTCCCAGGACATCTACCGGCGGCTGAAGGCGGCCGGCCTCATCTACTCGAAGCCGGTCGAGCAGTTCTACGACCCGGTCAAGGGCATGTTCCTCGCCGACCGGTACATCAAGGGCGAGTGTCCCAAGTGCCACTCCAAGGACCAGTACGGGGACGCCTGCGAGGTGTGCAGCAGCGTCTACTCCCCGACGGACCTCATCGAGCCGTACTCGACCCTGACGGGCGCGAAGCCGGTGCTCAGGACCTCGGATCATTTCTTCTTCCGGCTCTCCGATCCGCGCTGCGTCGCGTTCCTGCACGAGTGGCTCGAGCAGGCCGGCCACGTGCAGCCCCAGGTCGCCAACAAGGCGCGCGAGTGGCTCTCCGGCGATGCAGATCAGCCGCTCTCGGACTGGGACATCTCGCGCGATGCCCCCTACTTCGGCATCCCCATCCCGGATGCGCCCGGGAAGTACTTCTACGTGTGGCTGGATGCGCCCATCGGCTACCTGGCCTCCCTCAAGAGCTACTTCGACAGCGGCAAGGCCAGGGCGAGCGGCGAGCGGCGCGACTTCGAGGCGTTTCTCACCGATCCGGACACCCGCCAGGTGCACTTCATCGGCAAGGACATCATCTACTTTCACACGCTGTTCTGGCCGGCGATGCTGAAGTTCGCCGGGCCTCCCTACAAGGTCCCCGACAATGTGCACGTGCATGGCTTCATCACCGTCTCCGGCGAGAAGATGTCCAAGTCGCGCGGCACCGGGATCAGCCCGCTGCGCTACCTCGAGATCGGCCTGAATCCCGAGTGGCTGCGCTACTACATCGCGGCCAAGCTCAATGCCAACGTCGAGGACCTCGACTTCAACCCCGAGGACTTCGTGGCGCGGGTCAACAGCGATCTCATCGGCAAGTACGTCAACATCGCCAGCCGCGCCGCCAACTTCATCACCCGCCATTTCGAGGGCGCGATCGAGTACGGCCCCGGCCTGGAGGCTCTCGCACGGCAGGCGGCGCAGGTGGCCGAACAGGTGCGCTTGAGCTACCAGGCGCGCGAGTTCGGCCGCGCGATGCGCGAGGCGATGGCCTTCGCCGACCGGATGAACCAGGAGTTCGACGCCCGCCAGCCCTGGGTGCTGGCCAAGGACCCGGCCAAGCGCGCGCAGCTGCAGGACAGCTGCGCCGGCGCACTCTTCGGATTCAAGGTGTTGAGCGTGCTGCTCGCGCCCGTGCTGCCCGGTGTCGCCGACCGCGTCGCGCGAGAGCTCTTCGGGCTCGAGCGGCCCTTGCGCTGGCAGGACGCGCTCGAGCCTCCGCGCCGGGTCAACCCGTACCGGCACCTCATGACCCGCGTAGACCCCAAGCAGATCGATGCGCTGTTCGAGCCCACGGGGGATGCGCCTGCGGACGCGGCGAAAACGGCCGCGGCCGGCAAGCCCGCGAAGACGCCCGCGGCAGGCGCGGCCGCGGCGAAAGACGGTGCGGCGCCACAGGCGGCACCTGCGACCCTCTCCATCGATGACTTCAAGAAGGTCGACCTGCGCGTGGCGCGCATCGCGGCCGCGGAGCACGTCGCCGGCGCCGACAAGCTGTTGAAGCTGACGCTCGATCTCGGTGGCGAGACCCGCACCGTGTTCGCCGGGATCAAGTCCGCCTATGACCCGGCGACGCTCACCGGCCGCCTCACGGTGATGGTGGCCAACCTCGCACCGCGCAAGATGAAGTTCGGCCTCTCCGAGGGCATGGTGCTCGCCGCGAGCGGCGAGGCCGGCGGCCCCTACCTGCTCTCGCCAGACTCCGGCGCGACGCCGGGGATGCGCATCAGTTAGCTCGTGCCATGCGCGAACGCCTGACACGCGGTGGGTGAACAGCTCAGGATGGCCATGCCCGGCGCCGACGACATCGATGCGCTGCTGCCACAGACCCAGTGCACCCGCTGCGGGTATCCGGGCTGCCGGCCCTACGCCGAGGCGATCGCCCGCGGCGAGACCGGCATCAACCACTGCCCGCCGGGCGGCGCCGCGACCATTGCCGCGCTGGCAAAGCTGCTGCGCCGCGAGCCGCTGCCGCTCGACCCCGCCAACGGCGCCGAAGGCCCCCCGCTGCTCGCCCTGATCGACGAGGACGCCTGCATCGGCTGCACCAAGTGCCTGCCGCCCTGCCCCGTCGATGCCATCATTGGCGCGCGCAAACACCTGCACACGGTCCTCGCGGCGCTGTGCACCGGGTGCGAGCTGTGCGTCGCCCCCTGTCCCGTGGACTGCATCACCATGGTTGCCCGGCCCGCGGCACCCGACGCGGCGCCGGCTCCCGAGCCCGGCGCGAGCCGCCGGCGCTTTGCCGCGCACAACGCTCGCATCGCGCGCCGCGCCCAAGAGCGCGCGATGCTGCTGGCCTCCCGCAAGCGCCAGGCCTCGACTCACCGACGCCCTGAACACCCGCAGATGCCCGTGCACCCCGCCACCCGCCGCACCCTCTACCGCCGCCTGCAGGCCGCCGACCCCCACCCCCGCAGCGAGCTCGAGTACTCGAGCCCCTTTGAGCTGCTGGTCGCGGTCATGCTCTCGGCCCACACGACCGACAAGAGCGTCAACGCGGCGACCCGCAGGCTCTTTCCCCTCGCCAACACACCGCAGGCCCTGCTTGCCCTGGGGGTCGAGGGCGTGAAGCCGTACCTGAGACCGGTCGGGCTCTACAACGCCAAGTCGCAGAACCTGATCGGCCTGTGCCGCCGGCTCATGGAGCACCACGGCGGCAAGGTACCCTCGGAGCGCGACGCGCTCGAGGCGCTGCCCGGGGTGGGCCGCAAGACCGCCAGCATCATCCTCAACATCGTGTTCGGGCAGAACGAGATCGCGGTCGATACCCACATCTTCCGAGTGGCCAACCGCACCGGGCTCGCCCCCGGCAAGACACCGCTTGCCGTGGAGCGCGCCCTGGTGGCGAACACCCCGGAGCCGTTCAAGCGCGACGCCCACCACTGGCTGCTGCTTCACGGGCGCTACGTGTGCACCGCTCGCGCTCCCGCCTGCCCGACCTGCATCATTGCGGACCTTTGCGAGTATCCTCACAAGACCCGGCCGAATACCGGGGCGCAGCGCCGGCCGCGGGCGAGTTCACCCGGGACTGAAACTCCGGCGGCTCGCGCAGGCTCCTCGGGACCGGGACCGAAGCGCCGACCCCTGAAGCGTCGGTCGGCCGCCGGCTGAGACCATGCCCGTTTTCGCCGACCAGAGCCGCGAGCAGCTGCGCCGCATGTACCGCGAGGCTTGGCGCAAGTACCGTGCCGGCGCCCCGCTCGAGCCTCTCGAGGCACAGATCGCCGCCGTGATCGCCGAGCACACCGAGTACGTCCCGCTGCTCGAGTCCCCGCAGGCGCTGGCGCAGGAGTTCACACCCGAGGGCGGCCGCGAGAACCCCTTCCTGCACATGGCGCTTCATCTGGCGATCCGTGAGCAAGCCTCGACCGACCGGCCCGCCGGCATCGCGGCCATCCACGAGAGCCTCTGCCGGCGTCTCGGCGATGCCCACGCCGCCGAGCACGCCATGATCGAGCGGCTGGCCGAGACCCTGTGGGAAGCCCAACGCTTCGGCCGCATGCCCGACGAACAGCAGTATCTGGAGCGCCTGCGGATGCTGTAAGGAGGAGGCGCGGAGTTGCTGATACACTAGGGAGGCAGCACAGGAAGGTCCGCACATGGTGACCAGCCGCGGCGAGTCTTTCGAGGTCGAGGAGCCGATCGAGCGGGCCAGCGTCGATGAGATCCGGCACGTGCAGCTCGAGCGCCTGCGTTGGTCGCTCCGCCACGCCTACGAGAACGTCGGGCACTATCGGAGCAGCTTCGATGCGCATGAGGTCCATCCCGACACGCTGCGCTCGCTGGAGGATCTGGCGAAGTTCCCCTTCCTCACCAAGCACGACTTCCGCACGCACTACCCCTTCGGCCTGTTCGCGGTGCCGCACGACAGGGTGGTGCGCCTGCACGCCTCGAGCGGCACCACGGGCAGACCCTCGATCGTCGGCTATACCGCCAGGGACATCGACACTTGGGCGCGCCTGATGGCCCGATCCATTCGCGCCGCCGGGGCGCGCACCGGCGATGTCGTCCACATCGCCTACGGCTACGGTATGTTCACCGGCGGCCTGGGAGCGCACTACGGCGCCGAGCGGCTCGGCTGCACCGTGGTCCCGGTCTCCACGGGGCGCAGGGACTGGCAGGTGCGGCTGATCCAGGACCTGCGTCCCGACATCCTCATGTCGACCCCCTCGTACGCCCTGACTCTGGCCGAGGCGTTCCACGGACAGGGCCTCGATCCGCGCGAGAGCTCGCTGCGCATCGGAATCTTCGGCGCCGAGCCCTGGACCGAGGCCATGCGCCAGGAACTGGAATCGCGGCTGGGCCTCAGCGCAGTCGACCTCTATGGCCTCTCGGAAGTGATGGGGCCCGGAGTGGCCTGCGAGTGCCTCGAGACCCGTGACGGACCGGTGATCTGGGAAGATCACTTCTACCCCGAAGTGGTCGATCCGCAAACCGGCCGGCCGCTGCCCGAGGGCGAGGAAGGCGAGCTGGTGCTGACCTCCCTGACCCGGGAGGCGCTGCCGGTGATCCGCTACCGTACGCGCGATCTGACCCGGCTGCTGCCGCCGAGCACCCGCCCCATGCGGCGCATGGCGCGGGTCCACGCACGCAGCGATGACATGCTCATCATTCGCGGCGTCAACGTGTTCCCGTCGCAGATCGAGGAGCAGGTCCTGCGCACCCCCACGCTCTCTCCGCACTACCGGCTGGAGCTGACCCGCGAAGGCCACCTCGACACCCTGACCGTGCACGTGGAGAGCCTGGGGGCCGAAGACAGCGCCGCCTCGCGGCGCCGGACGGCCCGCGAGCTGGCGAAACAACTGAAGACGCACATCGGCATCCAGGTGGCCGTCGAAGTGCACCCGCCCGGGGCCATCGAGCGCTCCAACGGCAAAGCCAAGCGCCTGAGCGACAGCCGCCCGGCACAGTGACCCTTGTGATCGACCGTCTGCCGCGGACGGACCGCTCGCGCGCACGGCGCCGCGCCGGGCGGCGCCTCGCTCACGGGCCGGCCGACGCCGCAGCGAGCGCCGCCTCCAGCCCCTCGGCGGACGCCCTGAGGGCCTCGAGCGCCTCCTGGTCCCACTGCCGGGCGATGCGGCCCTCGAGCAGCAGCGCCGCGCGGTCCGAGTAGCGCTCCACCAGATCGAGCGAGTGCGTCGCGAGCAGCACCGCGCATCCGCCGCCCGACACCCGCGAGCGCAGATGTTGTTTCAGCACCAGGGCGCTCGCCGGATCGAGGCCGTTGAAGGCCTCATCCAGCACCACCAGCGCCGGATCGCCGAGCAGGGCGAGCAGCACCGCGAGCTTCTGCCGGGTGCCCGATGAATACGAGTCGACGAAGCGGTCGAGCATGACGGTGAAGCCGAACGCGCCCATCAGCTCGAGCACGTCGGCGCCGATCGCGGCGAGCCCCTTGGCGGCGGCGTAGATCTCCAGGCACTGGCGCCCCGTCAACAGCCCCGGCAGCCGCTCCGGCGCGCAGGCGAACCCCAGTACGCTCTTTGCGCCGCGCGGATCCTGGTGCAGCGAGCGGCCACCGATCCAGATCTGTCCGGCCCTCGGCGCGAGGATGCCGGCGATGCACTGCAGAAGCGTCGTCTTGCCGGTGCCGTTCGGTCCCAGGAGCGCCAGCCATTCTCCGCGCCCGACGTCTAGGTCGATGCCCGTCAGGACGAGGTGCTTGTCGTAACCCGCACGCAGTGCGCGCACGCGCAGGGCTCCCATGTCGTCGTTTCCGATCCCGGGGCGTGACGGTGCGTTCACGGGTGTGTCAGCGTCCACGAACAGCGGCGCCGAGCCCCGCCCGCCGGCATGCCAGCACACAACACGCGGCGGTCAACGCGCACGAAACGAGCACGATCGCCGCACACACCGGCAGTGCGACCCGAAAAGCCCACGACAGGCCGATCAGCCGCGCGAGCAGCACCCACACGGCGCAGCCCGCCATCTGCTTCAGCAGCACCCGCCACTCGAGCGCCAGCGCGAAGCGCCTTGCCCCCACACCGGTCGGGGCCAGCCATCGCGCCGCCTCGAAAGCCACACCGACGGCGGCAAACGACAGCAACAGGATGCTGTATGCCCCCAGGCAGGCTGCGACGACGACCAGAGCCACCTGGCCGGGCGTGCCGAGCGGCAGGCACAGCGCGGCGAGCAGCGCGACGCGCCCGAGGGACTTCGGTCTGCTGAAGATCCGACCCCGGGCCACGGGCCAGTAGGACAACGGCCGCAAGGACGGCGCCTCGGCCCACTTGGGCCGCACGGATCGCGCGGCCGCGTATCCAGAGCCCGGGGCGCCGAAACCCACGGCGCGCGAGACGATCGCCCCGACCGCCGCGCCGGCCAACGCGCCGAGGGCGCAAGCGGCGGCGAGATGGGCCGCTGAAGACAGCCCGATGCTGCCACCGAGCCAGGCGAGTCCCGCCAGCACGAGCAGCGGCAACAGCCGCACCAGCACGCCGAGCGTCCGCGGCGGCAGCGGGCGGGACACCGGCAGGGCCGCCAGCCACGAGGCTTCTCGGGTCAGGACGCGGCTCTTGCGCCGCATGAGCGACACGGCGAAGAAGCTAGCGACGATGGTGCCGGTGAGCACCTCATGAGCGGCGAACCACGCGAGCGCCGCTCCCGCCGCCGGTATCTCGACCAGTGCCCAACATGCGCCGATGACGAGCGCGGCGATGCCCCAGGTCCGCGCCCGCCGGCGCCGCAGGGCGTTGCTCGCGCTCAGCAGGGCGGCGAGCAGAGCCGGCCGGCGGCTCGCGAGCCAGCGTGGCAGACCGACCGGAAAGGGACGCAGCTCCCGCACGTTCCGCGCCCGGCTTCCGCCTACTTTCTGGGGAGGTAGAGGTCCGTCAGCGTGCCCTCGTAGGCCTCCGCTGCCATCGCGACGGTCTCCGAGAGCGTGGGATGCGGATGGATGGTGAGACCGATGTCGGCCGCGTCGCAGCCGTTCTCGATCGCCAGCGCCACCTCGCTGATCAGCTCGCCGGCGTTCGTGCCGACGATGCCACCGCCGAGCACGCGGTGGGTTGCCGGGTCGAACAGGAGCTTGGTCATCCCCTCCTCGCGCCCGAGCGAGAGCGAGCGGCCGCTCGCCACCCACGGGAAAACGCCCTTGCCCACCTTGATGCCCTTCGCCCTGGCTTCCGTCTCCGTCAGGCCGGCCCAGGCGATCTCCGGATCGGTGTAGGCGACCGATGCAATGACTCGCGCATCGAAGGCGCGCTTGTGCCCGGCGGCCACTTCGGCGGCCACCTTGGCTTCGTGCGTCGCCTTGTGGGCGAGCATGGGGGGACCGGCGATGTCGCCGATGGCGTAGATGTGCGGCACGTTGGTGCGCATCTGCTTGTCCACCGGGATGAAGCCGCGATCCGAGACTGTGACGCCTGCGGCCTCCGCTCCGATCAGCTTGCCGTTGGGCGAGCGGCCCACGGCCACCAGCACACGCTCATACGTCTGCGGCGGCGGCGCCTTCTCGCCTTCGAACGTCACGCGCAGGCCCTCGGGCAGCGCCTCGACGCGCGAGACCTTGGTGGCGAGCAGAATCTGCTCGTAGCGAGAGCGCACGCGCCGCTCCAGCGGGCGCACGAGGTCCGGGTCGCAGCCGGGGATGAGCTGCGGTGTCAGCTCGACGACGCTCACCTTGGCGCCGAGCGCCTCGTACACGCACGCCATCTCGAGCCCGATGATGCCGCCGCCGATGACCAGCATCCTTCCGGAGAACTCCGGCAGCTCGAGCGCGCCGGTCGAGTCGATGATGCGTGGATCCTCGGGCAGGGCCGCGAGCCGGATCGCCTCGGAGCCGGCGGCGATGATGCAGTGCTCGAAGCGAATGCGCTCGGCGCCCTGCTCGCCGGCGACCTCGATCACGTTGGGTCCGACAAACCGGCCGGCGCCGCGTACCACCTCGACCTTGCGCTGCCTGGCGAGCGCGGCGAGGCCGCCGGTGAGCTTGCCGACCACCGAGTCCTTCCACTTCCGCAGCTTCGCCCGATCGATCCGCGGCGCGCCAAAGGCGATGCCGTGCGCGGCCATCTCCTCGGCCTCCTCGATCACCTTGGCGGCGTGCAGCAGCGCCTTGGAGGGAATGCAGCCGACATTGAGGCACACGCCCCCGAGCTGGGCCCAGCGCTCCACCAGCGTCACTTTCAGGCCGAGGTCGGCCGCCCGAAATGCCGCCGTGTAGCCGCCGGGACCGGCCCCGAGCACCAGCATCTGTGTCGAGCGCTCGGCGCTCGCGCCCGTTGGGACGGGGGGCGCCTGCGGCGGCGCCTGAGCCTCGCCCCGCGGCGGCGCAGGTTGTGCGGGGGGCTGTTGCGCGGCGTCCGGCGCCGCCGCCTCCGACACGGCCGGTGCTGCCGTTTCGCCCTCCACCCGTGCGATCAGCGAGCCCTTGGATACCTTGTCGCCGGGCTTCACCAACACCTCGGTGACCGTGCCGGCGGCGGTCGCCGGGACGTCCATCGAGGCCTTGTCGGTTTCCAGGGTCACCAGGGGCGAGTCGACCTCGATCCGCTCCCCGGGCCGCACCAGCACTTCGACCACCGCCACGTCGCTGAAATTGCCCAGATCCGGGACCACCAGGTCGAGACGGCTCACGGCACGGCCTCGATGAGCGAGCGCGGATCGGCGAGCGTCTTGGCCAGGGACGTCGTGAAGCGCACGGCCGCCGCTCCGTCGATGACCCTGTGGTCATAGGACAGCGACAGCGGCAGCATCAAACGCGGCACGAACGTGCCGTCGCGATACACGGGCTTGTAGGCCGAGCGCGAGACGCCGAGGATCGCGACCTCCGGGGCATTGATGATGGGCGTGAAGGCGGTGCCGCCGATGCCCCCGAGGCTGGAGATGGTGAAGCTCCCTCCCTGCATCTGCGTCCCCGAGAGCTTGCCGTTGCGGGCCGCCTCGGACAGCTCGCCCAACTGGCGGGCGACCTCGTAGATGTCCTTGCGATCGGCCTCGCGCACCACCGGCACCATCAGGCCGTTCGGCGTATCGGCGGCGAACCCTACGTGGATGTACTTCTTCAGGACGAGGTTCGCGCCGGTTGCATCGAGCGAAGCGTTGAATGTCGGGAACGCCTGCAGCGCCTTGACGCAGGCGCGCACGATGAAGGCGAGCGGCGTGAGCTTGATGCCCCGGGCGGCGGCGGCCTTCTTCAATTCGGTGCGCAACGCCTCAAGGTCCGTGATGTCCGCCTCGTCGAACTGGGTGACGTGCGGAATGTTGACCCAGCTGGCATGCAGCCGGGAACCGGAGATGCGCTGGATGCGCGACAGCGGCTGCGTCTCGATGGGGCCGAAGGCCGCGAAATCGACCGCCGGCACGGCCGGCAGAGCACCCCCCCCCCCCCCCCCCCCCCCCCCGCCCCCCCCCCCCCCCCCCCCCCCCCCCCCCCCCCCCCCCCCCCCCCCCCCCCCCCCCCCCCCCCCCCCCCCCCCCCCCCCCCCCCCCCCCCCCCCCCCCC
>OFHJ01000229.1_pt1 | contig 23250 bp, 20 predicted proteins | sample 1522001 | NCBI WGS metagenome assembly OFHJ01 (sample SAMEA2464838, study PRJEB22497) | soil metagenome | biome: Grassland; feature: Farmland; material: Clay | place: Australia | collected 2013-02-01 | depth 1.2 m | reverse complement strand
TATGGACACACTGCCTGACAGGAATTTCCCGTTTCAAAAAAGTGCGTTCTCAAATAAGATCAGCCTCCCTCACCTCTTGCCCTCAAGATGCACAACTTTTTTTCCCCTCTTGTCCCAAGAAGGCTTTTCCACCAACACCACTCTTATCGGGACATAGCGTGCAATGATGGCTAAAATCAGGTAAAACAAGAACCAGATTACCACATCATACGCCAATTTCATCGCCTCGAGTGAATAGCCCCCAGTGGACGGCGAATAAAAGTTATCAAAGAAACTGAATCCAAAGATCAGATAATGATACGGAGCACCCATCCCCACAATAGCCGTGCTTCCATGGGAGTTAAGGAAGATGTTGGACACCACCGACAAAGTAGCCGCTGTGAATATACCCGAAAATGCTATGGATAATGCAGCAAGCCCCTTCAGGCTCAACCTTCTTGAGAGCCTTGCCATCCAAACAACTGTTGTTATCCCTGCGAGCCAGAAAATTGTTTCAGTGAGGTACAGCTGCACTTTGTACCAGGCATCTGGCATTAACGGGTAAAGGAAGCGCATAAAAGGATGAGCAAGATAGAAATAATATTCAAAAACAAGAGTCAGATTGTCGAGGAAAGTTATAATAGCTGCAGCTGCCAATGAAAAGACGACTATAGCCAATCTCGGATGAGAATGGATAAATGATCTAAGAACCATTTGTGTTTGATTTGTTTTTTGGACGCCCATATGGATCATTTCCTCTTGGCAGGTATGAAAGGCTTAAGATCTGTTACATTATTTGCCAGATTATCCAGAGAATCTCGCATCTTATGCCAGTCATAGCTGTATTTGAGATAGATCCCAATGGGAATTCTTGGTAGCGAACTTTCGTCCCTTCCAAGAATGTTTATCCACCAGTCTACAAGATCATTATCCTTCTTTGACGAATTGCAGTGTTTGCAGGATCTAACGACGTTCTGCATGCGGTCTGGACCGTCATAGTTTCTCGGAATAACATGATCGTTACTGTCTGCTTGCCCGCCGCAATATACGCATTCGGGGGTTGTTCGCATCTGAACCCTTATCTCACCATCCCGATCTGCCATGTGGATTTTCCCAGCCTTCAGGAGATTATATCTTTGAATTATGAACCCCCATTGGTCCATTTTTCCAGCTGCTCGTGCGATAACCAACCATGCATAATAGTAGTATATAACGTCCGATATCGTTTTCACATTCCTGGGAGGCATTACATATCGTCACAATAAAGTAAACATAGTAAATATAAATTTTTCTAAATGGAAATCGAGGTACCATAGAAAGAGGTTCATTGACGGTTGGATGACCGCACAGAAGAACTATATGACAGATAATGACAAAATTATTACTTGTTCATGTATGCTATCAAGTATCTGAATGTTAAGGCCAGGTATATATGAACAGATCATTAACAGGATACTGCAACGGGAGTTGCACTCTTCAAATGGTCTAGTAAAGCACAAAGAGGCCATAGAAAAAGACGAATCATCACGTATTCTATCCAGATACCTGGCAGAGATTTTAGAACGCGTCTTGGTCAGAATAAGAGATGAAAAAGAAGGTGTTTTCAAGCAGGTAGATTTGGTGAATAAACTGGTCGAGCTTATTGGGAATGAAATTCCTGAAACCTCCTCTGATCCGTTATTCATAGATACGCCCTTAGAAAAGCTTCTCGCGTTATTTGATTCCTCGAATAATGGGTCACAATTTGGTCCAGAGTATAGCCACCGAAGGCCTGAGACTTCTATATCGCAAACTTCATTGTTTACATCCTCCGAAGACGAGCCTAACATGGTTGATGAGCTGAGGAGTGAGATACTCTCTTCCGACAGAATAGATATGCTAGTCTCGTTCATCAAATGGAGTGGAATGAGGCTCCTTGTGGAACAACTGAAAACCTTTACTGAGAATGGGGGACGACTTAGAGTAATTACGACTTCGTACTTGGGAGCAACGGATTCAAAGGCCATTGAAGAGCTAACCAAACTGAACAACACCGAGATAAAAATCTCCTACGATACAAAAAGGACAAGGCTGCACGCAAAGGCCTACATTTTCCAAAGGAATACGGGATTTTCGACCGCGTATGTGGGATCGTCTAACCTATCCAATATTGCTATTTCCAGTGGGCTTGAATGGAACGTGAAGATTGCTTCTAAGGAACTTCCTGACACCATGAGCAAGATTAATGCGACTTTCGATAGTTACTGGAATTCTAACGAGTTTGAGACCTATAGGATCGAGGAAAAGGGTCGTCTAATTGAGGCGCTTAATTTCGAGAATACCAAGGGAAAGAGAGATAGTTTCCCATATCTCTTTGATATAAGGCCATATCCGTTTCAACAAGAAATACTAGATAAATTGGAGGCTGAAAGAACCGTTCTAAACAAAAAAAAGAATCTGATAGTAGCTGCGACTGGGACTGGGAAGACTGTCATTTCTGCATTCGACTACAAACGCTTCTGCGTTGAGAACCGTGGTAAACCGAACAGATTACTCTTCATAGCCCATAGGGAAGAGATACTGAAACAGAGCATCGTCACGTTTAGAGGAGTGTTGAAAGATTACAATTTTGGAGACCTTTCTGTAGGAAACTATAAGGCAAACGGATGGGACCATCTTTTTGTCTCAATTCAAACATTTAACTCCCAAAGAATTGATGAGAAGACAACACCAGATCACTATGATTTTATTGTGATTGATGAGTTCCATCATGCTGCCGCAAAATCGTACAAGAAACTTATATCATACTATAACCCAAAAGTGTTGCTTGGTCTTACGGCAACTCCCGAAAGAAGTGATGGAATAAGCGTTACAAGGTACTTTGAGGACAGAATATCAGCGGAAATAAGACTGCATGAGGCGATAGACAGGAAACTGCTTTCCCCCTTCCAGTACTTTGGTGTAACTGACTCAGTTGACCTGAAGGATGTTACCTGGAAACGTGAGGGTTACGATGAGGCAGAGTTGACAAAGCTGTACGCCCTCGACCAGAGTGTTGCGCAAAAGCGTGCTTCGCAAATTGTCGCATCCCTACACAAGTATCTTACCGACCTGGAATCAGTAAAAGGGTTGGGATTCTGCGTTTCTGTAAAACACGCAGAGTTCATGGCTAACTTCTTCAACAGTATAGGTGTTGAATCAATCTTCCTTACGGGTGAGTCCCCCGAAGATGAGAGAAAAGCAGCCAAGAAGAAAGTCGTTGAAGGAGAAATCAAATTCATCTTTGTTGTTGATATCTATAACGAAGGGGTGGATATACCTGAGATAAATACCATCCTTTTCTTGAGGCCAACACAGAGCCTTACTGTTTTTCTTCAGCAGCTTGGAAGGGGTTTACGCCTAGCAGAAGGTAAGGAGTGTCTAACAGTCTTAGACTTCGTTGGGCAGGCGAACAAAAAATATGACTTTGAGGAAAAATTTGCGGCTCTTGTATCCAAGTCGAACAGAAGTATTCAGAAACAGGTGAAAGACGGATTTACGCATCTTCCAAGAGGAAGCTATATCCAACTTGAACGTAAAGCGAAGGAATACATCTTGGACAACATCAGAAGATCATTTGGTGTGAAGTCGGGTCTTGTATCAAGAATAGCAAGTTTTGAGGAAGATACAGGGCTAGAGCTAACCCTTGAAAACTTCCTGATTCATTACCACCTGGAACCACTGGACATCTACTCGAAGGGCTCTTTTTCAAGGCTTTGCGTTGACGCCAAGATTATGGAAGATTTTAACGATCCTGAAGAATCGACCATTGCCAAAGCCCTTCAGCGTGTATCGGCCATAGATTCAAGGAGGTGGATCCGGTTCATGGTCGAGTCACTCAGAAAACTTGAGGAGATTAATTCATCCGATCTTTCCAACGAAGAGAATAGAATGTTGTCCATGTTTCACTATACTATTTGGCAAAGACCGCTCTTAGAGAGTGGTTTCACCAACCTAAAAGAAAGCATGTTGAGGCTTAAGCGATGTGGACCCTTATTCGAGGAAATAATTGAGCTCTTAGAATACAATCTTACCAGAATAGATTTCCTGGATGAGCCTGTAGACTTAGGGTTTGACTGTCCACTCGACTTGCATTGCAGTTATACTAGAGATCAGATACTCATTGCCATGGACTACATGAAACCCGGGACAATTAGAGAGGGGGTGAAATTCTTCCCCGATAAGATGTTGGATTTACTATTCATAACGCTTAACAAATCCGACAAAGACTATTCACCTACAACGATGTACAATGATTACTCAATAAACAACAAATTGTTCCACTGGCAAAGTCAAAGCACGACTTCAGAAACCTCTGAAACCGGGCAACGTTACATTAATCATGTTGAAATGGGTTCGAAAGTTCTATTGTTCGTCAGGGAATACAAAAGAACATCGGCGGGAGGAGGAGCTCCATACACATTCTTGGGATTAGGGAACTATGTAAAGCATGAGGGCAGTAATCCCATGAACATCGTTTGGGAGCTTGAAAGACCAATCCCAGCAAAATACGTCAAGAAGACGAACAAGCTGTATGCCGTCTAATGGAGTTATTAGGGAACACCTAGTAAGAGCCCATTAGTTGCATTAGAGTTTTCACACCGGCAATAATATAAATTCCCCGGATAATAACTCAATGTGACTACTTGTGGCAAAGGACACAGTAACTGGGGGACCTGGGTATCTTCAGATGGTAGTGAGCATAGATATTGTAAAACTTGCAGGCAACTAAGGGCTAGATCTTACAACAGCAGGAAGAAGAATGCTGCCGGAAGTCACACAAGGAAAGAGTTTTTTGATAAGCTGAGTACGTACGAAAGGTGCCCCGGGTGCAATAGGAGGTGGGAGGATATTCCACCATCAAAAGGCCCCGCTGGTTACAAAATTACTGAGGATCATATCAAACCCCTAATCGATGGTGGGAAGGATTCAATAGATAACATTCAACCTCTATGTTACCAGTGCAACTTTAAAAAGGGACACTCCAACTGATTTCAATAGTTTTCTTTCTAATCTAAGAGTGCAAAAATGTACAGATCTTGACAAAATATCCCGTGGACTAGATATCCTCTTTTCTCATGATTCTTGTCTTGAAAAACCTCTCAGTGTCTTTATCCATGAAGTAAACAAAGCAGCCCTCTATACCCCTTGAAAGCAAGACTCTGTAGGTGTTCTTTACGAATTGGGTGAAACGGTCTTTTGGCTTGTTTTGCTTCGCTTCCCAGGAGTTATCGGGATGCCCTTCCCATGATTGAGAATCAAGATTGTAAACCAGATCCTTTCCGAATATCACTCCAACATAATCGAACTCGAAACCCTGCGCGGTATAGACGCAACCCACCTGGTTCATGCCTCCGGGGTCATTCGCCCACAGGTTTGAAACCGGTATGCCCTTTGCAAGTTTCTTACTGCCTGGTTTAGCATTCCAGGGTCGTTTATAGTCCCCTATAACAACATCATCAACAAGAGTTCCATCTTCCCTGGGATTTGACCAAGGCCAGCAGAAACCCGCAACCATCCTTCCTTTCTTGCCTTCTTCCAGTTTCTCTCTGATTGCCTCTTCCACGGCTTCCGGGGATTCCATGATACTGAAATCGAAATCCTCTTCTCCCGTCCACATGACATTGGCGTTCCGTTCTATTCCCAAGGTGTTGTTTATCCAGTTTACAAAGGCATCGGAGCCCTTGCATCTGAATTGTGTTTCGAGCTCATAAGTGTATACGTTGCATCCATTGTTTCTTGCGTGCTCTTCAATATACTGGGTCGAACCAACCTCCTGAGGCCTTATGACCTGCCTGTCATCGACGAAGAACACCAGAACCTTGGCGGCCCTCTGATCATATGGTCAATTATCGGAGTGTCAGACCTGTATTTCTTGGGTGTGAATCTGCTCATATCCTTGTGCCACAATCTATGGGCCTCATCTGCTATCAGAACATCGACCACATTGGCCTCCTCCGCCCTCACATAGTCATTGAAGAATCTCAGCTGCGAAGTAGTTCGCTTCCCGAGAATTTCCCTCAGAGTCGAAGTGAACGCCCTCGATCCGGTTGCATAGTGTGTGTTGTATTTCATTGAAGAAAGGTCTGCCATCAAGTTGATTGCTATGACAGATTTTCCTGTTCCAGGGCCTCCTTTCACGATTATAACGGTCTTTTTCCCGTTTGAAAAGCCTTCTCTGGCAGATGAAAGAACTTTGTCGTAAACAACAAGCTGTTCGTCCAGGAGCGTGTATTCTGGATTTCCATGGATCATCCCTGCAACGTGTTCCATGAGTTGCTTGCTTGGCCTATAGCTGCTTTTTTCAATTCTCCTGAGAACTTCGATACCTTCTCCTGAATTAAGGTTCTTCACCAGGAAATCCTTCAATTTCACTACGTCATCTTTCGTAAACATTGGGTTTTTTTCCATTACCTCGTTGAACTTTGTCGCAAAAACAGCATCATCTCGAGCGAGAGGATAGTTGTGCAGGTATGCACACGCGTTCAACATAACCGGGTCCACTTCATCATAAAATGCTGAATGGTAGTCCCGAAGGTACGCCTTATACTGGCCAACCTGGACTGATGGGTGCAATATATCCCTTAACCTGCCCCCTACCCATGTCTGTACTTCGTTATCACCGTCAGATTCGCTAGACTTCTCCCACTGCTTTAACTCTATTATCACGGCATTGTCCCGGGATTCAGTGTCTCTGCCGCAAACCAGGCAGTCGAGCCTCTTGGATGACATAGGGAGCTGATACTCCAGGATAATTCCATGGTCATTCAGCTTTGAATATTCAAAGAGAGAAGACAGTGCCCTCAGCGAATTTTGCCATGAGTGAGGGCTGTAGCAATTCCGATCGTCCCCCATACTCCGCCAAAATAGGATGAGACGTACATAATCATGAGTGCTGCCGCCCACTGCGATATAACTGCCAGTTGTAACTTTATGGTGAACGTCTTCCTCCTGTCAGTCAGTGAGCTATGAAGACCATCGAGAAATTCCTGGATTTCCGGTGGATTCTCTTCCCTTATCCTTGCGACACAAAGCAGGAAAGTGCATACTGCCACAAGAACCGGTTCGGGGGAAGTGATAAATTCCATTGTTCCGTTCCCTCGGGATATTGCGACGGGAGTGCTGTCACTTTCCCTCACTACACTCAATAGGCGGTACCCATCTCCATCTGTCAGCCGAAGGGCGAATCTCAGACCGTTGTATTCCAGAATTTCTCCAGAGACCTCAGCAAGCTTCTGGAGATTGAAGAGATGCCCGGTGAAAACTGCAAAAGTGTCCTTGCTGTAATGCTGGATTCTCATTTTCCTTCCTTTGACTTTCACACTGTAGAATCCAATTGAAAGGGAGAATGATCCTATTGACTCTTCATCCTGCAGGATCTTGTTCCCGGACAGCGAGATCCTCATACAAAAGAGATACATCCTTAATGATAAAAATATTATGCACCGAATTGAGGTCTATTGCCTCTTGGCATGAAGGGAAGGAGGCCTCATTCCGAAATATTATTATGGTCGTAGATGTATCTTTATGAGATGGTGTTGAGTTGGAAAATATTCTAGATGAACAGATATCCAATGCAAGAAAGGCCTCTATGAATGGTGCCGTTGTTGTCTATGACCTGACATCGGGAATTGACTTTTCAAACCCCAGGAAAACGGGAGAAGCTCTGGCAAGAGTGATTTTTGAGCAGGATGTGTCAAGATGGGTTAAAGTTGAAGGAAACAAGATCACTATAAACCCTTCTACGAAGTTGGATATCCGCATCATGGACGACCACAACAAAGCTATAGATAAAACAATGAATGATTTCAAGAAGGACATGGAAAAAGATGAACTCAGGGGCCACTACAGCCAGCAGATTGAAGCTGCAGCAAATTACCAGGCGGGAATTGCCTCTTACTTGTTTCTGGGGATAGGAACTTCACTCCTCCTTGAGCACATGGAAAGAAGTTCAGAGAAATCAGCATTCGTGGATGATCTCATGTACAAGCTAATGGCAAACATATCTGTCACCAGCCTGCAATAGCATCCCACAACAGTTATCAAGACTACAACCCTAATTTAGCCTTAGCAGTGAAGGTCTTTTCCTAAATATCTGGAGTTGGTAAGTTTTATGCATCGCAGGGCAAGAATATGGAATCAAGGAGAGACAGTGGTGTAGTCAGTTATGACGTCTTCGGGGAAGGCGATTCGACCGTCATATGCGTTCCCTCAATAGGGGACCTGAAGGAGGAGTACAGGTATCTGGTGCCAAAGCTTCGGGAATCAGGTTTCAGGGTTATCACCATGGACATTCAGGGCATGGGTGGATCCCCATCAGATTTCACTGAGTTTTCCGCCGTAGCTATAGGTTCCGACATTATCGCCCTGATCGATACTGCGTGTGGAGGCAAGCCTGCCTGGGTTGCGGGGTGTTCCCTCTCTGCATGTTCAGCAGTTTGGGCTGCTGTCGAGTCCCCGGAAAATGTGGCAGGCCTAGTCCTCATCTCTCCCGCAGTCAGGGATGAGGCAATACCGCTGGCAAACAGAATACTTTACTGGGTCGCACTGAGGCCTCCATGGGGGCCAGGGCTATGGACAGGATTTTACAGGTCGCTCTACCGGAAGAATGAGCCCCACGACTTTGAGGTATACCTCTCAAAGCTGAAGGAGAATCTGTCAGAAAGGGGGAGAATGCGATCTGTCCGCATAATGACATTCGCCTCGAGGGAAGAATGCACGAAGAGGCTCGATAAGGTAAGGTGCCCGGTCATTGCAATCTACGGATCTGAAGATCCGGACTTCAAGGAGCCCGGAAAAGAGGGTGAGTGGGTCAAGAAGAAGACGGATGCGCAGGTCGAGATTTTCGAAGGTGTGGGCCATTACCCGCACATCGAAGTGCCTGATGAGGTTGCCTCAAAAATCACTTCCTATATTCATTCTCGTGATTATCCCCTATCCGGATAATCCTTCAATTGGCTCAAAAAAGGATCATTGGCTTATGATAAACCCTTGGTGGAGATCTCAACTATTCTCCTCACTATCTGCTTTGAAGGCCACTTGTCCGCTATTGCATCTGCGAAATCCAGCCTGTCGAAATAGAGCCTGAGTTCCTTGACCTTGTAATCCTCATACACCAGTACCTCGGATTGCTTGGACGTTATCGCAGAACCATTCTTTGTTGTTCCATCCACTTTGAATTCCTCGAAAAATACATCGCCCTCCACCATTATAACTACAGGAGTCAACTGCACCTTTTCGATCGCATCGAACATCCAGTTGAGCCATTTTTCCACCCCGTCTTTTCCATGGAGTGATTTGCCCAATAATTCTATCCTGCAATCGTCTGAGAAACATGAGATTATGCTCTCAAAATCCTTCTTTTCCAATGAGTCATCAAGGAATTTTCCCATTTCCTTTATTCTTTGAGGGTCCTGAGGGCCCTTTGGCTCTTCCCCACCTGATTTGCTGTCGTTTTCAACTGTAATACTGCTCACCGATCCGTGGAGAAAGCAACCCGTATGAGTATTTGTTATCACGCATGTACTGACTGTTCATGCAAGTCCGATGGCCGTCCGTAGTGTTGACGGCAAGAATAAAGGGCATTCCCTCATTGAAGATCATTACTATAGGGGGAGATTCTTCCAGTCCATCAGATCCTTGTCGTTAAGAGATCTGATCTCCAGTTTTTCCAGTATGTCAAGGAACAGGTCATCCCGAATGTAGTCAGAGTACATCTTCCTGTTTGAATGCCTGAAAAACAGGTTGTTTACAGTGCTTGCAACAATGCCTGCCTTCAGTTTTGATGCATTGTCTGCAGTGTCTTTAATCTGCTGGGAAAATGCAGGGTAAATCTCCTCCTTCTGAAGGTCTTCAAGAAAATCGTCAACGGTCTCCTCGATCCTTTTTCCGTGGTCCTCAGCCAGCACCACCCTGACTTTGTAGGTCGGGTTGAAATCCACATGATCCCCTGAGGCAGTGAACCACTTCTCTGCGTCTTCCTCGAAAAACACTGTAGCCAGTGCTTCTGCAACGTTTCTTGGGTTGGACAGATCCACACCCTCTGTCAGATCATATGTTACAAGCGATTCATCCTGTGATACCTTCCTTGATTTCTTGATGGCTTCAACGAGCCTTTCATCTGTGGACATACAATGAAGAGCCTGAAAACGATATAAATACTTATCGTATCTCAAGAATGCCCCGCCCCTCACCCTTGAGCCTTTTAGTTCTCTTCCCCAAGAATATTGTTTATATGGTGCGAATCATGTTGCCATAGATTGACGGATAAACAAGAACTTTTTTTGTTGTTCAGAAGCACAAGGCAACTGCCATTCATTACGACTTCAGGCTTTAAGTTGGATGTTGAGAAGGGAGTGCGCAAGGAGATCACGGACATATCGGAGGCCCATAAGGTTACATCCAGGAGCCTCGAAGAAGGGAATCTGAAATTCCGGCTCTAAGGGAGGAAGCTGCAGGGATCATTCGCGCTCGTCAGGACGAAGGGCATGGGGGTCCTTTCAGGAGATTGCCAATGAAACCGATATCTGAGCCATTTTTGATTCGGAAAATTTCGAAGAATTGGCGAAATACATACGGGGATAAATTTATCTTAACCCGTCGCGGTCAGTGTCTAGATGGAGGTCCACGGAGGCATAGACTGTGCAGCAAGAGTCGGCCGCGACGATGGACAGTCCCTGTACCATCTCATTCTTACAGAGGATTCCATCATTATCGCAAAAGTCCTGGTCAGGAAGGAGGAATTAAAGAAGGTCGAGGACCGGATCAGGACGAAAACGACTAGCGTGGTCACCTGGTCCGCAAATGCCATGGCGAAAGCAGTGCAGATGGAATTCTTTGAAGAAGCATGGGACAGGGGAAGGAAGATAGAGAAGGATCTCGAGGCCTACATGGAATCACGGCCTGATGAAATTGAAGTCCTTGATTATTCAAGAATATCAAGGGTCGACCTGTCAAAGGGAACCATGTTTGGGCCGCCATTTCTTAAGTTCATACTCCTGAACAAGGAGATAAGGTTCAACCTCGTACACAACATATTCGAAAAGGCCGGAAAACTGGATGACAACGTCTACCTATATTACCTTAAGAGTCTCAAAAAGGCATTTGGAAACAAGTTGAAGATCAAAGTGTGAACTGTTGCAGCCCGCTTATTGCTGTTTCACCATAAAACACTGATGAGCACGGCGAATTGCCCGGTATTACATGGTTCAGCATATAATCATTATTTTTCTAAAACATCAGCATGATAAACATCATGGATCCTTACCATGAATGGCTGATCCAGGGATTCAGCAAAAGTTTATAGGTTGATTTCCCGTAGATATTATTCGATGCTAAAACCCGAGAACCTTGCTGACAATATGACGGGTGAAGTTGCTTTTCTGCTGGGAAATGAGGCAGTTGCCAGAGGGCTTGTTGAGTCCGGAGTGAGAGTGGCCACAACCTATCCCGGCACCCCCTCCAGTGAAGTTGGCGATACAATTGCCAGGTTTGCCAGGAAAAGCGGAATCTACTTTCAGTATTCTGTAAACGAGAAAGTTGCCTACGAAATAGCGTATGCAGCATCCCTGTCTGGAAAGAGGTCGTTCACCTTCATGAAAGTGGTAGGTATGAATGTGGCCGCCGACTCCCTGATGACTTCAGCCTACACCGGAGTTGAAGCGGGCCTCGTGATCATGACGGCGGATGACCCCTCAATGTTTTCGTCCCAGAATGAGCAGGATAACAGGCATTTTTCAGACCTGGCGCACATTCCACTGATTGAGCCTTCCAGCCCGCAGGAGGCAAAAGACTTCCTGAAACACGCCTTTGAGTTGAGTGAGGCTGAAAAACTGCCGGTTCTGTTCAGGACCACAACTCGGGTGAGCCACCAGAGAGCCCCGGTCACGTTCGGGGATGTCGCCAGTGGATCGGGTAAATCAACGTTCAAGCGCAATATTCCCCAATACCTCCCATTCCAGCCGTACTCTTCCAGGATGAAGAATGAACTCATGGAGAAAATGGCGAGAATTTCAAGATTTTCAGATGAGACTGTTCTCAACCAGCTCGAAAGGAAAGGGTCGGGAAAAACAGGCGTTATAGTTTCAGGTGCAGCTTATGGCCCCCTTATAGACGTTGTTAATGAGCATGATCTGGACGTATCAATCCTGAAACTCGGCTTGGTGAACCCGCTGCCGGAAAAACTCGTTCTGGAATTCCTTGGGAACCATAAGGAAGTGGTTGTTGTTGAAGAGCTTGACCCATTCGTTGAGACCAAAATACGGTCTCTTGCACAGATGAATGGCATCACAACCTCAATTACCGGAAAACTCGACGGAGTGTTTCCTTCAAGCTTCGAGTATACCCAGAACGTAATTGCGGGGTCGCTTTCAAAGATTCTCCCCGTGGACGCCGAACATGTCGATGCGAAACCGCATACAGAGATTCCTTCCCGCCCACCCGTTATGTGCCCGGGCTGTCCGCACAGGGGGACATATTATGCAGTAAAGAGGGCAGTAGGAATGTCAAAGATCGAGAACGTGATCTATCCCTCCGATATAGGATGCTACTCTCTGGGTGTGTTTGAGCCATTTGAAATGTCGGATGTTCTGCTCAGCATGGGTTCTTCAATCGGCACTGCACAGGGGTTCGCCCTCTCGGCCGGACAGACGGTAATTTCTTTCATCGGAGACTCCACATTTTTCCATGCAGGAATGCCGTCGCTGGTGAATGCTGTTCACAACGGGGCAAAAATGATACTGGTGATCCTTGACAATGCAGTGACTGCAATGACAGGGCAGCAGCCCAATCCCGGGTCTTCCATGGGCAGTCTCGGGGATCCTGCCCCGTATGCAAGGATCGAAGATCTGGTGGCTTCAGCGGGAGTGGAGAAGATAAGCATCGTGGACCCGTTTGACATAAAGTCCACCATGAGAGCGGTTACCGAGGGGTTGCATTTTGACGGGTTGTCCGTCATAATAGCCAGGAGGGAGTGTGCAATTTATGCGGACCAGAAAAAGAAGAAGATTGCGCCACTTGTTCCGTATTATGTTGATAAGGACAAGTGCACATCATGCAGAAACTGTGTTGAGAAATTCTCATGCCCGGCCATATCCGTGGATTCTGGAACCGTGAGCATTGACCCGAAGCTCTGCGACGGTTGCGGCTTATGTTCTGAAATATACGTTTGCCCGTTCAGGGCAATAAAAAGTGTGGAGGCCTGATTTAAGTGATAGTGAACCTGAAAATATGCGGCGTGGGAGGGCAGGGCGTGATAACCACCGGCATAATTGCATCGGAAGCGGGAATTTCCAGGGGTCTGAATGTGGTCATGTCCGAAATACATGGTCTTGCACAGAGAGGGGGCGCTGTCTCGGTAGATATCAGATTCGGAGATGCACTGGGGTCGATGATTCCCGAAAATAGATGCGACATTCTCGTTGCACTTGAACCCGTTGAAGCCTTGAGAAATGTTTCCAGGATTAAGGAAGGTGGACTGGCATTGATAGGTGCGGAAAGGATTCCCCCGATATCGCTGGGAATCTCGGGGAAAGAATATCCGGATGTTGAAAGCGTGTTGAAGGAAAATTATCCCGGTATGCGATACTTGATGGTGAACTCGGATGAGATCGCCAAACAGGCTGGCAATCCCAGGACTTCCAATACTGTCATTCTCGGAGCTGCGATCGCAACAGGAGTATTGCCTGTTGATCTGCAGGACGTCATGAGAGCTCTTGACAGCAGGTTCACCGGAGAGATGCTTGAATCAAACAAAAAAGCGCTAGGCCTTGGGGCCAAACTCGTCACGGTTTAGATCCGGGCCGTAACTCATGATGATAATACAGGGCAGCCAGGTCGGCACCCGAAAAAGGGTCAGGGAGAGAGGGTGTTCATGTATTCCTCAAACCGGTCCAGGCCCTCTTCCAGCGTCTCAAGGTTTCCTGAGAACGATATCCTGACATGTTTCTCTCCGCGGTCCCCGAATGCCACACCAGGCAGCACCGCAACGCTCTTTTTTTCAAGGAGATTATTGGCCAGCTCGCTTGATCCGATGTTCTTCTCATATCTTGGAAACGCATAGAAAGCGCCTTCAACCGGACTGCTGATTATGCCGTCAATTTCGTTGAGCCGTTTCTCGACGAAATCACGTTTTTCCCTGAACTCACCCTGGAATTTTCTTATGAACCCGTCGCCGTTCCGGAGAGCATAAGCGGAAGCCTTCTGCACGAACGGAGGATAACAGGAGAAACTGTGATCCATTACTTTTGCCATATTGTTCACTATCGATTCCGCGGCGATAGTATAACCTGCCCTCCAGCCGGTCATGGAATAGCTCTTGGACAGTGTGAAAATGCTGATGACCCTGTCTGGAGCATCCTCCATGGATCCCACAGAGACATGTTTCTTTTCATACACGAGGTCCTCGTAGGCCTCATCGCTTATGATACTCAGGTCATGCTCCACCGCCAGTTCAAGTATTTCTTTGAGAACATTTCTGTCCGCAACCCTTCCGGTCGGATTTGATGGTGTATTCAGGAATATCGCAGTTGTTTTGTCGCTAATACCGTCTTCTATCATTGAAACGTCCAGAGAATTGTCATCAGAAAGATGGTAGGGCACTGGATCGAAACCCGCAAGCCTGGCGGGATTTGTGTAGAAGTATCCCGGGTCTGGTACCAGTACCTCTCCCTTCCTGTTTCCAAGCGCAAGAAGCGTTGTGTATATGGCATGCCTTGAACTCATGAATATTGCATTTCTCAACTCCGCGTTAATTGAATTTTGCCGGGATACCTTGCCGATTATTGCATCCCTGACATCATCTGTCCCGAGTGAGGAAGTGTAGTGCGTGTCCCCGTTGAACATATCCTCACTTGCAATGTCCATAATCTCCCTGGGGGTGTCGTATAACGGTTCCCCGATTGCCAGGGAGAAGATCTTTTCCCCCCTTGCGAGTCTTTCCAGCACTGTCCTTATAACGCCAAAAGAAGTGGAAGCTTCAATGTCCCCTACCCACATAAACAAAGCAATGCCGAGTGAGCTTTTAAACGTAGTGTGACATTAATAAACCGGTTTAGAAAAGATCCATGGTCTAACCCGGAATCATGGGATCAGCAGCCTGGTTTTCAGTCAAGCTTTCCCACTATCTCTTTTGCCCTCTCCATGGCTGTGCCCGGAATTGTAGGTGTCGCAAGTGCTTTCCTGTCAGCCTTTATGGTGATCTTTTTCCCGCCAGTCACTATATCATCGCCGGGCCTGGTCCTGGTGGCCACAGCCCATCCCACCTCTGTTTCGTCCGCGATGTCCGTATGCCAGGGGACTACGACATTTACAGTTGCATTCTCAACGGGGGCGTGTGAAATGACTACCGATGACCCTTTGAGCATTATAGTCCTGATATCACCCTCTATGCTGTCTGACACTTTCCCGGTGTACTCATCAGAGATCAGGATGATCTTGTCGTTTGTTCCACTCTCACGGATGACAGGATCGGAACTGATGATGTAGTTGTCGCGAATCAGAATGCTGGAGAATCTATTGGCGGAGAGGCTGTAAGCAATGTTTACCAGCGCCTCAATAAGAGTAAGGCCCGACCGGCCCCTTGTTACGGACACAATTTTTGCCCAGAGCGGGTCCAGGGCCATGAGTGAAAGACCGAGCTGTTTTTCAATACCTGATCTCGCATTCCCTATTTGCGCGAGGGCGAGAAACCTGGCAGCGTAAGTGGGCCACTCCACGCTGTAATTGAACCCTTTTGGCAGGGAATTCCGGAGCGTGTCCATAATTACCGACGACCTGGGAATGGAGAATAGGTTGACATGCTCGTGTGAATTTGAGGGCTGAATATCGTAAAATATAGGGTCATGGCGCCTCATGACGGACTTGACCTTTGCGAGATTTCTTGTTGAGTCCATTCCAAGATAGCCGGTGTACTCTGCAAATGGCCCTTCGTCATACACCTCCCCTTCTGCCAGCTCCGCCTCCAGGACAATTTCTGCGTTTGCAGGAACCTGGAGGGAATTTTTTACTCCGCGTGTGAAGCTCGTGCTTATGACCCTTGCAGCTTTGGCGTATTCATTGTCTGTAAATGAGGCAGCAAGGATGTAAAGGGCCGGATGTGCACCGATTATTACTGAAATCTGCAGTTTTTCCCCAGATTCGGTGGCATCATTCACCGACTTCCAGAAGTGCCCATGGCTGCCTACATCAAATGCATATGTATTCCTGTCTATGAGCTGCATCCTGGAATAGCTGAGATTGTAAATGCCACTTTCCCTGTCCCTCGTGACGGCAAGACCTGACGTTATGTACCTTCCTTTGTTTGTTCTTGAACCATCCTCGACGTAATGCCATGGGGCAGGTATGTCCAGGATGTTGACATCCTTTCCAGTGTGTACAATTTCCTTCACAGGAGCACGGGAAACGAGGGATGCATCGGGCAGGAGGTCGTTCCCGTTCACGATGCCATGCCATTTTTCGAGCACGGATTCCATGGTGCCTGAGCCAGCAGCCAGGGCCATACGGTTTCTGCTTCCGAGTACATTAGTGACAATTCTGTAATCGGGAAATCCCCTTATGTTATTGAACAGTATTACCGGGTTCCTCTTCTCCAGAGCCCGGTAGACAGCGGTGGTTTCAAAGAGAATTTCAATCTCTTCATCCACCTCCTGAATGTCCCTCCCATCAGGTTCCCGTACAGTTTTTAGAAAATCTCTCATTGAACAGCCTAATCCCCGGGACTCGTCAGATTCCGCCAATAACTTCGCCTCCATTTTACAATGTATTCTACACCCGTTGATCTACAATAAAGGTTGCTGGAAGTCTGGGGAAGTGTGGGCGGCACTTAATGCTGCACCATTGCCTGTCACCCGCATTCCCGTTCTGCAGTAAATGAGCCGCCGGAATTTTCCGCCATTCATTGCTCCGTTCACCCGTTCCGTCTCAGTAATTCACGCTCATCCTCGATGTTTCCTTTGAAATTATGAAGGCGATCAGGGTGACTATTGTTCCGGCAAGAACCAGAAATGTCGGTGCAAGGTTATAGTGGGTCGAGTAGATGAGAAATGTAGCTATGAAGGGCGTGGTGCCACCGAAGATTGCAGTTGACAGCTGGTAATCCAGGGACATGCCTGTGTACCTTACCTTTGCAGGGTACATTTCCGACAGCATCGTGACGAACGGTCCGGTCTGGAGGGCAATACACCCGTAAAATATGATCTGCGCAATGAGTATGAGGATTGCATTTCCCGTCGACACCATCACGAAATACGGGTAGATGAATACAGCTATGAGGACTGCACCTGCTATCATAATTGGCTTTCTTCCTACCCGGTCTGAAGCTGCACCTGCCCCGATATTGATCAATGCACCGGCTGCCAGTCCGCCCAGCAACGTGTAGATTATCGTCGTAAATGGTACCTTCACTATGCTGCTGAGGTATGAGATTATGAAGACGCTTCCCGCATACTCAGCGATAGTTGAGCTGATAAGGAAACCGAGGCCGAGGAGGACAATTTTCCAGTACTTCCTCAATGTCAGGAGGAGAGGAACCTTTTCTCCTTTCGAAGGGTTTTCAACTATCTTCTTGAATATCTCAGACTCCCTTATTTTTAGCCTTATCACGAGACCAACCACAGCTATGAGCACTCCTATGAAATATAGTATGCGCCAGCCGTAGACTGAAAACGCTGAACCTGTAAGATTCTCCATCAGGAGAACCATGCTTAGGGCGAAAAGAGGCCCGATATTGGACATCTGGGCTATGGAGACATAAAGTCCCCTGTGTCTGGGTGGTGCCGTCTCTGCAGTAAGAGTGATTGCTCCACCGTATTCCCCGCCTACAGAGAAACCCTGTACCAGCCTGAGGATCGTGAGAAGCACAGGTGCAAGAACCCCGATTTGCGCGTATGTCGGCAGAAGTCCTGTCAGCAGGGAGGCGATGCCCATTATGCCGATTGTGAAAATCAGCGTGTAACGCCTTCCTATTCTATCGCCAAGGTGCCCGAACACGATTCCACCGATAGGTCTTGCTGCAAACCCTATGGCGAACACGGCAAATGTCAGAAGCAGTGAGATTAGGAAGGTGTTTGAGGGAAAGAACAACTTCGCAAGGACCGAAGACACGAACCCGTATATCAGGAAGTCGTAGAACTCGAGTATCACCCCAAACCCTGAAGCAACTGATGTTTTCAGTGCGGTGCGGTGAGAGAACTCCGGCCCCGATGTATCCGTGTTAGCATTTTCCATGCCGGAAATATATATGTGTTTATATTTAAATGTATGTAAGCCTCTAACTATAAAATATGATGAATAAACCAGTACGGAGAAATGCCCCAGTGACCATGTGGAGAATTATGTCCGGCCGTAGACCGAAGTTTCACTTGAATGGGTTTGGGCCCGGGATAATCAGGGCTTGATGTTGTGGTTTACCCTGAAGAAGTTGTCTGGATCATACTTCCTCTTTATTTCAGACAACCTGCCGGAATTCTTGCCGTATGCTGCGCTGATTTCCAGTTTATCGTTGTCTCCGGGCTGAAAATTTATGTAACCTGTTTCCTCTTTTTCCGGGTAGAGATCCCTTATCTTTTTCTTCAGGCCCCTGCCCCAGCCTATCTGCTGCCTGTCATTTTCTTTGCCGCTCCAGCCCAGATCAATGACAATCATGTACTGGTTGTCCCTCGCTGCATATGCAGTTTCCGATGATTCAACCCTGCTGATGGCCCCGCCGGTATGCCATATTCCCGTAACCCCGACCTCGTCCAGATCCACTTTGGAATATTCCTCAACCATCAGTTCCAGCAGTTCATCTTTCAATTCCTGGACCATTATCCCGGTTGAGTAATACCTGATCCCATTCGGTACTGTATTGTCGGTATAGGTCTGAATATCCACATAGCTCCGTGGGCCGCTTGAATCGTACAGGGACGTTCCAAGGTGTCTCAGAAATTCCATTTCCTCCTTTCCCTTTTTCACGGGGCCTGCATGCACTGCCCTCATGACTACTACCCTCTCCCCTCTCATTTCCATAGGGTAGAACCTTGTATCGGGTATCTTTGCCAGCTGAAACTCGGCGGATACATCATCAGAGACCTCATCTGCCAGAAACTTTCTTCCGCGTTTAAGGACCCCGATGCCTTCGGAAAGGGGGTAGGCCGTGTAGACCTGATAGAGCATGGGGCCGACACTGTGCAGCTTGTATTCGAACTCGGTGACAATTCCAAAATTGCCTCCCCCGCCTTTGACCGCCCAAAGCAGGTCCTGGTTCTGAGTTTCATCTGCATGGGTCACGCTGCCGTCGGCTTTGACCAGTTCCACTGACAACAAATTGTCTATTGTCAGCCCATATTTCCTTCTGAGATGCCCGTAGCCGCCACCAAGAGTGAGTCCGGCAATTCCGGTCTTGGATACAACTCCAAAAGGAGTTGCGAGGCCGTATAACTGGGTCAGCCTGTCGACATCTTCCAGGAGTGCCCCTCCCTGGGCTTTGACAGACATTTTCTCCTGGTTTACACTTACCTTGTTCATGTAGGTCAAATCGATCGTGAGTCCTCCGTCACACAACGAGTTTCCGGCAACATGATGCCCCCCTGACCTTACGGATGTAAGCAGCCCGTGTCTTCGTGCAAGCTTTACCGCTTTTGCGACGTCTGCCGTTTCCTTGCAATATGCAATGGCTGCAGGCTTCTTCTGAAACATTCCGTTCCATATCCTCACTGAGCTTTCATATTCCTGTGATCCCGGAAAGAACAAGCTGCCTTTCATGGATTGGGAGGCTTCCCGAAGTTCTGTTCCACTGATCTTAACGTTGCCGCCGGATAATGTTACAAAATCAGTTTCTAAAAAAGGGGGGCCTGCTGCACGATTCATTGAAGCACTTCATACAATTCCAGATATATGCTTTTTTCCCTTACGATACATTGTCGCTTCACAATGGAATTATATCAATTCTATTGGAATTCTATTCCCAATTTCTGTAAGTGGCAGAGAAGGAATCGGGTTTGAACGCAGCTTGAAACCGCCAAATATGTACATCCTCCCTATACGGCACCTAGTTGGAAAAAATGGGAAATAGGTTAAGGAATATTACCGGCTCTTAAAGTAAGATATGACTTCCTTTCCTATTCTTTCGATCGATTCCACAGGGTTTTCCCCGAATGGCCCGCCGATAGATATGCTTGTTGCCCCCTTCTTCAGGAGGACCTCGATTCTCTTTATGCAGTCCTCCGTAGTTCCGTAGACGGCCAGATCAAGCATCTTGTCTGGAACCGCTTTTGCAGCACCTTCGTAGTCCCTCTTCCCAAGGAATTCGGCAATTGCCCTGACCTCATCTCTTGTTACCCCGACCATCGAGACCATTTCTTCCTCCAGGTACGGGATGAAATATGCGATGATCCTTTTCAGGGACATCTTGTCCACATTACCCTCAGGGGAATGATATATCCATATAAGGCCAACATAATCAAAATCGTCATTTTCCCTGCCGGCACGCTTCATGCCTTCCTTTATGTATTTCATCGGGTAATCGAACGACTCCGGCGGAGTAGCCATCGGCAGGCTGCCATCTCCAATCTCACCGGAAAGTTCGAACATTTCCTTCCCGATCCCCGGAACATAGATAGGAATTTTACGCCTTAGAGGCTTGAATCTCATGTATGCTTCATTAGACCAGTGAAATACCTTTCCGTTATACTCCATAATTTTTCCGTCGAGAAGCCCCCGGACGAGTTCCACGGATTCCCTTGTGAGGTCCAGAAGGTTCTGGTGCAGGCCTATCCAGTCATTGAACATTGTTTCAGTGTGTGAGCCGAGAGCCACAACTGCACGCCCTCTTGAAAAATCATCCAACTGTGTTGCAAACGTAGCAATCTCAGACGGATCAATGGTGTACGGCTTGATATTGAAGCCTATAGATATCTTGTTTGTGACAGAAGCTACCGCGACTGAACTTACCCAGGAATTGGGCTGGAATGGATCATGCGCAAACCAGCATGCATCAAACCCGTTCTTTTCAGCTGAAGAGCCAAGTTTCTGCAGCATCTCTACATTTCCAAGTGTTCCAAGAAGTCGTATGCCAAATTTTACCATAATTTCCCCACCGGTTGAAGCATGCACCCCACGGTATTTAAAATTAGTTTTGGTAATGTGGAGCAGGTTCGCTTTTCAAGCACTTTACCGGAAATGTGGTTATCTCAGAAAGATGCCTTACGTCTTGAAAAGTTCTTGTAAATAAGGAAATGCCTGAAGACCCAAAAAAGGCATTTGGAAATAAGTTGAAGATCAAGGTATAGGGATCCAACAGCAAGTTTATCGTTTTTGAGAAATTCGAATGCTTTTTTGAACACACCATGGTCTCCTCTTGGCAACCGGATACAAAAAACGATTATCATTCAAGTGCATTGCATTTCATGAATTTAGAAGACAGCACAGCGCTCCAGTTCGATACACCTTACATGGTTATTGATTTCAACCAGTCACTGAAGAACATGAAGAAAGTGCAGAGCTTCGCAGACCAGCACGGTAAAACCCTGAGACCCCATTCGAAAACCCACAAGATCCCCCTGTTTTCCAAGCGCCAGATTTCCCTCGGCGCCGTAGGAGTGTGTGTCCAGAAGGTGAGTGAGGCAGAGGTGATGTTTGATGGAGGCGTAGAAGACATCCTGATCAGCAATGAAGTTGTCACAGGGATAAAGACCGACAGGATAGCTGATCTCGCGTCACGCGGATGCAGAATAAAAGTTGCCGTGGACAGCGAAGTGGGCATGAGCAGCCTGAATGAGTCAGCCAGAGAAGTTGGGAAGGAGATTGATGTCATAATAGATGTTGACCTTGGAATGGACAGGTGCGGCATTCTTCCGGATGATTTTCCCGGTTTCCTGAAAAAATCATCAGGTTACAGCAACCTGACCGTATACGGCATAATGGCTTACGACGGAAACGTGGCAGATGAATCCCGGAGCGAAAGGAGCAGGAAAGTGGCTTCAGAAGTTGAAACTCTCACGAAACTGTGCAAGGACTATGAGCGAATTAATGGTGAGCCTCAGACTGTCAGTGTCGGTGCCACATCAACATACGACCTGTGGGCGGAGTATGACATTATAACAGAGCTGCAGCCCGGTACATACGTGTACTACGACAGAAGAACGACCGAGTATGGGGCGTCAACCATGGACGAGATCGCAATGGGAGTTGTAGGGACTGTAATGAGCAAGACCCACTCAAATCACGCGGTTATTGATGCGGGATACAAGTCCACGTCCATAGATAATGGCAGGTACCCCATCCTGATTATGCCATCCGGAGATACAGCCCCCGTAACTTCCATGTCCGAAGAACACACTGTCTGCTCTGATGCGAATCAGCTGAAAATAGGGGACAGGGTCCTGCTATTGCCTTCCCATGCCTGCACGACTACAGATCAATGGGATAAAGCGGCTATTTTCGGATTGAATGAAAAACCTGGAACTATTGAAATTAAGGGCAGGGGTATGAGAGAGTGATTTATTTCCCCTCTGCCTGTAAAGCTCAAGCGGGAGATATTGCATTGAGTTGTGTAACTGCACTTGATTACGGTGCGAAGTAAAGCACTGAGTGTGGTGAAACAAGAGAATCTGGATCTGGGCCAAGACGAGGACCAAGGGTCCGTCAGGAGCGCCGGTATTAGGAATACGGCGGTATGGGGTTACCAGGTATGTTCCAGATTGCCATCAACGCGGGAACCGCTGCCTTCCCGGACTTTCCCGCCGCATCATTTTCAACGATCATAATGGCAGTATCACTTATTATCCATCATTCTTGCAATTCTATTCATAATTGGTTTGAGTGCGGCTTGGAACCTTATGGTCATTGGTGCAATTCTCGATAATTATCACGGTCGGCGTAATATTCCAGGGCATAATTCTGCATTGTTGCCTTGCAAGACCCGGAGCAGGGCCTGCTTCAAGCAGCGGGGATTGAAAGGAGCAGTTGACCGGAAAGGCATCGAAACCTCATGAATTTTTAAACGGGCCCACCCGTTTCATTTTTCATTCGTTGAGTTATAATCTAGCGGCAATGAGATAATTACTATGCAATATTGACAGGCACTTCGCACATTTTAAACTTAAAACTAAAAGCATAATGCCAGTTTCTATACAACATAGCGATAGTTTTGGCTAATTGGTGGAAGAACTAAGTTTGACCCTTTTTGTATATAAAAGGTACTCCTTACATTTGAAGTGCAATAAAGTATGGAACTTCGGCGGAACCGGAAACATAAGTATCCTGATGCAGGTATAATAG
>OFHJ01000228.1_pt1 | contig 23288 bp, 19 predicted proteins | sample 1522001 | NCBI WGS metagenome assembly OFHJ01 (sample SAMEA2464838, study PRJEB22497) | soil metagenome | biome: Grassland; feature: Farmland; material: Clay | place: Australia | collected 2013-02-01 | depth 1.2 m | reverse complement strand
CTGCGCCTGAACGCCTTGGCCCGCTTCGTCGTCACTCTGGCCGGCGGCTACCTCCTCGACCGCCTCCCGATCCGCAAGATCGTGCCGGCAGGCTTCGCGCTGATGCTCTTGCAGCTCATCGTCCTGCTGAACACCCATAGCCTCTGGGAGGCGGTGCTCTTCGCCGTGATCTGGGGCATCTCGTCGAGTCTCTTGACGGTGGCGTTCAACGTCGTCTGGCCGGCCTACTTCGGGCGAAGGCACCTCGGCACGATCCGCGGCGTGGCCATGACCGCCATGGTGGTGGGCTCTGCCCTCGGCCCGCTGCCCTTCGGCTGGGCTTACGACCAGTTCGGCGGGTACCAGCAGGTCCTCTGGGTCATGATGATCCTTCCGGCCACCGCAGCCGTACTGTAGCTGCTCAGCCCTCCGCCGTCCTTGCGGCATGGTGCCTCGGGTGGTGCGACCGCCTCTGCCCTCTAGCCGCGCTCTTCACTCGAGACGTCTATTCGGGCAGCTTGGGGAGCGATATGAGTCCGGCGTGCGCCGCCAGCACGAGCGCCTGCGCCTGCGAGCCGGCGGGAACGCCGGCGATCAGGGCGGCGTTCAGCCGCTGAAAGTGGGTGATCGACTCGGGCACGACTTCGTGCTTCAGGTGCGCCACGGTGCCAAGCTGCACGATGTGCCCGGAGGCGGTGCGCAGGTGATAACGCAGGATCTGGCTGGGGTTCAGCCGAAACCTCTGCTGCACCTGCGGCATCACCTGGTACGAGCGGCCGCCGAGCTCGAAGTAATTGACATAGCCGCCGCCGAGCGCCGCCCCCAGCGTCGAGGCGACGTCCTGCTGGGTGAGGCCGAGATCGGCCACCTTGTCGGGATTGACCACCAGCTCGTCCTGCGGCCGATCGATCTTCAGCTCGTCGTCCACGAAGAAGAACAGTCCGCTCGCGCGCGCGCGGGCGAGCACTTTCTTCGCGACGGCGTTCAGATTGGCGATCGGCTCGGCGGTGGTGATCTCGAACTGCACCGGCAGGCCCTGCGCACCCGGAAGGGAGGGGAACTGGAAGGCCACCACGCGCGCCCCGGCGATGCGGCGCCAGCGCTTCTGCAGGATCTGCTGCAGTTGCGTGGCGTTGCGGGTGCGCTCATTCCAGGGCTTGAGCAGCACGCCGCCGAATCCCTGGTTCAACGACGGGGTGCCGGTCATCTGGAACACCTGCGTGGTCTCCGGCAGCGTCCGAGCCGCCTGGTAGATCTGGCGGGAGTAGATGTTCATCTGCGCGAGCGTCGCATCCGGCGGACCGATCACCTGGTAGAGCACCACGCCCTGATCTTCCTGCGGTGCGAGCTGATGCTTGGAAGTCATGAACAGGTAGAACACGCCGCCGAGCAGCACCACCCCGAGCACGATCAGCACCGGCCAGGTCGTCAGCCAGTTCTGGAGCACACGGTGATAGCCGCGGCGCAGCCTGTTGAAGCCACGATCCAGCAGATGCGTGAAGCGGTTGTTCTCCTGCTCGGCGCGGAAGATGCGCGAGCACATCATCGGCGAGAGCGTGAGCGCGATGATGCCCGAGGCGGTGACCGCCCCGACCAGCGTGAAGGCGAACTGGGTGAACAGCGCGCCCGTGAGCCCGCCCTGGAAGGCGATCGGCAGGTAGGCCGCCACCAGCACGGCGGTCATGGCGATGACCGGTCCGCCGAGCTCGCGGGCGCCCTGGATCGCCGCCTCGAACGGTGCGCTCCCCTGCTTCATGTGCCGATCGATGTTCTCCACGACGATGATGGCGTCGTCGACCACCAGTCCGATCGCCAGCACCAGCGCGAGCAGCGTGAGCAGATTGATCGAGTACCCGAGCGCCAGCATGAGGATGAAAGCGCCCACGATCGACAAGGGCATCGCCAGCGCCGGCACGGCGACCGCTCGCGGACTGCCGAGAAACAGGAAGATGACCACCGTGACGATGAGCAGCGTCTCGACCAGGGTGCTGATGACGTCGACGATCGATGCGTGAATGAAGCTGGTGGCATTGAACACCACCTTCTGGTTGATGCCGTTCGGCAGCTGCCGCGCGATGACCGGCAGCTCCGCCTCGACCCGTTGGGCCACATCGAGAATATTTGCGCTGGGGGCGGCCTTGATGCCGATGAACACACCCGGGCGGCCGCTGAAGCGCACGCTGAAGTCGTAGTTCTGCGCGCCGAGCTCCACCGTGGCCACGTCCTTCAGGTGCACGATCGCGCCGTTCTGGTCGCGGATCACCAGGTTGCGGAACGACTTCAGCGTCTTCGGATTGGTCGAGGCGGTCAGATTGATGCTGACCATGCGCCCCTTGGTGTGCCCCGCGGCCGACAGGTAGTTGTTGGCCGCCAGGGCCTGGTAGACGTCGGCGGCCGTGACGCCGTGCGCCGCCATGCGGTTCGGATCGAGCCACGCACGCAGTGCGAACGTGCGCGCGCCGAGGATCTCCGCGTTCTGCACGCCCGTGATGGCGTTCAACTGCGGCTGCACCACGCGCAGCAGGAAGTCGGTCAGCGCGTTCGGCCGCAGCACGCTGCTGAAGTAGCCGATGTACATCGTGTCGGTCGTCTGGTTCTTCGCCAGCGCGATGACCGGCAGCTGAGACTGCGGCGGCAATTGGTTGCGCACCGCATTGACCTGGGCGCTGATCTCGGTGAGCGCCTTGTTGGCGCTGTAATTGAGGCGCAGCGTCGCGGTGATCACCGACTCGCCGGGCATCGAGGAGGAGGACATGTACTCGATGCCCTGCGCCTGGGCTATCGCCGTCTCCAGCGGCTGGGTGATGAACCCCGCCACGGTCTTCGCGTCCGCGCCGTAGTAGTACGTGGTGACCGTGATCACCGCGCTCTGGGTCTTCGGGTACTGCGTGACCGGCAGCTGGAAGATGGAGCGCAGGCCGAGCACCAGGATCAGCAGACTGACGACGGCCGCGAGCACCGGCCGCCGGATGAAGATATCGGTGAATCTCACGCCCGCCGCCTCACTGATCCTGATTCTGCAGGGTCTGGCTGGGACTGTTGAGCGGCTGCACGCTGTTGTTGATGGAGATGGACGTGCCGTTCTTGAGCTTCATCTGCCCGCTGGACACGATCTGCTCCCCCGCCGAGAGGCCCTTGAGCACGGCGACCTGATCGCCGCGCGTCGGGCCCAGGGTCACGAACACCTGCTGCGCGGTCGGTCCGTCCCCCGGATGCTTGTGCACCACGAACACCGTATCGCCGTAGGGGTTGTAGCTGATGGCCGTCTGCGGCAGGGTCAGGTAGCGCCGCGGCGCGCCCGACTCGACCGAGGTGTCCACGAACATTCCCGGCAACAGCCGGTGCCGCGGGTTGGTGATGGTCGCTTCGGCCTCGAAATTGCGGGTCGATGGGTCGACCTGCGGGTCGATGGAAGTCACGCGGCCGGTGAACACGCTGCCGGGGAACGCGTTCGTCGTGACATGCACGGTCTGACCGACCTTCACGCGGGACAGCTCGACCTGCGGCAGCCTGAAGTCGACATAGATCGGGTCGAGCGACTGCAGCGTCACGACGGGCGCGCCCGCCTGCAGGTACTGTCCCGGATTGACGGTGGTGATGCCGAGCCGGCCGTCGAAGGGGGCCCGGATGGTCAGTTCCGCAATCAGCGCGGCCTGGGAGGCCTTCTGGGCCTCGGCGCTCTTCCAGTTGGCTGTCGCGGCGTCCAGCACCGCCTTGCCGATGGCCTGGGCCTTGTACTGGAGCACGTCGCGGTGATAGGTGAGCAAGTCGTAGTGCGCCGTCGCCTGCAGCGAGTGCAGCTTCGCGATGTCGGGTGCGGCATTGAGGTGAACGAGCGCCTGACCCGCATGCGCATAGGATCCGGACTTGAAGTCGACGCTGACGACCATGCCGGCCACCTGGGGACTCACCTCGACGCCGTGAACGGCGCGCAGGCTCCCCACGGACGTGACGTGGGGCTGCCATTTCGAGTACTTCACCACGGCCGTCGACACCGTCTGGGGCATCGCCGCGTTTTTCGCCATGAACTTGGCGATAAAGTGAGCCTTGATGTGGTTCCAGGTCACCACCGCGCCCAGCAACACTCCCATCGAGGCCAGCACGATGACCAGTCGTCGCGCCATCACGTTCTTCATCACGGCTCCTGTCCTGATAGTCTCATCCGCCCGGTCCTGGCGATTGTGCTGCGCACCCGGATTATGAGCAGCCGGGACGGCGCGGCCGCCCGAAAGGGGTCCGCCGGGCTCTCGCTTCGCGCGCTCGGTGAGGATAGAGGCTGGGCATTTTACCTGCCGCGGGGGCGTTTGCCTTCTGCTCGACGCACCGGGACTCTCCCTCGTCGCAGGCGGGCGCTCCCCCTCCCTCGAAGGGAAGAGGGAAATTCCTTTCCAAAGGGCTAGAGCGGCTGCGCGGCCGCTCGAGCCAGGTGTCGGCGCTGAATTTCCGCGAAGAAGGACTTCTGCAGGAAGGACGTCGCCTGGACCCGTCCGCTGAGCTGAAAGCGCGCGACGGTGAAACCGCCGTCACCGAGCGGAACCGCGAACCCGACCTGCGCCGCGTGCGCGATGCTCTGCTCGAGCTTCTCACGGTTCATCAGCGCCATGCCGTAGACGCGATCGCCCACTGCGCCGACGCAGAAGATGGCGACGGGGTTGGCACCGCGGCTGGAATTGGCCAGGATCGGGTAGACGTCCCCGAACCGGCAGCGGGTGCGCACGGCCAACAGCCAGCGGCACGAGGCCGATTTGTAGGTGCAGAACTCCCCGAAGACCTCGCCCTGCCCGTTCACGGTCGCAGCATAGGAATAGCTGCCGTCGGTGGAGGTGGCGACCAGCCAGTGGCCGAAGGTGAGCGAATCGGCTGAAGCGCGTCCGGTGAGCCCCAGGAGCAGGACCGTGAGCAGCGTGCCGTAGAGTGCCGTGCACGGCCCGCCCCTCGCCGCGCCGCTGCGCGGCCTCGGCGCGTTAAGAATCGCTCCCAACGATCTTTTCATGATGGTCTCCGTGGTCGCTCTTCGGACCGCGATCTGGCAGCCGTTTTTGACTTAATTCTGGCCTGCTCTGGGCGGCAGGGCGGATGAATTTCGAATTTTGTGAATTTACTCCTTGCGCCCGCCCGCGCCAATGCGGTATCAGACATAATGCGGTAATTCGAACTTGTCGCGGGCCACCGCCGACTCGCCCGTGAGCGCTCGCTCAAGTCTCCTTGCGCCCCCCCTCCCGCAGCGACATGACTCCGGTGGCCGTCGCCACGAGTTCCTCGGTGTCGTCCAAAGCCAGACTGGCATCCGCGAAAGCGAGCCGTGATCCCATGCGCTGGATGCGGCCCCGGGCGATATAACGTCCCACGCGCGTGGGCCGCAGCAGATTGACCGAGAACGACGCCGTGGAATGGCTTTGACCCACCCCGAGGCGCGTCAGCACCGCGAGCGCGAGCGCGAAATCGAGCATCGCAGCGACGATCCCGCCCTGCACACAGCCGTTGCCCTGCAGGAACTGCGGTCCGGGTGTAAAGCCGAGCGTCACGGCGCCCTCGCGCTCATCGGCCGCGAGCAACTCCGTCCCCAGTCCCCGCGCCAGGGGATTGGCATCGAAAGGCCGAGGCGTCCCGTCACCGCAGAGAAAGTCGCGGATCAGCGCATGGTCGGGATTGAGCAAGCTCGAGTGGCTCATGCTTTCAGTCTCCGGCATCGGCCGCGAGGGCCGAGCGTTCGCGGTCAAGATAATCGCCCACCGGCACCCGCTCGACGACGCGCCCGGCGTCCATCACCACCACCTCGTCCACGAGGCGCGCCAAGCCGCTCAAGCGGTGAGTAATGAGGAGCAACGTTCGGCTGCACGCCGCCGCGTCCAAAGCAACGTACAGATCACCCGCCGTGCACGCATCCAGGCCCTCCGTCGGCTCATCCAGCACCAGCACCGGCGCATCCTGCAGCAGCGCGCGCGCGATGGCGATACGCCGGGCCTCGCCGCCGGAGACCAGTGCGCCGCCCTCACCCAGCACGGTGTCATAGCCCTGGGGCAGCGACGCCACGAACGAATCCAACTGCGCGAGCGTGACGGCACGCTCGATTCGTCCGGCATCGGCCTCGGGAGCCGCCAACAGCAGGTTCTCGAGCAGCGACAGGTTGAACAGCACCGGCTGCTGCGCAATGACCGCGATGCGCCGCCGCAGCGCGTCCCCCTGCAGCGCCTCCAGAGGCTCGCCCGCGAACAGCACGCGTCCCTTCTGCAGAGGGTACAGCTTCAGCAGCGCCGCCAGCAGCGAGCTCTTGCCCGCCCCCGAAGTGCCGACCACGGCCACCCTCGCTCCGGGGGCCAGGGCGAGGTCCACGCCATCGAGCGCCCAGGGCGCATCCTCGGCATAGCGCAGGCCGACGTTCTCGAACACGATGGCGGGAAACGGAGGCAGGGGCGCGCAGATTTCGGGCTCATCGAAAGCCGGAGGCGTATCGGCAAGCTCGAACACGCGCGCTCCGGCGACCCGCGTCGCCTGCCACTGTGCCAGCGCTTCGGACAGAGGCGCAATCACCTCGAACGAGGCCATCGTCAGCAGCGACAGCATCACCAGCAGCGGGGGCGCCAGTGTCCCCCGATGCACCGCCGCCAGCGCGAATACCAGCACGGCGAGAAGCGTCAGCTGCGCCGACAGCCCGACCGCGCCGCCAGTCAACGCCTGCAGCAGCTCGATACGGGTCCGGCGCGCATCCAGCCGGGCCGCAAGCGCTTCGATGCGCGCGGTATGCGCCGCGACGCCTCCCCAGGCCAGCAGCTCCTCGTGACCCCGCAGCGCATCGAGCAACAGGCCCCGCAATGCTCCGGCCTCGCGCACCGCCTGCGCCGCGTCGTGCGCGGCGCGGCGCTGCATCCAGGCCGGCAGCAGCACACCCGCGAACAGCGCGCCGAGCAGCAGCACCGGCGCCGCGGCGGGCAGCACGATGAGGCAAATGAGCAGCCCCGCCGCCACGGTGAGCAGCGCCACCGCCGCCGGCACCAGCACGGCCAGATAGAAATGCTCCAGCGCATCGATGTCGGCGCGCAGACGCGCAAAGAGCTCGCCGCTTCGCAGCGCCGACAGGCGCGCCGGCGCCAGCGGAATCAACCGACGAAACAGCCATGCGCGCAATCCCGCGAGACCCCGCAGCGTCGCCTCGTGCGTGACGACACGCTCGCCGTAGCGGCCGCCGCTGCGCAGGATGGCGAACGCGCGAATCGCCGCGGCGGGGGTGTAATAGTTGATGGCGATGCCGCCGGCACCGGCCAGCGCCATGGCCGCGATGAACCAGCCCGAAACGGCCATCAGCCCGACCGCCGCCAGCGCGGCGAGCAGCGCAAGCCCCGCGCCACCGGCCATCCAGCCGCGATAGGGGTACAGGGTGATCAGCAAACGTCGCAGCACGGGCGGCAACGGCGAGGTCTCTTGAGCCTCGCCCCTTCGGGGCCGCAGCTTCGCTGCGTTAAAAATCGCTCCCGGCGATTTATTACTCGGCTCATCCTGAGCCTCGCCCCTTCGGGGCCGCAGCTTCGCTGCGTTAAAAATCGCTCCCGGCGATTTTTTCACGACAGCTCCGCCTGCAACAGAGCGGCATAGGCGCCTCGCGAGCGCTCCAGCTCGAGCGGCGTGCCCTGCTCGATGACACGGCCATCGCGAAGCACGACCACCCAGTCCGCCGAGCGCGCCGCGCTCAGCCGATGCGCCACCAGGACCACGGTGCGCGTGGCGGCGGCGGCGCGAATGACCGCCTCCACCGCCCGCCCGCCCTCGGGGTCCAGGTGCGCGGTCGGCTCGTCGAGCAGCCACACCCGCGCCTGCTCGCGCAGCAGCGCGCGCGCCAGCGCCAGGCGCTGCAGCTCCCCACCGGAGAGTCCCAATCCGCGCTCGCCGAGCACGGTATCCCAACCCTTCGGTAGACGCGCGATTACCGCCGCGAGACCGCTGCGTTCGGCGGCCCGGTCCAACGCGCCTGGGTCAGCGGCCGCGAGCAGCAGATTCTCACGCACGCTGCCCTCGAACACGTGCGCCTGCTGCGGCACCCATGCCACCCGCGCGCGCCATTGCCCCGGGTCAATAGCGCCCAAATCGACTCCATCGACGCATATGCGGCCGCCGTCGGGCGCGCAGAAGCCCAGCAGCAGGTTGAGCAGCGTGCTCTTGCCCGCCCCGGTGGCCCCCACCAGCGCGGTCACGCGCCGCGCCTTGAGCACGATGCTGCAATCGCGAAGCGCCGCGGCGCGTCCGCCATGTGCATAGCTGACGTGCTCGATGCGGATCTCCGGCGGTATCTCGCCCGGCGCTCGCCTGGCGACCGTCGGCGGCGCGCCCGAAGCGCCCGCCATGTCATCGAGCCCCGAGAGCTGCTGCGCCGCGGCCAGCGCGTCCATGCGCGTGTGGCGCAGGCCGCCGAGAGCCCTCAGCGGCAGGTAGAACTCCGGCGCCAGCAGCAACACGAAAAGACCGGCGCGCAGGTGCAACTCGCCCCACAACAAGCGAAAGCCGATCAGCACCGCGACCACGGCGATGCTGACCGTAGCGAAGAATTCCAGCACCAGCGCCGAAAGAAACGCGATGCGCAGCACCTGCATGGTGAGCGTCCGATACTCCTCGCTCTCGCTGTCCAGCCGGCCCGCGAAGCGGTCGGCGGCCCCGAGCTGGCGCAGCGTGACGAGCCCGCCGAGCGCCTCGATGAATGCCGCTCCGAGCCGCGTCAGCTGCGCATAGCGGCGCTCGCTCGCCTGCCCTGCGGCCTTGCCCACCAGCGTCATGAACAGTGGAATGAGCGGCGCGGTCAACAGCAGGATCAGGCCCGAGAGCCAGTCCGCCGGAAACACGAACGCGGCGAGCAGCACGGGAACGAGCACCGCGTTGCCAAGCTGCGGCAGATAGCGCGCGAAATAGGCCAGGACGGCGTCGATCCCGTCGACCAGGCGCGTGATGAGGTCGCCGCTCGCCTGCGCGCGCAGCCCGTAGGGACCGAGTCCCTGGGCCCCGCGCAGCAGGCGCGCGCGCAGGTCCTGTGTGAGAGCCTGCGCCGCGCGAAACACGGTGCGCCGGGCGCCGACGCTCAACCCGAAACGCAGCAGTGCGAGCAGAAACAGGCCCAGCCACAGCGGCCACAGGCGCCGAAGTGGCGCATGCGCGAACACGGCCTCATCCAGCAGGCCCGACAGCAGCCAGGCCTGGGCCACGAGCGCGAGCGCGAGGAGGCCCGTCAGCGAGGCCGCGTGCAGCAGCGGAATTCGGATCCGCCGGGCCTCGCGGCGAAGCCACTCTGCGGCCGGTGGAGGCAGGCGCGGATCAGACGGGGCCGGACTCGGCCCCGTCCGGGACGGGCCCTGTCTTTGCCCGATCAGACCGGCTTGCGCTCGTCAGCGCCGGCCTGCGCCGCGGCATGCTCCTCCTGGGTATCCAGCAGCGCGCCGCCAGCGGCGCTGATCAGCACGATCATGGCGGTGCCGACCAGCCAGGCGAAATACCAGGCGCCATGGGACCCGAGGAGGGCGGCAAGAAAGATCACGCCCACGGCGATGACCATGAACAGCACAAAGTAGAAAAAGGTGCGCACGGACGGCTCCTCAGTAAGCGTGCTCGTCGCCTTGGGTGATCTGTTCGGCGGTGACCTTGCCGCGCATCACCCAGAACGCCCAGCTGGTGTACCACAGAATCAGGGGCACGAAGAAGACCGTGAAGCCGACCATCCACAGCAGCGTCGTTCGGCTCGAGCTGGAATTCCACAGGGTCAGGCTCACCGACGGATCGGTGCTCGAAGGCAGCATGAACGGGAACAATGCCGCGCCGGCGGTGCCGATCACCCCGATCCAAGCCGCAGCACCCAGCCACCAGCCCAGGTGCGAGCGCCCGGCCCTCGCAGCCAGCAGCGCGCCGGCCATGCCGGCGAATCCGGCAAGCGGCAGCAGCCACAGAACCGGATGCGCACCATAGTTCGACAGCCATGCGCCCGGCACCAGCGCCACGGTCTGCTGCAGCGGCGTCTGCGCCACGCCCGGCCCCGGCCCGCCGAGCAGCCGATACCCGGCGAGCGCATGGACCCACACGCCGCAGATCGCAAACAGTGCGACTGCCGCGCCGGCGGCGATCTGGGCGAGCCGGCGGGCCCGTTCGGACATCGCGCCTTCGGCGCCGTTCATCACGGTCAGGGCGCCCATCATCGCCGAGAGCGCCAATGCGAGCACGCCAGTCGCGATGGCAAAGGGATTGAGCAATCCAAGGAAGCTGCCGGTGTAGAACGAGGTCATGTCCCACGAGAAGTGAAACGGCACCCCGTGAAACAGGTTACCGAAAGCCGCCCCGAAGACGACCATGGGCACCGCTCCGCTGACGAACAGCACCCAATCCCATATGTTGCGCCAGGCGGGGTGGGCGAGCTGGCTGCGATACTCGAAGCCGAGCGGCCGCATGATCATGGTCCACAGCAGCAGCAGCATCACCACGTAGAACCCGGAGAATGCCGTGGCGTAGATCAAGGGGAAGGCCGCGAAGATGGCCCCGCCGCCGAGGATGAACCAAACCTGGTTGCCATCCCAGTGCGGTCCGATGATGTTGAGGGCGATGCGCCGCTCGACATCGGTACGGCCGACGTAGCGCAGGATCGCCCCGACCCCCATGTCCATGCCCACCATGACGGCCAAGCCCATCAGCAAAACGCCGAGCAGCAGCCACCAGATCACCTGCAGGGTTGCATAGAGCTCCATGACTCAGCCCTCCAACTTGCGCCCATACGGGGCAGCGGGCACCGGACGAGCGGCCGGCGAGGGTCGCGGTTGCGGCCCCGGCCCGCCGGAGTCGCCGTGCTCGGCGGGACCCAGCTTGATCGCCCGGACCATCAGGTACATCTCCACAGCGATGAAAACCGAGTACAGCGCCACGAAACCGATGAGCGAGAACACCATGTATCCGACGCTGTGTGTCGAGGCGCTCATCCACGTCGGCAGCACATCGAACACCGTCCAGGGCTGGCGGCCGAGCTCGGCCACCAGCCAGCCGGCCTCATTGGCGATGAACGGCACCGGAATCATCCACACGGCCATTTTCAACAGCCAGGTCTTGCGCTGGATCCTGTTGCGCAGCGTATACAGCGCGGCGATCACGAAGAACGCCAGCATCAACAGGCCGAGGGCCACCATCACACGAAACGACCAGAACACCGCCGCCACGGGCGGCATGATGTCGCGCGCCGCCCGGCGCATCTGCGCTGGCGTGACGTCGTTCAGGTCGGGGGCGTAGCGCTGCACCAGAAACCCGTAGCCGAGGTCCTTGCGGTGCGCGTCGAACTCGGCCAGCGCTGCCGCGCTCTGCGGATCCCGGGCGAGCGCCTTCAGCGCCTGCACCGCCGGTATGCCATTTTTGATCTCGCCCACCGCCCGGCGCTCGAGCGCATCGGCCCCCGGCACGGTGCCGGTGAGCGAATGCGTCACCAGCAGCGACAGCAGATAGGGCACGCGCACGGCGCCCACGTTCTCGCGTTTGCCCTGGCTCGGAAACGCGATGAGGTTGAACGGCATGGGCGCGGCCTCGGACTGCCACAGTCCCTCCATGGCCGCCAGTTTGGTCGGTTGCACATGCGCGTCGACGAAGCCCAGCGCATCGCCCAGCGTGATCACGGCGATCGTGGCCAAGAGACCAAACAGCGCGGCCATGCGGAATGAGCGCTTGGCCAGGTCGACGTGCCGCTTGCGCAGCATGTAGTACGCGCTTACGCCGGCCACGAAAATGGCCGCCGTAACGTAGCCGGCGACGCTGGTATGCACGAACTTCGATTGTGCATCCGGGTTGAACAGCAGCCGCTGGAAACTGGTCAGCTGCATGCGCATGGTCAGCGGATCGAAAGCCGCGCCCTGGGGATTCTGCATGAAGCTGTTGGCGACCAGAATCCACAGTGCGGAAAGGTTCGAGCCGAAAGCCACCAGCCAGGTGACCGCCAGGTGCTGACCCTTGGTCAGGCGTTCCCAGCCGAATACCATCAGTCCGATGAAGGTCGACTCCATGAAAAACGCCATCAAGCCCTCGATGGCGAGCGGTGCGCCGAAGATGTCCCCGACGAAGCCGGAATAGAACGACCAGTTGGTGCCGAACTGAAACTCCATGGTCAGGCCGGTAGCGACGCCGAGGGCGAAGTTGATCATGAGGAGCTTGCCCCAGAACTGCGCCATCTCCCTGTAGATCGGCTTCCCGGTGGTGACGTACACGGTCTCCATCGCGGCCAGCAGGAAGCTCAGCCCGAGCGTCAGCGGCACGAACAGGAAGTGATACAGGGCGGTGGCTGCGAACTGTATGCGTGAGAGATCGACGACGGTTCCGTTAATCATGTGCACCACCTTCTAGGCTCGCCACCGCACGGCCCGCCGCATCGGGGGGGGCCCGGCCTCTCGCTTGCGCCCGTTGCATCGCAGCGGCAGCTTAGACAGCGTCCGGCGGACCGGGCATGAGGAACTGACACAGCCGGCATGTGGAAAGTACCTATGGGCGGCCGGCGGACCGCGTCGCGGCGCGCAGACGGCGCCGGTCCCTGGCACATCCGCGGCCCCTGCGGTAATTTACATGGCACATCTGTCCACGCCGGGGTTGCCGTGAAGAAGACATCGATCGGATTTTACGCTGCCTGCGTACTCGCTGCCGTCGCGCTTGCGGGCTGCAGCTCGCCGAATGCCGCCTGGAACAAGGCGTCCTCGCAGAATACCGCTGCCGCCTACCAGGGCTTCATCCAGCACTACCCCAACGACCCGCGGGTCCAGCAGGCGCGCAACCGCATCCATGCCCTGAAGGACGGGCAGGCCTGGAGCGCGGCCAAGAGCGCCGGCACGGTGCAGGCCTACCAGCAATACCTCCAGCAGTACCCGGATGGGGCCCATGCCGCCGACGCGCAGGGCGCGGTCACGAAGCTCGAGCAAGGGACCGCGTGGCAGAGCGCCCAGTCCGCGAATACGGTCGTGGCCTACCAGGCCTTCCTGCAGAAGTACCCCAGTGCGCCCCAGGCCGGCCAGGCGCAGGCGAAGATCGACACCCTCGCCCCCTACCAGCTCCTGTTCGCCAGGTACCGCTCGGCGGCCGTCGCGCAAACCGTCGCCCAGCGGCTGAAGAAGAAGTTTGCCGACGTCGTCGCCGATGTCCTCGTCCTGCCGCCGGCGGGCAAGAGCAAGCTCACCGAGGTACGCTCCTCGCAGATGAGCAAGAGCGCCGCGCGAGCCGCCTGCCTCAAGGTGCGCAGGGCCCGTCAGCCCTGCTCGGTGGTCAAGATCCGCGCCTCCTCGGGCGGGCTGTCCACGCTCTAGCCCACCCGGCCCCCGGAGGCGAGCAACAGCCGGATGGTGTCGAGGTACTGGCGCTTCTCGGCCGTGAGCAGGCCGAGAAGCGCCTTTTCGCGCTGCCGCTCGGCATCGAGAACGGGCAACAGCCCGGTATTTCCGGCCAAGTAGCTCTTGCGCTCGAGGGTCAGGCGTCTGCGTGACAGCGACAGCGCGTGCGCCTGAGCGGCGTGCAGCTCCGCGTCGTGCCGCAGCGCATCGAGCGCGTCGGCCACCTGCTCGAATGCGCTCACGACCACCTGCTGATACAGGTCTGCCCGGGCGTGCAGCGCGTCCAGCGCCGCTCGCCGTTCGGCATGCAGCTTCCCGCCGTCGAACAGCGGCGCGGTCAGGCCCGCGATCAGCGACCAGACCGTCGAGCTGGCATCGAATAGCCGGCCCGGCTGCAGCCCTTGCCGGCCCAACATACCGGTGAGCTCGATTCTCGGATAGAGATTCGCCGTGGCCACCCCCGCGGCCGCCGTGGCCGCGCGCAGCTCGGCCTGTGCCGCCAGGATGTCCGGACGGCGGCGCAGCAGCCGCGACGGTACGCTCACCGGCACGCGGCGCGGCAACGTCAGCTCTGCCAGCGTCGGATCCGGCTGGCGCCACTGGGCCAGCGCGCGTCCGAGCAATGCCGCAAGCGCGTGACGCGCCACGGTGAGCTGCTGGTACAGAGGCGGAAGCAACGTCGCGCCCCCGGCAGGCTGCGTGCGCGCGGTGAGTACATCCAGGCGCGGCACCGAGCCCGCCGCGACCGCCTCGCGCACCAAAGCGACGTTGGTTCGATCCGCGCGCAGCAGAGCACCCACCGCGCGGATTTCGGCGCGCGTCGAGGCAATCATCACCGCCTGAGAAGCCACCTCCCCGCTCAGAGCGAACCGCGTGGCCGCCAGCTCGCTGCGCTGGTATTGCTCGAACGCGCGCCGCTCCTCGATGGTGTCGCGAGTGACGCCGACGTAATCGAGATCATAGGCGACGCTGACACCCGCCTCGAAGTATGTGAATGGGGAGAAGTGCTCGGGCCCGAGAAACGCCGCTCCGTACTTCTTCCGTCCGGAGCCCGCGCCGCCCGCGATCTGCGGATACCGGGCGGCAGCGGCGACCCTGACGCCTTCACGCGCCTCGGCCAGCGCCTCCTCGGCCGCGGCCACGTCGTGATTGTCGGCAAGCGCCCGCTCGATGAGTGAGTCGAGCTGCGGCGAGTGAAACAGCCGCCACCACCGCGCGCCCGGCCCGGCCCCGAGCACCGCCCGCTGGCGGTACCGGGCCGGCGCGGCAGTCTCGCCGGCGACCCGCTCTCCGGACGGGCGGTAGCGCGGCGGCGTCGGCACGCGCGGGCGCTGAAACGCCGGCCCGACGGTGCAACCGGCAAGCAGCAGCGCCGTGAGTGCGAGCGCGTGGCGCGTCCGGGCGCGCCGGCAGGTCAGCCATCGTCTCATGAACTCACTCCATCGCCACCGCTTCTTCGCTGGCGCGGGCCCGGCGTGGCCGCAGCAGCAGCACCAGGGGCACCAGCGCGAATGTCAACAGACACATCAGCTTGAAATCATCGTTATACGCGATCATGGCCGCCTGCCGCGTCACCATATCGTTGAGCGCGGACAGGCCGGCGACCGAGGTGAAGCTGAACGGCGCATGCAGCTGCAGCTGCCCCCCATACGGCACGATGTGCGACACCAGACTCTCATGCACGACCTGTGTGTTGTGGGCCAGGATCGCGCTCGTGCCCGCGATACCGACGCTGCTGCCGACATTACGCAGCAGATTGAAGATCGACGTGCCTTCCGAGCGCTGATGCGAGGCGAGCGTGGTGAACGCCACGGTCGCCACGGTCACGTACGCGAGCCCGGTGCCGAAGCCCTGCATGAGGGTCTCGCCCCAGACCAGCCATTGCGGCATCTGTGTGGAGAAGAAATCGGCCATGATCCACAGCGCCGCAGCGGCGATCCCGAGGCCGACCGCGATCAATATCCGCGAATCGACCCGCCCGATGAGCCGTCCGGCGAGAAACATGGCGAGGAAGCTGCCCGCGCCGCGCGGCGCCATGGCGATACCGGTCGTCAGCACCGGATAGCCGATCAGGTCCTCGAGCAGCGGCGGCAGCAGCGCGAGCGTCGCGAACAGCACCATGCTGACGACCAGAACCAGCAGGTTTCCCGTGCTGAAGTTGCGGTCGCGGAACAACCCCGGACTCACGAATGGCTCGCGGGTCGTGAACGTGTGCACCAGGAACCAGTACAGGCCGAGGAGAGTCAATGCCGCCTCGATCCAGATCTCCGTCGAGCCGAACCAGTCCTTGAGCGAGCCTCGGTCGAGCAGGATCTGCAGCGCGCCGACCGCCAGGCTCAGGGTGGCGAAACCGAAGAAGTCGAACGCGGACTCGCGCTTCTCGGTCTCGCGCATGTAGATCATGATGCCGATCGCCGAGAGAATGCCGAACGGCACGTTGACATAGAATACCCAGCGCCAGCTGTAGCTGTCGGTGAGCCAGCCTCCAAGCACCGGCGCGAGCATCGGCCCCAGCACCACGCCCTGGCCCCACAGCGCCATCGCCCGGCCGTGGTGCTCCGGCGGATAGGTGTCGAGCAGCACCGCCTGGGACAGCGGCACCAGCGCGGCGCTGAAGGCGCCTTGCATCAGCCTGAACAGCACGATCTGATCGATCGACTGCGCCATGCCGCACAGAGCCGACATCACCGTGAACCCGATCACAGACACCAGCAGGACGTTCTTGCGTCCGTAGCGCATGGCGAGCCATCCCGACAGCGGTGTGAAAATCGCCGCCGCAACGATGTACGAGGTGAGCACCCAATCCATCTGCACGAGCGTCGCGCCCATGCTGCCGCCGATGTGCGGCAACGCGACGTTGGCGATCGTCGTATCGACCGACTGCAATATGGTCGCAAGCGTCACCGCGATCGTGATCGGAACGCGGTGCGGATGGGCGCTGCCGGCGGTGGTGTCCATGGTGCGAAGGCGAAGCGGGCGCGTTGCGCTCAACCGCGCGAGCTGCGTGCCGCGGGTCCGGAATGCGTGTCGATCGTCACCTCGGCGCTCAGCCCCGAGCGCACCGGCGGCGGCGCTCCAACGAGCCGCAGCCGCACATCGAGGCGCTGCACCACCTTGACCCAATTGCCGGTAGCGTTCTGCGCCGGCAATACCGCGAACTGCGAGCCCGTGCCGGGCGTGATGCTCACCACGACCGCGTGGAAAGTCCGGTCCGGGAAGTCATCTATGCTCACCGTGGCCGTCTCGCCCGGACGGATGTCGGCGAGCTCGTCTTCCTTGTAGTCCGCAGCGATCCATACGTCCCGCGTCGAAACCAGCACGAATGCCTTCGTGGCGAGGGGCAGATAGTCACCGACCTGAAAGTGCTGCACTTCGGTCACGATGCCGGCGGTGGGAGCCCGCACCGTGGTGTACGAGAGCTCGAGTAGGGCATGATTGAGCGCCGCCTGCGCTTCGGCGACCTGCGGGTGGCGGCTCACGGGACTGTCGGGATGGCCGCCGAGGCGGGCGAGCGCCGCCAAAATCCGCTGCTTCGCCGCGGAAACGCCCTGCCGCGATTGCTGCACGGCGAGGCGCGCGCGATCGAACCGGGACTTCGAGGAAACGCCGATCGCGAGCAGCCTCACCTGCCGGCGATACTCCCGCTCGGCGTAGGCCTGCCGGCTCTCGGCCGAGGCGAGCGCAGCCTCGTCGGCACGGTAATCGGCCTCGAGCGACTCGACCTCGAGCTGCGCGGCGGCGAGGCGCGCGCGCGCGGCCTGCACGGCGATCACGAACGGACGGTCATCGAGCCGGAAGAGAACCTGGCCGCGCCGCACCCGCTCATTGTCGTGCACATAGCGCGCCACCACCCGGCCGGAGACATCGGCGCTGATCGGCACCTGCGCCGCCCTCAGGTAGGCGTCGTCGGTCGACTCATAACGGCCGCTGGTGAAGTAGAAATAGAGTCCGGCCGCGATCACCACCAAGGGCACGCCCCACAGCAACAGCGGGCGCAGGCGTGCGCGCGACGAGCGGCGTGCGTGCGCGGTCGCCGAAGCGGGCCCGGACCCCGCGGATGCGAGGCCGGCGGGCTCTGAAGGCGGCTCCCGCAGCCGCGCGGTTTCAGCCGGATCGCTCATCACGGGGTCCTTTGGGTCTTGGGTGCGGCCTCGGGCGGCTGCAGCTGTGGCCGCCCGAGCGATGGGAGCGAAGTCAGATTCGAGTGGATCCGCTCGAGCAGCGTCACCAGGAGCGTCCGCTCCTCGGCCGACAGACCCTGCAGCATCTCGGCGCGGGTCTCCTGGATGAGCTGCCAGACGTGCTCGACCACGGGTCTGGCCTTCGGCATCAGCCACAGCGAATAGGCGCGCCGGTCGCTGGGATCGAAGCGCCGCTCCACCCAGCCGTCGGCCTCCATCCGGTCGAGAATGCGCACCAGCGTCATGGGATCGAGCTCGGTGAGCTCCGCCAATCGCTTCTGGCTGACGCCCTCGCTGCCCTGCAGATAGATGAGCGCCTTGCATTGCGACAAGGTGAGCGAAAGGCGCTGCGCCCGTTCTTCGAAGCGGCGCGTATAGCGGCGGCTCACGTCCTTGAGCAGGAAGCCCAGCTGGCGGAGACGGTCGGTGCTCATATCAACTCTTATAATATCAATGTATATTATAGATTCTGATACAATGTGCCGCAATCCCTCCCTCATCCCATCCTGGCGCGGGATGCGTACAATGATGGGTGCAATCTCGTCCTAGGCAGATCAAGACATCATGGCCAGTGGCTGGGCCGGCGACGGCGCCGTACAAGATCAGATCGACGCAACCGTGAGCGACGGCATCCGGCGTGCCCGGAGCCGCCTGGCGCAGGGGGCGGCGCTCACCCAGTGCACCGAATGCGGCGCACCCATCCCCGAAGCCCGCCGCCGAGCGGTCCCGGGGGCGCGGATGTGCCTGGCCTGTCAGGAAGCCTCCGATCGGACGCTCGCCGAGTTCAGCGGCTACAACCGCCGGGGCAGCAAGGACAGCCAGTTACGCTGAGTCCGGCATGGACGCGCGCGACCGCGAGCGATCCGCCGCATGGCGGCGAGCAGCGTGACGCCCGCTGACCTGCGCAAAACTCGCGCCTGCCGGCGGGATCCGCGGATTGGGCCGGGCACGGCGTTCCACCGGCAAATACCTCTACCCACCGGAGGGCGGCAAGCGAAGCGCAGAGCGGATGCCGTGGTGCGGATCGATTTCGGCCGACCCTGGCAAGTGCGGCCGCTGACAGCGTGAACCTGCCTCGAGGCGAGCATGCGGCGAAATCGGGCAAGCCGCGTCGGCAACGCGGCGCCACAGGGCCACGGCACGACTCTGAAGCAGGGGATATGGCATGGCCTTGAAGCTCGATGGCATCGGCATTGTGGCTGTGGCGGCGGGCGGACTGTCGCTCCTGCTCCCGGGCGGCGCACGAGCCCAGGGCAGGCGGCTGACCGCGCAGGACTACGCGCGCGCGGAACGGTTCATGCCCTACGAGACCCGACCGCTGGTCGATCACGCGGTATACCGTGTGCATTGGCTCGATGGCCGGCGCTTCTGGTACGTCGATCACGATGCCGCTGGCGATCATTACCGCGTGATGAATGCCGCCACGGGCAGGGTCGCTCCCGCCTTCAATCAGTTGAAGCTGGCCGCCGCGCTGAGCGTGGCCACCGGCAAAGCGGTCATGGCCTCGAAGCTGTCCCTTTCCGGCATCCGTATTCTGCCCGACGACCGCTACGACATCACCCGCAAGGGCGTGCACTTCCTGTGCGATCTGCGAGGCGCCGGGCGCTGCATCGACGAGGCCACGCGGGTCAAGACCGGCAAGGAGCCGGGCATCCTCTCGCCCGACCGCAAGCTCGAAGCGTTCCTCCGCGACTGGAACCTGTGGGTGCGCAATGTCGCCACCGGCAAGCAGACCCAGCTTACCTTCGACGGTGTGAAGAACTTCGGCTACGCCACCCATAACGCCGGCTGGGTGCACTCCAACAAGCCGGTGCTCGACTGGTCGCCGAACTCGCAGGAGATCGCCACCTACCGGCAAGACCAGCGGCGGGTGGGCGACATGTACCTGGTCAGCACCCGGATCGGCCACCCGAAGCTCGAGAAATGGAAATACCCGCTGCCCGGCGACCCGCACGTGTTCAAGATCGAGCCGGTGGTCATCGACGTCGCCGCGCGCAAGGTGGTGCGGCTTCAGCTGCCGCCGCAGCAACGGCTCTCGAGCCTGTGCGACGAACTCAGCTGCAACGACAGCGGACACTGGGACGATGTGCAGTGGGCTCCCGACAGCAAGTCCCTCGCGCTCGTGACCACCTCGCGCGACCGCGAGCACGAGTGGTTCCGCATCGCCGATGCGCGCACCGGCGCCGTTCGCACCGTGTTCGAGGACAGCGTCCGCACCTACTATCACAGCGGCATCGGCGAGGTGGACTGGCGCTACCTGCCCGCCCGGCAGGAGGCCATCTGGTACAGCGAACGCACCAACTGGGGCAACCTGTATCTGTACAGCCTGAGGACCGGCAAACTGGAACGCGCCATCACGATGGGCAAGGGTGACGTGACGCAGGTCCTGCACGTCGACCGCACGACGGGTACGGTCTGGTTCCGCGCAGTCGGCCGCACTGCGGGGCTCAACCCGTACTACGAGCAGTTCTGGAAGGCGGCTCTGAGCGGGGGACCGGCGACATTGCTCACCCCGCAGGCATGCGACAACGTCATCAGCATGTCGCCGGGCGGCAAGTACTTCGTCGACAGCTGCTCCACGCCCGACCGCCCTCCCGTCACGACCCTGCGCAACGCCGACACCGGGCGGGTCCTCGCCACCATCGCGCGGGCGAATCTCTCGCGATTGCGCGCAGCCGGCTGGCAGCCGCCGCAGCAGATCGTGGTGAAGGCGCGCGACGGCGAGACGAACCTCTACGGCCTGCTGTTCAAGCCGACGGACTTCGACCCGCACAAGCGATATCCGATCATCGACTACATCTATCCCGGCCCGCAGATCGGTTCGATATTCACCTTCCGCTTCGAGCCCTCACGCCACGACGATCAGTCGCTCGCCGAACTGGGCTTCATCGTGGTGTCCATCGATGGCATGGGCACCCCCTACCGCTCGGCTTCCTTTCACCACCTCGGGTACGGCGACATGGGCGACGACACCCTGCCCGACCAGGTCGCCGCGATCAAGGAGCTCGCCCGGCGCTATCCGTGGATCGACCTGAACCGGGTGGGCATCTGGGGGCACTCCGGCGGCGGCAACGCCACCGCGAATGCCATGTTCCGCTATCCTGGCTTTTTCAAGGTCGGCTGGGCCGAAAGCGGCAACTACGACAACCGCGACTACGAGAACGACTGGGGCGAAAAATACCAGGGCCTGCTGGTGCGCCATGCGAACGGCACCACCAATTACGACAACCAGGCCGATGAGCTGCTCGCTTCCCATCTCGAGGGACACCTGATGCTCACCTACGGCACGATGGACGACAACGTGCCGCCGGAGAACACCCTGCTCGTGGTACGGGCGCTGATCAAGGCGAACAAGAACTTCGACATGATCGCCATACCCAACGCGCATCACGCCTACGGCTACGCCACCCCGTACATCACCCGGCGGCGCTGGGATTACTTCGTGCGGTACCTCGCGAGCAACATCCCGCCGAAGCACTACGCCCTCAAGCCCTGGCCGTGGAACTGAGCACCGGCGCGCCGCAGTCTCAGGTCATCGTCATCGGAATGGCGCCGAGGAAATCCCGCTTGCCGAGCTCCACACCGTTGTGCCGGAGAATGCCGTACGCGGTGGCGAGGTGAAAGTAGAAGTTGGGCAGCACGAAGTGATTGAGATAGTCGGCGCCTCTCATGTGCCCCTTGTGGTCGCGCCCCAGCGGGAAGGTGATCTCACGGTCTGAAGACTGGTCGATCTTCGCCCCCTCGAGCGTCTTGACGAAGGCGATCGTCCTGGCGATCCGCGACTTGAGCTCGCCGATCGTCTTCTCGTCGTCCTCGTGCTTGGGCGGCTCGACGCCGGCGAGCCGCGCGCCACCGTTCTTGGCCTGGTCGCACACGATCTGCACCTGGCGGGCGAAGGTGAACATGTCCGGGAACAGACGCGCGTTGAGCAGCACCGCCGGATCGATCTTCCTCGCTTCGGCATACGCCTCGGCCTTGTCAAGGAGCGCGGAGAGCGCATTCAAACCGATCTCGAATGCGGGCAGGGATGCGGTGGACATCGACATGCTGGATACCTCACTCATGACAGTGTGCGGGAAGGATCGGACGAGTCGGGATCCGCACTACGATATATCGCCGCCACGAGCCCGGCAACCCCCGTTCGAAACAGTCACATCAGCCCTTTGAGGAGAAACTCTCGGCATCACACGGCGCCACGAGGGAGCGGGGCCGCCTCCCCGCAGCGTGACGGAACGGAGGATTACAACGCCTGGCGCGTCCGTTCTCCCAACATCCTGGCGATGAGCCGGTCGGCGGACAGCGGTCCCGGACCGAGCGCGATCAGCGAGAGGGCGATGGCCGCCCAGGGCAGGTGAAAGTTCTCCCAGCCCGAGGGCACGGTGAGCTGGATGACCCCGACCATGACCAACAGCGCCAGGGCGCTGAAGCGCGTGGCCAGACCGGCCATCAGCAGAATCGGCAGCGCCACCTCCGCCACGGCATCTAGGTGCGCGAGCACGTACGGGATCGGATAGGGGTACAGATGGCCGAACAGATGCAGATGGAATATCGACTCGAACGGGAAGTCCGCCGCGGGCGAGACGTGGAACCAGCCGCTCCACTTGGTCAGCCCGGAGCGCAGGAAGGGAATGGCGACCGCGAAGCGCGCCGCGATCGGGGCAAGGATGGCGCCACCCGAGGCAAGGCGCTCCAGAGAGGAGCGGACGGCGACCGCGGCGCGATCGAGAAGCGAGCGCTGCGGGACGATCAGGGTGTTGTCCCCGGAATGATTCAGCAACATGCGCGGGACTCCTTCCGGTTGCCGCGGGAGATGAGGCGGCGCCTGCGCAGGCGGGCGGCCGTGACCAGACCGCTTTCGAGCAGGGCGGTCAGATGTTCAGTGAGATCAAAGGACTCGCAGTCCCCGCTCGCCGTGGCGGCGGCCTCGGCCAGCGGCTTGCCGCAGCCGAGGCTGTGAAGAAACGGCGCTCTGCCCGGGCCCATCAGGCGGACCTCGACCTCGGCGGCAGGGCGGGCGATGAGGACGTCTTGCGCTCCGGCATCCAGGTCAATCGGTGGCGGGGTCTTCTCCGGGACGTTCGCGTGCCAGATCATCAGCGCCGGGAACCGCGAGCACACCAGGCGCACCGAGGGATGCAGCGTAAAGTACAGATCGGCGATGCGGTGCCGGGCGACGTTCGCCAGGACGGCCGGGTCGAGCGGCTCGACTTCGGCGGCGTGATAGGCCTCGAGCCAGGCTCGCTCGACGCGTGCGACATCGGCAAGGTAGGGATACCCTGCAAGCGGCGCGAAGCGCTCGAGGAAATCCCGAAAGCCTCCGCCATAGCGCAGCATGACGGGGGAGCGCGGCGGGTCCTCGAGCACATGGAGCCGCGCGGCGCAGCGGAAGAGCTGTCCGCCCACGAGGCGGCGCACGGCGGGGTAAGCGGCCTCGAGCGCCTCGATGAGGCTGGCGGCGACATTGTTGCGGTAGACCGCGAAGCGCCGCGCATCGGGGCGGCCTGCCGGATCGAGGCACTGCGGCGGCATCGCCCGCTTGGGGTCGAGCAGCGCCTCGGCCATGCGTCGCTGCAGCTCAGCCAGCGGCCGCATGGACGGACTGCTGGCGAGCCGCACGGGGCTGGCGGCCCGCCGCGCATGCGTCCCGTCTCCCCTGCAGGGTGGCTTCGGCCCGCCGGGCCCCCCCCTGCCAGATCTTTCCAGCCGGCCGGGGCTGGGCCCCCTCGATCAGCGTCGGGGTGGGGGCGAGCCGGCCGATCACCCCCCCGTACAGCGCCCAGACGCCCTGGCCCACCCCCCGGGCGTGCGCGGTGGTCAG
>OFHJ01000227.1_pt1 | contig 23307 bp, 21 predicted proteins | sample 1522001 | NCBI WGS metagenome assembly OFHJ01 (sample SAMEA2464838, study PRJEB22497) | soil metagenome | biome: Grassland; feature: Farmland; material: Clay | place: Australia | collected 2013-02-01 | depth 1.2 m | reverse complement strand
TGCCGAGTTTCGCGAGGCAGACGGGAATGGCCTGTGCGGCATGCCACACGGTCTTTCCTGAGCTGACCCACTTCGGCCGGGTCTTCAAGGCCAACGGGTACGTGCTGGACAACCTCAAGCAGGTCCGGGCCGTGAACAGTGACCGCCAGCAGCTGCTGTCGCTCTCGCAGCTGCCGACCTTCTCGATCATGACCCAGGTGTCCTACACGACGCTGAACAAGCGCCTGCCGGATACCACGGCCCCGGGTCTGACCCAGAACGGCACCGCGGGCTTCCCGCAGCAGCTGAGCCTGTTCTATGCCGGCAAGATCGCGCCGCACTTCGGCATTTTCTCGCAGATCACCTACGGGAACGACAGTGGCACGATCGGTATGGACAATACCGATCTGCGATTCGCGAATCTGGTCGTCCTGCCGGGCAAGCACACCCTCACTTACGGCGTCTCGCTGAACAACAACCCGACGGTACAGGATCTGTGGAACAGCACCCCGGCTTGGGGCTTCCCCTTTGCCGCCAGTGATGCGGTCGTCTCGCCGCTGGCGGGCACTCAGATCGATGGTGCCCTGGGGCAGAGCGTCGCGGGGCTGACCGCTTACCTGTACTTCGACCAGTCGCTGTATGTTGAGTTCGGCGGCTACCGTTCCGCGCCCCAGGGCCAGACCAATCAGCTCACCGGGCAGGCCGGACCGCTCGATGGCAGCTTCAGCAACGTCATCGAGGGACTCTCGCCGTACTGGCGCGTCGCCTACGAGTATGACTGGGGTGCCAACTCGCTGGAGGTGGGCACTTACGGCGCGGACTTCAAACTGCTGCCGGGCGGCGGCACGGCGCTGCAGGGGCCGGATAACGGCTTCCTCGACGTGGCCGAGGACTTCCAGTACCAGTACGTCGGAGAGGAAAACATCTTCAGCCTCGAGGGCACGAGCATCCAGGAGAAGATGCATCTCGCGGCGAGCTACCTGAACGGCGGATCGGCCAACCGCAACGACAACCTCACGACGACCCGGATCTGGGGCAGCTACTACTACCAGCGCCGCTATGGTGGACAGCTCGGCTGGTTCTCCACGACTGGGACCACGGACAGCATCCTGTATCCGGCCAATACCACGGGCGGTCCCGGTGTGACGACCAGCGCCAACGGCTCGCCGGATACGGACGGGTTCATCGCTCAGGTCAACTACCTGCCGTGGCTCAACGTCAAGCTGGCCCTGCAGTACACGCATTACAACAAGTTCAACGGTGGCACCAGCAACTACGACGGCGCCGGGCGCAGCGCCTCGGACAATGATTCGCTGTACGCCATGCTTTGGTATGCATTCTGAGGTGGGAACCATGAATAATCACCACGCAGTAAGGACTTGGATACGGCGGACAGTGCTGGCCGCCTCAGCCGCGGTGTTCGTCTGTGCGAGCCTGCCGAGCGGTGCGCAGGGCGCGCCGACGCCTCCGGAACAGGCGCCGCAGTTGGCCATCGCAGTGTGCGGCACCTGCCATGGCGTCGATGGCAACAGTATCAACCCGATGTTCCCGCGCCTGGCGGGACAGAAGGCCTGGTACATCGAGCAGCAGCTGAAGGAGTTTCGAGCCGAAACGCGCGGCGATCCGTACGCGGTGGCCTACATGTGGGGCATGGCGAACCAGCTGTCCGACGCGACGATCACCGCGCTTGCGAAGTACTTCTCGAGCCAGACGCCCGGTCCCGGCAAGTCGCATCCCGAGGCGATTCTCGCGCGGGGGCGCGCAATCTACGAGCACGGCATTCCCGCTCAGGGCGTGCCGGCATGTGCCGCCTGCCATGGCCCGCATGCGCTCGGGAGCAGCCAGTTCCCGCGCCTCGCCGGGCAGCATGCCGAGTACATCCTGAAGCAGTTGCAGTCCTTCCAGAGCAACATGCGCAATGTCGCGATCATGCACGGCGTGGCGCAGACGCTGCACCGGTCGCAGATGCGAGCAGTCGCTGATTATCTCGAGTCGTTGCCCTAGTCGCTGAATCAAGCGCCCCCGCGAAAGCGGGCGGCATCTGATCGGGGTTTACCGCCTCCCCCCTTCCGGCGGTAAACCCCGTCTTTTTTTCCACCGCGGTCCGTACCGTCTCTCAGGCCGACCCGAGGCTTGCACCCTGGGCAACATCTTCGAGCAATCCCCAAATCTGCTCGGTACTGAGCTCGTGCTGCGAATGTAGGACCGCGAGCAGGCCCTGAAGGTGCATCGCGAGGGCTGCTGCAAGTGCTCGCGGGGGATGGTGTGCGAGCATTCCGGTTGCCTCGTCCAGTGCCTCGACACACGCCTCAACCGCCTCAGCCTCGCTCAACTGACCGGTACTCATGACTCGACCTCCCGTTGCCAGTGGCGACGTGCCCGAGCTTACGCGCGCGTTGCCTAGCTGCAGTGCGCGCGATGCATTTGTGCGCGAATGCGTACCCTAATGAAATTCCACGCACCCCGGGCCTGCCTAGACTTGCGCATGCGCCGATACGGCGCACAGGCACAACGGGGATTTCGGCATGAACACAACTCGCCTCGGCGCGATCGGCACTCCCCACCCGCAGCAGTGCTCTGCGCGGCGGCTTGCCCAGATGAGTGCACCGCTTGCTCCCCGAGCGCCAGCCGGATCGGGCAGGCGGCGCCGGTCGAGCTGTGCTGAGATCCGGTCGCTGCAGTGCCGGCATCCGGCGCACTGCGTTCGCCAGCGTCGCTCACGCGCTGGCCGACTGTGTGTCCGGCGGCGTGCGCATTGGGGACTGTTCTTGCTGGTCGCGACGGCCATGCCGGTGCTTGCGTTCGCTCAGGCCTCGCCGTTTCTGACCGGTGCAACGGCTCTCGAGAGCAACATCCTGGCGTGGCTCACGCCCGTCGCCGTCATCCTCGTGATGGCGCTCGGCGCCATGGCGATGGCAAACCGAATTTCCTGGGGCTGGTGTATCGGCGCCATTCTCGGCATTGCGATTGCCTTCGGGGCACCGCAGATCGTGGCGTGGGTGCGCGGAATGTTCGGCGTGTGAGGAGCCCGCGCATGACTCGCCGCCCCGTCACACTACGCGCCGATCCGTTGTTCGTCGGCGCGACTCGTCCGCCGATGCGCTGGGGCGTGACCTACAGCGCATTGCTGTTCAACCTCGTCTTCTCACTCGAAGCCTTCCTGGTCACGCGCAACCTGCTCACGCTTCTCGTTGCTCTGCCGATCCATTCGCTGAGTGCGCTGTTGTGCGCTCGCGACGCCCGATACTTCGACCTGCTGCTGCTGGCGGCGCGCACCAGGATTCCGGCGGCGTTCGCCAACCGCTTCGTCTGGGGCGCGGTGAGCTACTCGCCGCTTGCTCTGCAGCTGCCGGATCGAACCGGTTGCCGTCGCGAGCAGCCATTCCCGTGCTGGTGTGCCGGTGCGCAGGAGCGGCGCGCATGGTGAAGCGTACCCCGGGCGCGCTGCGCCGGGAAATTGGGCCGCAACGCTGTCTACCCTACAGCGCGCACGTGGCGCCCGGAATAATCAGAACCCGCAACGGGGATTACCTCCAGGTCTTTCGCCTTGCCGGACACAGCTTTGAGAGCGCTGATCCGGAGCAGATCAACGTATGGCATGAGCGGCTCAACACGCTTTGGCGCAACCTTGGCGAACCTGGTGTCGCTCTGTGGACGCACGTCGTGCGGCGTCGCGCGCCGCTCGAGGCCCACGAGGAAGCCGATTCACTGTTTGCCGGCCGCCTGCGCAGTGGCTACCTGAAGCGCTTGAGTGCCGAGCGGCTGATGATCAACGAGCTCTATCTGGCCGTGCTGTATCGGCCGGCACCGGGACGCGCGCAGAGAGTCGTGGCACGGATGCTCGCCGCGCGACGCCCGGTGGACCAGGCGCGGGAACTCGAGGAGGCCCTGGAGATTTGTGCGCGCCTCGCGCGGACCCTGTGCGCGGCGCTCGGGCGCTACGAGCCGCAGCCGCTCGCCTGCTATCGCGATGCAGACCGCTGGTATTCCGAGCCGCTGGAATTTCTGGCGCTTCTGCTCGATGGCGAACAACGCCGCGTCCCGTTGCCGCGCGGTCCGCTCGAGGCTGCTCTGGCTTGCGCACGGGTCTTCTTCGGCAATGAACTCATCGAGTACCGCTCGGTCACCGGGACGCGCATCGGGGCGATGCTCGGCATCAAGGAGTATCCGACGCCGAGCGTCCCGGGGATGCTCGATGCATTGCTCGCCGCGCCGTTTGCCTTTGTACTCACCCAGTCGTTTGTATTTCTCTCCAAGACGAGTGGTCAACAGCTGCTGACCCGGCAGATCAACAGGATGGCGAACGCCGGGGACTTCGCGCGCTCCCAGGCCGAGGAACTCACCGGCGCCCTCGATGCCCTCACGAGCAACGAGTTCGTCATGGGCGAACACCATTTCTCACTGCAGGTGCTCGCTGATCTGGAGGCAGACGTGCAACACACTCCCGCACGCCGCCTGGAAGTCTTCAACCGGCAGCTCGCCCGGGCGCGGGCGCTGCTCGCGGATACGGGCATGACCGTTGCCCGGGAAGACCTCGGCCTCGAGGCGGCGTTCTGGGCGCAATTGCCGGGCAATTTTGCGTTCCGGCCGCGCCTGGCACCCATTACTTCGCGCAACTTCTCGGCGCTGGCACCGTTTCACAACTATCCGTCGGGACGCAGTACCGGAAACCACTGGGGTGAATCCCTGGCGATCCTCCAGACCCGCGCCCGATCGGCATTTCATTTTTCGCTGCATGCCTCGGACGGCGGGGAGGGCACTCGTCGCGACACGGGACACAGCTTCATCTGCGGCCCGACCGGATCGGGCAAGACTGCGCTCATCGGCTTCCTGGTCGCGATGCTCACCCGCCAGGGCGCGACGCAGATCATCCTCGATAAGGACCGTGGACTCGAGATCCTGGTGCGTGCCCTCGGCGGGACGTACCTTCCGGTGCACAGCGGTGAACCCACCGGGTTCAATCCGCTGCAACTGGCGCCGAGCACCCACAATGTTCAGTTCCTGCGCGCGTGGCTGGAGCTGCTCGCGCGGCCCGCGCCCGGGGCGGTGCTCACGGTACGCGAACAACGTGAACTCGACCAGGCGCTGCGCGGCACCCTCGCGCTCGAGCCTCCGGCACGGCGCCTCTCACGGTTGCTGGAATTTCTTGACGCGACGGACCTGGAGGGCATCCACGGCCGCCTGGCCCGCTGGTGCGAGTGCGCCGGGGGGGAGTACGCCTGGGTATTCGACAACCCCGTGGACAGTGTCGCGGCGCGGCTGAACGAGGCGCGGCTGTTTGGCTTTGACGTCACGGAGTTTCTCGGCCACGAGCGCTGCCGCGCTCCGATCTCACTGTACCTGCTGCACCTGGTTCGCCAGCTGCTCGATGGACGGCGCCTGGTCTGCTGGATCGACGAGTTTTGGCGGCTCATTGAGGACCCGGTATTCGAACAGTTTGCCAAGGATGGCCCGAAGACCTGGCGCAAGCTCAACGGCGTGATGGTCCTTGCCACCCAGAGCGCGAGCGACGTACTCGAGAGTCGCATCAGCCGGACCATCATCGAGCAGACGCCGACGAAGATTTTCTTTCCCAACCCGAGTGCTGCCGGCGAGGAGTTCCTGGAGGGCTTCGCCCTGTCCGAGCGGGAGTTCACGCTGATCAGGGACGAGCTGCAACCCGGTGCGCGCGTGTTCCTGGTCAAACAGGGCACCCAGAGCGTCGTGTGCAGGCTCGATCTGTCGGGTCTTGAAGCGCAAATCCAGGTGCTGTCAGCCCGCGCGAGCGGGCTGCGTCGTCTCGAGCAGCTGTTGCGTGAACGGGGCCCGGAACCGCAAGCGTGGCTCGAGGCCTTCCTTTCGAGCAGTGGTGCGGAATGATCCAGCGGAGTTCGGACGTGAAGACGAGAAGACGGTTGCTTTGCACTTTACCCTTGCTGTTGCTCGCGGCTGCGCCGGTTGCGCGCGCCCAGTGGGCAGTGATCGATGTGGCGGCCATTGCGCGCCTCAGCGCCGAGCTGCGTACGCTGGAGAACTCGCTTGCGACCCAACAGCAGCAGTTCACGGCGACCGAAGCCCAGCTGCGCGCCATGAGCGGTACACGCGGTATGCAGAACCTGCTCGCCGGGATCCGCCGCAACTACATGCCGCGGGACTGGGCGCAACTGGTGGCTGCTGCCGACGGGAACTCGGCGAGTTACCCCGACCTGGCCGGCGCGGTGCGCGCGGCAATCGCCGCGCACGCGTATCTGTCCCCGGCGCAGCTGGCGCGCCTCTCTCCCAGTGGCCAGCAGCAGCTCGTGGCCCGCCGTCGGCGGGTCGCGCTGCTCGAGGCGCTGTCGGCCTCGGCGCTTGCCAATGCCAGCGGCCGCTTCTCCGGGCTGAAGCAGCTCATCGCCGCAATCGGGTCGGCGCGCGACCAGAAGTCGATTTTGGACCTCACGGCACGTATCGACGCCGAGCAGACCATGTTGGAGAACGAACAGACGAAACTTCGTGTCCTGTTCGCCGCCGTCGACGCGCAACAGTGGATCGATCACGAACGTGAGCGAGAGGCGGCGATTGCCGCTCAAGGCAACTTCGCCACGCGCTTCCGGCCCACTCCCTGAGTGCGCTGATAGGCCGTATCGCGGGCGACTCGAATCAGGTAGAGGTCATGGGGTTCTTCGCGACATTTTGGGCTTGGCTGAACGGGGCGCTGTCCAGTTACATCGGCGCCACCACCGTGCGCGTGGCCAACCTGCTCGAACCGGCGCTCATCGCGCTCGGTACCCTGTACGTGATGGGCTGGGGGTACCTGCTGCTGAGCGGCCGAGTCCGTGAGCCGATCGGCGACGGGTTGCGGCGCATCGTCACCCTGGCAGCCGTGCTCGCCGTGGCGATTCACCTGTGGCTGTACAACACGCTGATCGTCGACACCTTCTACCAGGCGCCTGCCGAATTCGCCGCGCAAGTGGTAGGCGCGGCTTACCCGGTCCAGACGCTCGATGCGATCTGGAATGCGGGCGGTACGGTCGCGGGGCGCCTGTTTGACAAGGGTAGCGTGTGGGACGGGGATTTTGGCTTTTATCTCGCCGGGGCCATTGTGTGGGTGCTGGTCGGATTGCTGTGCGTCTACACCATGTTCCTGCTGGCGCTGTCCAGCATCGCGCTCTCGGTGCTGCTCGCCCTCGGACCGCTTTTTATCGTCATGCTGCTGTTCGACGGTACACGACGGATGTTTGCCGCCTGGCTCGCGCAGCTGACCAACTACGCGCTCATCAGCATCCTGACCGTGATGGTCGCCGCACTGCTGCTGCACCTGGTGCAGCGGTATGCAGCGCAGACCGCCGCGCTGGGGACGGCGCTAGACACAGTCGATGCGCTCGACTTTCTGCTCGTGACGGTACTGGTGTTCCTGTTCATGCGCCAGGTGATGCCGATTGCCGCCGGGTTGTCCGGCGGCATCGCTCTGAGCAGCTTCGGGCTGTTGAGCCGGACGGTGCGCACGGCGGCCGGACCGCTTGTTGCCGGCACCCGCCTCGCCGCTCCGCTGGCTGCCGGGGCGCTGCTCGCGCGGGGTGCCGCGGCCGTGGACAGGCTCCAGGGCGGACGCGGCGCGGCGTCTGAAAGTGATGAGGCGGGTTGAACGGTGCGTGCGACGGATCCGGGAGATGAGTATGAAGGTCCTATGCGTGGTATGGATGACGGTGGCACTGAGCGCCTGTGCGGCCGGACCGGGCTGTTCGGGGCGACTGGTTCCAATCAATCGACCCCAGGCCGCTAGCCGGCGCGCCGGTATCGGGGGCGGCGCCGCGCAGACCGTCCGCAGAGGCGCTGCACACGCGGGGCATCCGCGGTGAATGCCGAGCCATCTCTGCAGGGCTACCTCGAGGAGGCCGCCGGCTGGGACACCGAGCGTGCGGCTCAGGCCGAGCGGGCGTCCCGGCGCGCGTGGCGCGTTGCCGCGTGCGCCTGTTTGTGCGTAGTCGGCCTCGTGGTGGCGCTGGCGGCACTGTTGCCGTTGAAACGCGTAGAACCGTATCTCATCCGCGTCGATGCCCGCACCGGTGCAGTCGATGTGGTTCCGGCATACCGCGGTGAAACCGACTTTGGAGCCACGATCGCGCGGTATTTCCTGGCGCGCTACATCACCGTGTGCGAGCGCTTCGATTACCCCATGGCCGCAGCCGACTACGATCAATGCGGAGCGTTCAATTCCAGCCGGCTCAATGAGGCGCTGTATGCCCGCTGGGCGCGCGGTAATCCTCATTCGCCGCTGAACACGCATCGCGACGGGAGTACGGTTGCCGTGCGGATCGAGGCGGTGAGTTTTCTCGGACGCGCCGTGGGTGGTGGTCGGCTGGCGCAGGTGCGCTTCGAGCGCATCGTGCGCCAGGTCGGCGGGAAGTTGAGGAGCGAGGGAGAGTGGATCGCGACGGTGAGCTACCGCTTCACGGGTGCGCCGCCGCGTTCGGCGGTAAGGCGGTGGAATCCGCTGGGATTTGAGGTCACGGCGCTTGAACTGGAGCATGAGGTGCTGGGTTCGCGGTCGGCGGCCAGCATGCGCAGGGGGCAGCCGTGACTCGCAGGGTCGCCTCAGTCGTCGCGTTGTGGGGTCTCGGTGCGCTGCTCGGCAGCCGGCCGGGAGCGGCGATTGCGGCCGCAGGCAACCGGGCGCCCGGTGCGCAGGACGCGCCGCTCGCGTCACGGGGCGGTTCTCAGATCCGCTTTGCACGCTTCGCGCCTGACAGGATTTACCACCTGCGGGGCGTGAGCGGGTACGAACTGGATGTGCAGTTCGCGCCCGGGGAGCACGTGACGGGCATCGGGGTCGGGGATGCCAAGGCGATCAAGGTCGCAGCCGCCGCCAATCACCTGTTCATCAAGCCGCGGGCAGCGCGCGTGGCGACGGACCTGACGGTCCTGACCAACCGCCGGACGTACCTGTTCGATTACCGGGTCGGGAGCGCGGATCGAGCGGGTCATCCCGTGCCCGTCGTCTATGCGGTGCGGTTCGAATATCCACAGGCGCGCCACCGCCGCAGCGTGGCACTTCGGCGGCGCTCGAGGGTCGATCGGGATCTCGCCCGCGCCGAGCGCTCCGGGCCGCGCAACACGGACTACTGGTACTGTGGCGCGCGTGTGCTGCGCCCCGAGTCGGCCTGGGACGACGGGGTGCAGACTCATTTGACCTTCCCGTCCCGCGAAGAACTCCCCGCGGTGTTCGTGCGCAACGCCGACGGCAGTGAGTCGCTGGTCAATTTTGACATGCGCGGCCGCCAGATGGTGATTCACCGCATTGCCCGGCGCTTCATCCTGAAGCGCGGCCGCCTGACCGGGTGCATCGTAAACAAGGGCTTTTCCGGAACCTCGCGCCGCTTGCCATCCGGGACGTTGTCTCCGCACGTGTGGCGCGTGACGCGGGGCGAACGCGCACCGGCTGTTCCCGGTTCCGGAGAACGGCGGTGATGCGTCGTCTGCACCTCGACTGGCTGCGTGCCCGGCGTTGGAGACTGGCGCGATCCGCAGTCCAACGGCGCAGCAGCGCGCAGCTCGAGGAGGTCGGCTCGGTGCCCGGGGAGCGCGGCACGACACTCACCGCTCGGACCCGCTCGCTGCACGCACGGCTCAATGCCTTGCTCGCCGGCGCGTTGTCCGTTGCCGTGCTCGCGGCGATGCTCGCCTGGTATTACGGGCATGTACTGCGTGGCGGCGCGCCCGCCGGTGCGCCACGAGGCGCACTGCAGCACCCCGATCCGCTCGGTGTCCCGCCGCCCCTTGGGGATATTCCCCCGCCATCGCCGGGTCGATCCTCCGCGGCGAAGCCGGCGTGCCTGCCCCGGTGTACGCGGGTCAACTTTTCAAGCTTGACGGCGGTCGCGGCCGAAGACCTCGGTCGCTGGCGGGTGCCTCGTGAGCGCCCTGCGCCCACTCCGGCCAGAATGCCCAGTGCTGCACCCTCGAACCGTGTGCTTCATCGCCAGCTCTCCGGAGCGGTGTTCATTGCTGCGCATTCACCGGGACATGTCGGGGCGCGCGAGGGCGTGATCCCGGCCGTGCCGCGAGCCGCCTCTCGTCGGGGCGCGGCCGACTCATCCTCCGCCGGCTTGCGAGCGTTGCTGCGCCCGGCGGTTCTGCGAGCCACCCGTGCCCGGCTGCTCCCGCAGCGGCGCCTACTGCTGGCGAAAGGCACATTCATCGACTGCACGCTCGAGACCGCGATCGACTCGACGTTGCCGGGTATGACGACGTGTATCACGGCAACCGACACGTTCAGCGCTGATGGAACCGTGGTGTTGCTGCCCCGCGGAACGCAGCTGATCGGGCAAACCCGCGGCGCGGTACGCCGCGGTATGGCCCGGGTGTTTGTCATCTGGACGCAGGCCCGTACGCCCTCCGGTGTCGTCGTGCGGCTCGACTCACCGGCCACTGATTCGCTCGGCCGTTCGGGATTGAGCGGTACCGTCGAGCGGCATTTCTGGGAACGCTTCGGTGCGGCGCTGCTGGTCTCGACGCTCTCCGGTGCGGTCCAGTCCCGGATGGCCGACAGCGGGGGAGCGGTGATCGTCGAGCCGGCTGGCGGTGAGGCGGTGCTTGCGCAGACGTTGCGTGGCAGCGAGGACATTCCTCCGACGATCCGCGTTGCGAGCGGGCGGCGTATCGAAGTGCTGGTTGCACGTGATGTCGACTTCCGATCCGTCTATGCGCTCGTGCCCCGCTGATCGCCAGGCGAGCCCGGCGCCCCGTGCTCCCGGAGCGTCCGCCCTGGAGCTGACGCTGCGTGTGCTGGAGCCCTTGCTGGCGCGCCCGGACCTCACCGAGCTGTGCATCAACCGTCCCGGGGAGGCGTTTCTGGAAACCGGCGACGGATGGAGCTGCGAGCTGCTGCCGGAAGCGGACTTCCAATGGTGCTGGCGCTTCGCGAAGTTGGTGGCGAACCATACGTGCCAGCGCATCGACGAGTCGCACCCGCTACTGTGCGCGGCGCTCCCTGGGGGGGAACGGGTCCAGATTGCAATGCCCCCGGCGACGCAGCCCGGGCGCGTGGCCATCAATATCCGGATGCCGGCGCGCGCGCTGTGGACCATCGATGCGCTTTCGGGGCAGGGGGCGCTGCGCGAGACGCGCATCGCGCGTCACGCAGGAGAGTCCGTCGAGAGCGAGTTGCGCGCGCTGCTCGAGTCGTCGCGCTACGAGGCATTCCTGCGCCTGGCGGTGCGAACCCGCCGCAACATCGTCGTCTCCGGTCCCACCGGATCCGGCAAGACAACCTGGACCAAGGCCCTGATCGCGGAAATCCCGGCCGAGGAACGCCTGATTACCATCGAGGACGCACCGGAGCTCAGGCTCGATCGGCATCCGAATCACGTTCGGCTCTTCTACAGCAAGGACGACCGGGGGCTCTCGCGCGTCTCACCGAAGCAACTGCTCGAAGCGTGCCTGCGTATGAAGCCGGATCGCATCTTACTGGCAGAACTGCGCGCCGAGGAGGCATTCGACTATCTGCGCAACGTCAATTCCGGGCATCCCGGATCGATCACCAGCGTACATGCATCGAGCGCAGCGCTCGCCTTCGAACAACTCGTCCTGTTGGTCAAACAGCACCCTGCAGGGCGGGCTCTGGCGCGGCGCGACATTCAAAGTCTGCTGTATGCATTGATCGATGTCGTGATCCAGTGCGGGCTGGAATGCCATCGGCGCACCGTGCGGGAGATCTGGTTTCGGCCCAAGAGCGTCGTAGAGAACGCCCGGGCGGCTGCCCGGGGCGGTCCGGTGTTTCGTGCCGCGGCGCTGCGACGTGTGCCACGGATCTGACGACATGGGTGGCCAATTCGTCTTCGATCTGACTCACGGCTTGCCGGGATTGTGGATGGCGTATGGCAGCGTGCAGGCGCCGATGTGGGCGGCGTTGGCGCGTGGGCGTGCGTCACTCGGGCGCTGGCTCGCTTCGCCTGTGCTCGCTACGCTCGTTACGGCGGGCATCGGCATGACAAGCGCCGCGTTTGAGCCGCTCACCCATGCCTGGGGTGCGTCCGGGGCGCTGCTCAGCGCCGCTGGCGCTGCCGGCGGGAGCATCATCGCCGGCTACGCCGCCGGTCACGTGATGGCCGGGCAGAGGCCCGCGCGCGCATTCGAACATGTCCGCGGTGCAGTCGTGCGCGCCGAAGCGGCGCGTAGCGTTGCGCTGAACACCCGCTCTGCAGCGGCACCGATCCACGCCCTCGCCCGGCACGGGACACTGACCCTTGCCGGCGTGGCCATCGCGCCGCTCGATGAGACGAAGCACTTCAAGATCATGGGAGCCACGGGAGCGGGTAAGAGTACCGCCATCGCAGAGCTGCTCGGCGGTGCGCTGGCGCGGGGCGATCGTGCGGTGATCGCAGATCCGGACGGCGCCTACGCGCGACGCTTCTTCAACGTGGAGCGCGGTGACGTTCTGCTCAATCCGTTCGAGAGTGCCGGGCGGCGCTGGGACCTGTTTGCGGAGATCGATGCCCCCTACGACATCGAGCAGCTCGCCTTGGCGTTGATCCCGGATCACCCCGGGGCCGATCGCAGTTGGCGCGCCTACGCGCGCACGCTGTTCGGTGCGGTCACCAGCCAGGCGCGGGCTGCGGGTGTGAAAGACGTTGCGGAGCTGTACGACTTGCTGGTCGTGGCCGATGCTGGAGAGCTGAAACTGCTGGTCGGTGGCACTCCGGCGCAGCCGTTCTTCGACGAGCACAACGCCCGGATGCTCGATTCGATTCGCTCGGTAGCCAGTTCGGCAGTCGGCGCCCTGCAGTACGTTGCGCGCCAGAGCGCTGAGCCGCTGTCGGTACGCCAGTGGGTGCGCCACGGTGAGGGGGTGTTGTTCATCCCGTATCGCGCCGGGCAGATCGCCGCCTTGCGCTCGAGCATATCGGCGTGGATGCGTTTGGCGATTTTCGAACGCATGAGCGGTGCCGAGGGCGCTGCACCGCTGTGGTTCGTCGCCGACGAACTCGACGCGCTCGGGCCGATTGATGGCCTCAAGGACGCCCTGGCGCGGCTGCGCAAGTTCGGGGGGCGCTGCGTGCTCGGTTTCCAGTCGATCGGGCAGGTCTCGAGCACTTACGGGGCAGGTGACGCGCAGACGGTTGTCGAGAATTGCGGCAATTCGCTGATCCTGAGGTGTTCGGCGAGCGAGCACGGTGGTACGGCGCGCTTCGCTTCGCGCCTGATCGGCGAGCGGGAAATCATACGCACCGTGCGCAGCCGCGCCCATCGGCCGGGCGAGTTGCTCCATGCGATCACCGAGTCGGAACACTGGCGGGTTGAGCCGGCGGTGATGGACGCCCAGATCGAGCGCCTGGCCGATCTCGATGGGTTCTTGAAGCTCGCCTCGGAGCCGGACTGGCTCCGGGTGCGTCTTGCGCCGCCGCAGCTCACCGCTGCGCGGGCGCGTAGTTACGGCGCCGCGCCCGCTGGGGCCCGATCGGACACACCCCGGGATCCCCAGGCACACGCCGCGGAGCAGGAGTGGACCCATGAGTGAACCTGACGCCTTGCCGCAGTCGCTGCAGTTGGGCCTGTTGCTCGAGACGGTCCAAGCGCAGCAGCGGCTCGCGGAAGCGACGCTGGCGCAGCTGGGCGAACGGGTGCACTCGCTGGACGCGGAGGTTCGCACGGAAGTCGCCCGCGCGGCTCGCGATGCGCTGGCCGGACTGAATTTTGAGATCGAGGGTGCGGTGGCGGTGCTCTCGAAGGTACGCCGTGCTGCCGAGCTGCGATGGCTCGCGCACAGCGCGGCCGCTGCGCTCCTGAGCATCACCGTTGCCGTGGCCGCCGTGAGAGTGCTCGTGCCCTCACGGGCGCAAATCAATGTGCTGCGCGCGCGGCGTGCCGAGTTCGCCGCCGATGTCATGCGGCTGCGACGCTACGGTGGCGAGGTGGATCTGAGGCGATGCGGAACGCAGGGCCGACTGTGCGTGCGCGTGTGGCGTTCCAGGCCCGCTTACGGTGCGCACGGGGATTTTCTCCTGGTGAAGTCCCCATGATCGGGTGGTTGTCGCCGCGGGCCGGGACGCATCTCCTCGGGGCGTTCGCGGTCGGGATCGCGCTGCTGGCGAGCGGGTGGGCCGCGCGGCGCGGTGCCCGGGACCGTCATCGCCGCGGTGCGCGAATCAAGACCGGTCCGCGCGTGCGGCGCCGCGGAGCGCCCGGAACCGTCACGCTGGCGGCGGTGCCGCTGGATCCTCTGGAGGAGACCAAGCACTTCAAGCTGATCGGGACGACCGGTACCGGCAAGTCCACAGCCATCACGGAACTGCTGGGCGCGCTGCTCGCGCGCGGTGACCGCGCAGTGATTGCCGATCCGGACGGAAGTTATCTCGGACGGTTCTACAGACCAGTGCGGGGCGATGTCATCCTCAATCCGTTCGACACGCGGGCGGCGAAGTGGGATCCGTTTGCCGAGATCCTCGCGCCAGAGGACCCTGAGCACCTGGCCGCGAGCCTGATCGCCGCCGGCGCGGATCCGGCCGCGCGCGAGTGGCGTGGCTACGCACGCACCTTCCTGGCAGGCCTGCTGCGCAGCACGTGCGCCAGCGGCGGCGATGCGGCCCACCTTTGGCGGCTGATTGCGATTGCGCCGGCGGCGGAGCTGCGAGGCCTGCTGCGCGACACGCCGGCACAGCCATTTCTCGAGCCCGAGAATGCTCGCATGTTCGGCTCCATACGTTCCGTTGCGGCCGCATCGGTCGCCGGTCTCGAACACGTGTGTCGTCAGAGGGCACCGGGCTGCTCCGTTCGCCAGTGGGTCCGCGAGGGGCGAGGTGTGCTGTTCCTGCCCTATGGCGCAGGACAGATCGCGGCGCTGCGCACCCTGATCGCAAGCTGGATGCGGCTGGCGATCTTCCAGACCATGAGCGGCCCACCCGGCGAGCGGCGATTGTGGTTCATCGTCGATGAGCTCGATGCGCTCGGTTCGATTGACGGGCTGCGCGATGCGCTGGCGCGGCTGCGCAAGTTCGGCGGGCGGTGCGTGCTCGGGTTCCAGTCGATCGCCCAGGTCAGCGCGCTTTATGGGTCCGGGGATGCTCAGACCATCGTCGAGAACTGCGGCAATACACTCATCTTGCGCTGCTCGGCGAGCGAACACGGTGGTACCGCGCGATTCTGTTCGCGCCTGATCGGGGAACGTGAAGTCGTGCGGCGCACCGTGTCGCGCGGGCGGGACGGGTCCGGGAGACTCGGCGGTGGTGCGCATGGAGCACGCCGCTCGGTGCACGTGGGCGAACAATGCGTGACGGAGGCTGCGGTGTTGCCGTCGCAGATCGAGCAGCTGGCCGACCTCGAGGGCTTTCTCAAGACCGCCGCGTCGGCGAGCTGGCTGCGAGTCAGGTTGCATCGCCCGGTGTGAGGCCCCGCACGCGATGGCAATCTTCCACATGCAGATCAATACGGTGTCGCGCTCGAGCGGTCGCAATGCGCCGGCCTCTGCGGCCTATCGAGCCGGTGAGCGCATCCGCAACGAGCGCACCGGGGCACTCTACGACCACCGCGGCCGCCGCGACGTGCTGCACAAGGAAATCTTCCTGCCCGCATCCCTCGAGCGCGCCGGCAGCGCACCGCAGTGGGCGAGGGACCGTGCGACGTTGTGGAACGCGGCTGAGCGCATCGAGACCCGGGATAACTCGCGGGTTGCGCGCGAGTACATGGTGGCGTTGCCGGCGGAACTGCCTGCCAACGGTCGGGTCGCGCTCGCGCGGGACTTCGCCCGACAGATCAGCGACCGCTACGGAGTTGCCGTGGACCTGGCGGTTCACGCGCCGCGCTCCTTCGGCGATCCGCGCAACTTCCATGCGCATTTGCTCGCCTCGACCCGGGAAGTGCGGGCCGAGGGGTTCGGTCCCAAGGCGGGTCTCGACATGAATGGCACGGTGCGCGCCGAGCTCGGCCTGCCCTCGGGACGCCGTGAGTTCGCTGCATTGCGTCAGCAGTGGGCAGACCTCGTCAACGAGCACTTGCGCGCCGCTCAGATCGAAGCGCGCGTCGATGCGCGCAGCCTGGCTGCACAGGGCATCGACCGTGAGCCGCTGCCCCGGCTTCCCCGGGCGGCCATTGCCGCCGAGCGCCGCGGAGAGCGCAGTGAGGTTGCCGATCGAATCCGGGAGCGTTACCGGGCACGGGTCGCCGCCCGGGCCGAACGGGCCACCGTGCAGCGCGATCCGCCCGGCACGGCGAGCCGCGCCGGCTTCGGTGCACAGCAGCGCCAACGGCAGGCGGTGCGCAACTGGATGGAATACCGCGCGGCACGCGCCGCAAGTGCACCGGGCGTCCGTTCTCCGGCCGAGAACCTGCGTCGCGACGCCGTGGCGGCATGGCGTGCGTTTCGCGAGAACGGAGTGCGGCCGGATGGGCCGCAACGGGGCAGTGCCCGCCGACCCGGTCCCGATCTGCCCGACGCACTGGGGCGCGATCCGGATCTGTCGAGGTGACGGGCCGGGACAGCCGGTGACATCACTGAGCGCACGCCCGTAGTAGTCTGCCCCGCGAGCGCGCCACCGAGATCACCGGGTGTTGCCTCCTCTGCGGTCGGTCCGTGTTGCTCAGACCCCGTGCATCAATGCGACCGTGGCCAGCGCCGCGAGCAGCGCCGGCGGCATGACCCGCACGCCGAGCTTCAGGAAACTCAACGCGTCCATGTGGACCTGCTCGCGACGCAGCGCGATCAACCACAGGATGGTGGCCAGGGAGCCGCTCACCGAGAGGTTCGGTCCGAGGTCGACGCCGATGAGCATGCTCGGTCGCAGCGCTGCCAGACCGTGGGCGCTCCCGAGCGATGCGGCGATCACGGCCACGGGCAGGTTGTTCATCAGGTTGCCAGCGAGGGCGACGCCGCACCCCGCGGTGAGTCCGGCAAGTGCACCGGAATGGCGAGCGAGCCGCGCGAGCAGCGTGCCGAGCGCACCGAGCAGACCGGTGTGCTCGAGCGCCGCCACGATGACAAACAGACCGGCCACCAGCGGCAGCACGCTCCAGGAGACCGCTCTGAGCAGCGGCCAGGGATTACGGCGCTGCAGGGCAACCACCAGCACCAGGATTACGGTCGCCGCGAGGAAGGTAGGGGCGCCGAGCTGCAGACCCCGTGCCGAGGCCCACAGCAGCGTCGCGATCGTCACAGCGATGCCGGCCGCGGCCAATCGCCCGGTGGGGCTGAGCGGCGGGACGGCAACGTTGCTGGCAAACTTGCCGCGCAGGGCGTGGCGTTGGGTGGCTCGCAGCACGAGGAAGGTGGCCACGATCGCCGCGAACGAGGGCAGCAGGAAGTCCCCGAGCCACCGGCCGAGCGGCGGCAGGTGGCTCGCGTAGACCACCAGGTTTGCCGGGTTGGCGATCGGCAGCAGGAAGCTCGCGGCATTGGCGGTGAATGCGCAGATCAACAAGTACGGCAACGGCTCGGTGCGTGCATGGCGAGCCGCGGCGTAGACCGCCGGTGTCAGCACGACAGCCGTGGCGTCATTGGACAGCAGGGCCGTCACCGCGATCCCGACCAGGTAGATCAGGCCGAACAGCCGGCGCGGGGCGCCGTTCGCGGCGCGCACGGCATGTGCCGCTGCCCACTCGAACAGCCCCTCCGCGCGCGCCAGTTCCGCCAGCAGCATCATGCCGGCAAGAAACAGGTAGACGTCCGTGCCGCGCTGCACCGCGTGCCAGGCCCGGTCCCAGGACAGCAGCGAGCCGAGGACGAGCAGCGCTGCGGCGCCGGTGGCCCAGAGCGCCTCCGGTACCTTCCCGGGACGCAGCAGGATGCCGCAAATGGCCGCGGCCGCGATCAACCAGGTGACCTCATCGACGACAGTGGGGTGCAGCATCGGTACTCGTGGTGCCTGCGGAAGCTGCGCCATTGCACTGACCGGGCTGCTCGCCGTCAAGCCACGTGCGCCACCTCGCACGGGCCGGGAACGGCCGCGCTTGCTCCGTTACGACGTAAGTCGTAGACTCGATTGATGAAGTCCTTCCGGTTGCCGGCCGATGATCTGGAGTACGGCGTGCTCACCGCGCTGTGGGAACTCGGCGCCGCCTCGGTGCGCGAGCTGCACGAACGATTTGGGGCACCGCAGGGTCTGGTGTATACGACGACCGCCAAGGTGGTGGACCGACTGCGCGAGAAGGGCTTGATCCAGCGACAGCGCAAGGGCGCCGCGTTTGAATACCGGCCGAGGGTTGCACGCGAGACCGTCGAGCGGGCTCGCGCACGCAACGCGCTGACGCGCCTGCTCGGTACGACACCGCGCAGCGCGGCTGCCGCGCTGGTCGAGGCGGTCGAAGAACTCGATCCCGACCTGCTCGCCGAGCTGGAGCGTGCCGTCGCCGCCCGGCGGAGGACCCCGCATGGAACGTGAGACCCTCTCGACGATGCTGCTGATGTTCTTCGGCGGCGGTGTCCTTCAGGTCCTGGCCCAGTGGCCGACCGGGCTGCCGCCGCTCGCGGACGTCGAGGCGCTCGAGCAGGCGGCATGGTTCAGAGTGTGTCTGCCGGCGTTGCCGCTGCCGCTCATCGCGGCGTGGTTGGCGGGCTGGGCGCTCACGCAGCCGGACCCGGTGCGCACTCCGCTCGATCCTGTGGTGGTGGTCGCATTGTGGTTGCCCTTCGGACTGCTGTTCCTGCGTGCCTTGCTGCGCGCCGCCTGGGCGCTGCTGCGCGAACCGCCCGAGTGCGGGGTGTCCACCGTCGGGTTCATGACACCGCGGGTTCTGTTCTCGCCGTTTCTTGCCCGGCAGCTCGACGAGCCGGTGATACGTGCCGCGCTCGCCCATGAGCGGGCGCATGGCCGGCACCGTGATCCGCTGCGCATCTGGGTGGCGCAGCTGATTACCGACCTGCAGTGGCCCTGGCCCCAGGCGCGGCGTCGCCTGGAGAACTGGCTGGAAGCGCTGGAGTGGCTGCGCGACGAAGAGGCGCGCCGCGCCGGTACCGACGGATCGGACCTGGCCGCCGCGGTGTTGGCCTCGGTGCGCTTCGTCGGCGCGCAGCCGGGCAGCGAGGGCAGGGCAGTCCCGGGTCCTCAGTTTGCCCATGCCCGGCTGGTCGGCGACGGCGAGAGCCTGCAGCGGCGCGTCCGCCGGCTGCTCGCGCCGCTGCCCGCGGCCGGGCAGAGCGCGGTGCGGCGGGTGCTCGGTGTGCCGGGACGCGCGGCCGTCTGGCTGCCGCTGCTGACCGGTATCCTGGTGCTCGGGGTGTTGTTCGGTAGTGCGGTCATGGGGCCGCTGTTGGGCATGACGGTATGAGTGGCGCGCTCCCGGGGCGCTGGGCACGGAGCCTGTTGCTGGGCGCACTCGGTGCAGTGGTCCCGGTGACACATGCTGCGGGCGCGGCGTTGGCCGGCACGGTGCGGGCGCGCGCTGCAGTGGTGACCCGGCGCATCCACGCCTTCGGGGAAGTCGAGCCGGTGGCCGCGACGGTTGCCCGCGCAGTTGCCCCGGGAACCGTGCAGCGGATCGTGCTGCCCGGGACCCGCGTGCGGCGTGGGCAGGTGTTGGCGGTCATCGCAGGTCCGCAGGCCGAGGCGCTGCTGACGCGGCGGCGCGGCGCCCTGCGGTCCGCGCGCGAGAAGCTCCTGGCCGATCGCCGCCAGTTTGCTGCGCAGCTCGTCACGCGGCAGACGCTCACCGCCGAGCAGGCCGCCGAGGCCAGTGCGCGCGCGGCACTGCAGGCGGCGCTGGGGGCGCTGACGGTTCGCGCCCCGGTCACGGGGCAAATCCAGGCGGTGGCGGTGTCTCGCGGCGCGCAGGTGATGGCCGGACAGCCATTGCTGTGGTTGCAGAGCGGGCGGCTCTGGCTGGAGGCGAAGTTTTACGGCCCGGCGGCCTGGGCGCTGCACCCGGGGATGCGCGGTCGGTTTCGACCGACATCGGGTGGCCCGGACATCGCGGTGCGGATCGCGACCGTGGCGGCCGCACTCGGCCGCGATGACGGCGAGCGAGTGCTACTGCGGCCGGTCGGCCCGGGGGCCGCCGGGTCGGCATGGCGCAATGGCGCATGGGGTAGCGTGCGCATCGACGCCGGAACTCGTAAGCTGGTCGCGGTACCGAGCCGCGCGCTGATCCTTGATCGCGCCCGGTGGTGGGTGCTGGTGCAAACGACCGCGGGCTACCGACGCCAGCGCGTCGTGCCGGGACCCTCGCGCGGCTGGCTCACCTTCCTCGAAAACGGCGTTCGGCCCGGTCAGCGGGTGCTGGTGCAAAACGCCGACCTCGAGTTCCACCACGGAATCGCCGGTCGCTACACGCCGCCGAACTGAGACGCATCGGTGAGCGCAACACGGAACGTTCCGCACGTCTTACAACGCCCTCTGTTCTGGATGCTGGTGCTCGGCGCGCTGCTCGCCTGGGCGGTCAATGCGCTGGTGCATATTCCGGTGGAAGTGCTGCCCACGTTCGATTTCCCGGAAATCAGCGTGTTCGTGCACCTGCCTGGCGCGAGCGCCACGGAACTGGAGACCCTGGTCGTCGATCCGCTCGAGGGGGAAATTCTCACCCTGCCGCACCTGAAGAGCGTGCGCTCGAGAATGGGCAGCGGGACCGTCGAGGTCGATGTGCGCTTCCGGGGCAGCACGACGGCGCTCATGGATCTGCAGGCGGTCAATGGCGCCATCGATCGGGCGCGACGGCGGCTACCGGGTACGGTCCATCCCTTCGCCCAGATCATGGGCAACGCGATCAACGAGGTGGCCGACTACTCGGCGAGCATTCCGGCCTCGGTCGCGCCGGCGCAGGTCGCGCGCGACGTGCGCACGGACATTGCACCAGCGCTGCGGGCACTGCCGGGCGTGCAGCGCGTGGAAGTCTATGGACAGGGTGATGAGGCCCTGTGGATCCAGCCGAACCTCGCGGCGCTGCAGCGCTACGGAGTGTCGATCAGCGCGCTCACCCGGGCCGTGCGCTCGCAGGTGCTGTTGAAGCCTGCCGGGTACGTGGTCCAGGGGCACAGCGATGTCATGATCGAAGCGCGCCGTCTGCCGGTGCACACCGCGCAGCTGCGCCGCATACCGGTGCTCACCGCGCACGGTCCGATGCCGCTCGCGGCACTGGCGCGCGTGGTGCGCTCGGCCGTGCCGATCCACAACGCGGTGCTGCTCGACGGTCGGCCGAGCCTCGAGCTGACGATTCTCAAACAGCCGGGCGCGGCCACCACGCCGGTCGCGCGCGAAGTGGCCGGAACGCTGGCTTCGTTGCGCGCCGCACTGCCGCCGGGGGTGCACTGGGTGCGGACCTACGACCAGGGACACATCGTGCACGCGATCGGCGTCGACCTCGGCCGTAACCTGTTGATTGGCATGGGACTGGCGATTGCCGTGCTGTTCTGGGTGCTCGGGGCCGGGCGCGGCGTGTGGGTGTTGTCCCTGTCGATACCCTTGTCGCTGGCGATCGGCATCGCGGCGTTGTACTACACCGGGCAGGACTTGAACCTGATGACGCTCGGCGCGCTCACCGTCGCGGTGGGTTTGCTCGCCGACGACGCCATCATCGTGCTCGAGAGTATCTATCACCGCTGGGAACTCGGCGATGCGCGTTGGGAAGGGATCCGCCGCGGGCTGCGCCAGATCGTCATCCCCGATCTCACCGGAACGCTGACCAACGTGGCGATTTATGTTCCGCTGCTGTTCGTCGGCGGCCTGGTCGGACTGTTCTTCGTGCCGTTCTCGCTGGCGATGACGTTCGCCCTGCTCGCCTCACTCCTGGTCTCCCTGACGGTGATTCCGCTCGCGCTCGGGTTCTCGGGGGCCCGCCCGCAGAGCGCCACCGCCGGTGGCGCGCGGCTGCTCGAGCGGCTGCGCCGGTACAACGAGCGGCTCTTTGCGCTCGTGGTGCGCGGCCCGCGGGTGAGCCTGGCGTTGACGTTCGCGGTGCTCGCGCTGTCTCTGGTCGGTCTGGCGTTGGTGCCCATCAATTTTCTGCCGCTGCCGAACGAGGGGGTATTGCTCGAGTCGTTCACTCTGGCGCCGGGTACTTCGTTGAGTGAGACCCGCGCGGCGGTCACGAACATGACCGCGCGTATTCTGCGCGATCCGGCCGTGGCCCACGTCTATGCGCGCATTGGTTCTTCCGGCGGGACGACCTACACCGAGCCGGCGTATGCCGGGGAGCTGCAGGTGGCGCTCAAACCCGGCGTCAGCGTCAACGCGCTGGACGCGATCGGGCGGCGCATCGAGCGCGAATCACGGCTGCCCGGGGTGCAGCTATCGGTCGATACCCCGACCATCGAGCGTCTCGGGGAGAGCCTGTCGGGATTACCTCAGCCTTTCGTCGTGCACGTGTTCGGCAGGAGCCTGCGCACGTTGCGCCGTCTCTCGCAACAGATCACCGCGCGCCTGCGGCGGATCCCGGCGCTCTCGGGCATTTTCAACAACGATGGCTACGCGGTGACCCAGCTCACCATTACACCGCGTAGCGCCGCGCTTGCGGCCTATGGGCTGACGCCGGCCGCGTTGTACACGCAGCTCGATCCGCTGCTCAATGGCGAAGTGCTCGAGCGGGTACCGGAGGGCAACCAACCGCTTGACCTGTACGTGCGATTGAAGGGGGCGCCACGCAAGTCCTTACGCCAGCTCGCGAATCTGCCGATTCGCACCCACGGCTGGACCCCGTTGGGGCAGCTTGCGCGGTTGTCGCTCTCGAGCACTCCGAACGAAATCGAGCACATTGACGGGGCGCGTGCGCTCGACATCCTGGCAACCCCGAACGGGACCCTGGGAGCCACGGTGGCCGCCGCACGCCGCGCGCTGGCAGGCCTGGTGGTGCCGAGCGGGTACCGCATCGCCTTCGGCGGCCTGTTTGCGCAGCTCGAGCGCGCCGCGCTCGGGCTCGGGATCGCGATGCTGGCGGCTTTCGTGCTCATGGTGGGCATCCTCGTGCTGCAGTTCGACGGGCTGCTGGTGCCCGGCATCCTGCTGCTGGAGATCCCGCTGGCGGTCACGGGCGGCACCTTGGCGCTGTTGCTGAGCGGGGTCGGGCTGAATGCCACCGGTATCATCGGCTTCCTGACACTGATCGGCATCGGGCTGCGCCACAGCATCGTGCTGCTCGACCGCGCACGGCGGAACGAGGCGGCCGGCATGCCCCTCGAGCAGGCGGTCCGCGAGGCGATCCAGGTGCGCTTCCGCCCCATCGTGCTCACGGTCGTCACGGCCGCATTGGGCATGTTGCCGACCGCGCTCGGGTTCGGGCAGGGCGCCGCTCCCGAACAGGGACTCGCGGTGGTGATTCTCGGCGGACTGATCTGGAGCGCCGTGCGCTCGACCAATCTCATCCCGGCGCTGTACCTGTACTGGCGTCGCAAGCAGCTCGCCAAGGCGCGTGCCGCATGAGCGGTCGCTCGGCCCCGCGGCGGTTGCTTCGCCT
>OFHJ01000226.1_pt1 | contig 23405 bp, 22 predicted proteins | sample 1522001 | NCBI WGS metagenome assembly OFHJ01 (sample SAMEA2464838, study PRJEB22497) | soil metagenome | biome: Grassland; feature: Farmland; material: Clay | place: Australia | collected 2013-02-01 | depth 1.2 m | reverse complement strand
CCTCATGGTAGCCATGGCGGTTGTGGATGGTGATGGTGTAGATCACTCGCCCGTCCTCGCGCTCCAACTCCTGGCTCAAAATGCGGCCCGGCTCCTTCGCTTGGGCTATATGGCGGGCCTGGCGGTCGCTGATTTTGGCCTCCCGGCGGAGCTGGCTCTGGCTCTGGGCCAGCAAGGGCAGGCAGAGCAGCAGGCCGGCGCCCAAAGCCAGCCCCGCGACGCGCGAAAACGGCCGTACGACGGTCTTCATAGTCCATTCCTCCCGTTGAGGGCTCAAAAGAGCCATACCTGAGCCTATCGGCGCCGGTATGAAATCTGGCTGAACATGCGGCGGATGTGTGAAGGGTTGATTGTCGCGGTGCTCCGCCCTGCCGCCGGGGCATCTCGTCCAGCGCAGTGGCGAGACCAGTAGCTCCGATAGCCCCGGTCCCCAACGGCGCCTCCCGTCCCTTGGGCCGCGCCGCCACGCCAGCCGGAGGCGGGCTAAACGGCGGAACGTCGCGGCGTTAACCAATCACCTTGCCTGCCGCGCAGACCGCGTGACCTGTGCCATGAGAGGCCGGTATAGTGTGCAAAGCGGCTGGGCAGGATCGGCCGCAATCGGATCGCAAGAGGCAACGATGAAAGCAGGACGCATACCTCGAGACCGCGAGGCAAGGAGATCGTTTCCCACACGTGCCGCGCGCGCTTGTCTCCTGCTCGCACTCGTGCTCCTGTTCGCGGCCGGCTCCCTGCATGCGCAGCGGCAGAGGCTTCAACGGACGCCCCGGCAGGCGCCGATTGCGCGCCAACTGCAACACCTCCGAGCGTTGCCGAACGCGACGCGCGGGCGCGTGACCAAGCAGCTCGCATTGCGCATTCGCCAACTCCCGCCTTCGCAGAACCGTTTGCTTCTCGCCATGTCCTTGGCGGCGCTCTCGACCGAGGGAGACCCAGGCGGCCATGCGACGCTGCAAGCGGTCACTACCACGCTGGCCGATGCACTGCGCCAAACGCCGGACCCGCCGGCTGGCGTCCAGCCGGCAATGGCCTACCTGGTGCTCGCGACGCTGGTGCATTACGAGCACACGCGGACCCGTCTCCACTCCCCTGAATTCGCCGCCGCTCTGGCGGAACTGAAACGGCAAGACGCCGAGCGCGCCCGGGCGAATTTCACGCTGCGGGATTTGCAAGGCAAATGTTGGAGCCTCAGGAACCTGCGCGGCAAGGTGGTGCTCGTCAATTTCTGGGCGACCTGGTGCCCGCCGTGCCGAAAGGAGATGCCCGATCTGGCGGCGCTCTACCGAAAGTTCAAGAGCCAGGGATTGGTCATCCTGGGTATCGCGGATGACGATACCAGCGCAAAGGTTCGGCGGTTCGCCGCCGAAGACAGCATTCCCTATCCCGTGCTTTTGGATCCCACCGGCAAGGTGAGCAAGCTCTACTCCGTCGAAGGGATTCCGATGAGCTTTCTCTACGACCGCCAGGGCAAATTAGTCGCCGAGGCGCCGGACATGCGAACGCACCGGCAATTCCTGGACATGCTGGCAAAGGCGGGAATCAAGTAACGAATGCGCGGTTATGCGGGCGAGCGTCGCACACCGTCACCTCCGAATTCACCCGCGCGCCGGCTCGGTAGCGCCTAGCCGCCGGGGGCGACCTGGTAGCCGGGACGGCCGTCCAGGGAGGCGGGCAGCAGGGCGCCGGCGGCGACCAAGGCGCCGAGCAGACCGCGCAGACGGCTGAGGGAAAACAGCGGGCCGAAAAACGCCGCCACGTCGTCTTCGGTCGCGGCGACCATCAGCCACAGGTACTTGGAGACGAGGGCTGCGGCGGCGGTGTCGCGGGAGGTGTGCTCCAGCGCCGGGCGGAGGGCAGGCAAGACGAACGAGACGGGCGCCCAAAGCGGATCGGCGCGCGAACCGCCGATGCGGAGCATTTGCAGTTCCCGCGCCAACTCCCGGCCCGCGGCGAGAATGGCGAGGATGGAGGTGCGCTGCGGCCCGATGGCGTCGCGCAGTTGCGAGGCGGTGAGCGGCGGCGCGGCCCACAGCAGCGCGGCGATTTCGGCGGCCAGGGGTGAAGCGTGGGGCAGAGCCGGGGGACGGGCGGAGCGGCCGGCAGTGGCAGGGAGATCGCGGCGGCCGGCGGGCAGACGGCCGGCGCGGCAGAGGTAGGCATCGGCGAACAGGTCGGGAGGCATGTACACGAGGGCGGGCCCAAGGCCCTCGACCTCGCAGACGGCGTGGGCGGCGATCGCAGCCTCCAGTTCCGCGGCCACGGCGGCGGCAGACTCCGGCGGCGCGAGGGATTCCAACACCGGCAGGTCCCAAGGCGGCTGGGCAGCGAAGGTGGCGTAGCCGACGGCGGCGATGAAAGCGGCGATGCCACCCGCGTCGAGAGGCGGGCAGCGCTGCTGGCGGGCTTGGTGCAATTCTTCGCTGGTCATTTTTTTCTGCTGGGACGAGGGTTCTACCGCTAGGACTGAAGTTGCATCGCCACGGCTAGCGCTTGAAGGCGCGCTGGATTTCGCGCAGGGAGTAATGCACCAACACGGGACGGCCGTGGGGGCAGGTCATGGGGAAACGGGTGGCGGCTAAGCGGCGCAGCAGCCAGCGCATCTTTTCGGGATCAAGGGGCATGTTGACTTTAATGGCGGCGTGGCAGGCGAGTGTGGCGGCGATGCGGCCCTGGCGGCGATCCATGCTGGCGCGGCGCCATTCGGCCTCCTCGCTTTCCAACAGCTCGGTCCAGAAACCTTCGACCCGGTCGGCGGGCAGCCCAGCAGGCACCGCCTGGACGGCGAGGGTGCCATGGCCGAAGGGTTCGAGGGCGAAGCCGGCGGCGCGCAACTCCGGCGCCATGTCGTCGAAGCGCAGCCACTGGCCTGGCGGCAGTTGCAGAATGACGGGCAGCAGCAGGCGCTGGGCGGGAGGCGTCTGACCGGCGGTTGCGGCTTGCATGGAAGCCAGCAGTTGCTCGAACAGGACGCGCTCATGGGCGGCGTGCTGGTCCACCAGCCACAAGCCACGGGGGCTGGCGGCGACGATGAAGCTGGCGCGGATTTGCCCCAGGGCCTCCAGACGGCTGATGTCCTCGCCCTCGTTGGCCAGCGGCTCGGCGGTGAGCCAATCCTCGCCGCCGGCGGCGCGGCTGGCGCAGGCGGCGCCATGCGGCAGCGGGGAGGCGGCGGCGTCCGGGGGGGGGCTTAGCGGGAGCGATAGTGGACGGGGCGGAGGCAAGGTTGGGGTAAGGCCAAAACTGGGAGCCAACTCCGACCAGCGGCGGGCGATGGGGTTATCGGCATCGGCGCCGGCAGCGGCGAGCGGAACGGACGCCGGCGCGGCGCCCGCCGCGGCGCTGGCATCCGGAACTTCGGATTCGATGCGCCCCTGCTCCAAACCGCCGAGATCGGTGAGCGCGGCGGCGCTGGGACGGGCGACGACTTGCCGCGGCAGCGAAGGAATGGGTCGGGCGCGGCCCAGGGTCTGCCGAATGGCGTCCCGCACCACGTCATGCACCCACGCCTGGCGGCGAAAGCGGACCTCGGTTTTCGCCGGATGGACGTTGACGTCCACCTCCTCGAAGGGCAGATCGAGGAACAACAAAACCATGGGATGAACACCGTTGGGCAGCAGGTTGTGGTACGCCTCGCCGAGAGCGTGCTGGATGACGCGGTCATGAACCAGGCGGCGGTTGACGAAGGTGAAGACCGACTGGCGGTTGAGCTTGTGGACCTCGGGCGGGGAAACGAAACCGTAAATTGCCAACTGCGGGGCCTCTTCGCCGGCGGCGGGCGGCGGCAGGGGAACGGCGGCGGCGATTTCCAACAGGCTACCGACCACCTCGGCGCCGAACAACTGCTGCAACCGCTGGCGGTGGCTAGCGGCGGGGGCAAGATTGAAGATGTCGCGCTGCGGGGTGCGCAACTCCAAATGCAGCTCGGGATGGGCCAGGGCGTAATGCGAGGCGAGAGTGGCGATGTGCGCCAACTCGGTAGCTTCGGTCTTGAGGAACTTGCGGCGGGCGGGCACGTTGAAGAACAACCGCTCGACGGTGATGGCGGTGCCGGTTGGCAGGCCGGCGGGCTGGACGGACTGCACCTTGCCGCCGGCGACCTGAATGCGCGTGCCGGCGCCGGCGGCGGTGGCGGTTTCCAGGGTGAAGCGGGAGACGGCGGCAATGGACGGCAGCGCCTCACCGCGGAAGCCCAGCGTGGCGATGGCGACCAAATCGTCCGCGGAGCGCAGCTTGCTGGTGGCGTGACGCTCCAAGGCCAACAGGGCATCATCGCGATCCATGCCGTGGCCATCGTCCACCAAGCGCAGCCGCTGGGCGCCGCCGCCGGCCGCTTCGATGCGGACGTGGCGGGCGCCGGCGTCGAGGGCGTTCTCCAGCAGTTCCTTGGCCACCGAGGCCGGCCGCTCGACCACCTCGCCAGCGGCGATCTGGTTGGCGACCTGGTCGGGAAGGATGCGAATGGCCGGCATGGCGGAGGGCGGCGCGGGACGCCGCGAAACGCTACAGCGGGCGGATGCCCAACTCGCGGAGCTGAGCGGCGGAGACCGGCGATGGGGCCTCCACCATCAGATCCACGGCGCGGGCGGTTTTGGGGAATGGAATGACCTCGCGAATGGAACTCTCCCCCGCCAGAATCATCACCAGCCGATCCAGCCCCAGCGCGATGCCGCCGTGCGGCGGCGCGCCATAGCGCAGGGCTTCCAAAAAGAAGCCGAAACGGCGGCGGGCCTCCTCCTCATCCATGCCCAGCAAGGCGAAGATGCGGGACTGAAGCTCGGGATGATGAATGCGGATGCTGCCGGAGCCCAATTCCGTCCCGTTGAGCACGACGTCATAGGCACGGGCCTTGACTTCGCCCGGCGCCGATTCCAGCCGCGGCCAGTCTTCCTCGCGCGGCGAGGTGAAGGGGTGATGGGCGGCGGCCCAGCGCCGCTCGCCGGCGTCCCACTCAAACATGGGGAATGAGGTGACCCACAGGAAGCGGAAATCGCGGGGATCAAGCAGGCGATGGCGCTCGGCGAACCGCTGGCCGAGAGCCAAGCGGAAAGCGCCGGCCTCGGCGGCCAGGTCCATGGCGGAATACGCTGGTTCGCCAGCAGGCGCGGGCGCGCCGACCAAAACCACCAGGTCGCCTTCGCCGCCGCCCTGAGCGGCAAAGGCGGAGGTGATTTGCGCGGCGGCCTGGGGGAAGGCCTTGGCGATGCGGGCGAAGTCCTCGAAGAAACGGGCGCGGCGGCCCTCGGCCAAGGGGCGCAACTCATCGCGCTCGCGGCGGGAGAGCACTCCGACCTGCGGAATGCGAATGGCGAAGAGAGGCAGAGCCGGATCGAGCTTCAGTTGCGCCAGGTCGGCGGGGGCGAAGAAGCCGCGCGCGTCGAGCATTGGCGGCAGGCGAAGGTCGGGCTTGTCGCTGCCGTAGAGGACCATGGCCTGGTCCCAGCTCATGCGGGGAAAGGGCGTGGCGACCCGCTCGCCGGCGGCGGTGAATGCGGCGGCCAGCATGCCCTCGACCAGATCGTAGATGGTTTCCTCGCGCGGGAAGCTCATCTCGACGTCAATCTGCGTGAACTCCGGCTGGCGGTCGGCGCGCAGGTCTTCGTCGCGGAAGCAGCGAACGATTTGGAAATAACGGTCGCAGCCGCCGATCATCAAGATTTGCTTGAACAACTGCGGCGACTGCGGCAGGGCATAGAAGGAGCCGGGCTGAACGCGGCTAGGGACCAGATAATCCCGCGCGCCCTCCGGGGTGCTGCGGGTCAGGAAGGGCGTCTCGACGTCGAGGAAGCCGCGGTCGGCAAAATAGCGGCGGATGGCGAAGGCGACTTCATGGCGCAGGCGGAGATTGGCCTGCATGCGAGGGCGGCGAAGATCCACGAAGCGGTACTTGAGGCGCGCGTCCTCGGCCAGCGGGCCTTCGCCTTCCAGCGGAAACGGCGGCGTGCGGGCGCCGTTGAGAACGAAGACCTCGCGGGCGAGGACTTCGATTTCGCCGGTGGCGATGGCGGGGTTGACGGTATCGGCGGCGCGGCGAACCACCTCGCCGCGGACGGCGATGACGTATTCGCTGCGCACATGGGAGGCCTTCTGGTGCGCCTCCGGCGCCAGCTCCTGGTTGAAGACCACTTGGCACAAGCCGGCGCGGTCGCGCAGGTCCACAAAGAGCAGTGAACCCAGGTCGCGCCGCCCGTGCACCCAGCCGAGCAGGGTCACGGTCTGGCCGGCGTTTTCGGGGCGCAGGTCGCCGCAATAGGCGGAGCGAGAGAGTTCGCCCAGCGGGTCCCAAGCGGCGGCGCCCGGCGCCGCATCCGTGGCGGGGGCGTCTGCATGGCTGCTGTCGTTCATCGGGATATCCATATTCAATCTTGCCTGCCCCAGGGTTCCAGCGTGGCGCCGCCGCCACCGGGACCGCCGGGGGGATGGGCGCGCAGTTGGCGAATCTCCAGGGTGGCCCAATGGGACAGCAGGGCCAGGATAATCACTTCGGGAATGATGGCGGTGTAGAACAACGAGTTCAGCACCAGCAACAGCAGCCACGCCAGGCGCGCGCCCATGGAGGTGGCGTCGGCCGGCACGCGATAGGCGGCGCGAGGATGGCGGATGAGGCGGCTGAAGCGCAGGTTGAGCACCAGCAGGCCGAGCGCCCCGGCAATGAACATCAAGTCGGCGCTGAGCGGCTCATGTTTGGCCATGCTGGCGTCCATTTGCGAAAAGCTGGGATGCTTGTTGCCCTGCATGGAATTCAGGGCTTGGCGGACGGCGGGGCCGATGAGGATGAGGGTGGTGAGCAGGACGACCGCCAGGACCACGATGCTGCCAATGATGAAGCCGCGGCGCTCGGACTGGAGGCGTTCGGCGGTGAGGGGGCCGGCGATGCCGCGATCGGGGCCGCGGGGTTGGGAGCCGTTCATCGCGCCACCTCGCGAGCGGCGGGCGTGAGTTGCTCCGCCAGTTGCGCGGCGGAGATTTCGCGCTGCTCGCCGGCGGCCAAATCGCGCAGGATGAGGCGGCCTTGGGCGGCCTCGGCTTCCCCGATCAAGACCGCAAAACGGGCGCCCTCGCGGGCGGCCATTTCCAGTTGCTTGCCGAGCTTGCGGGCGCCGTCCCCGACGATGGCGGCCAAGCCGGCGGCGCGGACCTGGCGGGCCACGGCATGAGCCTGAGTGGTTAAGGCGGCGCCGACGGGAATGACGCAGACATCCAAGGGCTCTTCGCCGACAGCGCCGGCGTCGGCTTGCATGGCCAAAACCCAGCGGTCCTCACCCAAGGCAAAACCGATGGCCTGGTCAATGCTGGCGGGGGATGCAGGGGCGCCGAGGGCGCGGGCGAGCCCGTCATAGCGGCCGCCGCCGAGCAAGGCGTTCTGGGCGCCGAGGGCGCCATGGACGAACTCGAAGGCGGTGCGATTGTAATAGTCCAAGCCGCGGACCAGACGAGGCGCCAGTTCGTAACGGATACCGCCGGCGTCCAACAGCCGCCGCAGCTCGGCAAAGTGCTCGCGGCAGGGCGGATCGAGGAACTCCTCGATGGTGGGCAAGGCGGCGATGATGGGCTGGTCGGCGGGAACCTTGCAGTCGAGGATGCGCAAGGGATTGGTGTGCATCCGCCGCTGGCAATCGGCGCACATGCGGCCGATGACGGGCTCGAGGGCGGCGCGCAGGGCTTGATGGTAGCGGCCGCGATCGGCGGGGCAGCCGATGGAGTTGAGGCGCAGCTCGGCGCGCAAGCCGCAGCGCGCGATCAGCAGGCTGAGCATTTCCAGCAGCTCATAATCCACCGCCGGCTCGCCGCTGCCCAGCACCTCGGCGCCGATTTGGCTGAACTGGCGGTAGCGGCCCTTTTGCGGCCGCTCGCGGCGGAACATGGGGCCCTGGTAATAGAGCCGCGTCAGGCCGGGGCGCTCCCACAGGCGATGCTCGACGTAAGCGCGGACCACGCTGGCGGTCGCCTCCGGGCGGAGGCTGAGCGAGCTATCATCGCGGTCCTGAAAGGTGAACATTTCCTTGCCGACGATGTCGGTTTCGGCGCCGACGGCACGGGAAAACAGTTCCGTGCTCTCCAAGACCGGAGTGCGAATCTCCCCGAAGCCGTAGAGGCGGAACACCTCCCGCGCCTGATCCTCCAGGCGGCGCCAGAGCGCCGTCTCCGGGGGCAGGAGATCCCGCATGCCTTTGATCGCGCGCATCATGGCCGGGCCTGGCGGACGCGGCTAGCGCCCCGCCACATATTGCTCCTTGTAGCGGACGTAGTTGGCGGCATGGCGGGCGATCATGGCGGTTTCCTCGGCGTTGACGGGACGCTTGACGCGCGCCGGCAAGCCCATCACCAGGGAACCGGGGGGAATCTCCAGGCCTTCCGGAACCACCGCGCCAGCGGCGACCAGCGAGCCGCGGCCGACGCGGGCGCCGTTGAGCACCACGGCGCCGATGCCGATCAAGCAGTCGTCCTCGATGGTGCAGCCATGCAGCGTGACCGAATGAGCGACGGTGACCCGATCTCCCAAGGTAACGGCGAAACGGTCCTTATATCCGTGCAGAACGCAGAGGTCCTGGACATTGCTCTCACGCCCAATGCGGATCGAGTGGACATCGCCGCGCACCACGGCGTTGAACCAGACACTCGAATCCGGGCCGATCACCACATCCCCAATGATTTGGGCGCTCTCCTCGATGTAGGCGGAGGCGGCGATTTTCGGGTGATGGCCGAGAAAGCTTTTCAGCACTCGTCCTCCAAGGCAGACCGTCCACCAAATGGCATGGGAGACGCAGCGGCCGCGGCGCCGCTCGCCTATAGCCAGCGTAACATATAGCTTTTAGGCGCTTTGCGCCTCCACTTAGGATGTCACCCACCGCACTGCGCCGCTTGGCTTTGGCCGCCTTGGAGGCGGAGGGATTGGCATTGGCGGGGATTGCGCGAGTCGAGGAGTTCCCGTACCTGGCGCATTTCGCGCAGTGGATCGCCAATGGCCAGCATGGCGAGATGGCGTATTTGGCGCGCGGCCGCGAGGATGAAAACGCCGGCGGACGGGGACAATTCCTGCGCGAGGATATCCGCAACGCTTTTCCTTGGGCGCGGTCGGTGGTCTGCGCGGCGATGAGTTATGACGCGCCCGGGCCGCGTTCGACCGAGCCGCGCGCGCCGGGGCGGGGCTGGATCGCGCGCTACGCCTGGGGCGACGACTACCATGAGGTGCTGGTCGCCAAGTTGCGCGCCGCAGCGGCGCGGCTGGCGCCGGCGCTGCGGGAAGCCGGCAGCGAGGGGGCGCGGATGTATGTGGATACCGGGCCGTTGGTGGAACGCGTGGTGGGGTATCACGCGGGACTGGGCTGGATCGGGAAAAACACCTGCCTGATCCATCCCCGCCACGGGTCCTTCTTTTTTCTGGGGGCCATCGTCCTCGAGGCCGAGCTGGAAGCGGACTCGCCGCTGCCCGACCGCTGCGGCAGTTGCACGCGCTGCATTGACGCCTGCCCGACGCAGGCGCTGGCGCCGTATCAGATGGACGCGCGGCGTTGCATCGCCTATTTGAATTTGGAACTGCGCGGGCCGATTCCGGCGGAATTCCGGGCAGGGATGGGCGACAACATCATTGGTTGCGACATCTGCCAGGACGTGTGCCCATGGAATCACAAGGCGGAACAAGCGCCGGTGGCCCTGGCGCCGGAGCTGGCGCCACGGCCGGGGCGAATTGCGCCGGAGTTGGCCGCCTTGGCGGAGCTGAGCGAGGAAGACTACCGGCGGGAGTTTCGAGGCTCGGCGGTGAAGCGGGCCAAATACCGGGGACTGCGGCGCAATTTGGCGGTGGCGCTGGGGAACCACCCCGGGCCGGGAGCGCGGGATGCGCTGGAGCGATGGGCGCAAGATGCAGACGCGATGGTGCGCGAGCATGCAAAATGGGCGCTGGAGCGGATTGACGGGCGCGAGCCGCAGCGAGGCTACGCCGCGCGGCCCGCCTTCGAACGCGGCGCAACGGCCGTGGATCCGGCGGGGGGTCCGCGGCGACAGGCCCCGCGGCAAGCGAACGCGCAGCGCGATGGCGCGCCGCGGGCGGCTGAGGAGGAATGTGCGCATTAGGCAATCACCGCATCACACCGGCAGCGCGGGGCGGTATGCACCTGGGGGAGAGGGGCGCGGAACCCGCGCCGCCCGGCGGCCGGCCAAGGTAGGCTTCCCTTCCCTGCATCGGCTCACCGCGAGCTGGCCGGCCTTCGTCTGGCCGGTTGCGATTTTGCCGGCGCTGATTTGGCTGGCGCCGATGGCGCGGCAGCCCTCACGCTCCGCGGTGCCACGCTCCGCCGCAACACGCTCCGCCGAAGCGGCGGCCGCGGAGGGAATGCGGTTGACATCGCCAGCCATCCAGCTGAACCAAAGCATTCCACCGCGGTTTACTTGCTCCGGCGCCGATGTGTCACCGCCCTTGCGCTGGGCCGGCGCGCCAGCGGCCACCCGCGCCTTCGCGCTCGTGGTGCAGGATCGCGATGCCCACAACTTCACCCATTGGGTGATCTGGAATCTGCCGCCGCGATTGCGCAGCTTGCCCGAGGGTGTGGCCAACGGGCCGGTGGCGGCGGGCGGAGTGCAAGGTATGAACAGTTGGCAGACTTTGGGCTATGGCGGTCCCTGCCCGCCGCCAGGCGCGCCGCATCATTATGTCTTTACGCTGTACGCGCTCGGGCGCCCACTGCCGTTGTCCGCTGGGGCCAGCAGGGAGCAAGTCCTAGAGGCAATGCGGGGGAGCATCCTGGCGCGGGGACGGATGGTCGCCACGTTCGGGAGGTAGCGCCCGGATGCGGGTGGTTACACACGAAAGACGGTAGCAATCGCCGGGCCAAAACGGGTAGGAAAGTCTCGGCGAGGGGTGGACGGTAAGGCACATCGGGGGACATCGGACCCGTTTTTGCATGGTTTTCTGGATCGGCCCTGAAAGTGCTCGATTCGGAGTGGATGCCCCGCACCAAGATTACCCGTCTTTTGTTTGAAGCCACCCCAACGGGGGATGGGCTGCCGATTCCGGGTGTGATCCCCATCGGCGAGGCCCGGCTGTGCCTGGATTGCGAAGTCATCTGTTCCAGCACGCGCTGCCCGCAATGCGCCGGGCGGAGCCTGCACCCGATCTCCAGTTGGCTGAAGGCGATGCCGCAACCCGTGCTGCGGCTGGAACGGCGGCGTCCGGGGACAGACCGGCGGCGCGGTCCGAGCGCCAGCTACAAAGGACCGGAGCGGCGCAAGAACGACCGGCGGCGCACGCCGCGGTAGGACGTCGGGGCCCGCCACGCCGCGCCGGAGCGACGAATCCGCGAGGACAACGGCGGCAGGCGAAGCGGCGGCGCTGGTTTGCTAAACTAGCTGGGACGTCCGGCGATCCTCAGTAGCTCAATGGCAGAGCATCCGGCTGTTAACCGGAGGGTTGTAGGTTCGAGTCCTACCTGAGGAGCCAATCCTTCTCCCCTTCCCGCTTTCCGGTAGCGCCGATCGAGCGCCCTGCTCGGCATCCGCTCACCAGCCTTCCGTACCGGACCGATCAAGCGCCAGCGGGGGGTCCGTTCGTCCGTCACCCACGGCGGCAGTGATCGGCGGAGCGCTGCCTGGCCGGCCGCTCCCGAACCATCGGCAGCTGGATCAGCGATCAAGGGGGGGTGAAAAGCCGCAAATAGAATGCTATGAACAGCAAGACAATGCCTACATTCGCCATAAGCCGCAGCCAAAATCGGCCGCGGAAGAACGCGACGTCCACGGCGACGATGACGATCACCATCACCGCCACGTAAAGCACGGCGGTTAGATTTGATTGCCTTCCCATCCCGGCGGCTGATACCTCACGCCGTTGCTGCTCGCCGCCCGGACCGGGGCGCCACGCGGAAGGATGTTGCGCCAGCCGAACACCATCCGCTCTGACCCGCCGCAAGCGGCTCCGACCGATCCGAAACGACACCTCAGCTTACGCCGGTCTTGGGCTCCAGGCCAGCGCCACGTCGGCGTTGCAGGAACGGTGCGGCGGACAGTGAGCAGGGAAAAACGCCGCACGGGATCCCTCTGGGCTGCGCGCTCCCGGATCCCTGCACCAGCACTGCACCGGAAGCGTGTGCTCGCGTTGGAAGCGGTATTGGCGTGCGCTCGGGAGCGTGTACGTTCGTAGTCTGGCGGTGGCAGTCCGCTCGTGGAGTTTACCCGGCGCATTCGCCGCGGCCGAGCTGGAGGGAATAGGACTGGGGTTTGGCCCGGCCGGTGAACAGCGGCGTGGGGAGTTCCTGCGGAAATTTCTCCGCGGCGGCTCGCTTTGGGGAACTCGTGGTGGTCGCGGTGAACGGCGCCGTCGCCGTGGATGCGATCAAGGCTGCTGGGGCCGAGAACTTCCGAGGCAAGATCGTGATGGACGCGACGAATCCGCTGGACACGTCGGCGGGCCTTCCGCCCAAGCTGATTGGCGGCCCCGGCACGTCGGGAGGCGAACTCATACAGCGGGCCCTGCCCGGGGCATTCGTCGTCAAGGCCTTCAATACCGTTGGGAAGGCGCAGTTCTACAAACCGGATCCGAGGGCGGCCCGCCCGACATGTTTCTTTGCGGCGACGACGGCAAGGCAAAAGAAGAGGTCTCGCGCATTTGCCAGACCTTTGGGTGGAATCCCATCGACGTCGGCGGCATTGGGCATGCGCACTACCTGGAAGCCACCGCGATGATTTGGATCATCACCGCATTTGCGGGTGGGCATTGGCATCAGGCGTTCAGGCTGTTGCGAAGCTAACGTTGGAGCGGGGCTTGGCTTTGTGCCCCTGGATCCGAAGGCGTTGCGGGGCCGCGAGCGGTCGCGCTGCCCCCACGTTAGGGCGCTGTGTTTCCCGCCAACTACGTGGTGCAGGTGGGCCTTACACGGCGCATTCGCCGCGGCCGAGCTGGAGGGAATAAGGCTCGGTGTCGCCCCAGTCGGTGAACAGCTCGGGCTCGGGGGAGGCGACGGCGAGGCTGTCGCGGAGGTGGTCGCGCACGGCTTCCTTGGGCGTGCGGGCGGCCCAGGAGGCGAAGGATTCGCCGGGCGTGCGCTGGCGGCGGTAGACATCCAGCAGCAGGCGCAGCGCTTGCGGGACGCGGCGGGCGGGCAGCACGGCGACGGGACGGGCGAAGCTGGCGCCACCGGGGAGCACGGCGCCGCCGAGCAGCAACTGATAGTACGGGACCATCCGGCCGCCGATGCGGCGGGCATTGCCGAACAAGCCGATGTCGGCGATGTGGTGGTGGCCACAGGAGTTGGGGCAACCGCTGATTTTGATCCGGATGCGCTGGATCTCGGGATCGCTTTCGGCGGCGAGTTCCCGGGCCAGCACTTCGGCCAAGGACATGGAACGGGTGATGCCCAAATTGCAGGTGGTGGCGCCGGGGCAGCCGGTGACGTCGGCGATGGTTTGGGCGCCGGGCGCGGCTAGGTCCAAAGCGTGCAAGCCGGAATAGACGGCGTGGATCTGATCCCGCCGGATCCAGGGAATGACCAGATCCTGCGCGACCGCGACGCGAACGGTGTCGAGGCGCAGGGCGGCCATCAGGTCCGCCAGGCCGGTCATCTGATCCGCGGAAATATTGCCGGCGGGCAATTGAATCCAGGCCAGCCAATAGCCGGGCTGGCGCTGGGGCCGGAGATTATGCTCCGTCCACCGCGGGAAATCCGCGGCGGAGTTGGAGCCGGCGGAACCGTGGGCCGATGGGCGGAAGTTGATGACGCCGCCACCGCCATTTTGCTCCGCTCCGTTCAGGCGGCTAGGCCCTGAATCGCCGCCGACCGCGGGAGCGGTGAAATTGGCCGAGAGTGCGGGAGCGGCCGCGGGGGCGGCCAATTGGTTCTCGCCGCCGATGGCGATAACGGGCCAGCCCGCCGCCTCCGAAGACGCGGCGATGCCCGCCCGCTGCTCGGCGACCAGCTCGCGAAAGCGCTCGATTCCCTGCGCGCGGAGGACGAATTTCATCCGCGCCTTGTGCTTGTTGGCGCGGTCGCCATGCTGGGCAAAGACGCGCAGGACGGCGACGACGGTGGGGAGCAGGTCGTCCGCGGGCAGGAACTCGGTGAGCGGGAGGGCGGCGGTGGGCAGGCTGCCCAGGCCGCCGCCGACCAGCACCTTGAAACCGCGGGTGGGAACGCTATTCGCCAGGCGCAGGCGGGCTATCAGGCCGACGTCGTGAATGGCCGCCAATGCGCAGCGGCCGTCGTCCTCGCAGCCTGAAAAGGCGATCTTGAATTTGCGCGGCAGTTCTTGGAATTCGGGATGGCGCAGCAGAAAATGGGTGAGCGCCAGGGCGTAGGGAGCGACGTCAAAAGCTTCATCACCGCAGACGCCGGAGAGTGGGCAGGCGGTGATGGTGCGCACCACATTGCCGCAAGCTTCGCGCGTGGTCAGCCCCGCATCGGCCAGCCGCCGCATGATCTCCGGGACATGGCGGATGGGGACATGGTGGAACTGGCAGTTTTCGCGGGTGGTGAAGTGGCCGCGGCCGGAGGCGTATTGGCGGGCGATCTCCGCCAGCAGGCGCAACTGACCGGCGGAGACCACTCCCGCCGGGATTTTGACCCGGACCATTTGCACGCCGGGCTGGCGCTGGCCATAGATGCCGTGTTTGAGGCGGAGGGGGCGGAACTCGTCCTCGCTCATTTCGCCGCGCGCGACGCGCTGCGCATCGGCTTCAAAACGCTCGATTTCTTCCTCGACCGCGCGGAGCGAATTGCGACCCACCATTTCCATGGACAACCTCCACACCTTCTACAAACTTGCGGCAAAAAAAAGGCCCACCGCGGAGGTGGGCCAAGGGGGCGCTCCCCCGATGGGGGAGCGGTCATGTAGCTGCCCTGGCCGCTAGCCGGGGCAACAACCATTGATGGGCGCGGGCCCCAGCGCGGCTACGCCGCGCGTCCCCCGCGAGTAGTTGGAGACGACCGCAAGTTGGAAGGAATGTGCGTGCATTGTGAACGACTCAGCATAGCTCCGGCATGCGCCCGTACAGCGAGAATTGCCGTGATAACTGACAACCGTCAATTTGAGAGCGACGCACGTTTAGCACGGGGCTGGCCTGCGGCCAAGAAGAACACGAGCGAAGGCCTCTTTGCGCGAGCCGCGATGGTGGTATGCCCGGGCTAGGAGTGCACCTCGGGCGGAGCGGTTAGGGCTAGCAGATCCCGTTCCACCGCGCCGCGCTCGTCGGCCGCGGCGGGGGCTTGGACGAGCCGCGGAGCTTGGGCCCGGAGGGGATCGGCGACAGCGTCGAAGCCGGCTTCCATGCGCGCCGCGACGCGATCCGACCAACTGGCCAAGAGATGGGAATGGGCGTCCAATTGGCGCGCCAGCGCGGGTTCATATCGCCGCCGCCACTGGACCTGGAGCCGCGAAGCCGCGAGTCGCGGCCCCAGCCAGCGGGGCGGCAGAGACACAGGCGAAGCAAACCAAGCGGAATCGAACTCGACCGCCGGCATCTCTCGCAACAACTCCTCGACGGGCGAGAAGTCCGCGAGCGACTGACCACCCGCCGGGACGGCCCTGAAGTTCTGTGCATCCGTGGCGGGCTGACCGTCTAGGGCCGGGGCAGCCTGGACGTCGCGGGCCGCCGGTTGCTCGCCAGTGGACTGGCCCCGGTGAAGGGGGTCATCCGCGTTTTCCGCCGCGATTTCAGAATCGGCTGGCGCAACGGAGGCTAAAACTTCCGCGGCCGCGGCCAAGTCCCTTCCCAGCCGGAGCGCCAAGTCGCGCCATGCGGCGGCTATGGCCGCCGACCTCCGATGGAGCGTCTGGGCCAGCGCCTGGCGGGCGGCCGCGGCGGGATCGGCGATGTCAACGGGGTCGGCGCCGGGGCCGGGACCGGAGGCGGAGGTAACGGTGTTTCCGGCGCGGCCGCTACGTCCCGCGGCGTGGAGAAACGCCGCGACCGCCGCGGACAGCAGCCCCGGGGCGGCGGCTTGCAGCGCCAACGCCGCATCCCGTGCCGACGCCGCGACCGGCTCGATCGCCGCCGCGGCAGGGCGCAGGCGGGTTTCGGTTTCTTGCACCGCCGCGCCGACATCCGCGCCGTCGTTGGGGGAGCGCCGCCGCAGGCGCCCGCGCAGCGCCGCCTCCACCGCCTGGCGCAGTCCGCCGATTTTGCGCTGGAGCGAAGCCTGGCGAAGCGGCTGGCGTTGCGCGTACAGGGGCGCGATTTGGGCACTGAACCATGCGTCGAGCCATTGGCGATAGCCGGCGGCGCTGCTGACCGGCGCCACCGTCCAATCGGCGCCGGCGACCGTCCCCACCTCCTGGCGCAAACGCTCGGCGATGTAGGCGACGAGATGGTCCCGGTCCGCAGGCACCACCAGATCGGCCTTGCTCAGAACCACCGCCGGCGGAATGCCGGCCTGCAAAAGCCGCCGCGCCAGGCTCAGGTCGTCGGGGGTAAGGGTCGAACCGGCGTCCACCAGCATGATCCCCATATCGCAGCGGGGCAGATAGGCCAGCGTTTCCGCACCGCCCTGCAACGCCAGCGAGCCGAGCCCGGGAGTATCCACGAAGGAAATACCGCCGCGCAGCCGCTCCGCGGGCAGCTCCACCAACACGCGCGTGACATGGCGGCGGTTGCCCGGATTGCGGGCTTCGGAGATGAACTCCGCCAAGGCGCCGATGCCGTGGCGTTCGGGCGGCCGATCCGCGCGCCAGACGTGCACCGCCGCGACTTCGCCATAGGCGATGCGGGTGGGCACTGCGGTAATGGGGGTCACTCCGACGGGAAGAATGTCAGCGCCGAGAATCGCGTTCAACAGCGACGACTTTCCGGAACTGACGCGGCCGAAAAGGGCGATTTCGAAGCGCTCATCCTCCCAGCGGTCGAGGATGGCGCCCAAAGCCGGACGCAGTTCCACTAGGCCGCGCTGGGCGATGATCCGCTCCAATTGTTGCAACTGGCTGACGTCCCGCCCCGCCGCAGCCAGGCGGTCCAAACGTGCCGACCAGTCGGCCTCCGGATCAGCCACCAACAGATCCATGCGCGCAACCAGGCTTTTCAATTCCGCGACGATGCCGCGGAGCTCGGTTTCCCCCTCGGTTGAAAGCGGCCCATAGCCGCGCATGAAGCCAGGACCCAACTCCTCGGCGGCGATATCCATAAAGGCCAGCGTGGTCCGGACCGCGCGCGAGGCGGGGATGTCCGCTGAAGCGGCAGGAACGCCTTGGCCCGCCAGCACCCGCCGCAGTTGATCGCGGGCGGCGAGGATGGAATCCGCCATCAGCCCGCGGACGGCGGGGGGCAGGTCGGGCAAATAGCGGGGAAACGCCGCCGGGGACTGGGCGGCGTTGAGGACGTTTTCGATATCGGCGAGCAGGCGATCCAGGTGCTCGCAGGTAACGCGAAGCCGCCGCTGCTGGTTGGGATTGAGTTGTGCCGTTTCCGCCATGCGACCGAACCGCCCATCTCCGGAGCCATCTCCGGGGCCGCTATCGCGGGTCTATGCCGGGGATGACTCCGAAAAGTTCCGGTGCAGGAGTCATCTGCCCTGGGGGCGGTTCACGGCGAACTCCAACGCCTGTGGCGTCGCCGCGATGCGACACCACCGCATCCATTATCGCTGACGCGCGCGCGCACGCGGAAAAGCCGCCGGGCTGCATTCCGCGGCTTGCGGCGGAGCGTTTACTGTGAGCCGCCGCGGCTAAGGCTAGGCGGGCAGGCCCGCGCCCTTTCCCGTCCGCAGCGCCTCCACCAGCGCCGCGCGCACGGCGAGGGTGAGGGGAATCTCCTGGAGCTTTTCCACCGTGGCCTGCCAGGGGCAGGACGCCGAACGCAGTTGCAATTCCTCGCCCGTCCAGACGGCATAGTTCGCCTGCGGCGAGCCGCTCTTGGGCTGGCCGACGCTGCCAGGATTGGCGACGGTTCCCCTCCCTTGGGGCCCGACGCGGCGAACGAAGGGCACGTGGGTGTGGCCGCAGAGCAAGATCTCGGCCGCGGCGGCGGACCACTCCTGCTCCCATTGCGGGCTTTCGGCCGGACAATAGCCGAATAGCGGATCGCTGGGCATGGCGTGGCAAAGATAAAAACCGTGGCCCTCACGCTCCAGGCGGAGAAATTGCGGCAAACCACGCAAGAACTGGCGATGCTCCGGCGTCAGAACGGCGTCCGTGTAGCGCGCCATCTCCGCCGCCATGCGCCGGTAGGGAGGGCTGCAACGCGGGTCGGCGTGATGCGCCAAGGCGTAGTCATGATTGCCGCAGAGGACAACGCTGGCGTGCGCGGCGACCCAGGCGATGACTTCATTCGGTTGCGGGCCATAGTTGACCAGATCGCCCAAGACCCAGATCTCGCCGTATTGTCCGGCCTCGGTCGTAAGCGCCTGGAGGGCGTCCCAGTTGCCGTGGATATCGGAAAGGATGAGGATCGGCATTTCGCCACCTCCCAGCCGCTCGCGCCCCGTCTGCCCCCCGTAACCCTGGGACGGGTCTTCCCTCTCATTGTGCCTGACCCGCGCCGGTTGCGGCCGAGGCTAGACTGGTTACGTCGGAGCGGAACGTCACTGGGGCGAAGCGCCGCAGAGTGAAGCGACCAGGACTGCCGCAAAAGGAGACCGCGCAAAGGGGGCAAGCGATGCAGCCCGGACCAGCCAAAAAGGTCGAGATCTACGTCAGCGAAAACCAGCAATACCACCATGAGCCGGCGGCGCGGGCCATTTTGGACTTTTTGTTCTACCACGGTGTGGCGGGGGCGACCATGACCCACGGCGCTGGCGGCTTCGGCGCCGACCATCGCATGCACGCGGCGGAGGTGCTGACGCTGAGCGGCGGACTACCGGTGAAGATCGAATTCATCGAAGCGGCGGCGAAGGCGGAGGAACTGCTGCCCAAGCTGGCCGATATGGCGGGACATGGCCTGATCGAGGTGCACGACACCACGGTGTATAAGCCCGCCGAGCCGCGCCACGGCGCCCGCTCCGTCCCGGGCCATGCGCGGCTGGCAGGCACGGCGAAGCTGATGCGCATTTATATCGGGGAAAACGACCGCTGGCGCGACCGGCCGCTGGCGGAAGCGCTGGTGGAAAGCCTGCGGGCCCACGATATCGCCGGCGTCACGGTATATCGGGGCATTCTCGGATACGGCGCCGCGGGACGAATGCACCGGGAACGGGCGTTGAGCCACGACCGGCCCGTGATGTTGTCAGTGGTGGACAGCGAGGAGAAGCTGCGGGCGATTTTGCCGCTGTTGGATGAAATGATGACCAGTGGGTTAGTCGCGCTGTCGGACGTCGAGGTGATCCGGTACGCCCATCGGCCGGCGGCGCCCGCCGCAGACGAAACGGAGGCGCCATGACCGCGGCGCCGGGACAAATGATGCGGATTCACATCGGCGAGGACGATACCTGGCAAGGGCGGCCGCTGTACCGGGAGATCGTGGACCGGTGCCGGCAAGCGGGAATCTCCGGAGCGACGGTGTACCGCGCGATCGAGGGCTACGGTGGCGGCAGTTTTATTCGCCGGCCCCATTTCCTGCGCTCCGCCGATCTGCCGATCGTCGTGACGGTCATCGACAGCGCGGAGAAACTGGCCGAACTCCGGCCGCTGCTGGATGAGATCGTGGATGAAGGCCTGATCGCCATCTCAGCCGTCGAGGTGCTGCGCCCCGCAACTCCGTAGCCGCCTAGGTTCGGCGGACGCGCCGCGGCGCCCGCAAGGATGCGCGGGCAACCCGGCAGGCATGCCATGGCGGGCGACGGCCTAACCCGACGACCAAACCGGCCGCCGCAGGCGCCCTAACGCGAACCGTCCAAGGAAGGCTGGGCGGTTGGTGCGGCGACGGCGCGGCTGGCGAGGAAATCCACTGCGGCGGCGGTGGCGGCAGCTTCGGAGACGGCGGCCCAACGGCGGGCAATGCGCCGCAACCGATCTGGATCCGCTAAAACCAATTCCCCCTTCCGGCTCTCCTGCACCAGGCCGCGGGCCAACCAGCGCTGCATTTGGCGGCTGACGGATTCCGCCGAACTACCCACCATCGCCGCCAGTTCTTGCCGGCGCAGCGGCGGGGTGAAGCGCAAGCGCAGCGGAGCGGGCGCGCTGGTCCGCGTCGTGGAACCGCCAGCGGGGAGAAGACCGCCAGGGTTATGGCGCTCCGCCAAATCCAGCAGCAGGCCCGCCAACCGGCGTTCCACGGTACCGGACAAATGCGTGGGAAGCTGAATGGCCAGATAGCGCGCCCAGGCCGACAATTCCCCCACCACCGTCGTGGTCAACTGGGCATCGGCGCGCAAAACGCTGGCAAACTCGGCGGTGGAAATTCGCGCGAGCATCGCCGGGCTGCGCGCGACGACGGAGTACGCATGGGTCGCCTGGGACAGATCCTCCAGGCCCACCAGACGGCCCTGCCCGGCGACATCCAGCATCAGCCGGTCCGTGGCGTAGCCTCCGGTTTCGACGGCCAGGCTGCCGGCGCAGACCATGTGCACCGATTCCGCCGCCCCGCCCTGGCGCTGCACCGCATTGCCCGCGGCGACGTAGACATGGTGCAGCTGGCGGGAACCGGCGTTGGGCGAGGACACCGGACAATACTTGCCAACCTGGCAACGTTCACATTGGGGGTGCTTGGCGCGACGCATCATCGGTGCGGTCCCTTCGTAGACAACTCAACCCCGCAGGACGGTACGGCCGGCCGGCGGGACACCGCCGCGAAAAGTGGGAGGCGCCACCCTCGCGGCTTGGGGCTGGTAGGCGCAGGCGGGATCGGAGGCGAGGTAGTCGCCGGTCATGGCGTAAGCGCGGGCGCGCGAGCCGCCGCAGATGCGGCGGAACTCGCAGTCGCCGCATTTCCCCTGCAAGCGGTCGCGATCGCGAATCGCGGCGAACAGCGGCGCCTGGCGATAAATATCCCCCAGATCCTGATCCCGCACATTGCCTGCGGAGAGAGGCAAGAAACCGCTGGGAAAGACTTCACCCAGGTGAGAAATGAACACCAACCCGGCGCCGTCCCCGATGCCGCGCGGCGCATTGCGGCGCGACCAACGAAACGCCGGGCCGGTGGCATGCGTCTCCGCTTGGCGCTGGCGCAGGTAGCGGCGGTAATGCGGCGCCTCGGTAGTGCGCACCAGGAAGCGGCCGCGGGCGGCGGTGGCGTACAGCAGAGCAAACAACTCTTCCGTTTCCTCCGCGTCCAGCATCTCCTCGGCGCGGGCGCGGCCGACCGGCACGACGCAGAAGACACTCCACATGGCAATGTCCAGCGTCTCCAGCAGATCCCGCAGCGCAGGAAGTTCCGCCCGATTGCCGCGGGTGGCCGTGGTGTTGACTTGAATGGGCAGTCCGAGGCGGCCGGCGGCGCGGGCTGCGGCTAGCGTGATCGCGAAGGATCCGGGGACACCCCGGAAGCGGTCGTGACTTTCGGCGGTGGCGCCATCGAGGCTGATGGCGATCCGATTGACCCCCGCGGCTTTGGCGCGCTCTAGGGCCGCTTCGTTCAGGTTGGGCGTACCACTGGGCGTGAGGGCCACATCCAATCCCAAACCGGCGGCATAGGCCGCCAGCTCGAACAGGTCCGGGCGCAGCAGCGGGTCACCCCCGGTGATGACCAAAACGGCAGGCCGCAGAGCGGCAATTTGGCGCAGCAGGCGATAGCCCTCGGCGGTGGTCAACTCACCCGGGTGGCGGCGCGCCAAGGCGCTGGCGCGGCAATGGCGGCAGGCCAGATCGCAGGCTTGCGTCATTTCCCAAATCACGACCCATGGGCGGGTGTTTAAATCGGTGGGGTCCGGCAGTTGGGTAATCGCACTCGTAGCGGGAACGGCCCAGGAGTCTCGCGGCAGCATGCATTGGAGATTGCAATTGCACATCCATTCACCAGCGGCCGGCGCGGGGGATTGCTGGATTTGTGGCGGACACCGGAGATTCATCAAGTTCTTCGACCTGGTTCGGCGACGATAAAAGCATGCCAAACCAAACTGGATGCGCGAAATGACGCAACACCGCTGGGTGCGAGAACCCAGCGCCTGGGTCCACGGACCCATCTGTCTTGATCGCCGCGGGAAAGTCGGCTGCGCCCAAACGAAACCTATCGCTCCAGGCAGATGAGCCGCGGCTTTCGATCGGGCGACCGGACCGGCCTCTCTGTAAAGTCAGAGCCTGGCCGCGCTCCGCCGTGGCCCCATCGCCGTCGCGCCATCCAAGAGCAGCCCTGTGAGCGGTTCGAGCATTGGACGGTAACGTGCAGCACGCACGGGTATCAATGCGAGGCACTCATCATGTGTTCCAGCGACAGCAACATCGTTTGGCATTCGTATTGGCGGATGGCGGCTGAAGGAAGATATGGCGGCGCGCGAAGCCGGCTGGTGGCCGCGCGGGAGCGTTTGTTCGACCCGGAATGGGCGCAACGCATGAGGCCCGGCGATCAACAGGAGCTCGCGAAGTTGTAAGGGGAGATCGCCGCTTGGCTGGACGCCACGGAACATGCGGGCGCAGCGGCGCGCGTGCTCAGCGCCCGCACGGCTTGCCTTGAGCGATAACGCGGTGACGCGGCGGGTCTAGGCTGTGAGCCGCGCGCCCGACACGCCGAGCGGTCCCAAGCAGCCGGCTCGTCCGCGTTCGCGCGCGGCCGCCAGCGCCGCTTCTGCCGCACTCCGCCGAATTTGATGCGGCGCCATTTCCCACTGACCGGAATCGGCAAGCTCGTTGCTGTACCGATCCGCCTGGCGTGCGGCGGCGGTTCGGAACAAGCCCGCCGCGGCGAGAGGCGACAAGACGCGATTCGGTTGCAGGACAAAAGAAGGCTACCGGGTTGGCTGCTCGTCCCTGGGGTGTGCCTGAACGACCGGTGCGGCCGGACGAAGCTTTCGCCCCGCCCGGCGCGCCCCTAGGCAGCCACGGAGTGCTCGGCATCCATGGGGGCATCAGGCGACGGAACCGCCGCCCGACCCGGCGCGGAACGCCGCTTGCAGGATGGACAGCGATACTCGCCATCCGTGCCGCCTTCGAAATACGCTCCGCAATCCGAACAGCGCTTCCACACGTGAAAACGCACGCTGGGGCCAGACTCCGGCTCGCGCTGCGTCGTGTCATTCGCCTCGGGGGTCATGCCCTGGGATAAGCACGCCGAATGCCGCGGAGCTCAGGTCCCGATTTCGCACGCCAATTCGCGTTTCATTGCGGTGTCTGCGCGCCGCATTGCCGCCGCCCTCTCCAGGAACCGGGGATTGTGCCGCAGGTTGGGGGCTATTGCCCCAGGAATGACCGAGCTGCCGTGAGGGCAGTCGCCCTAGTAGCGCGCGTATTTTGCGGGGAATGGGGGATGAGGTTGGGAATGCACGTAGGCTGAGACGTCGGCGGCCTGCTGCGGGGTGAGGGTGCCTCCCTGCCCCAAAGGCATGAAGCGTAGTACGAAGGCGGCCATCTTCCGCACATGATTCATGCCCGCACCTTGGTTATAGGCCTGCGCTCCCCACAGC
>OFHJ01000225.1_pt1 | contig 23425 bp, 18 predicted proteins | sample 1522001 | NCBI WGS metagenome assembly OFHJ01 (sample SAMEA2464838, study PRJEB22497) | soil metagenome | biome: Grassland; feature: Farmland; material: Clay | place: Australia | collected 2013-02-01 | depth 1.2 m | reverse complement strand
GATCAGGGCGACTGGCGCCGATGTGAAGGTGTCGCCGCCCCGGTTCGATCAGGCGTTTCGGTTCGATCACGCCAAGTACGCCGTGACGGCCGGCATGGCACTCATCGGAACGGCAAATTGGGACTACTCCGCGTTCCATCGAAATCGGGAATATGTGCTGACGGCGACCGACCGATCATTGGTCCGTGCCCTACACATCGTCTTCCGCAGCGATTGGCACAGGCGAGCGGCCGGTGCCCGGCCGAGAAAGATCGCGCCGCGCCTGGTGCTCTCGCCACGCTCTGAAGGCAAGCTCGCCGCAGTCATCCGCCAGCCGGGCCGGATTGAGATGGAAACCGAGGAGATCGGATCCGACCCTGCTTTGCTTCGCGCTCTGGAACGCAAGGGGCACGCCGCCCGCGTCATCGTGCCGAGCGGGCGCCGCGACGAGGTCGGCATCGCCGAGGAGCGGCTGGCGGCGATGCCGCCGCCACGGCGAGACCGGCCGTTCGCCGATTGGCTGGGAGGGGCGCGGCTGCCGGCGGAACAGGAGGCGATGGCGCGGGCGTATGTGGCGGGCTTCCATGCCCCCGACCCCGGGGCGATCAGCCTGCGGTCACTGATTGTGGGATTGCGCGCTGAAAGGGCGATTGGGGGCGACCAAAGCTACCGCCTGGCGACGGGCTATGGGCCGCTGATGGCGCGGCTGGCGGCGGCGTGCCGGCAAGCGGGGGTGCGCATGCAGACCGGCGCGGCGGTCACGGCGGTACGGTGGGCGCCGGGAGCGGTGACGGTGACCGCGGGCGGGAAGCAGCACCGCGGCACGCAGGCGGTGGTGACGCTGCCGTTGGCCATCCTGCAAGGCGTCCGGGGCGCGGCGGAGGTGGAGTTTGCGCCGGCGCTGGCGGCAAAACGGCAGGCGCTGGCGGGCCTGGCGATGGGACCGGCGGTACGGCTGGTGCTGCGCTTCCGGCGGCGGTTTTGGCGCGGGCAGCGGTTGCAAGCGGGATATGCCGCCGGTGCGTTCACGTTTGCCATGCAGGCGGCGTTGCGGGCTTGGTGGCTGGGACCGGACGAGGCGCCGCAACTGACCGCCTGGGCGGCGGGGCCGGCGGCGCGAACGTTGCCGCGCGGGGCGGGGTTGGCGGCGGCAGCGGTGGAAACCTTGGCGGCGATGACTGGCTGGAGCGCGGGGCGGGTGCGAGGGGAGCTATTGGGGGTGCATGGGCATGATTGGCAGCGCGATCGCTATTCCGCCGGCGCCTACAGCTACGCCCTGGCGGGAGGCGCTGGGGCTTTTGCGGACCTGGCCAAGCCATTGGCGTCCACGCTGTTTTTCGCCGGGGAGGCGACGGAGGGGCACGGCCACCACGCCACCGTGCATGGGGCGCTGGCCAGCGGGGAGCGCGCGGCGCGGGAGCTGCTGGCGACGACCTGAACGGGGGTAGCTGACGGGTCGGTGGGTCGTGAGCGGCGGCGGTTGGGCCACCCATGCGGGGGGAACAGGACTGAAATCCGGCTCCGGACCATTGATCAACTGCGGGTCTAAGCAAGCGGGCCATGTTGCATGCCGGATGCTTTGTTTTCAGGCGCTTGCAGTCTAAAATGCAACATTTCGCGGGCGGGGCCGGGGGTTCTGGGAGCAATGGAAACAGCTGGGCGCACGGCGAGCAACGGCGCGGTGCGCCCAGTAGCGGCGAGTTGTCAAACAGCGGCGCACCAATGGCGGTAGGTACGCGACGGCGGACGGAGGCGAACAGGCCACCGGCTGGCGACAGGCGCCCTGGGGCGCCCCGATATGTACTCTGATTCCGCTTTGCCGGGCGGGGTTGTACGAAAGTGGGGGCGGAAGGAAGAAATCGGCGTGGCTGCGCCGCGCGAGTTCCGAGCTGGCAGGTGATTTCGCTGGTCGCTCTGGGACGCTCCGGCTGGTCCACTGCGAAGTGCGCTGTTGCGCCTCGGACCCGGGGGTGGCTGCGGGCCGGGTGGGGACGGCCGGCGAACATGGCCGGCTGGCGCGCAGGGCCTCTCCGGGCTGCCGAGACCAGGCTGCCAAGACCGGGCTGCCAAGACCGGGCTGCCAAGACCAGGCTGCCAAGAGCAGGCTGCCAAGAGCAGGCTGCCAAGAGCAGGTTGCCCAGACCAGCGCGGAGGCGCGGCGGCGGGCAAAGCCGGCCGGTGCAGCTTTAGGCAGCCTTGGGGCGGACGCCGAGCTGTTCACCGGCGACGCGGGGCAGGATGGCGCCGCCTTCGCGCAGCACGGCGATGGTGGCGTCCTTGCCTTGTCGCAGAAAGGCCATCTCCAGCGCGTCCTGCACAGTTTGGGCGGGGCGGAAGCCGATTTGCCGCGCCTCCTGGGCGGAGATGCCGGTGGAGACCAGGATGCAGTCGGCATGGTCCACGACTTGGGCAGTGTAGGCCAGGACCGCGGCGCCCATCACGTCCTGGATTTGATGTCCCGCGACCATGCGCTCCAGTTGCGAATAGGGCAGATAGCCGAGCTGCATGACGACGGGATGGTTGCCGGCGACGCCTTCGGGCGAGGAAGTGACGAGGATGAGGCTGCCGTTGCGCTTGACGGCCATGGTGCCGGAATAGATGCCCTTGGCGGATTGCCAGAAGTCGCGATCGGCGGGCTTGGATTCGACGATGACGATGTCGGCGCGGCGGGGCAACTCCACCGCGTACACGTCAGCGGCCAGGGCGCAGCCGGCGCGATGGGCGGCCACGGGATCGCCGGCGAAGCAGCCGGCGATGGCGCCGCTGGCGAGGACGACATTGACAATGTAATTCAGGCCGGCGCGGTGGGCGGCGGCGTCAATGCGCTCGCGCAAGGGATTGTCGCGCACGCCCATCAACTGCTCCGACCAGCGCTGGGCGCCGGCCCAATGATTGGCGGCGGCGGGCGCGTAGCCGGCGCAGCCGGGAAACACGATCTTGGCGCCGCCGGAAAATCCCTTGATGCGATGGATGCCGATGTGACCAAGGCCGATCACTAGGTCGCGGTTGCGCAGCAGGCTATTGGCGACTACGGGGAAGCCGTCGGGCAGCGCGCCCCAATCATACAGCTCGGCGGCATGGAGATAGTCGTGCTGGTAAACGCGAAAGCGGTGGCGGTAGCCGCCCAGCTTGTCCTCGAGTTCGGCTTCGGTCATGGGGCGGTGCGAGCCTTTGCAGACGAGGACCTCAATGTCCGGGTCGCGCACGCCGGCGGCGTCCAGCTCGGCAACGATCCAGGGCAGCAGCCGGGCGACCGGCGTGCCGCGGGTGTGGTCGTCGCTGAGGAGCAGGACGCGATCTCCGGGACGGGCCAGGTCGCGCAGCCGGGCGGCGCCGATCGGCTGCGCCAATGCCTGCTCGATCAGCGCGGGTTCGGCGGGAATCGGCGGATGGCGCGGGGCGAAAACGCCGAGCAGATTGGAGTCCGGGAGGGAAACGGGCCCGATGCCGGGATAGGGGAACGTCAGGTCCATGGGGCCTCGGGGCTCAGCGCTTTAGTTCGGTGATCTTGTCGCGGAACAACGTCAGCGCGATGCGGCCGCGATGGGGCTCGCCGCGGGCCAGCGCCTCGGCCAGCCCCAGGCCTTGCTTGGCGGTCGTCTTGGCGGGCATGGGCGGCTCGAAGGGATCGGTGACGCATTCCACCAGCGCGGGCTTGTTGGCCTCCAGCGCCTGGCGCAGCACGGCGCGGACCTGCGCCGGATCCTCGACGGTGAACCCCAATCCGCCACAGGCGCGGGCATAGGCGGCGAATTGGATGGGCTGCAGCTCGCACTGGTATTCCGGGTTGCCGAGGAAGACCATCTGCTCCCATTTGATCTGGCCCAGGGTGTTGTTCTTGATGAGGACGACGGTGATGGGCAGTTGGTATTTGACGGCGGTGACGAACTCGCCCATCAGCATGGTGAAGGCGCCGTCGCCGACGAAGGCGATGGATTTGCGCCGGGGGAAGGTCACGGCGGCGGCGATGGCGTAGGGCAGGCCCGGGGCCATGGTGGCCAGGTTGCCGGCGAGGCCCCATTTTTGCTCGCCGCGGATATTGAACTGGCGCGCCAGCCAGGTGGTGACGGTGCCGCAGTCGCAACTGATGACGGCGTCGCGGGGCGCCAGATCGCTGAGCGCGCGGGCCACCACTTCCGGGCGCATCGGGCGCTTGGGGTCGGAGCCACGCTGGCGCATGAGGGCGTTCCAGTCCTGCATGCGGTGCTGGGTTTTTTTCAGCAAGCCGTTACCGTGGCGCTTCAGCCGGGGCAGCAGGGCGCGCAGCGTGGCGGCGGCGTCGCCGACCAATCCCGCCTGGACAGGGAAGCGCAGGCCGATGCGCTCCGGGCGGAGGTCCAACTGCACGCCGGTGACGTCGCGTTTTTCCGGCAGCCACGCCATATAGGGGAAGGTGGTGCCGACGAGGAACAAGGTGTCGCATTCCTCCATGGCGTCCTCGGCGGGGGCGGTGCCGATCAGCCCCAGGCCGCCGGCGTTGAGCGGATGGTCGTCGGGAATGACTTCCTTGCCGAGCAGCGCCTTGATGACCGGGGCGGAGAGGCGCTCGGCCACGGCGATCAGCTCCTGGCGGGCGCCGATGGCGCCCTTGCCAGCCAAGATGGCCACGCGTTTGCCGCGGTTCAGCAGGTCGGCGGCGCGGCGCAGATCGTCCTCGGCGGGCACGGTGACGTAGCGGCTGCGCGCGGCCGAGGTGTGGGTCATTACCGGCTTCATCAGCGAAGGCTTTTGCTTGGGAGGCAGATCCTGCACATCCACCGGAATGCTGATGTGGGCGACGGTGCTCTTGCTGACCGCGTGGCGGCAGGCCAGGTCGGTGACCATTTCGGCTTGGCCGGCGTTCCAGATGCCCTCGTTGTAGCCGGCGACGTCGCTGAACAGTTGCAGCAGGTTCACTTCCTGTTGGTAATGCGAGCCTTTCAGATCGCTGTAGGTCTGGCCGGTGATGGCCAGAACGGCGGCGTCATCCAGCTTGGCGTCATACAGGCCGTTGAGCAGGTGGATGGCGCCGGGACCGGAGGTGGCGATGCAGACGCCGAGCTGGCCGCTGTATTTGTAGTGCGCGGCGGCCATGAAGGCGGCGGCTTCCTCATGCCGCACCTGAATGAAGCGGATCTGCTCGGCCCTTTGGCGCAGCGCCTCGAACATGCCGTTGATGCCGTCGCCGGGCAGGCCAAAGATGGTGTCCACGCCCCAATCCAGCAGCGTGTCCACGATCACGTCGGAGATGGTGTGCGCGGACCGGCCGCGAAACAGCGCGGGTAGGGCGGACATAAAAGCAGGGAAGTCCCGGCCGCCAAGGGGGTTGCCCGCGCGGCGGTGGGCAGGGCTGCCCTGCCGGCCGGCGAGATAGCGGCCGGCTCGGGAGGCGGAGCCGAGCTGGCGTGCTAGCGGCTGCGGCGGCGGGAGGCGGCCATCAGCATGCGCGACGCGATGCTGATGACCAGCACGAAGGCGCTGACCAACAAGGCGGCGGCATAGGCCAGGGCATGCGCGCTTTGGAAGGGCTCGGTGATGAAAGCCCAAATGGCGTAGGTCAAATAGCCGACCGGCTCATGGGTCAGATGGCCGTTCCACATGTAGTTGGACCAACCTGCGGTGTACAGCAGCGGCGCGGTTTCGCCGACGGAAATCGCCAGCGCCAATAGGACTCCGGTCAGGACGTTGGACGCGGCGATGGGCAGGCAGATGCGCAGGATGACGTGGCTATCGGTGGCGCCCAAGGCGCGGGCGGCATCGCGCATGTCGGCGGGCACCTGGCGGAAAGCCATTTCGCTGGTGCGGGTGATGTAGGGCAGGGAAATGATGGCAAGGGCGATGGCGCCGGCCAAGGCGGAAAAGCCCCAGCCCAAATCCACCACGGCGACGATGTAGACGAAATAGCCGACGACGATGGAAGGCAAGCCGACCAATACGTCGGACATGAAGCGCAGCACGGGGGCGAAGCGGGAGGCGCCGAACTCGGCCAAAAAGATGCCCGCCGCCACTCCCGGCGGCACCGCCAACAGCAACCCGCCGACGGCCAGCAGCAGCGTGCCTTCGACGGCGTTGAGCAGGCCGCCGGCGGTGCCCTGAGTGACCTGGGTGAAGATGGCCAGGTTGAGGGCGTGGGCGCCGCGGGCGGCGATGGCCCAAAAAATGGAAACCGTGGCCGCGCCCAACAGCAGGAACGCCACCGTGCTCACCGCCCAGCCGAGGCCGTCGGTGAGCCGCCGGCGCAGGCGGCGGCGCTGGCGCGGCGGGACCAAGGTGGGCGCGGAGGTGGCGGCCATTAGGCGACGGTCCCCGTGGTGCGGTCTTGGTAATAGAGCAACAGCCGCGCCGCGCCATTTACCACTACGGCGATCAGCAGCAGGGCCAGGGCCACCTCACCCAAGGACCGCACGGCCAAACCAGTGGGATCCTGCAAGGCGCTATCCAACTGAGAGACGATGAAGGAAGCCATGGTGGAGATGGGGGAGTAAATGTTCCGCGGCAGATAGTTGAGCGCGTTGCCGCTGATCATCAAGACCGCCATGGTTTCACCCAGCGCCCGGCCGGTGGCCAGGATGCCGGCGCCGACCAGCACGCGGCGTGTGGCGGGGAGCTGCACGGTCCACAGGGTTTCAAAGCGCGTGGCGCCGAGCGCAAGGGCGGCATCGCGCAGGCCGCGATATTGGCTGACCAGGGCGTCGCGCACGGTGGCGGTGATCAGGGGAACGATCATCAGGGCCAGCACCAGCCCGGCCGTCAGCAAACCGTAGCCGCTGCCCGGAGCGCCGGAAAAGAAGGGCAGAAAGCCGAGGTGCGCCGTCATCCAGGGATAGACGTGGTGGCCGAGAAACGGGATGACCACGACATAACCCCATAAGCCGAAGACCACACTGGGTATGGCTGCCAGCAGTTCGACGAAGAAGGAAACGGCGGTGCGGAGCTGAGACGGCACGCATTCGGCCAGAAACACCGCCGCCATGGCGCCGATGGGCACGGCCAAGACGACGGCGATCAGAGTGCTGAGCAGAGTGCCGGCGATGAGAAAGAGAATGCCGTAATGCGCGCCGGGCAGAATCATCCGGCCGTTGCGCTCGATGGGGTCGGCGTAGAGGTTGCCAGTGTTCCAGGTGTTGCTGGTGAAAAAATGCCAGCCATTGAGCCGGATCGCCGGCCAGGCATAAATGGCGAAAAACACCACCACCGCCGCCAGCACGGCGGCCACCACGCCGCCCAACACGGCGGTAAAACGGCGAAAGGTTACGAGCTTGAACATGCGCGTCAGGCGGCCGGCGCGGCGCCCCGCCAGGCGTGGGGCGCCGCACGGTTCGCCGGCTTACTGGATTTGGGCGATCTGCGCCCGGCTGAGCCGCACCACGGGTGGCGGCAGGGGAACGAAGTGTACGCGGTTGATGAAGCGCGGCGCGTTACCTCCGGTCGGGCTGATGGCCCAGTTGAAGAAATCACGCAGAGCCGCGGCGGTTTGCGCCGATGGCTGGCGGCGATTCACGATGGCGTATTCGTAATTGATGATCGGGTAGGAATTCGCGCCGGGGGCGAAGATGAGGCTGATGCGCTCATTTTTCGGCGTTTTCGGCACCATCTTCGAGGCCGCCGCCTTGGCCGTGCCCGCGGTGGGCAGCACGAACTTGCCGGCCCGGTTCTTCAGCGCGGCGATGCCCAGGCCATCGCGGCGAATGGCGTTTTCATAACTGGTGCCGATATAAGCGATGGAATAGGGGTTGTCGTGGACGGCGGTGACCATGCCGGGATTGCCCTCGGCGCCCAAGCCGCCGGAGACGGCGGGCCAACTGACCGTGGTACCGTAGGCGACGCTATTGGCCCAGGACGGCGTGCTGAAGGACAGATACTGCGTGAAGATGAAGGTGTCGCCGCTGCCGTCGGTGCGGTGCACCGGGATGATGGCGTGATCGGGAAGCTGAACGCCGGGATTGAGGCGGCGGATGGCGGCGTCGTTCCATTGCACGATGTGGCCGGTGTAGATGCCCGCCAGCACGGGTCCGCTTAGGTGCAGGTGGCGGCGATTCAGGCCGGGCAGATTGTAGTTGACCATCTGCATGGAGATGGCCAAGGGGATATTGAGCATGCCGGGATGCATGCGTTCCAACGCCGGGCTCATGTAGGCGTCGGAGGCGCCGATCTGCGCGATGCCGGAGACGCTTTGCGAAATGCCGGTGCCACTGCCGGTGGATTGGGTGGTGATCCGCACGTTGGGATGGACGCGATGGTAGGCGGGCAGCCAAATGTTGAAGAGCGGATAAAGGAGGCTGGAACCGGTCTCCAGGATGTTGATGGTGGGCGCGGCCCAGAGCAGGGGAACGGCCAGGGCGGCGGCTAACACTGCTGCTAATGGAGCCGCCAATGGGGCGCGGCGCAGGCGGTGGGGGCGGTGGGAACGAGACGGGAACATGCGGGCTCCTTGCAATAGGCCAAGATCTGCGGCGCGGCAGGTCTGGGGGGCCTCTCGGCTGGGTTGAGCGGAGCGCCCCACCACCGCGCCATAAGTGTAGCTTGGCAAAGCGGCGGGAGGGAAACGGTTACAACTTGATGACAGCTCACCGCCGGCGCGGAGCCCTTGCGCGGGCGCGGGCCAGGGGCGGGGCGGCGGGATGGCGGCGAACGGGGCTAGGCGGCCAGCCAAGCCAAGGCGGTGGTAGGGATGATGGCGCCGAGCCGCTCCCCGGCACGGGCATGGAAATCGGTGCCGCCGCTGGCTTGCAAATGGTTTTCCGCTGCCAGGCGGCGAAAATCTTCGACCTGGGCGGCGTCGTGGGTGGGATACCAAACCTCAAGGAACGCCAGTCCCTTGCCCGCCAGATCCGGCAGATGGGGCTGCCAATCGAAGTGCAGGCGGCTGGGGTGGGCCAGTCCCGGAAGGCCCCCGGCGGCGCGAACGCGGGCGATGGCTTCCGGCGTTTCCACCCCGCGCAGCGGCACCCAGGCGGGCGCGCCGGGGGTGAGATATTTTTCAAACGCCTCGGGTACGGTCGTGGCCCAACCGCCGGCAATCAGGGCCTGGGCGATGTGGTTGCGGCCCAGCGCGGCGGCAGGCCGCCCGCCGCCCAAGCTGGCCGGGGGTAAGGAAATGCCGTTGCGCTCCAGCTTCTCCAGCATGGCCACATTGCGTTCGGCGCGCCGCTGGCGCAATTCCGCCAGCCAGTCCAGCCAGGCCGAAGCGGCGGGCAGCTGCCGCCAGGAGCCGGTGAAATGAGGAAAATAGGCGAGCAGATGAGTGGAATGGCCTTGCCAGCGGGTACTGAGTTCGGCGCCGGGAATCAAGCGGGGCTTGGGGCCGGCGGCGGCGGCCAGAGCGGTTTCGGCGGCGGCAATGCCATCCATGGTGTCGTGGTCGGTCAGCGCCCACCATTTCAGCCCCGCCGCCACGGCGGCGTTCACCACCGCCTCCGGCGGCAGCCGGCCGTCGGAGGCGGTGGAATGGGAATGCAAATCCAGGAGCAATGGCGGGGGCCCTTCCGGCGGCCAGCAAGCGGCCGCGGCGGTTAAACGAGGCCCAATTGTACCAATGCCGCCCAGATTCGGTCGGCGCTGGCTTCCGGCGTTTCCGCGCCGCTGTCGAAGCTGGCCTCCGGATTGAGCGGCTCCTCATAGGGATCGGAGACGCCGGTGAACTGCTTGATTTCGCCGCTCAGCGCCTTGGCGTACAAGCCCTTGACGTCGCGCTTGACCAGCGTATCCAGGGCGCAGCGGGCGTGCACCTCGACGAAGCGCGGCGTCTGGGCGCGCACCTCGTCGCGCACCGAACGATAGGGCGAGATGGCGGCGGCGATGGCCACGACACCATGGCGATTCAGCATTTGGCAGACGAAGCCGATGCGGCGGATGTTGGTGTCGCGGTCCTCGCGGCTGAAGCCAAGGCCCTTGGAGAGATGAGTGCGGACGACGTCGCCGTCCAGCACCTCGACCTTGCGTCCGCTGGCGACCAGGCGCTGGGCAAGGAGGTTGGCGATGGTGGATTTACCCGCGCCGCTCAGGCCGGTGAACCATAGGGTGAAGGCGGGGGCAGTTGCCGCGGCGGCTTGGGGCGCGGCCGGGCGGGATGCGGTGGCGGTTTCACTCACGAGGCTAGGGATTCTCCTGTTGTAAGGGATAGTAAACCGGCCAGGGCCACGTCAAATTCCGGCGGGCGGGCCGGGTCATGCAGACCACATTCTTTTTTCTCTTCCCGCTCCCACCACCAGCGGCCGGCGCGGGCGGATTCCCCCGGGGCGGTGGGACGGGTGCAGGGAGCACAGCCGATGCTGCGAAAGCCGCGCGCATAGAGCGGATGGCGCGGTACGGCGTGGCGGCGGGTATAGTCCTCGACCTGCGCCTCGCTCCAAAGCGCCAGCGGGGCGAGCCGCCAGAGGCCGGGGTGGCGCGCATCCGGCGCGATAGGTTGCACCTGGCGGCGCGCAGGGCCTTGGCCGCGGCGCAACCCGGTGATCCAAGCAGCAACCGGGGCCGCGGCCGGGGCCGCGGCTCCGCCCGGCGCGGGCCGTAGCAGCCGGTCCAGGACGCGGGACTTGCGGATTTCGCAGCAGAGATGCCGGTCGAGCGGGCCCTGGTAAAACGCATTGGCGCCGCGGCCGCCGACCAACGCGGCGATCTCCTCCGGCCGCGGCGCGGCGACTTGCAGCCGCAGGCGATAGCGGCGCTGCACTTCCGCCATGAACGCGTGGGTTTCCTCCGGCAGGCGTCCGGTGTCAATGGTGAACACCCGCGGGCGGAAGCCCAGGCGCGTGATCATGTCCACCAGCACCATGCCTTCGGCCTGCCAGGAGGTCACCAGCACCACGCCCTCGCCCCATTGGGCAATGGCGGCGGCGAGGGTCGCCTCTGCTCCGGCGCCGGCGGGCAGCGCCAGGCCGGCATTCGGTTCGGCGGCGGGGGTCACGGACGCATCGCCTCGATCAGGATGCGCGCCACTTCCGGGCGGGAAAACTCCGGCGGCGGCAACTGCCCGGCGCGCAGCATCTCCCGCACCTGGCTGCCGCTAAGGGTTACATGGTCGGAGGCGGGATGCGGGCAACTGCGGTTGGAAGCCATGCCGGCGCAGCGGCGGCAGTAGAAGACGGTGTCGAAGAAAATGGGCTCGATGCCCAGCTCGCCGCGGGCAAAGCGGGAGAAGATCTTCTGGGCGTCAAAGGGGCCGTAGTAACCGGCCACGCCGGCGTGGTCGCGGCCAACGATGAAATGGGTGCAGCCGTAGTTGCGGCGGATCAGGGCGTGGAAAATCGCCTCGCGCGGGCCGGCGTAGCGCATCCAGGCCGGGTACAGCGCCAGCAGCGCGCGGTCGGCGGGAAAATATTCGCGCAGCAGCGTTTCATAGCAGCGCAGGCGGACATCGGCGGGGATGTCGTCGGCTTTGGTCTCGCCCACCAGGGGATGGATCAAGACGCCGTCGCTGGTTTCCAGCGCAGTCTTGACGCAAAATTCGTGGGCGCGATGAATGGGATTGCGGGTCTGGAACGCAGTTACCCGCTGCCAGCCGCGGGCCGCGAACAGCGCGCGGGTCTCCGCCGGGGTGATCGGATAACCTTCGGCGCCGCCGGGCGGCCGCCAGCCGGGGCGGGCCAGAACCGCGCCGGCGGCGTATTGGCTGGGGCCCTCCGCGACCAGCTTGGCGCCGGGATGCTTGGTGTCAGTGGTGCCGTAGACCTTTTGATTGAAGCGGTCCGCCGCTAGCTCGAAGGTCTCCGTGACTTCCATGACCGCTAGCGGCTGGTTGTCCGCGCCCGTCAGCGCCAGTTTGTCCCCCGCGGCGGCGGGCTGGAACAACGGGAACAGCACGGGAATGCTCCACGGCTGGCCGTCGGGCAGATGCATCGTCTCCAGCACGGATTCCGTGGCGGCGCGGCCCAAGAAGCCGGTTAGCGGCGCGAAGCCGCCGTGGGCGAGAAGAAAGATATCCGAGACGCGGCGGTCGTCCACGGGATAAGGGCGGGCGCCGGCGAGGGCGCGGCGCCAGTCAGCGTCGTCGGCGAGAACGGCCGAGGCGCGGTGCGGGGCGGTTGAGGCGGTGGTCATAAGGGGTAGTCTGCGGGTCTAGTCAGCAAAATGAAACGGCCCGCCGAAGGGGCGGGCCGGTCGAGATCAGAGGGAAATTGGGAACCGGGTCAGGCTTGCAGGTCACAAGTCCCGGGACACACCTCCGCCGCCGGCCGAAAGGGACAACAACACATGGCGAGCGGAAGCGTCATGGGTTTTTACTCTACCATAGGGCGGCGCTGCCGCAACCGGGAAATGGCGCCTGGTTGCACGGTGCGGTTCAGGCGCCGCCGGCGCCGTTGCGGCGGGCGAGTTTGTCCACGGTTTGGATCAGCGCGTTCAGCTTGTAGCTGGTGTCATCCTGCGCTTCTCGCATCGCGCGCCGAGTTTCCTCCATCTGCGCGGCGAGGGCATCCCAGCGCCCGCCCAGGGAGTCCACCCGACGGCCGACCTCGCCCAGTTGGTTGGCGAGGGAGAAGCAGACGTCCACCAGCTTCGCGATGTTGCGCTCGCTGGCGTCCGTGCGCTCGCGCAATCCGCCGAGGTCCGCCAAAAAGCGGGCTTGCTGTTCCAGCAAGAAGTCCCGCTGGCGCTCCCAACGGCGGTCGGCTTCGTCCGTCATGGGACGATTCTATCTCGCTGCGGCCCGCCGCACGCCCAGCGCCCGTCGAAGGCGGGTGAGCCTGCCGGAAGCGTCGGCGCCTGCGCCGTCTAGGCGCCGGCGCGGAAGGCGGCTTCCTCCACCAGCGCGGGGCGGGCGCCCAGCTTGGCGAGCACGGCGTAGACGATGAAGCCGGCGATAAACGAATAGAGCACCGCCGGGCTGTCGGCGGCACGCCAGCCCGCGGGCATGAAATGCAGGCTGGGCATGATGCCGATGAAGAAGCCCACCGCCCAGGCGGCGTAGCCGGCCCAGTTGATGCCCTGCCGCGGGCCGGACCATTTGCGGCCGGCCAGCAGGTAGTCGGCGGCGATGGCGCCGCAGATCGGCCCGAAGGAAGCACCGACGATGGTGAAGAAGCCGATCAAGTTGTTCACCACGCCGGTGACCGCCAGCAGCACGCCGACGGTGACGCCGATCAGCGTGGAGACCGCCTTCGGCACTTTGGGCAGCATGGTGCCGAAGCTGTTGGAGGCGATGAAGGCGCAGAAGCTGGTGGGCACCAGCGACGCGGCGGCGAATAAGAAGAAGACCACGCCGCTGAGCGCGCCGACACTGTAAATGGCGGCGGTGTAGGTGAAGCTGGTCGTGGCGCCGCTGCCGATCGCGCCGGCGACCGACAGCAGCGGCAGCCCGCCGGCGATCAGCACCGCCAAGGTGATGCCAATCAAGCCGCCCCAAGCGACGTCGCCGCGGCCGCGGCTGTTGATGCCGAAATCCGCGCCGGCGGCGCCCGCGGTGGCGAAAAAGCCGATGACGGCGGAGAGCATGACGGCGAAGGCGGTGCCGGGATGGTGCATCGCGGGATGGTATTGCGCGATGCCGTGGCGGGTGGCGAAGAAGACGATCAAGATCATCGCCAGCGGCACCCAGTTGAGAAACTGCGCCACGCGGGCGACATATTGAATGCCCTTGATCGCCACCCAGGCCAAGGCGTAGCCCCAGGCGATGGTGATGATCGCGAACAGCACCTTGGAATTGCTGTGCAGGCCGCGGGTGATGTAGTCGGCGGCGAAATAGGTGGCCACGGCGAACCAGCCGATCTGGAGCACGCCCATCAGCAAGCCCGGCATCAGATAGCCGCCCTTGGCGCCGAAGGTGGAGGCGCCGACGACGTACAGCGGGCGCCCAGTCTGCATGCCGAGCATCGCCGGCGCGTAGTAATAGAGCGCGAAGCACAGCAGACCGCCGACCAGCAGCGCCACGAGGCAGAGCGCGATGCTCGCCTGGCTGAGCGTGCCGACGGCGATTTGCGTGTAGAAAACGAACCAGAGAAAAATGCCGGCGTAGGAGGGCGCGATGTTCTTATACCAAGGCGCGCGGGCGCTGGCGGGGTTGGGTTGCGAGGCGGCGAGATAACCGGGCAGGGACATACGCTGTGCCTTCTTGAGGGTGTCGGTGGATGCGGCGGTGGGCAGGAGTATCGGCGGGGCTAGGACTCCAGCCAGCCGGGCAGATACATGGATAGGAAGCGGTGGGCGAGAACGAAGCCGTCCTGGCGGCGCTGGGTGAACACTTCTCCACGGTCCACGCCGTCCCAGAACATGTCTTCGTGCTCGACGGCGATGCCGCCGGTGAACTTGATTTGCAGCAGCACGGTGATGAAGGCCGGCCAGTTCATCAATCCCTGGCCGGGGATGCGGTAGCGCCACCAGCCGTGGTTATTGATGCCGACCCGTTGCAACACGTATTGGGTGATCTCAGTGTCCTTGGCATGGGCGGCCAGGATGCGGTGGCGGATGTCCCAGGCGGCTTGGATGGGGTCAATATATTGCCGCACCAGGTGGGAAGGGTCGAACTCCATGCCCAGGCGACGGCTGGGCACCAGGGCGAAGACGGCGTTCCAGGCGTCGGGATAGGTGGCGAAGTTGACCGGGCAGGGATAGTTCTCCCATCCCATGCTCATGTCCAGGCGCTCGCAGACGGGGAGATAGCGTTCGTTGAAGACCTCGGCCAACTCCTTGGCCTGCCGCTCCATGCTGGCGCCGTCATGGCCGCCGCTAAAGGTGCCGATGAATTTGCAGCCCAAGCGGTGGGCGAATTCGATGCAGCGGATGAAGCGGTCCTGGGCCTCGCGGCGTTTGGCGCGGTTGGCGTCAATGTGGTTGCAGCCCATCTGCTCGATGCTGATGATGTGCGTCCCGGCGTTGCGCGCGGCGGCGAGGATGGCATCGAATTTGCCGTCGGGCAGATCGGGATGAAACTCCGGTCCCACCTTCACCACCGCGCCCTGGTAGCGGTGCTTGGCGGCGAATTCCAGCTTGGCGGGGGCGTACTCCGTGACGATGCCCAGCTTGGGATAAGGCGTGGGCGGCGGCGCAGCGGGAGCGGCCGCTGGCGGCGCGGCGGGCAGCGTGCCCGGCAGGCCGTGCGCCGCGGCGGGGGTGGCCAGCGCGCCGGCCATGGCGCCGACGCCACCGAGGGCGGCAGCGCCCATGCCGCCTACCTTGAGGAAGTTGCGGCGGCCAAGATCTTGGCCGGGCTGCGGAATGGAACTGCGGTCGCTACGCTCGCTCATGGGCGCGTCCCCCCTCGGGCTAGGAGCCTAAGCAGAGAACGCTAATACGAATGACGGCCAGGGCGCAACCTTAGATTTGCGGCGGCCTTGCACTGGCGGCGGGGCGGCATCGCCGGTCCGCCGGGGGCTAGACAGATATGAGACGATGACGCCATGTCCGAGCTGATCGCCACCGGCCCACCGGCCCGGCAAGGCGGGCTTTCTCCCCGCGCCGCGGTCATCCTAACCGCCTCCATCGCCGCCCTGGGCGGCCTGTTGTTCGGCTATGACACCAGCGTCATCAGCGGGGCGATGCTGTTTTTCCAGCACACCTTCCATCTGACCGACGTGCAGTTGGAATGGGCGGTCAGCGCGGTGTTGCTGGGGGCGATGGCCGGCGCGGGCACCGGAGGACGGCTGACCGATTTGTGGGGCCGGCGCCCGGTGCTGCTGGTGACCGGGATCGGCTTCGGCATCTTCTCTGTCTGGACCGGGCTGTCCACCGGCCTGGCCACTTTCGTCATCGCCCGCTTCTTCGTCGGCTGCTGCATCGGCGTCGCCTCGCTGGTGACGCCGCTGTACATCTCGGAGATGTCGCCGGCCAAGATCCGCGGCGCGCTGGTTTCGCTGAATCAGCTGGCGATCACGGTCGGCATCGGCGTCGCCTACATCGTGGATTACGCGTTATCCGGCGCCCAGGACTGGCGGATGATGTTCATCAGCGCGGTCATCCCGGCGCTAGTGCTGGTGGTGGGCATGATCTTTTTGCCCGAAAGTCCCCGCTGGCTGGCCAAGGGCGGGCGGCTGGATGAAGCGCTGGCCAACTTCCGGCGCCTGGGCCGCGAAAAAGAGGCGCAGGCCGAACTCGCCGACGTGGAGCGCGTGCTGCGCGAGGAAACGGGCAAGTTCCGCGACCTGTTCCGCCCCGGCTTCCGCACCGCCGTCTGGATCGGCATCGGGCTGGCGGTGTTGCAGCAGATCACCGGCATCAACACCATCATTTATTACGCGCCCGACATTTTGACCCACGCCGGCTACAGCAGCGACAAAGCGGCGATCCTGGCACCGGCGATCATCGGCATCGTCAACATCTTGACCACGGTGCTGGCCATCATTTTGGTGGACCGCGTCGGCCGCAAGCCGCTGCTGATCGTGGGCACGGCGGGCATGGCCGCCTCGCTTGGCTATATCGGCTACGCCTTCGCCAATCACATCATGGGCACGGGCGTCTTCATCGGCGTGGTGATCTACATCATCTTCTTCGCGGTCAGCTTGGGGCCGGTGGTTTGGCTGATGATCGCCGAGATCTACCCGACCAAGATCCGCGGCGCGGCGATGTCGCTGGCGACCTTCTGCGAATGGGGCGCCAATTTCGTCGTGGCGGTGACGTTTTTGTCGCTGCTCAACACGCTAGGGACCGCGAATACATTTTGGATTTTCGCCGTGCTGAGCGTTCTTGGTTTGCTGTTCTGCTGGCTGATCATTCCGGAAACCAAGGGCAAGAGCCTGGAGACCATCGAAGAGGATTTCCGCCGCCTAGGGTTGGGCCGGGGCGCACGGAGCTAAGCGGCGCGGCGTGGCGGCGATGCTGGCGTTCGATGTCGGCGGCAGCCACATCGCCGCCGCACGGGTGGCGGGGGACGCGGTCGTCGGCCGCGCGGAAGTCGCGGTGGATCCCGACGCTGGAGCCGAAGAGATTCTGGAGCGCTGGCGGCAGGTGGGCAGCCAAGCCGCCTCCGGCCAGCCGCTAGCCGGCATCGCCGTGGCCTTTCCCCGGCCCTTCGATTACGTCCACGGCATTTGCCGCACGCGGCATAAGTTCGCCGCCCTCTATGGCTGCGACCTGCGCCAACGGCTGGCCGCGGCGTTTGTGCTGCCGCCGGCGGCGGTGCGCTTCTGCAACGATGCCGATGCATTTCTGATCGGCGCCCTGCATGGCGAAGGGCTGAGGTCGGAACCGCGGGCGATGGGCATTACCTTGGGGACGGGATTGGGGTCCGCCTTCTGGGCCGGCGGCGGCATGGTCGAAACTGGCCCTGGCGTTCCTCCCGAGGGGGAAATCTATTGCCTGCCCTGGCGCGACGGGACGCTGGAAGACGCCCTTTCCACCCGCGCCATCGTCCGCGCCTATGCCGCGCTGGGCGGCGAGACGGCCAGCGTCCAAACCATCGCCGCCCGCGCCGCCGCCGGCGAGCCGCGTGCGCTGGAGACGTGGCGCAACTTCGGAGCGGAGCTTGGCGCCGGCCTGGGTCCCATCGTCGCCGCCTTCCAACCCGCGGTCATCTTGCTGGGCGGGAATATTAGCCGCGCGGCGGCGCTGTTTGCGCCCGCCGCCGAGAAGGCGCTGGCCAAGGCGGCCCCCCTCCGGCTGCGACCGGTGGCCGGGCTGGATACGGCCGCGCTGCTGGGCGCGGCGCGGGCTTGTTTTCCCTCGGTTTAGCGGCGGCGGATTCCGGTTGCGTCTAGCGCCGGCTGGGGGGCGGAGCCGGGCGGCTGCTGCCGCTGGCGCGCGGCTCGGGGGCCGCGGCGGCGCGGGCGGCGCCGTTGGCGGTGTCTCCGCCGTTCGGCGCGGCGCCGCCATTGGCCGGGGGCGTCAGGCCCAAGGCATGGCGCAACTGGGCGTCTATTTTGGCCGCTACGTCCTGGTGCTCGCGCAGGAACTGCTTGGCGTTCTCCCGCCCCTGGCCGATGCGGTCGCCGCTGTAGGACAGCCAGGAGCCGGACTTGTCCACCACGCCTTTTTCCACGCCCAGGTCGAGCAGATCGCCTTCATAGGAGATCCCCTCGCCATACATGATGTCGAACTCGGCTTCGCGGAAGGGCGCGGCGACCTTGTTTTTCACCACCTTGGCGCGGGTACGGTTGCCGACGACCGAGTCGCCGTCCTTGATGGCGGCGATGCGGCGGATATCCACGCGCACGCTGGAATAGAACTTCAGTGCCCGGCCGCCGGTGGTGGTTTCCGGGTTGCCGAACATGACCCCGATCTTTTCGCGAATTTGGTTGATGAAGATCAGGCAGGTGCGGCTCTTGGAGACGATGCCGGTCAGTTTGCGCAGCGCCTGCGACATCAGCCGCGCCTGCAGGCCGACGTGGGAATCCCCCATTTCGCCATCCAGCTCCGCCTTCGGCACCAGCGCCGCCACCGAGTCCACCACCAGCACGTCAATCGCGCCGGAGCGCACCAGCGCCTCGGCGATCTCCAGCGCCTGTTCGCCGAAATCCGGCTGCGAGATCAGCAGGTCGTCCACCTGCACCCCCAGCTTGCGGGCATACACCGGGTCCAGGGCATGTTCGGCGTCCACGAACGCCGCCATGCCGCCCTGCTTTTGCGCATGCGCCACCACTTGCAGCGCCAAGGTGGTCTTGCCCGACGATTCCGGGCCGTAAATTTCGACCACCCGCCCGCGCGGCATCCCGCCCACGCCCAGGGCCGCGTCCAAAGACAGCGAGCCCGTGGAGATCACGGAAATGGGCACGATCGCATCCTTCGCGCCCAGGCGCATGATCGAGCCCTTGCCGAATTGTTTCTCGATTTGTGAAAGCGCGGCGTCTATCGCCCGGCTGCGTTCATCGGCCATAAGCATCTCCGAAATGTCTGGAAGGGCTGATGATAGCACGCCGCCCGCTGTGGCGAAGAAAAAGCGAAGACCCCCAAATGCGGGGAGGGCGCGCGGCGGCGGAAGCCGCCGGTACAACGCGGGCCGATGGCATAGAATCTAGCCGGAGGAGCGATGGCCCAGCCGTTCAGCCCGGGTTCCGCGGCCAAGCATTCCCGCTTGCGCGGGGCCGCCGAGGTGGACAGCATCTGCCCGTATTGCGCCGTCGGTTGTGCGCAAAAGGTCTACGTCAAGGCGGGCCGGATCATTGACATCGAGGGCAGCTACGCCAGCCCGGTCAATGAGGGCACGCTCTGCCCCAAGGGCGCCAACACCTATCAGTTGGTGGCCAACGCCAACCGCATCACACAGGTCCGCTACCGCGCCCCCTACAGCGACCATTGGGAGACGCGCCCGTTGGCATGGGCCCTGGACCGCATTGCCCAGCGCCTGTATGAGGCCCGCGAGCGCGACTTTGTCGAGCGCAACGCCGCCGGCGACGTGTGCAACAACCTGCCTACCGTCGGCTGCCTGGGCGGCGCCACGCTGGACAATGAAGAGAATTACCTGATCAAGAAGCTGTTCAATGGCGGCCTGGGCGTCGTCTCCATCGAGAACCAGGCGCGTATATGACATAGCGCCTCCGTGCCCGGTCTGGGCACGTCGTTCGGCCGCGGCGCCGCCACCACCTCGCAGCGCGACCTCCAGCACAGCGACTGCGTGCTGATCATGGGCTCCAACATGGCCGAGGCGCACCCGGTGGGGTTCCGCTTTCCACTCCAGGCGCGGGAGCGCGGCGCCACCTTGATCCATGTGGACCCCCACTTCAGCCGCACCTCCGCGCTCTGCGATCGCTATGTGCCGATTCGCGCCGGAACCGATATCGCGTTCCTGGGCGGCGTAATCCGCTACGTGCTGGCGAACGACCTATGGTTCCAGGAGTACGTGCGGCATTACACCAACGCCAGCACGATCATTGATAAGAACTTCGCCGACACCGAGGACCGCGACGGCTTGTTCGACGGCTTCCGGCCGCGGCAGCATGAATACGAGAGCGGCGCTAAGGCGTGGAACTATGAAAGCGAACCGGCGGCGCCCCCCACCGAAACGCCGCCCGAGATCGGCGCCGAAAGCTGGAGTGAAAAACTCGCCGCCATTGATAATCCCGACCCGAAGCGCGACGACACGCTGCAGCATCCCCGCTGCGTGTTCCAGATTTTGCGCCGCCACTTCTCCCGCTACACGCCGGAGATGGTCGCTGCCATCTGCGGCTGCCCGCCGGAGGCGGTCTCCCAGGTGGCGGAAGCCCTCGGCCGCAACTCCGGCCGGGAGCGCACCAGCGCCATCGTCTACGCCGTGGGCTGGACGCAGCACACCATTGGCGTGCAGATCATCCGCGCCGCGGGCATATTGCAGTTGCTGCTGGGCAACATCGGCCGGCCCGGCGGCGGCATCATGGCCATGCGCGGCCACGCCAGCATTCAGGGCTCGACCGATATCCCCACGCTCTACAACCTTCTGCCCGGCTACATTCCCCAGCCGGCGACGGCGCGGCAGCATGAGACGCTAGCCGGCTACCTGCGCCAGGAGCATGTCGCCAATGGCGTCTGGAGCAGCTTCCCGAAATACGCCATTAGCTTGTTGAAGGCTTGGTACGGCGCGGCGGCGAGCCAGGAAAACGAGTTCGGCTTCGCCTGGGTGCCGAAAATTGACGATAACTATTCGCAGCTTCCCTACACCTACAAGATGGCCCAGGGCCAGGTCCGCGGCTACTTCATCCTTGGCCAAAACCCCGCGGGCGGAAATCCCAATGCCCGCCTGGCGCGCGCCGGCTTGCGCCGGCTCGATTGGCTGGTGCTGATGGATTGGTTCGAGACGGAGACGGCGAGCTATTGGTATAAGGATCCCGATGGCGCCGACCCCAAGAAAATCCCTACCGAGATCTTCTTTCTCCCCGCCGCGATGGCGGCGGAAAAAGATGGTAGCTTCACCAACACCAGCCGCCTGGTGCAATGGCATGACAAAGCCGCCGACCCGCCCGGCGACGCCCGCTCCGACGCCTGGTTCGTGTACCAGCTCGGTTTGCGCCTCAAGCAAATGTACCGGGATTCAGAGCGGCCGCGCGACCAAGGACTGCGCCACCTGACCTGGGACTACGGCGAAGAGGCGCAGCGCATTTTGCCCGATGGCACGGCCAGCCGCATCGTCGGCGAGCCGGATGGGGAGAAGATTTTGCGGGAGATCAATGGCTATCGCGTCGCCGATGGCCGGCAGCTCGCCAGCTATCACGAGTTGCGGGACGACGGCTCGACCGCCTGCGGCTGCTGGATCTACAGCGGCATCTTTCCCGAAAAGGACAACAACCGCGCGCGCAGCCGGCGGCGCACGCCGGGCAATCCGGCGGAGCCGGAGTGGGCGTGGAGCTGGCCCGCCAACACCCGCATTCTCTATAACCGCGCTTCCGCCGATCCCGCGGGCCGGCCGTGGTCGGAGCGAAAAAAATACATCTGGTGGGATGCGGATAGCCGCCAATGGACCGGGCTGGACCATCCCGACTTCCCGCCCGACCGCGACCCGGCCTATCGCCCTAGCAAGCGCTCGCACCAAATGGAGGCGATCGGGGGCAATTCGCCGTTCATCCTCAAGCCCGACGGCAAGGGTTGGCTATTCGCCCCCAGCGGAACGCGAGATGGGCCGCTGCCGACGCATTATGAGCCGGTGGAGTCGCCGGTGAAGAATCGGCTGTACGCGGTGCAAAGCGACCCTGCCACGCATCTGTATCGCCACAAGCTGAACCGCTACGCCCAGCCCGCCGATCCCAAATATCCCATCGTGGCCACGACGTTCCGCCTGACGGAGCATTATCTTTCCGGAGCCATGAGCCGCCACAATAGCTGGCTGAGCGAATTGCAGCCGGAGATGTTCATGGAGATCAGCCCGCAACTGGCGGCGGAAAAGGGCGTGGCGAACGGCGACTGGATCACGGTATGGAACGCCCGCGCGGCGATCGAGGCGCGCGCCTTGGTGACCCCGCGCATTCAGCCCCTGCGCCTGGACGGGCGGATCGTCCATCAGATCGGGATACCGTTCCATTGGGGCTACGCGGGGCAGGTGGTCGGCGCCGTGGCCAATGACCTGACGTCGTTGCTGACCGATCCCAACGTCTCGATGCATGAGGCCAAGGCCTTCACCTGCAATCTGCGCCGCGGCCGTCACGCCCGCGTCGCCCGGCCGCCGCGTCCCAATGCGCCGCAGCCGTGGCCGGAACGCCAGCCGATGCCGCAAACGCCGCCCGCCGCGCAGCCCGAAGGCGCGGCGCTGCGGGAAAGGCGCCGCTGATCGCCATGCCCGCCGCCTTCTTCACCACCGCGCCGCAGCCCGCGCCGCAAGAGCCCACCGGCTTTTTCACCGATGCCACGCTCTGCATCGGCTGCAAAGCCTGCGAAGTGGCCTGCAAGCAATGGAACCAGCTTCCCGCCGACGGCTATGAGTGGCGCGGCACCAGTTACGACAACACCCACGCCCTCTCCGCCGCCACCTGGCGGCATGTGGCCTTTGCCGAGAAGCCCAACGGCGCGGCCGCCGCGGGCGCGCTAGCCCCGGCGCCCGCCCCTGCCGGCTCGGCGGCTCCGCCGGATCAAGGCGCGCCGATTCGCTGGCTGATGGTCAGCGACGTTTGCAAGCACTGCCAGCAAGCCCCGTGCGAGGAGGCCTGTCCCACCGGCGCGCTCATCTACAACGAATTCGGCAATGTCTACGTGCAGCAGGACATTTGCAATGGCTGCGGCTACTGCGTCTCGGCCTGCCCGTTCGGCGTCTTGGATCGGGCCGAGAGCGATGGCCGGGTGCACAAATGCACGCTCTGTTATGACCGGCAGAAAGATGGTCTGGAGCCCGCCTGCGCCAAGGCCTGTCCCACCGACAGCATCCAGTTCGGCCCGCTGTCGCAGCTGCGGGCCCGCGCGCAACAGCGGTTGGAGCAAGTGCGCGCCCGCGGCGAGGACCAGGCATATCTGTACGGCGCCGAGCCGGCGGGCGAGTACTCGGCCCTGGGCGCTTTCTTTCTGCTGACCGATGCGCCGGAGACCTACAACTTGCCTGCCGCGCCGCGCCGTCCCCAGGCCTATCTGCCGCGCAACTACGCCTGGACGGCGCTCACGGCCGTGGCCATGGCCGCCGTTGCCGGTTTGGCCTTCGCCGCCAGCTTCGGCCGCGAGGCCGCGGGACGGCGCCGCCCGGCGGAAACGGAAATCGAGGTGGCATGAACCGTTCTGCCGAGCCCGCCCGTTTTTCCCATTCCACGATTGCCCGCGCCGGCGATCGCCCCGCCGGCGGCCGCGCTGGTTCCGGCGCAGCATCCGCCGAGCCCTACTACGGCATTCCCTACCTGAAGCGCCCCACCTGGAAATGGCAGATCGCCGCCTATTTCTTTTTCGGCGGCATCTCCGGCGCCTCCTTTGCCCTGGCCAGCTTGGCGGACCATTTCTCCGCCTCGCCGGATGCCGCCGCCCTGCGCCGTGCCGGGTTTGAAACTTCCTTGGCCGCGCTGTTGCCGTGCCCGGGGCTGTTGATTTGGGACCTAGGCCGCCCGGCTCGTTTTCCCTATATGCTGCGGGTCTGGAAGCCGGGTTCGCCGATGAATCTCGGCTCCTGGATCCTGACCGGATTTGGCGCCGTCTCCAGCCTGGGCGCCATGCATGCCGCCGGGCA
>OFHJ01000224.1_pt1 | contig 23461 bp, 26 predicted proteins | sample 1522001 | NCBI WGS metagenome assembly OFHJ01 (sample SAMEA2464838, study PRJEB22497) | soil metagenome | biome: Grassland; feature: Farmland; material: Clay | place: Australia | collected 2013-02-01 | depth 1.2 m | reverse complement strand
CTTGCCGCCCGTCCGGTTCATCACCGTGCAGTCGACCAGACCGACGATCCCGCCGTTCTCCGCATCGACCGCCAGGACCGGATGCAGGAACAGCCCGAGGTCCTCGCCATTGCCGCCGGTGCCAAACCCGCGCTTGCTGGCCCGGTGCGTGGGGAAGTGCAACTCGGTGGTGTCCTGGATGGCCAGCACGTGCCGCCCCGCCGCACGCTGGTTGGTCTTGCGCCCGGTGGTCGCCATCATCTCCACCGTGCCGACCGCCTGACAGGACAGGAAGCCCCGGAAGCGCTGGGTCTGTGCCCGGGTCTGGCCAAGCCGGTGCAGATGCAGCGTGCGATGCTCCTGCATCGCCGCCAGCAACTCATCGCTCGGATCGACGAAGACGCCGACCGGCTTCGCGCCATCCGACGCGGCGATCAGCGCCCCGGCCTCGGCCGGCGCCAGCGCGCGCGGCGAGGGCGGATAGAAGATGAAGCCGACAAAGGCCGCACCGCCCCGGGCGGCGGCGGCGACCGCCGCCGCGGTCTTGAGGCCGCAAATCTTCACCGTCAAACCCATGGCGGGCTCAGATCGCCGGCGGCGACGAACAGAAGGGGGATGTCGTCATGGCGCGATCTTATAGCAAATCCGAGCACCGAAAGGCGGAGAATTCCGCCCCGCGCCCGGCTCCCGACGCATCCCCCGTGCGCCGCGGCGCCGAAGCTGGTAAACTCCGCTTAGTCCCTGGCTTTCCTGGCGAACCGCCCACTGCGGGGCGGTCCTTTTTCCTCCAAACCCCGACCCTGCCATGACCGAACGGCTCGATCCCTTCCGCTTTTCCATCCGCATCAAGGTCGGCGACACCAAGACCTTGGGGCCGGGCAAGATCGCGCTTCTGGAAGGCATCGCGCGCCAGGGCTCGATCGCGGCGGCCGCGCGCGAGATGGCGATGTCGTATCGCCGCGCTTGGCTGCTGGTCGACGATCTGAACCATGCCTTCCGCAAGCCGCTGGTCGAGACCGCGCCCGGCGAGCGCCAGGGCTCGCGCCTCACCCAGCTCGGCCGCCAGGTGGTCGCCGATTACCGCATGATCGAGGCCAAGGCCGAGGCCGCCTGCCGCCGCGAAATCGCCGGGCTTAAAAAAGCCCTGGTCCGCCGCGACTAGCGCACGATGACTTCGGGTCGAGCCGACCCGAAGTCATACCCGTGCGCTGTTCCAATGAATCTGGGCATGATCGCAGCCGAGAAATGGGACGGCTTTTCCCAATCATACCCGTGCGGCGCGCCGCCCCCATCAGCTATATTACGTTCGATACTATATCCAATTGTATATAGCCAAGCGCCGCCCCGCGGGCTATCATCGCCACCGACGCCGGCCGGAGTTGCGGCGCGACGGAGGGGAAAAGATGAACGGACAGATGAACGGGACGCGACGGCGCTTTCTGCAATCCGGCCTCGCCATGGCGGCCTTCTCCGGCGCCGCGCCGGCGCTGGCCAAGGGGCTCGCGCCGTTCGATCTCGCCTTCGCCGGCTCGATGGGCGCGGTGATGAACGGGCCGATCCGCGCCGCGGCGGCGAAAGACCTCGGCATCGCGCTCCGCGGCCGCGCCCAGGGCGCCTATGGCCTCGCCCATCTGATCGTCGGCGGCAGCATCCGGCCGGATGCCTTCGTCTCGGTCACCGCCGGGCCGATGGCGCTGCTCTTCAAGGCGAAAAAGGCGGCCGAGGCGCTGGCCGTCGCGCGCACCGAGATGGTCATCGCCTACAGCCCGAAAAGCCGCTTCGCGGCGCGTTTCGCGGCGGCTGCCAAACCGGGCGGCGAGCCGTGGTGGAAGATTCTAGAAAGTCCGGGCCTCCGTTTCGGCCGCACCGATCCGCATACCGATCCCTTGGGCGTCAACACGCTGTTCCTGTTCCAGCTCGCGGCGCGCCATTACGGCACCCCCGATCTGCTCGCGCGGGTGCTGCACGGCACCGTCGACCCGGCGCAGATCTTCCCCGAGCCGCAGGTCATGGCGCGGCTGCAAAGCGGCCAGATCGACGCCGCCAGCGCCTATGCGACGCAACCGCCGCCACTGCACCTGCCCGCCCTTCGCCTGCCGGCGGCGATCAACCTCGGCGATCCGGCGCGGGCGGCGGATTACGACCGCGCCGCGGTCGTGATCGGCGGCAAGACCTTGAAGCCCTCGCCGCTTGTCTTCTATGGTGCGGCGCTGACAACCGCAAAGGACCCGGCGCTCGCCCGGCATTTCATCCATTGGCTGCGCTCCCCGGCAATCGCCGCGATCTTCAAGCGGTACCATTATGATCTCCCGGATGGTGCCGCCGCCCTCCGCGCCTGAGCCGGCGCGCCGGCGCGCCGCCCTCGGCCCGTGGCCGCGGCGAGCGGGGCTTTTGCTGTTCGTCGCCGCGCTGCTCTATCCCTTAAGCGGGCTGTTCGCCCCGATCGGGCCTTGGCAGTGGGATGGCGACATACCGGGCTCGACGCTCGCCTCGGTCGCGACCTCGCTCGAGCTTACGGCGATTGCGCTTCTCGTCATCGCCGCGATCGGCACGCCGATCGCCTGGCACCTCGCGCGCAAGAGCGGCCGGCGCTCGATCCTGTGGGAAGCCGCGATCCTGATCTCGGTACTGCTGCCGCCCCTGGCGCTCGGCATCCTGCTCTCGCTCGCCTTCGGGCCGGGGACCTGGATCGGGCGCCTTCTTCTCCGCATGGGGCTAGCCAGTTCGAACAGCCCCCTCGCCTTCACCGTGACCCAGGTCTACGTCGGCATGGGCTATTACATCCTGGCGGCGCGCGCCGCCTTCACCGCCGTTCCGGCCGAACTCGAAACCATGGCGGCGCTGCTCGGCCGCAGCCCGGCGCAGGTCTTCTGGCGCGTCACCTTTCCCTTGTCGCGGCTCGGCCTCGCCGCCGCGCTCAGCATCGCCTGGGTGCGCACCCTCGGCGAGTTCGGCGCCATCGTCGTCACCGCCTATTACCCGGCCGGCATGCCGGTGCAGCTCTGGATCAACCTGCAGGACCGCGGCCTGCCGGCGGTGATGCCGCTTCTCGTCGTGTTCCTGGTCAGCGCGCTGCCGCTTCCCTGGCTCGCCTATATCCTCGCCCGGCGGCGGCACCCGCTCCATGCTTGACGCCCATATCGTCAAGCGCCGGCGGAGCTTCACCGTCGACGTCCGCGTCCGCGCCGCGGCCGGCGAGCGGCTTGCGATCTTCGGCCCTTCCGGCGCCGGCAAGAGCTCGATCCTGTCGTGCATCGCCGGGCTCGAGCGGCCGGACGCCGGCGAGATCCGGGTCGGCGAGACACGCTATTTTCCGCCGCCGCTGCCGCTCGACCAGCGCTTCCTCGCCTATCTGACGCAAGACGACCTGTTGTTTCCCCATCTTTCGGTAGCCGAGAACGTGCGCTTCGGCCTGTCCGCCGAGGCGGAGCGGAAAAATCGCGATTGGGTCGCCGAACTTCGCCAGAGCCTCGGCCTCGAAGCGCTGTGGCACGCGCCGGCCGGCCGCCTGTCCGGCGGCCAGGCGCGCCGCGCGGCGCTCGCCCGCATGCTCGCCCGCCGGCCACCGCTGGTGCTGCTTGACGAGCCCTTCGCCGGCCTCGACCGGCAGGTGGTGCGCGAACTGATCCGCCTTCTCGACCGCTGGCAGGAAAAGCTTCGCTTCACCCTGCTCCTGGTCGGCCACGAGGTCGAAGTGGTGGAACGCCTCTGCCCGCGCGTCTTGGCGCTGGAACAGGGCCGCGTGGTGCAGGAAGGCGCGTTCGCGGACTTGCGGGCGAAACCCGCGACAAAAGTGCTGGCGCAGATTTTGGCGCCGCTCTGAGGCCGACCTCAGCCACCGGTTCGGCCGCCGGCGCGGTTTACGGGCGGTCGTCCGGGGTTTGCCGCGCCGCCTGTTCCGCTTTCAGCGCCTTGACCTCGCGCCGCTTCGCCCGTGCCTCGCGGCGCCAGCGGCGGCCGATCCACCAAGCCCCGATCATGCCGGCGACGAGACCGACCAGGATACCGGCGAAGAAGACCTCGTACAGCCGCAGTTCCGCGGTCCAGGGCAGCGGATAGAAGCTGACCACGACGCGCGCCCGGTTGGCGATCGCGAGCAGCACCACGACCAGCGCCGCCGGCAGGCCGATCCAAAGCGCCGGTTTCATCGCCGCGCCCGGCCGTTTCCGCGCCGACGCCCGGCGCCCGGCAATTTAGCGTCGGATCGCGCCAAAACCATGTCGGTGTGCGGCTCCAACGACCTGGCGCATGATCCGGTCCGAAAAGCGGACCCGCTTTTCGGGATCATGCTCTAGGCGTCGCCGCCGGCCGGCTGGTTGAGCCGCTCGCGAAGATCCTTGCCGGTCTTGAAGAAAGGAACGCATTTTTCGGCCACTTCGACCGCCGAGCCGGTGCGCGGATTGCGCCCCACCCGGGCCGGCCGCTGCTTGACCGAAAAGGCGCCAAAGCCGCGCAGCTCGACCCGGTCGCCGCGCGCCAGAGCGGCGGAGATCTCGTCGAAGACCGTCGCGACAACCCGTTCGATATCGCGGTGATAGAGGTGCGGATTGCGTTCGGCGAGCCGCAAGATCAATTCAGACTTGATCATTTCCTGCCCCGTTTCTTCCGCCACCCTTGTGCACGGACGCTCTATGGCCGGCGCCGTCCCCGTTTAACCAGCGGAAACGGGGCGGCCCCAGTCTCAAAGCTGCCAAAGCCGACTGGGGCCGTCAAGGATAAGTCGTTCAGCGGCCTGTAATATTTTCGCCGCCGGGGAGGTTCGGACAGGTACGGACGGGCGGCTTACGCGCTCTTCCCGTCGTCGTCCCCGTCTTCCGTGGCTTCCGTCTCGCGCTGGGCCCGGGCGCGGTTCATCGCCGCGCCGAGGATATCGCCGAGCGAGGCACCGCTGTCGGAGGAGCCGTAGGCTGCCACCGCCTCCTTCTCCTCGGCCACTTCGCGGGCCTTGATCGAGAGCGAGATCTTGCGGCTCTTGGAATCGATGTTGGTGATCTTGGCGTCGACCTTCTGGCCCACGGCGAAGCGCTCGGGGCGCTGCTCGCCGCGGTCACGGGCGAGTTCCGCCTTGCGGATGAAGCCGGTGAGCCCGCCGGCCAGGGCGACATCGATGCCGTTTTCCTGAACCGCCACGACCTCGCCGGTCACCACGTCGCCCTTGTTCAGGCTGACCGAGGCGAACGGATCGGACTGTAGCTGCTTGATGCCGAGCGCGATGCGCTCCTTCTCGATATCGACGTCGAGCACCTGGGCCTTGACCACGTCACCCTTCTTGTACTCCTGAATCGCCTGCTCGCCGGGCTGATCCCAGGACAGATCCGAGAGATGCACCATGCCGTCGACGCCGCCATCGAGACCGATGAAGAGGCCGAACTCGGTGATGTTCTTGACCTCGCCCTCGACCACGGTGCCGGACGGATGGCTGGCGCCGAAGGTATCCCACGGATTGGCCAGGCATTGCTTGAGGCCGAGCGAGATGCGGCGCTTGTGCGGATCGACCTCGAGCACCATGACCTCGACTTCCTGGCTGGTCGAGACGATCTTGCCGGGATGGACGTTCTTCTTGGTCCAGCTCATCTCGGAAACATGCACCAGGCCCTCGACGCCGGGCTCAAGCTCGACGAAGGCGCCGTAGTCGGTGATGTTGGTGACGCGGCCGGTGAACTTGGTGCCGACCGGATACTTCGCCTCGACGCCTTCCCAGGGATCGGCCTCGAGCTGTTTCATGCCGAGCGAGATCCGCTGCGTCTCGGTGTTGAGGCGGATGACCTGCACCTTGACCGTCTGGCCGATGGAGAGGATCTCAGTCGGGTGATTGACCCGCCGCCAGGCGATATCGGTGACGTGCAAGAGGCCGTCGACGCCGCCGAGATCGACGAAGGCGCCGTAGTCGGTGATGTTCTTGACCACGCCCTCGAGAATCTGGCCTTCGCGCAGATTGGCGACCAACTCGCTGCGCGCCTCGGCGCGGCTTTCCTCGAGCACGGCGCGGCGCGACACCACGATGTTGCCGCGGCGGCGGTCCATCTTGAGGATCTGGAACGGTTGCGGCGTGCCCATCAGCGGATTGATGTCGCGCACCGGCCGCACGTCGACCTGGCTGCCCGGCAGGAAGGCCACGGCGCCCGAAAGATCGACGGTGAAGCCACCCTTGACGCGACCGAAGATCACGCCCTCGACACGCTGTGCGCCGGCGAAGGCCTGCTCCAGCTTTTCCCAGGCCTCTTCGCGGCGCGCCTTGTCGCGCGACAGCACGGCCTCGCCCTGCGCGTTCTCGATGCGCTCGAGATAGACATCGACCGTGTCGCCGACCTTGATCTCGGCGCCCTGGCCGTGCTGGTTGAATTCCTTGAGCGGAATCCGGCCTTCCGACTTCAGCCCGACATCGATGGTGGCGTAATCGTTCTCGATCGCGATCACCGCGCCCTTGACCACCGAACCTTCGACGGCGCCGGCGGCGCCGGAGGTCTCGTCCAGGAGCATGGCGAAGTTCTCATCGCCGGGCGGCATCTCCCCGCTGACAGTCGCGGTCTTGGCCATATGACTTCCTTCTTTAACGGCCCTCGCGGGCCGGCTATCGGCTGCCTGCAATTCTTCCCTTGCGCCGTTCTCCGAAACCACGGGAGATCGCGAAAGAAACAGGAAGAAACGGCTCACAACCTACGTTGGATGTAATCTTTCGCTTTGCTGAAGGCACCTTCTATATCCAAATCCGAAGTATCGAGCAAGTAGGCATCCGGGGCCGGCCGCAACGGGGCCACGGCACGACTCTGATCGCGGGCGTCGCGGGCCTCGATTTCGGCCAGAATTTCGCTTTCGCTGAAACTTTGACCCTGGCGCCCGCTCAGGGCCTTAGCCGGCGCCTTATCCGAGGCCGCAAGCTCGAGAAAGCGGCGGCGGGCGCGGATTTCGGGCCGCGCGGTGACGAAAATCTTGATCTCGGCCTCGGGGCAGACCACGGTGCCGATGTCCCGCCCGTCCAACACCGCGCCCGCGGCGCCGCCCGGCGGCGTGGCCGCGAAGTCCCGCTGATAGCCGAGCAGCGCCGCCCGAACCTCGGGAATGGCGGCGATCCTCGAGGCCGCGGCGCCCACCGCCTGATCGCGGAGGGCAGCATCGGCGAGATCGTAGGCGGCGATGCCGGCCGCCGTCCGTATCGCCGCCGCGCCATCCGCCGGGTCGAGGCCGTCGCGCAGCATGTGCAGCGCGACGGCGCGGTAAAGGGCGCCGGAGTCGAGATAGGCGAAGCCGAAATGGCGCGCGAGCCGCTTTGCCAGGGTGCCCTTGCCGGCCGCCACCGGCCCGTCGATGGCGACGATCACGGCGCTTCGAAGCGCCCGCCGAGCGCAGCCATGGCAGCGGCGAAGCCGGGGAAGCTGGTGTCGATCATGCGGCTGTCGTCGATCGTCACAGGCCGCTCGGCGGCGAGGCCGAGGATCAGGAACGACATGGCGATGCGGTGGTCCATCTCGGTCGCGACCGTGCCGCCGCCAGCGACGCGGCCGCGGCCGGCGACGCGCAGGCCGTCGGGATAGGTCTCGACCGCGACACCCTGGGCCTCGAGCCCGGCCGCGATCGCCGCGATGCGGTCGCTTTCCTTGACCCTGAGCTCGCGCACGCCGCGCATCGTCGTCGGCCCCTCCGCCATCGCGGCGGCAATAGCGAGAATGGGATATTCGTCGATCATCGAGGGCGCCCGCTCCGGCGGCACCTCGATGCCCGTGAGCCGGCTCGCCCGCACCCTGAGATCGGCGATCGGCTCGCCGCCGACCGCGCGCGGGTTTTCGATCGCGACCGCGCCGCCCATCTCGCGAAGCGTCTCGAACAGCCCGGCGCGGCGCGGATTCATGCCGACGTTCTCGATCACGATCTCGGAGCCCGGCACGATCAGCGCCGCGACCGCCGCGAACGCCGCCGAGGACGGATCGCCCGGCACGGTGACGGCCCGCGCCTTGAGCTCGGGCTGGCCGGTCAGGTGGATCATCTGGCCGCCGCCGTCGAGGTCCTCGACGGCAACCTCGGCGCCGAAATGACGCAGCAGATTCTCGGTATGGTCGCGGGTCGGCACCAGCTCTTCCACGCTGGTGACGCCGGGTGCGTTCAAGCCGGCGAGGAGAATCGCCGACTTGACCTGGGCCGAGGCGACCTCGGGCCGATAGGCGATGGGCAGCGGCCGCGCCGCGCCCTGCACGACGAGCGGCAGCCGGCCGCCGGACCGCGCGACGATCGTCGCGCCGATCTGCTGCAAGGGCGCGGTGACGCGGGCCATCGGCCGGCGGCAGAGCGAGGCGTCGCCGGTGAAGAAACTGGCGAAGGGGTGGCTCGCGACCGCGCCCATCAAGAGCCGCACGCCGGTGCCGGAATTGCCGAGATCGAGCACCGCCGCCGGCTCCTGCAGGCCGCCGACGCCGAGCCCCTGGACGACATAGGCGCCGTCCGCGGCGCGCGCGATATCGGCGCCGAGCGTCCGCAGCGCCGCCGCGGTGCGCAGCACGTCGTCGCCTTCGAGCAGACCCTCGACCCGGGTCTCGCCGAGCGCGAGCGCGCCGAGGATCAAGGCGCGGTGCGAAATCGACTTGTCGCCGGGCGGGCGCAGGCGGCCGCCGAGCGGACCCGCGGCGGGCGCGCGAAGGGGCCGGGACGAAGATCGGGCGGGCGCGGACATCGAGCCTCTTGCGACAGATAATGCTTTGCTTTTCCGGCGCGGCTTTGCCGGGATCGGCAGCGGCCGGTGGTTTAGCACAATCGCGTCGCGCTCGCCAGCCGATGCGGCGTTGACAGGGGCCAAACGACGTGGCATTGGGGCAGCGGCGACGTCGGCGTGGCCGACCGCGCCGGTCCGGCCGATCGGGGCCGAGCATGGGAAGGGACGGTGATGGCAAAACCGGAGTGGGGCACCAAGCGGCATTGCGCCAGCTGCGGGGCTATTTTCTACGACTTCAAGAAGGACCCGATCTTGTGCCCAAAGTGCGGCACCGAGCATCATCCGGAAGTTCTTCTCAAGCCGCGCCGCCAGCGGCCCGACGGTAAGGCCGAGGAGGCCGAGGCGCGCAAGGCCGCCGTGCCGAAGCCCGAGGCGATCATTGACGATGAGGCCGAGGCCGAGGACGTCGAGGGCAAAGATTTCATCGAGGACGCCTCGGAACTCGGCGAGGACGACGACGACGTCGCCGAGGAGATCGTGGGTGCGGACGAGGAGGACTCCGAGGAGCCTTGATTGGCACGCCGATTTTCCGCTTGAAACGACGACCCGCGGGACCTACTGTCCGGCGGTTTTCCGGCACCGCCGCCCGATGTCGCGGCGGCGCGCGAGCGAAACCAAGTCTGGGGCCATAGCTCAGTTGGGAGAGCGCTTGAATGGCATTCAAGAGGTCAGGGGTTCGACTCCCCTTGGCTCCACCAGTTTTCAAAGGCCCGGGCGCGCGACCGGGCCTTTGCCTTTTCGGCCGCGCCGCACTGCGTTGAGCCGCCGCCGGCGTTAGAATCTACTTGCAAAGGCGGCCGTTTGCCGCAATAACCCCCCGTCACACTCATTTGACTCTCTCGCGAATGGGGGATCCGGCGATGGCGCAACAGGCGGCGGCGCGCAAACAGGAAGCCTTCACAGAGCAGCGGATCGGCAACGAGCCGGTTCTCGCCATGTCTTCCGCTTCCGCGACGCAGACGGCGGATCATTTTGTCTTGCGCGATGGCCTGCAGTTCGCCGGCACGCATCTGTTGATCGATCTTTGGGGCGCGTCGCGGCTCGACGATCTCGCCCATGTCGAAGCGATGCTGACCGAAGCGGTGGGAGCGGTCGGCGCGACGCTGCTCAACATCGATCTGCATCATTTCCAGCCCGAGGGCGGCATCTCGGGCGTCGCCATCTTGGCCGAAAGCCACATGAGCATCCACACCTGGCCCGAGCGCGGTTTCGCCGCGATCGACATTTTTGTCTGCGGCGCCTGCAATGCCCACGCGGCGGTGCCGGTGCTGCGCCGCGCCTTCCTGCCGGCCCAGGTGACCCTGACCGAGCATAAGCGCGGCCTGATTCCGTGACCTGGTTCGCGGAAACCCTCTATCCGAACGTCCGCCAGAGCTTCGCGATCGAGCAGGTCCTTTTTCAGGGCCGCAGCGACTTTCAGGACGTGACGGTCTTCAAGACCAAGGATTTCGGCCGCATGCTGGTGCTGGACGGCATCGTGCAGACCACCGAGCGCGACGAATTCGTCTATCACGAAATGCTGACCCACCTGCCGCTGTTCGCGCACGGCGGCGTTCGCCGCGTGCTGATCATCGGCGGCGGCGACGGCGGCATCCTGGAAGAAGTGCTGAAGCACCCGGTCGAGTGCGTCGTCATGGTCGAGATCGACGCCAAGGTGATTGAGGTCAGCCGGGAGTGGCTGCCGACGATCTGCGGCCGTGCCTTCGAGGACCCGCGCACCGAGGTGGTGGTCGCCGACGGCGCCAAGTTCGTCGCCGAGACCGCGGAGCGCTTCGATCTCGTCATCGTCGATTCCTCGGATCCCATCGGGCCGGCCGAGATCCTGTTCGCGGTTCCGTTCTACGAGAACTGCCGGCGCTGCCTCAACCCCGGCGGCGTGATGGTGGTACAGAGCGGCGTCCCCTTCCTGCAGGGCGAGGAAGCGGCCAACACCTACCGCCGCCTGACCCAGGTCTATCCCCACGCCGGCTTCTATGTCGCTCCGGTGCCGACCTATTACGGCGGCTTCATGGCGCTCGGCTGGGGCGGCTTCCTTGATCTCAAGGCGAGCGCAGCAGCGGCAGCGCCCCGCATCGCCGCCGCCGGGCTGGCGCTGCGCTACTACAACGCGGCGATCCACGCCGGCGCTTTCGCGCTCCCGGAATACCTGAACGCCCGCATCGGCTAGCGCACGGACATGATTTTGGGTCGGATCGACCCAAAACCGTCGTGTGCGACGCCGATGACGGGACAGCCGCCATCCGTATTCGCCCGCTCCGCGTGCGCCCCTACTTGACCTCGGGAATACCCTTTCCTAACTATGGTTTGGACGCGGTGCCTTGAGGGCCGCGGAAGAGACGGCGCTCCGCGAGGGGCCGATCGGGGTTCGGTCGCGGGGTCCGGCCGCGGACCCATCCGATCCAGGGATGCCAAGACGAGGGCAATCCCGGGCGGAGGGTTCGGCCAGGACCGGAACGGCGTCATGCTCGCTCGTTTGGAGGAGGTGACCCTTGACCAGGATGTCTGCGTTCAACAGCCCGTTTCTGTTGGGCTTCGATCGCGTCGAGCGGGTGTTGGAACGGGTGGCGAAATCCGCCGCCGATGGCTATCCCCCCTACAACATCGAGCAGATCGGCGACGACCGCTTGCGCATCACGCTCGCGGTCGCGGGTTTCGGCGAGGCCGATATTTCCGTCACCGTCGAGCAGAACCAGCTGGTGATCCGCGGTCGCCACCGCGACGAGGGGCAGCGCGTCTTCATCCACCGCGGCATCGCGGCGCGGCAGTTCCAGCGCGGCTTCATCCTCGCCGAGGGCATCGAGATCGCCGGCGCCACGCTCGACAACGGCCTCTTGCATATCGACCTGGAGCGGCCGCAACCGAGCACCGTCGCGCGCACCATTCACATCGCCAAGGCGGGCGGAACGCGGGCCGGCCAGGGCATCGCGGTCAAGAACGTGGAGGAAGGCTGAAAGGAAAGGCTGAGAAGGAAGGCTGGAGACCCAGGAAAGGCGCCGTTCCATAACGGGAGATCGTGTGATGAATGCAGACCGGATACCGAATCACTTGCGCCAGATCACGCCTCAGGCCTTTGCGCTTCTCGGCGCGCCGACGCTCGCCTATGTCCGTTCCGTCGGAACGCCGGGCAAGGCCGGCGCGGACGAGACGGCGGTCGACGGCTGGGGCATCTTCGCGGCCAACGGCCAGCAGATCGGCTTGACCGAGACCAGGGATCTCGCTTTCGCCGTCGCCCGCCAGCACGATCTGGAGCCGGTCGACGCCAACTGACGGCGGCCCCCGGCCGCGAGCGGGTCGGTGCCGATGCGTGAGGTCGGGGTTCGGATCGGAGGTCGGTTCAGGCGGCGTGCGGCGCGGCCGATTCGGTGAGCAGCGCGTAGAGCGCCTCGGTCTGGTCGGTGCCGCGCAGCTTTTCGCAGGTCGCGCGATTGCGCAACAGACGCGACACCCGCGCCAGCGCCTTCAAATGGTCGGGGCCGGCGGCCACCGGCGCCAGAAGCATGAACACCAGATCGACGGGCATGCCGTCGATGGCGTCGAAATTCACCGGTATTTCAAGCCGCGCGAAAAAGCCGTAAATGCGATCGAGATCGGGCAGCTTGCCGTGCGGCACGGCGATGCCGTGGCCGATTCCGGTGGTGCCGAGGCGCTCGCGCTCGAGCAGCGTCTCGAGGATCTCCTTGTCGTCGCGCCCGATACAGCGTCCCGCTTGAGCCGAGATCTCCTGCAGCACCTGCTTCTTGCTGGACGCTCTGATGCGGGGAAGGATACGGGAGGGATCGATCAGATCGGCGATTTCCATGATCGTCGATCTTATCGCGCAAGGGCCGCACCGGCCACCCTTTCGGGCGCCGGCGGGGCATCATGAGACAATCCGCGACGCGGCGAGCGCGGCGCCGCGAGGACGCGGACCGGGCGAACGCGCGAATCTGCTTTGCTGGTGAAACCGCGCCACCCGGACTGGCGGCAGCGCGAGGCCACGCCGCACTCAAGGGATTTACCGAACACGTCCGTCAGCATGCAAAAGTTTTGTGCAACTTCGCCACGCCTCACCGAGGCCGGCGGCAGCGAAGGGGGCGACCATAGGTGACGGGTTCGCCGCTGTCAACCGCACTGCCGACGGCGCGGCGCGTCAGCCGGATGGGGCGGCGGCCGGACGCGGGAAGAACACCGCCTCGATCTTGTTGCCGTCGGGATCGAAGATGAAGGCGCCGATATAGGCGGTGGAGGCCGCTTGCCGCGGACCGGGATCGCCGGCGTTCGCGCCGCCCGCCTGCAATGCGTCGGCGTGAAAGGCCTGCACGGCCGCGACGCTCGGCGCGCGCAGGCAAACATGGGCGCCGCTGCCAGGCGGTTGCAGCGCCAGCCCGGGCCGCGCATTGAGCCAGAACTCGGGATACTTCCGGCCGAAGCCGGTGCTCGCCGGCACCCGGTCGACCAGCTTGACCAGATCAAGCGGCCAACACGCGCTCGTAGAACGCGGCGCTCCGCGCGCGATCGGAAACGGAGATGGAGACATGGTCGATCATAGTGCGGCGCCCGCCCTCAGCGCGGTGTTCGCTTGTTGCGCCGCCGCTGCACCGAGGACGGAATTCCCATCGCCTCGCGGTATTTGGCGACCGTGCGGCGCGCGATGTCGATGCCGTCCGCCTTGAGGACTTCGACCAGCCTATCGTCCGACAGCACCGCCTCGGCATCCTCGGCGTCGATCAAACGGCGGATGCGGTGGCGCACCGCTTCCGCCGAATGCGCCTCGCCGCCATCGGCATGGGCGATAGCGGAGGTGAAGAAATATTTCAGCTCGAAGAGGCCGCGTGGCGTCGCCATGTATTTGTTGGCGGTGACGCGGCTCACCGTGCTCTCGTGCATCTCGATCGCCTCGGCGATGGTGCGGAGATTGAGCGGCCGGAGATGCTGCACGCCGTGCTCGAAGAAGCCCGCTTGCTGGCGCACCAACTCGGTGGCGACGGTGAGGATGGTCCGCGCCCGTTGATCGAGCGCCTTGGCGAGCCAGTTGGCGGAGTTCAGGCATTCCGAGAGATAGCTCTTGTCGCTGCGGTTCTTCGCCACGCCGGCGACCTCAGCGTAATAGCGGGTATTGACCAGGACGCGCGGCAAGGTCTCGCCATTGAGCTCGACCGCCCAGCCGCCGTCGCCGCGGCGGCGCACGAAAACGTCCGGCACCACGGTCTGCACGATCTCGGAATCGAAGGCGAGGCCGGGCTTTGGGTTGAGCGCGCGGATCTCCTTCACCATGTCGGCGATATCCTCGGCGTCGACGCCGCAGATTTTCATCAGCGCCGCGAAGTCGTGCCGGGCGAGGAGATCGAGGTGCGCGAGAAGAGCCTGCATCGCCGGATCGAGGCGGTCGCGCTCGCGGAGCTGCAACGCAAGACACTCGGCGAGATCGCGAGCGAAAATGCCGGGCGGGTCGAGGCCCTGCAGCCGCGCCAGCACGCTTTCGACCCGCGGCAGATCGGCGCCGAGCCTGGCCGCGGTCTCGGACAGCGGTTCGGTCAGATAGCCGGCTTCGTCCAAGAGCCCGACGAGCTGCGCGGCGATCAGCCGGTCGCCGGCATCGGCGATCTCCATGTTGATCTGGCTGAACAGATGGTCTTTGAGGCTGACCGCCTCGGCCATCACCTGCTCGATGCGGTTGCCCGGGGTTTCGAAGCTGCTGCTACCGCCGCGATTGGCGTAGCCGCCGTCCCAGTTCTCGGGCACGGCGATGCCGGCGTCGCCATAGGCGGCGTCAGGCGCTTCCGCGGTTTCGGCGCCGTCGTTGCCGGCGTCGCGGTCGTGGTCCATGTCGGGCGCGGCGCCGCCGGGTGGCACCGCGCTCTCGTCCCAGTTCGCGGTCGGCTCGGGCGTCGGAGCCTCCGGCTCGGCGCGCTCGAGCAGCGGATTCTTCTCCAACTCCTGCTCGACATAGGCGGCGAGATCGAGATTGGAGAGTTGCAGCAGTTTGATCGCCTGCTGCAGTTGCGGCGTCATCACCAGGGTCTGGCCCTGCTTCAGCTCCAGCCGCGCGGTCAACGCCATGACTAGAACGCTCCGCTCATAGCTTGAAGCGCTCGCCGAGATAGAAGCGGCGGACGTCCTTATGAGCGATGATTTCTTCCGGCGTGCCCTGCATGAGAACCCGGCCTTCGTGCAGGATATAGGCACGGTCGATCAGCTGCAGGGTCTCGCGCACGTTGTGCTCGGTGATCAGCACGCCGATGCCGCGGTCCTTGAGATGGAAGACGAGATCGCGGATGTCGGAGAGCGCGATCGGGTCGATGCCGGCGAGCGGCTCGTCCAGGAGAATGAACGAGGGCCGCGACGCCAGGGCGCGCGCGATCTCGACCCGGCGGCGCTCGCCGCCCGAGAGCGCCACTGCCGGCGCGCGGCGCAGATGGGTGAGTCCGAACTCCGCCAGCAAGTCTTCCAGCATCTGCTCGCGGCGCTCCGGCCGCTCCTCGTTGGCCTCGATCACCGCGCGGATGTTGTTCTCCACCGTGAGGCCGCGAAATACCGAGGCCTCCTGCGGCAGATAGCCGATGCCGAGCCGCGCGCGGCGGTACATCGGCAAGGCGGTGATGTCGTGGCCGTCGAGCGAGACGGTGCCGAAATCGACCGCGATCAGCCCGGAGAGCATGTAGAAGCAGGTCGTCTTGCCGGCGCCGTTCGGACCGAGCAGCCCGACCGCCTCACCGCGCAGCACCGACAGGCTGACGCCGCGCACCACCGGCCGCTTGCGGAAGCGCTTGCCGATGTCCTTCGCCACGAGGCCGCTGTTGTCGGCGATAAGCCGCGGCGCCGAGGGCGCGAAGTCGAACTCCTCGAGCGGCGACGCATCCTCGCGGCCCGCCTCGTCGCGCGGCCCGTCGCCGCCGCCGCGGCCGATCCGCCGCCACCACCAGCCGCTCATCGCCGCTTCTCCGGCCGGCCGTTCCGTTGCTCGGGCACGAACAGCCCGTGCACGCGCCCGCCCGCCACCGGCGTCAACTCGCTCATGCCGGTATCGAGATTCATCCGCACCCGCTGGCCGGTGAGCACGTTCTTGCCGCGGGTCAGCACCACCGGCGTGCCGGTGAGCACGATGACGTGCTTCTCGACATTGTAGACGCCGGCGCTGCCTTGCGCGGTTTCGCCGGGCGCGAGCAGAAAGACGTGGCCAAAGGCGTCGATCTCGGAGATCGCGCCCATTGCGCCCGGACCGGCGGCGCCCGGTTTCGGCGGCGGATCGGCCTTGGCGGCCGCGGCGCCGGCCCCGCGGCCCGCCTGCTTGCCGTGGTAATGCACCTTCAGGGTATCGGCGCGCAGCTTCATCGTCCCCTGCACCGCGACGACATTTCCGGTAAAGATCGCGATCTCCCGGTTCTGCTGCACCTCGAGCTTGTCGGCGTCGATCTTGATCGGCTGGCGGGTGTTATGATGGAAGCCGGGCACTTGGGTATCCGGCGCCTGCGCCACCGCGACGCCGATGAACCGACCGCCGCCGAGCAGGCATGCCAGAAGCAGGCCGAGCGCGAAGCCGAGCGCCGTCGTCGCGATTCGGCGCGCGATCATTTCGCCTGCTCCGGATAGAGCGTCACCTTGACGTTGCGGATGAAATAGAGGTGGTCGCCCTTGTCGGTGGAGCGGAAGCTGTCGGCGACCAGGGTGCCGGCGGGGCCATGGCCGCGCACCGGATCGTCGGACTTCACGGTGCCCTTCGCGAAATCGACCACCGCGGTCTTGCTGTGGAACTCGTAGCCGCGATCAGTATAGATGCTGACATGGCCGGAGAGATCGAGAATCTTCCGCGCGCGCCGGTAAATCCCGTGGTCGGCATGGACCATGGTCCAGATGCCGTTGTTCAAGGTCAGCTCCGCGCCGAGCGTGGTCAGCGCGATGCGGTCGTGATCGGCCGAATCCTGCACCGCCTGCGCCGCCGTGATGTGATAGGGCTGGCCGCGATCGCTCACCCCCTCGTAGCGCGCCCCAATCATCTGCACGCGCAAATCGGAGATCTTGATCGGCGAGAACTTGAGGGTGAACTGGCCGACCTGGCGATAGACCTGCGGCCACGCGACGACGACCGCAATCAGCGCCGCCGCCGCCGCCGGCAGAAGCAGCTTCATCAAGCCGATGAGGCGGCTTTGGCGGGTGGCGTCGGCGGTCACCGGACGCTGCGGGCCGCTCGCCCACCACGCGGCATGTGGAGCTGCCGCGGTGACGCTTCGGCGGCGGTTTTCCATCGCCTCAGGCAACGCCCGCCCGCAGGCAGTCGTGGATGTGGACGATGCCGACCGGAACCTCGTCCTCGGTGACGAACAGGCTGGTGATCTTGCTTTCGTTCATGCGGCCGACGGCCTCGGCGGCGAGCGCGGTCGGGCGGATGGTCTTAGGATTGGCGGTCATCACCTCATCGACCGTGCGCTCCAGCAACCCACCCGCCATGTGGCGGCGCAGATCGCCGTCGGTGACGATGCCGGCGAGTCGGCCCGCGCCGTCGGTAACGCCGATGCAGCCGAAGCTCTTGGCCGTCATGACCAGCAGCGCCTCGGTCATCTCGGTGCCGAGCGGCACCAGCGGCAGCGCCGCGCCGTCGTGCATCAGGTCGGCGACCTTGGCGAGCTTGCGGCCCAAGCTGCCGCCGGGATGGAACAGGCGGAAATGATCGGCGGAAAAGCCGTTGCGTTGCAGCAGCACGACCGCGAGCGCATCGCCCAAGGCGAGCATCACCGTGGTCGAGGTGGTGGGGGCGAGCCCCATCGGGCAGGCCTCGGCCGCGGCCGGCAGCAGAAGGGTGATGTCGGCGGCCTGGGCGAGGTCGGATCGCTCGCGGCCGACGATGCCGATCAGCGGGATGCGGAAACGCCGGGTGTAGGCGACAAGATCGTCGAGCTCGCGGGTGTCGCCGGAGTTGGACAGGCAGATCACCGCGTCGCCTTCGGCGATCATGCCGAGATCGCCGTGGCTCGCCTCGGCCGGATGGACGAAAATCGCCGGCGTGCCGGTGGAGGCCAGGGTCGCCGCGATCTTGCGCGCGATATGACCGCTCTTGCCCATGCCGCTCACCACCACCCGGCCGGTGACGGCGGCGAGAAGATCGACGGCCTTGCTGAAATTGCCGTCGAGTTGTGCCGAAAGAGCGCTCAGCCCCTCAGCCTCCAGGCGGAGCACCCGGCGCCCCGCCGCGAGATCGGCCGCCGCCGCTTCATAGGCCTCGGCGGGCTGCACCTGGACGGGATTCGGCGTCGCACTCAATCCAACGTCTCCCCGGCTGGCCCGCCGCGACCTTCGGCGGGCGCCTCGCTAACAAAAATCGTGCCAATTATGGAGATGGGCGTTGACAAAAGCAACCCGGCGAACAAAAAACAGGCTCGTAAACCCTTGCGGGGAAAACCCGCGCGGCCTGCGCAACCGGAAATATCCGCGCGGCCGGCCGCCGGCGCGATCCGCTTCGCCGCCCGCGCGATCCGGGTTATGCAAGAGGCCAGAACTGGGACCCGAGACGCGATGCGGATTTATGTGATCAATCTGGCCCGCGCTGCCGAGCGGCGGGAAAAGATGGCGCGTCAATGCGCCGCCCTCGGGCTCGCTTGCGACTGGATCGAGGCAAGCGACGGCCGCGCCTTGACGGAAGCCGAGTTCGCGCTGGTCGACCACGGCAAGCGCCGCTTCCTCAGCCCCTATCCCTTGTCGCGCAACGAGATCGGCTGCTGGCTCAGCCACCGCCGCGCGATCGGCCAATTGCTCGCGAGCGGCGACGCCATGGCGGCCGTCCTCGAGGACGATCTCAAGCTGTCGCCGGATTTGCCGGCGGCGCTCGACGCGATCGAGCGGGCGGGCGGCGACTTCGACCTCATCGATCTACACCGCAAGTTCCGCAAAAACGAGACCTTCGTCCCCTGCCGCCGGTTGCCGGACGGCGTCACCCTGGGCCGCCTTCGCTACGGCCAGATGTGCGCGTACGGCTACATCATGTCACGGCAGGGCGCGGAGAAATTCCTTGCCGGCGCGGGCCGCTTCGCCGACGCCGTCGACAAGGCGCTGCACAGCTATTGGCGGAACGGGCTCGACATCTATGCCCTGGAGCGACCCCTGGTCGAGAACGACGACGCCGGCATTTCCTATATCGAGGAGGACCGCCATCAGGACGACGGCGCGCGGCGCGACACCTACCCCGGCGCCGAGACCCTGAAGTGGCGGGCGGCGCGGCAACTGACCAAGCTCGTCAACAGCCTCCGCAAACGGCGCGCCTATCGCGCCTTGCCCAAGCGCTGACGCCGGACGCTTGATGAAGCCCGAGCAATTGACAAGGCGGGCGGCCCGATGCTTCCTTGGCGCCGCCTCGCGTCCCCGTGGGACGATCGACGGGCAGCCAGAGCAAGAGCGTGGCGGATCGCCTCGCGCGGCGGCGATCCTGCTCTGCTTCACATAAAGGGAGCGCGGATGGCGGGGCATTTCATGGAGACGATCGGGACGCCGGTCAAGGCGGTGGCGCGGCGCCTGGCGCGGGCGTTGACCGCCGGCAGCGGCGCCGAGGGCGAAGGCCTGCTTGCGGCCATGGTCGCCCTCTCCGTGCTGGTGGCGCCCCTGGTCTTCCTGCACAGCTTCTGCGACACGGCGATCAGCCTGGTCGCGGTGCTGTTCCTTTACCGCTCCTATCGCCGCGACGATTTCGCCTGGGCGCGCGAGCCTTGGTTCGTCGCCGCCCTCGTCTTTTCCGCCTTCGAGACCTTACGCGGCATCTTCACCACCTATCCCCATATCGCGGTGGTGAGCGGCCTGGTGTGGATGCGCTTTCCGGTCTTCGTCGCCGCCCAATGCGCGCTGTTTCGCACCGTGCCAAGGCTCAAGCGGCGGGTGTTCTGGGCCTATGGCCTCACCGTCGCCTTCGGCGTCGCCGACGCGCTCTACCAGCGCGCCAGCGGCCACGACATCTTCGGCTGGACGCCGGGGATGGGCGGCACGCGGCTCACCGACCCCGACGGCAAGCTCGATATCGGCATGATCCTGACCCTGATCGGCATGCCGACCGTGGTCTGGGCGCTCGCCGCTGCGACCAACCGCAGCCGCGCGATCTGGCTTCGCCTCGCCGCCGTGCTCGCCCTCCTCGCGCTCACCGCCGCGATCCTCTTTTCCGGCGAGCGCATGGCCTTCCTGCTGTTCATCGCCGCCGGCGCCGTCGCCCTCAAGGTGATCGGGCGGCTGCGCTGGCGCGCGATCGGCGTCATCGCCGGCGCCGGCGCCATCGCGGCGGGCTTGGTGGTGGCGGCGAGCCCGCCGCTCCGCCTGCGCGCCAGCGAGGCACTGTGGCAGTTCAGCCATCCGCACCGTTCCGCCTATCTCGAAGTCATGCACGGCGGGCTTCGCGTCTTCGCCGCCAATCCCGTGGTCGGCATCGGCTTCCGGCAGTACCGCTACGATTGCGCCCGCTATCAGCCGCCCGGCGTGCCGCACGAGGTCTGCGCCGATCTGCATCCGCATCAGATCTGGATCGAGAACCTGGCCGAGGGCGGCGTGGTCGGCACCGGCCTGATCCTGGCCGTGCTGATCCTGATGCTGGCGCCGGCGGTGCGCGACTGGCGGCGCTGGCGCGACGAACCGCTGTTCGGCGGCGCCGCCATGGCGGTGCTGCTTCGGCTGTGGCCGATCGCCACCACCTCGAGCTTCTACGTCAGCCAGCGCGAGATCGTGTTCTGGCCGCTCATGGCCTTCGCCGTCGCCATGGCGAGCTGGCGGCCGGACGAGGTCTGAGGCCCGATGCCGCGCGCGGCCGATCATGAGCCGGCGGTGCTGGTGATCAAGCTCGGCGCGCTCGGCGATCTGGTGCAGGCCTTCGACGCCTTCCACGACATCCGCGCCCACCACCGCCGCGAGCGGATCGTCCTTCTCACCACGCCGCCCTTCGCCGAGATCGCCCGCCGCATGCCCTGGTTCGACGAGGTCTGGCCGCAGGGCCGGCCGCGCGGCGCCGGCGCCGCCCTGGCCACGCTCCGCCTCGCCGGGCGGCTTCGCCGGCGGCGCTTCCAGCGGGTCTACGATCTCCAGTGCAACGACCGCACCGCGCTCTATTTCCATCTGCTTTACGGCCGCCATCGGCCGGATTGGGTCGGCACCGTGCCGGGCGCAGCCTTTCGCCCGGCGCCGCCGGCGCCGGGCCGGCGCCACAACGCCGAGCGCATGCGGGCGGAGCTTGCCGCCGCCGGCCTGCCCGAGGCGCGGCCGACCGATCTCGCCTGGCTCGACGCCGACATCGCGCGCCTCGCCTTGCCGCCCGGCTTCGTCCTCCTGATCCCGGGCTCGTCGCCGACGCATCCGGAAAAGCGCTGGCCGGCGGAAGGCTATGCCGCGCTCGGGGCCGCGCTCCGCGCGCGGGGCCTCGCGGTGGCGCTGGCCGGCACGGCGGCCGATCACGCGCCGATCGCCGAGATCAAGCGGCGGCTGCCGGAAGCCGTCGACCTCATGGGCCGAACCACGCTTCTCGAACTCGCGGCGGTGGCGCGGCAGGCCGCGGGCTGCGTCGGTAACGACACCGGGCCGGTCTTTCTCGCCGCCGCGCTCGGCACGCCAACCCTGATGCTGATGTCGCGGCGCACCAATGCGGAGCAATCGGCGCCGTGCGGGCCGGACGCGTCCTGGCTGCAGCGCGACGATCTCCGCGATCTCTCGGTCGAAGCGGTAGCGGCGGCGCTGCGGCTGCGTGCCGCGATGGCCGCGCCGTGAGCGCCGCCATCGCCATCGTACTGCCGCGGCGCGAGCGCTTTTCCGTAAGCCGCTTCGGCGCTGTGGCGCTCACCGTCGATGATTATGTGCGTCATTCCGCGCTGCGCGATCAGACCGCGATCCTCGGTCTCGCGACCGACGAGCCGCTGAACCCGGCGTTTCGCGCGATCGCGCCGCAGGACACGTTCTGGCGCCGCCGCACGCGAGGCTTCGCGCTCGGCTGCGCCGCCGATCTCGCGCCGGCGCCGCCCCGCCATATCGACGTCCACAACCGGGTCGAGATCTTCCACCTCCTCGCCCGCCGCTTCCCCGAGGCCGCCGCGTCGCTCTGGCTGCACAACGATCCGCAGGAAATGCGGGGCGCGAACCGGGCCGCCCAGCGGCGGCGCATCCTGGCCCGCGCGCGCTTCGTCTTCTGCGTCAGCGAATGGGTAAGAGGCCGCTTTCTCGCCGGCGTTGCCGATGGCCACGAACGGGTGCTGGTGTTTCCCTGCGCCATCGACGCCACGGCCGAGGCGGCCCACGCCGGCGCGGCCAAGGCGCCGCTGATCCTGTTCGTCGGCCGCGTCATTCCAGAAAAGGGCGCGCTGCTCTTCGCCGAGGCCGTGGCGGCTGCGCTGCCCGGCCTGCCCGGCTGGCAGGCGATGCTGATCGGCGGTGCGCGGGCGGGATCGGAGTACGGCCAGCGGGTCCAGGCGGCGCTGGCGCCGCTCGGGGCGCGCGCGCAGCGGCACGATTTCATGCCGCACGAGGCGGTCATGGCCACCTGCCGCCGCGCCGCCATCGCGGTCGTGCCCTCGGTCTGGGACGAGCCCTTCGGCCGCACCGCGCTGGAGGCCATGGCGGCCGGCGCGGCGGGGATCGCGAGCCGGCGCGGCGGCCTGCCGGAGATCGTCGGCGATGCCGGGCTGATCCTAGATCCGGTGACGGCCGCGGGCTTGAGCGCGACGCTCGCCGCCCTGGCTGGCGACGAGCGGGCGCGCGCCGATTGGCAGCAACGGGCGCGGGCGCGGGCAGTCGAGAACTTCGATATCCGGCCGTGGGCGGCGCGGCTCGACGCGCTGCGCCGCGATATCGACCCGGCGTTGCCGCGCTAGAGCGGCGCGGGGCGCCGCTCGGTGCGGGATTTAGTGCTGGAAGATGTCGAAATCCGCCCAGCCGAGAAGATCGAGCTCGGCGCGGGCAGGCAGGAAGCGGAAGCAGGCCTCGGCAAGATCGCGGCGGCCCTCGCGCGCCAGCATGTCGTCGAGGCGCGCCACCAGCCGGTGCAGGTGCAAGACGTCCGAGGCGGCGTAGTCGAGCTGCGCCGGCTCCAGCGTCTCGGCGCCCCAGTCGGAGCTTTGTTGCTGCTTCGAGATGTCGACGCCGAGCAGATCGCGGCAGAGATCGCGCAAGCCGTGGCGGTCGGTATAGGTGCGGGTCAGGCGCGAGGCGATCTTGGTGCAATAGATCGGCGCGGTGACGACGCCGAGGTAATGGCGCAGCATGGCGACATCGAAGCGGGCAAAATGGAAGATCTTGACCACCGCCGGATCGGCAAGCAGGCGCTTGAGATTGGGCGCGTCGTAGGCGCCCTTGGCGAACTGCACCAGATGGCAGTCCTCGTCGCCGCCGCAAAGCTGCACCAGGCAAAGCCGGTCGCGATGAGGCTGGAGGCCCATGGTCTCGGTGTCGATGGCGACGCTGCCGGTGAAGCGCACGTCGTCCGGCAGATCGCCCTTATGGAGATGGATCATCGCAGATCGGCCCCAGTCGGACCGCCTCCAGAGCGGCCCCGCCCCGGCGGGCCGCGCCGGGCGAAGGGGTCGCGTGGTGCCCAGGAGAAGACTCGAACTTCCACGACCGTAAGGCCACTAGCACCTGAAGCTAGCGCGTCTACCAGTTCCGCCACCTGGGCACAGAGCCGGGATTGGTAAATCCCGCGCCCCGTCCTGTCAAGGCGGCGTAACCGGAAACAGCGGTTCTCAATGCGATTGAGTCGCGTTCCAGGGCGCGGTCGAAGGCAAGGCAGGGCGGCAGGCGGGCTCGAGCATAGCCTTGCGAGCGAGTCCGATTTGCCACATGGCGTGGACAAACTGCCGG
>OFHJ01000223.1_pt1 | contig 23503 bp, 21 predicted proteins | sample 1522001 | NCBI WGS metagenome assembly OFHJ01 (sample SAMEA2464838, study PRJEB22497) | soil metagenome | biome: Grassland; feature: Farmland; material: Clay | place: Australia | collected 2013-02-01 | depth 1.2 m | reverse complement strand
ATGTAGCGGTCTGTAGCATGCGTCCTTATCAACGAATGAGCGATTGGCAAGCTCACGTTTCGTCGCAACACGTGCGGAAGCTCGTAGATTTTTTCAAGGGTTTTCATGAACTCATAGGTCGATTGGTACTTGCTAAAGTTGTCGACTACTTGCCTTGCCAAGCAAGGCCATAAGCAACGGATAAGGATTAAGAGCCCGAAGAAGGCCCGAAAATGCATCGATATTAAACACTCGAGCTAGTTCCTTGGCCCCATAAAACGCCATAACGGCGTCCATTATAAGGAGTGCTGCGCCGACACTTGCAATGTTGCTTGTCCAAACCAGCAGCAGCGCGGCCAATCCAAGGCTGGAAGCGGAGGCCAGAACATACACTGATGCAGTACGGAGATGACGATTAGCGGATTTTAGAACCGTTAGCATGCCATACCAAAAGGTGCTGGCTACCGCAGAAGCTAGAAGCAGCGCGAAAAGTTCAGGGTGCATGGTGACCTTTCCGTGGGTCCAGATCCTGAGAATAAAGGGACCAAAAAAAGAAAGGAAAGCAGCTGCCAAAAGGGAAAGCCATAACGCTGCGCGTTGTGCGTGGACGAACAATGAGCCTATTAGCTTCAAGTCGCCCGCGCCGAATGCCGATGCCAACTCAGGTTCTGCTGCGTTCGCAACCGCCATCACAAGCTGCAGCGCGAATCGCGTAAGTGTGCGAAGTGTCGAAAAGGTTACCACCGAAAGGGGGCCAAGCAAAGCGCCAACCAAGAGTACCAACCCCTGAACGTTCAGGGCTTGCGCTAGCGGCATGCTGATGTTCGCGATCGCAGGCCGAAGAAGACGGGTCAGCTCGGCTTTTCGGGCGCAATTGAAGCCAAATTGCAGCCATTTGTGACGATGTACAAGAAAAACGGCGGTACAGGGTGTTGCGATCAGTCTAACTAAAAGATAAGCCATTGCCGCAGCGGCAGGTTTCCCGCCCGCGAACGCCACGCACCATATGACGACGTATTGAATAAGGCGGGTTGTCGCAAAAATTTTGACGTGCAGCGGGTAATCACCTGCCGAGCGGAAACCCGCATGAACCGTACCCTCGCTGAGTTTTACCAAAACCTCCGCACCGAGGCACCACAATATCCACTGCGCTTGCGATATGCTGATCGCGCCTGACTGGAACCAGCGACCCAATGGAAGGCCATATAACAAAAGTGTAATCAGGATCAGGCCCAGACATGAGGCCCCCAAAATTAGTAGGCCGAGACTCTGGAACACTGCCAGCGCTTTCTTCCGGTTACCACTGGCAACCAAAGCAGCCATGTCGTTGGCTGCCGATAATGAAAAGCCCAGATCGGTCATCGAGAGATAGGCAGGAATCGAAAACAGAATTAGCCACTCACCGTAGCGCTCGGTTCCCCAAGCGTGTAGCAGAATCGGCACGCCTGTCAGCTGGATAACGGCGGTCACGATCTGGTTATAGACGTTGGCACCCAACCCACGCCGCAGTCGATTTTTTACGCTTGTATCCACTTGCGCATCTTCCCTGGATTTCGGCTCAACTTAACTGTCATATAGCGCGATTAATATCTGGGCAGGACAAATTGGAGGGCGAATTTAGTAGCTCAGCCCGATGAATTCGGGGATCAAAACAGGAAATAATGCAGAAAGTGAATTGGAGCATACTGGCTTTTGGCTGCCCGGGTGTGCGCAACGAGACCACGTACAATAGGCACACGCGAGAGGAAGCACTTCAGAAGCACGTCACCTGATTTGTGATCGCTTCGGGAAGATTAAAATCGGGTTGGGTATAGATCAGGTGACCTCGCAAGATGTTCAGTGAACTCCTAGTACCGGCGCGAGTGGTTTTCTGAGTCCGAATAAAGCGGAAATGATCCTCCTAGGTCTATAAGGCGTGAGCATATGATTCCTGAGCCGAAAGCGACGAAAATGTGCGCCCACCTGACCGAGAAAGCGGTCCACTTGTAGTGGGACGTTGGAGCATTGGTTAGCATGCAACAACGGAGTCAATCGGTTTCGTTTTCCAAGTACGGGGCCCTCATGGACGTCGCACTGCATCTGGTGGATCTATGCATCGCGAGCGGCGCTTCACTGATCTCATGGTGGCTTCGTTTTGGCAACGTTGCAATCCCACATCAATATAAATTTGGCATCTTTGTTGTTTTGCTATTGACACTGATCGTGTTTCAGGCCAGTGGAATTTATCGGAGCTGGCGAGGCGAAGAGTTCCCGGCTGAAATTGTTCGTGTCTGGGCGACTTGGTGTCTTGTGTTCGCAATTTTCGTGATGCTGCTATGGATGTTCAAATCTACGGCCCAGTATTCTCGTCTGTGGTTGGGCACCTGGTTTTTGTCTGCAACCGCTTTATTCGCTGGTTCGCGTTGGCTGGCACGAGCAGCGCTGGGCGTAATCCGCGAGCGTGGAATCGATTCCCGGAGCGTCGTCATTATCGGTGCCACGACTGGTGCGGCGCATTTGGTGAAGGCCTTGGCAAGGGACGCTTGGAGTGGTTTGCAAATCGTTGGTTTTGTCTCCACGCCTTTTGACAAGGAGGTGAAAGCGTTTGATGAGTTGCCATGCTTGGGAACAATAGAGTCCTATTTGTCCGAAGCAAAAGATTCCCTTCCCGATCAGATATGGCTGGCTCTACCCTTGCGGGCGGAATCACTGATTCAGCGCTGTCTCGATGAGTTGCAAGATTCGCCTATTACGCTTCGCTTCATCCCGGACTTTCTCGGTTACGAGTTGCTGAACCACCACGTTACGGAACTGGTTGGCATACCGGTATTAACTCTGCGTGGAACACCCATGGAGGGCCACGCCCGCCTTTTGAAGGCGGCGGAAGATCGCTTCCTTGCAGCGTTGTTTCTTGTAGTGCTGAGCCCATTGATGTTGCTTATTGCCCTCGGAGTCAAGCTGTCGAGCCGTGGCCCGGTGCTTTATCGGCAGAAGCGGCACGGTCTTGGAGGCCGGGAGATTTATGTCGTTAAGTTCAGGACCATGCGTCAGCATCAAACAGAAAATGGCAGCGTTCCGCAGGCGACCCGGGATGATTGCCGTATTACTTGGTTCGGTCGGTTCCTTCGACGCAGTAGCTTTGATGAACTACCGCAATTCATCAACGTGCTACGTGGCGAGATGTCGATCGTTGGGCCTCGACCGCATGCGATTGAGCATAACGAGTTTTACAGCAAAAAGCTCCGGGGATACATGCAGCGTCACGGAGTAAAACCCGGAATCACCGGTTGGGCTCAGGTAAATGGTCTGCGTGGGGAGACGGACACGGTGGAAAAGATGGCCAAACGCGTTGAGCACGACATTTACTACATCAATAACTGGAGTATCTGGCTTGATCTGAAGATCATACTGATGACACCGTTGGCGATCCTTGCGAGAACCAATGCGTATTAGGAAGACCCGCCGTCGTGCTTGATGGAAGCGCCCGAAGTACGGCAAATATCGTCGTTAGCCGACAACCGCAATACTTAGCTCCTGTTGCTTCGACAACTGTGACGCTTCTCTAATGAAGGGAGGAATCTGAAGAAATTGTCTCCCTTTACCCGGCCTTTCGGCGTCAAGTAAATCATGCGAATCCTCCAGGTCAACTCCCTGTTCAATGGCGGTGGCGTCGACACGCAAACGCTGGAATTATGCACAGGTCTTGTGGGCGCAGGGCACGATGTGACGATCGCGATTAACGAGGGTGCCCGCTGGGCAGCACACGCACGCGGCATTTCCGGCCTGCGCGTGGAAACCATCCGTGGAGGAAAACTAGCCCAGGGACTGCAGTTGCGGAGACTGGCCCGCCGTTTTGGCGCCAACATTCTCCATGCGCATCACGGACGTGACTACTGGACAACCGGGTTGGCCAGCAAGCTGGCATCCAACGGCGCCGTTGCGGTCCTGACGCGTCACCTGATGACACCGTTAAGCCGCACCAGTGGGCGTCATCTGCTGAAGCTCGGGCATGTCGTCGCCGTTTCGAAAGCGGTTCAGGCGCAACTGAGCGGCGAACTGAAGGGGAACCATGAACGGCTCCACCAAATCTATTCGGGCGTAGATACCGAGCGTTTCCGGCCGGACCCGCAACGGCAGCCGCGTGAGCGGGTACGGTTCGGGTGGGATGCGTCGCATGTCGTGTTTTCGGTCATTGGCGCGGCCAATCTTCCGGATGGGAAGGGTCAGCGGGAGTTTGTGGAGGCGGGGGCACGACTGATCCGTGCAGACCGTCGGGTCCGGTTACTCATCGTCGGTGAGGGGAGTCTGGTGCCGCAATTGAAGGCTCGCGTTCACGAACTCGGATTCGCGGAGCAGATTCGCTTTACCGGGTTCGTGGACGACGTGGAGCGCATTACCACCATGATCGATGTACTTGTGCATCCGGCGGTCGGCACCGAAGCGCTGGGGTTGGTATTGTGGGAAGCCATGGCCTGCGGCAAACCGGTGATTGCGTCGCGGCTGGGCGGTATCCCGGAGGCTTTTGTGGATCCGGACCATGGCATGCTCGTGGAGCCCGGAAACGCTGACCAGCTGCATGATGCCATGTCGCGCTATGCCGCCGATCAATCACTTCGGGAAAAAAGCGGCGCTTTGGCCCGACAGTACATCTTCGATAGGGCGTATACCCGCGAAGGCCAGGCCAGACGGTTTGTGGATCTTTACGCTCGCATTACCGCAGGTGCCTGATCGGAGCGGGATCAAACCGGGTGACCGGTCGCCGGCCGGTATGAAGATGTGGATCCGGAGCGTTGTGTCAGTCGAGCTCGCCCTTTACCGGGCGCAGCGCCAACGCACGAACCGCTTCCACCGGCGATACGCTCCCATTCAGGATGGCCGCGACGTTTTCGATGATCGGCAATTCGATGGGTGGATCCTGGCGTTGGGCCAACCGGAGTACTTCCGGGGCTGCCCGTACGCCTTCGACGGTGCCGATCTCGGCGATTGCTTCCTGTACCTCCCGACCATGCCCGACCAGAAGGCCGAGGCGACGATTGCGCGACTGATCATCGGTGCAGGTCAGGACCAGGTCGCCGAGGCCCGATAACCCCATCAGCGTCTCCGGTCGCGCTCCGAGCGGTTCCGCCAGCCGGGTGAGTTCGTTGAGACCGCGTGTAATCAGCGCGGCCCGCGTATTGGCGCCCAGACGGAGGCCATCGGCGATGCCCACCCCAATGGCGAGCACATTCTTCGTGGCGCCGCCGATTTCGACGCCGATCACGTCGTCTGATGTGTAACTGCGGAATCCGTCGCCGTGAAGGGCGTGAGCGATGCAATGGGCGAAGGCCGGGTCGTCGGACCCGACGGTCACTGCGGTCGGTAGTCCAAGCCCCAATTCCTTCGCAAACGTCGGTCCGGAAACCACCGCAAACGGTCGTTCGGTCCCCAGTTCATGGGTCATGACTTCATGCAGAAGCCTTCCTGTGCCCGGCTCCAATCCCTTGGACGCACTAACGATGCCCTGGCCCGGTCGAAGCAGTGGGCGCAGTGTCCGCAGCACTTCGGCGAATGTGTGGCTGGGCGTGGCGACGATCAGGTGTTCGGCATCGCCGATGGCGAGCGCAAGATCCGGTTCCAGCCGCAGGCTCACCGGAAAGTGGCAATCCGGAAGGTAGCGGGTATTGAGCCGCTCGGCGTCCATGGTCTTCAGGGCTTCAGAACTGCGACCCCAGAGGATCCCTTCGGCGCCCCGCCGCGTGAGCTGGATGGCCAGCGCCGTGCCAAACGAACCGGCTCCGATCACCGCAATGCGCGTCATGGGATGCGGTCGCCTGTAACGGTCGAGTCAACCGCTCTGATGCGACACCGCGAAGGCCACCGGTGGGCGTTGTCGGCTGGAGACCGCCTAGCGTCCATTTCTTGGAGGCGATGGGCGATGGTCGTTCCCTGCATCGAGAAATCTCCCCGTCGAATCTCCCTCTTAGTATGAGGGATTGGCCGCGTATCGCCGGCGGTCTCCGCCTTGCCGACGCGCAGCCGCAGTGTTCCGGAAACGTTGACCCATCGCGGATTCATCTTAATCCGTTGTCGTTCTTGGCTCCCATGGCCAGCGGTGCCAGCTCGGCCATCGGCCAAAGTTCGTGTATGGGCGGTGATCGTTGGATTGCTCCCTGCCAGAAGTCTTCAATTCACGCGATTCGGTGCTGCCGGATCGTTCCCGGCCGGGGCAGCCTTGCTGCGTTCGAGGTGCTGGGCATAGAGCAGGTCAAAATTGATTGGCTGCAACAGCAGCGGCGGAAATCCGCTCCTCTGGATCAGGCTGGCGATGGCTTCGCGCGCGAATGGAAAGAGGATGTTCGGGCAATAAGCACCCAGAACCGCGCCAATTTCCGACGGGTCGGTGAAACCGGACAGGTTAAAGACCCCGGCCTGATGGGCTTCCGCAAGATAGGCTGTGTCACTGCCGGTTTTCGCCGTCACCGTCAGGATAAGGACTACGTGGTGTGCACCATCCTCCAGCTGATCGACATTGGTGTTGACCTGCACGCTGACTTCCGGTTTCCACTCCCGATTGAAAATCTTCGGCGCCAAAGGCACCTCGAGCGAGGCATCCTTGCAGTAGATTCGAATCAGACTGATCTGACGTGCCTGTTCCGCTCCGTCGACCAGAGCGCTGTCAGGGCTGGTGGGTTGATCTTCGGCCATATGCATTATCCTTCTTGAAAAGTAGTCGGTCAAAATTCGAAAATACGTTCGAAACCGGTTGCGCGCATGATCCGGTTGCCTCCGGAACGGGGCCGAGCAATGCGACGCCTGCCAGGCCCAGTCAATAATCTGGCGGCGGCCGGAGAAGGTGGTCCAGTTGTCCGGTGCGCTGCAAGGCCACCAGCTCAGAGTACCCACCGATGGGTTTGTCATCGACAAATATCTGCGGTACGGTCCGTTGGCCACTGCGTGTTGCAACTTCGTCACGCAGGACCGTATCCCCGTCAATCGGAATCTCTTCGTAGGGGACGCCTTTGGAATTCAGCAATCGACGAGCCAACATGCAGAATGGACAAAGGCGGGCCGTATAGATCGCGACCCGCATCATTTTACGGTGACCGGCAGATTGTTGGTCGTCCAGCTGTTTATGCCGCCGCGCAGCGCGTAGACTTCGCTAAACCCCTGACCACGAAGCAGCTTGACCGGCTCCAGGGCACCAGCGCTCATTCCTGAATAAACGATGATTGGTCGTTCCTTGTACTTGTTCAGTTCCTGTATACGGTCCTTCAGTTTGGCTCCCGGAATATTCACGGCGCCCAGCAAGTGGCCTCTCTTGAATTCAGCGGGTTGCCGAACATCAAGTGCCAGCGCATCCCGGTCGTTGATCAGCCGCACCGCCGCACCGGGGTTGAGCCGTGGTCCGCTGGTGAAATGGCCATGCAGTTCGTTGGCAATCAATAGCAACAGCACCACTCCGAAGACCGCGACCAGGGTCGGGTTGTGCTGGAGGAAGTCAAGTAATTGTGCCGTCGACGGGATGTTCATGGATACGCCGCGTTCCGATCGTGTCATTGCAGGGGTGTCAATAGTGTGATTATCGCACCCATGACTTTACCGAGAAAGGCTGCCTTGCAGCGCCTCCGGCGTACCTGGCATTTTTTCCCCCTTGCATTGCTGGTCCTGAGTCTCGCCAAGGCTGCCCCGGTTCATGCAGCGCCCTCGCCGGCGATGACCCGCAAGCAGTCGGTTCGCCTTCACCATATCCGTCACCGAATCAACCAGGTTCGCGACTCGCTCCGGCGCGACCAAGGGCTGGCAGATCATCTCCAGCTCGAAGTGCAGCAGTCGGAGCAAAAACTGGCACGCGGCCGTCGGGCGTTGCACCAAATCGATCGCCACATGCAGACGGTTGACTACAGCCTTCGTCAAGCCAAAGAGCGACAGCGGAAAGCCAAAGCAATGCTCGATGTAGAGAGGGCCGCGCTGGCGAGCCAACTGCGGGCTGCCTATATGGAACAGGATCGGGATCCACTGCGACTTTTTCTGTCGGCACAAGACCCCGGCCTCGTAGCCCGCATGCTGGATTACTACGCGTATGTGGCGCAGGCGCGTGCGGCGCGGATCAAGGCGGTGCGACAGCAATTGACGCAACTTACGAAACTGGCAGAGCAGGTGCGGAATCGTCGGCGTCGGCTTGCCCGGCTGCAGCGACAGCGACAAGCGGCGGTTCTCGCGCTCCAGCGGGATCGGCAGGGCCGCGCTGGTGCAGTGGCACGACTCAAGGCACGTATCGCGAGCCACCAGGAAACTCTCCGTCACCTGGAGGTCGCACAAAGGCAGGTCGAGCGATTATTGAATTCCTTGCGTCCCGTGCTGCAGTCGGAGCCCTACACAATCGGCGCGCATGTGCCGTTCGCACGGCTCAGGGGAAGATTGCCATGGCCGGTTCGGGGGCCGATCCTCGCACACTTTCACGCTCCCGAGGATGATGGCCAGCTCCATTGGCAGGGGCTGTGGATCGGCGCCCCCGAGGGAGCGCCGGTTCATGCCTGCGCCCGGGGGCGCGTCGTTTACGTCGGCTGGATATCCAGTTATGGATTGGTTGTGCTGGTTCAGCACGGCAACCGCTATTTTTCCCTATACGGGCATGATGAAAATGTCGAAGTGCACCCCGGTGATATGGTTGATGCAGGTCAGGTCATAGCGCGTGCCGGAAAAACGGGCGGGCATGATCGAACCGGCCTTTATTTCGAGTTACGGCATGGAAACCGGGTGCTGGACCCTGTGAGATGGCTTACCGATTGAACCGCCGCCTGATTTAATAGTCGTAGGGAGCGTCGCTTGTGGTATCGTGCGCGATAATTTCTTCTCTATTATCTTTCTCTTCTCTATTATCTTTCGTAATTTAACCGGTTCAATCGATTATGCGTCCTTCCTTGCGCGTTTCTCTTGCACTTTGTGCCGGAATAATCATCGGCATCAGCGTCAGTCTGAGCCACGGCGTCTTTGCCGACAAGACGGATCAGGCGAATTCGCTGCCGGTTAGCGAATTACAGAATTTCGTAACGGTGCTGAATCGCGTCCGGCAGGACTACGTGACGCCAGTTACCGACAAGCAGCTGATCAACGACGCGCTGCACGGCATGCTGTCGGGACTTGATCCGCATTCCTCCTACCTGGATCGTCAGGAGTACAGGGACATGCAGGCGATGACCTCCGGAAAATTCGGAGGCCTTGGAATCGTGGTTACGGCGGCTCAGGGTGCCATCCGCGTGATTTCGCCAATCGACGGAACCCCCGCCGCGAAGGCGGGGATCAAGCCGGGCGATCTGATCGTCGAAATCAACGGGATTGCAGTCAGTGGCATGTCTCTTACGGAAGCGGTAAACAAGATGCGAGGCAATCCCGGCACAAAGATCACCCTGACCATCATCCGCAAAGGGGCACCTAAACCGATCAAGATCGCCCTAACCCGCGAGATCATCCACGTCAAAAGCGTGCACTCAAAGATGCTCGAGCCAGGATTCGGGTACGTCCGTATCTCGGAATTCTCGGAGGATACCGGTGATGAGCTGATCAAACAGGTGAAAAAGCTTGAGCGGGATAGCCACGATCACCTCAAGGGGCTGGTGCTCGATCTGCGCAACAATCCGGGCGGCGTGGTGACAGCGGCCGTGCAGGTTGTCAACGCGTTTGTCAGCAAGGGGAAAATCTTAAGCATCCGGGGAAGGGATCCGAGTTCCAACCACACCTGGCGGGCTAAACATGGGGATCTGCTCCACGGCGCACCGATGGTGGTACTGGTGAATGGCGGATCGGCGTCGGCTGCGGAGATCGTCTCGGGAGCCCTGAAAGATGATCATCGTGCGCTGATTGTGGGAACCCGTACTTTTGGAAAAGGATCCGTGCAAACAATCATGCCGATGTCCAACGGGACGGCACTTCGCCTAACCACCGCGCGCTATTACACGCCCAGTGGCCACTCGATCCAGGGCGAAGGCATTCTTCCGGATATAGAGGTGAAGCCGGGCAGAGTCGTAGAGAGTCCGAACGAGATAACGATCCACGAATCCGATCTTAGCGGCCACCTGACCAATCCCACCCTGAAGTCGTTTAAGAAAGAGGAAAAACGCGCGGAAAAGGTCGACGTGACCGAACAGAAACTGGCGCACCACGACTTCCAGCTTTATGAGGGACTGCAAATCCTGAAGAGTCTCGCGATCAGCCGGTATCACTGACGCGGTTTTTTTCCGGGACGCGCCGGGGCTCCCCGCGAAGACACGCCAATGCTAAAGCTGGCGCGCGCTTGTGATGGCGCGTTGCCAGCTTATGGCGCCGGAAATGCCGAGAAACGTGATCACAGCGATCGCTGCATGGGAAGGCGAACCGCGCTGCTCCGCAAAACCGAACATCAGCGACGCAGCTATCCAGAAGGTAGCGCCGGCAATCATCCAGGACATGCGGCGCCCCGTGTTCCTTATCTCGCGTCGTATGCCATCCAGGCTCCCGCCATTTAACTTGGAAGGCAGTTCGGCGCTGTTGACGCGCCGCACCAGTTGCTGGGTGAGTGCCGGAAGCGCGCCGGCAATCTCCGGACCTTGAGCGCGGAGTCGCGAGATCATCGCAACCGGGCCGATGCGATTGCGCATCCATGCTTCCATGATCGGCTTGGCGGTCTTCCAAAGATCCAGGTCGGGATAAAGTTGCCGGCCGAGACCTTCAATGGTCAGCAGCGTTTTTTGAAGCAGTACGAGCTGGGGCTGCACCTGATAGTTGAAGCGTCGGGCAATTTGAAACAGTCGAAGCAGGAAGAATCCAAAAGAGATGTCGCGAAGCGGTTTTTCGAAAATGGGTTCGCATACGGTGCGAATTGCCGATTCAAAATCCTGTACGCGCGTCCCTGCAGGGACCCAGCCCGACTCCACATGCAATTCGGCAACCCGCTTGTAATCCCGGTTAAAGAACGCAAGGAAATTTTCAGCCAGATAACGCTGATCGCCGTCGGAAAGAGACCCGACGATGCCGAAATCCACGGCGATGTAGCTCGGTGAATCAGGGTTTGTTATGTCGACAAAGATGTTGCCCGGATGCATGTCTGCATGGAAGAAATTGTCGCGAAACACCTGCTTGAAAAATATTTCCACACCACGCTCAGCCAATACCTTGAAGTTGACGTTTAGCGTACGAAGGTAGTCCATGTCCCGAATGCCGACGCCATGGATGCGCTCCATAACCAAAACGCGGGGTCGACTGAAGTCCCAAAATACCAAGGGGTGATAGATGAGTTTTGACCCAAGCCAGTTGCGTCGGAGCTGCATCGCGTTGGCACCCTCGCGCATCAGGTCCAACTCGTCGAAAATGACCTTTTCGTACTCTGCTACCACCGCGGTCGGCCGCAAGCGGCGTGCACGTGCTACAAAGCGTTCCGCTAGCAGGGCGAGTGTTTGGAGTAGCGCGACGTCGCGATGTACCTGCTTCTCCACTCCCGGGCGCAATACCTTGATGATCACTTCCGGTCCGGAGGGAGCCGCAACCGGATCGGCCAAGCCGGATTGATGCTGTTCACGGAGTCGTGCCGTGTGAACCTGCGCAACCGATGCGGATGCCAGTGCTTCCGGATCAAATTCCTCGAAGATCGCTTCTATCGGCTTGCCGAGCGCTTCTTCGACGATGCGGCGTGCCTCAATCCCTGAGAAGGGTGGCACCCGATCCTGCAGAAAAGCCAACTCCTGGGCGACGTCCAGCGGCAGGATATCGGGGCGTGTCGAAAGGGCTTGCCCAAACTTGATAAAAACGGGGCCAAGCTCCTCTAATGCGAGTCGCAGGCGTTGCCCGCGAGGGCGGGGATCCCGCGACGGCGGTCGACCTAGGAATTCCCCCAGACGGAAACGCCGAAACACCCGCGCGATTTGCCAGATACGCACGGCCCGGGCTATGGGTTTGATCATGCAGTCGCCTCGTCGTCCGAAGAACGAGTGAGTAGCTCGATCCTCGCTTCGAGCCGATCAATCCCGTCACGGAGCGCATCAACACCGCGCTCCCATTCCTCGACATCGCCACCACGGGCCAGATCGCCCGTTTCCTCACGAAGATACTCGGCGGTGCTGTAGGAAATACTATCTAGGCTGCGTCGCCCCCAACCGGCAAGATTGCGGATGCCCCCCACCAATCGGTGGGCCGCGACGTCTCCGAGGATTTGCGCGATGAGTTCCTCGGGATCAAACCCGACAAGGCGTAATATGCGCGTAAAGCGCTGAAGGACCTCGGCGTCTCCCTCGATTTCAAGCGCCCCGGTCGTTTCTTGGCGGCCTGCCAATGTTTGCAGAGACGCCGCCAGGAGGCGAATCGTTGGTGCACGCGCGATGACTGCCGGCTTCAACTCCTCGCCTTCGCTAACCCGCACCCCGCCGCTGACCGGTTCGATTACAAAGCGCCAGCCAATGTCGGTCACTTCCAGAGCCAGCGGACGATCCCATAGCGACATGCACTGATCGACTGCGTTGGGTTCAAGGCGCAGGAGGCGATTAAGGGCGACCTCGAAGGCCGCGCAGAGTAACGGCGGTGTGGTCATGCGTCGAGTCGGTAGCCGCGGTGCACGGCGACAATTCCTGCGGACAGGTTGTAGACCTGAACCCGACCAAAGCCCGCATGGTTCATCATGGCTTTGAGCGTTTCCTGATCCGGATGCATTCGAATCGATTCGGCCAGGTAACGGTAGCTGCCCGCGTCACCGGCCACAAGTCGGCCCATCAATGGCAGAATCCGGAACGAGTACCGGTCGTAGATTTTGGCGAACGTATCGTTCAGCGGTTTGGAGAACTCCAGAATCAAAAGCCGCCCTCCAGGCTTGAGCACACGCCACATCGAACGGAGTGCAGCCCCTTTGTCGGTAATATTGCGCAAGCCGAATGCGATGGTCACGCAATCGAACGTCGAGTCCGCAAATGGAAGCCGTTGCGCGTTAGATTGAACCAGTGGAATCCCGGCAACGCCATGGTCGGCCATGCGCGCACGCCCTTCCCTCAGCATTTCCGCATTGATGTCGGTAAGGACGAGCTGACCGCGGTCCTTGACAACGGGGTGGAACGCCCGCGCCAAGTCGCCGGTTCCGCCCGCCACGTCCAGTATTCGTTCGCCTGGACGGACGCCCGCCAGCTCAATCGTAAATCGTTTCCACAGCCGATGAATGCCCAGTGACATAAGGTCATTCATCAGGTCATAGCGGCTGGCCACGCTCGTAAAGACGGCGCCTACGCGCCGCGCCTTCTCACCGGTAGGGATCCGCTCGAAGCCAAAATCGGTATAGCCGGATTGTCTTTCGTCCGCCATTGCGAGGTTTCGCTTTTACAAGATACGAGATGATTATCCCATTGTTAGCGAGTCTGTGGGCGGTCAATCTGACCGACGAGTTATTTGTGCATCATTTGGCACGTTGTAAAGTGCCAACGCAGAGTAATTTCGTTTACAGTGTTCCCTAGCAACGATTACTGAGCCCGGTCCGGCTGGCGGGGGGCGGCCTGGGGTGCCGGACTGGCGCTGGACGCCAGATCCGATAGGGAGCGTCGATCAACTCAATGTGGATAGCGGACACCGAAATGCGCGATGCGCTGACAATGCTGGAGCGCAGCGCGCACGCAGGCTTGTGGACATACCAGGTGGGGAGCAATGCCCTGAATTGGTCGGACGGCGTTTATGCGGTTTTTGGCCGGCCACGCGACACCTATGTACCAACGTTTTCCAACGTCATTCAGCACTGTGTTCCGTCATCGAGACGTGTTCTAATCCGTGCAGCACTCAAGGCGTTGAAAAAGAGGACCCCATTCGCTTTGGACCTCGAAATCACGCAAGCGAGCGGGGACCGCCTTTGGATGCACGTGATTGGTGAGCCGAAGCCGATTGAGGGAACAGTCCAGCAGATCACGGGCTGCGTGCTGGATGTTCAGTCCGGTCGCGAAGAGGCGGAACACAAACGCACGTTGCAGGAGCAGCTGCGCTATTACCGTGATTACGACTCGCTGACCGATCTTCCGAATCGCGGGTGCTTGGAGCGCGAACTGACCACGAGACTCGCGGCTACGAAGCATCGCGGCGCCGGTGGGTGGCTTCTCTACCTCGATCTTGACCGCTTCAAACTGGTCAATGAGGCATGCGGTCCCGCCGGCGGCGACCGCCTGATTCGAGAAACCGCAATGCTGCTGAGCGAAAACGTCGACGCCGCCGATTTCGTCGCGCGGCTCGGCAGCGACCAGTTTGCAGTCATCATTGCGGCGGTAGAGCCTGCTGCCGCGATGCGGAAGGCGACCGCACTGGTTGATTTGGTCGACGAGTACCGGTTCTATGCGGGTGCGAATGCCTTTCGTGTCAGCGTGTCGATCGGGGCTGCGCCGATTGACCTTTCGGTGCGGCATTCGGGAGAACTGTTTCGGCGTGCAGAGGCAAGTTGTCACGTGGCCAAGCAACAGGGCGGATCGCGCGTCGTCGTTTTTCGCCGCGGGGACACGGAGCTTGCGAGTTCCGAAGCGGACTTGAGCTGGGGAGAGGAGATCCTTCTGGGCCTGGATAAAGGCCGATTCGCCCTGTACGCGCAGCGCATAGTTGATATTGCGGGCGACGGGGCTCCCTCTTACGAAATTCTCTTGCGCCTCCATACCAGTGATGGTGGGATCGCGCTCCCCGGACGTTTTTTGCCTGCAGCGCGCCGGTATGGCCTCATGAACGCGATCGACCGACACGTGGTGCAGATGGTTCTTCGCCATTTAGCCGATACGGACTGCCTGAAAGCGAACTGGGGACACCTTTCGATCAACCTTTCCGGCGTAAGCTTGTGCGATGACAGCTTCATCCGGTTTCTGCTTCCGGCTTTAGCGCGAAGCGGGGTCGATCCTGCGAAAATATGTTTTGAGATCACTGAATCGGAGGCGCTTCACGAGATCGCATCGGCTCAGGAGATGGTCAGGCGTCTGCATGCTTCCGGATACCAGGTATTCCTCGACGACTTCGGCAATGGATTTACCTCCTTCCATTACCTGAAAAACCTGCAGGTCGTCGGACTGAAACTTGACAACAGCTACATCCGGCACCTCGACCGCGAACCATTCAACCAGGCGGTCGTGTCTTCCGTCAACAGGATCTGCGGGCACCTCGGGCTGGAACTGGTGGCGGAAGGCGTCGAGAACGGCGAGGAACTGGAAGCTCTAAAGCGTTTCGGTGTGCGCCGAGCTCAAGGGCTTTTGTTCCACAGTCCGGAGCCACTGCTCGACGCGATCTCGTCGGATTACGTGCCCGAATTGGCCGGGTGATATTTCTTTGGCAGCGCGGAAAGCTTAACCACATCCGAGTCACGGGTCATGCCGGCTTGCGCGAGACGCTGCAGGTAGCGCGCCCAGTAGCGGTCGTGATTCCTGATCAGCTCATCGAGGACGCTCCAGGAGTAAAGCCCGGTATGGTGTCCATCGTCGAAGAGTAGTCGCACCGCATAGCGACCCACCGGCTCGATGCCCGTGATCACGACCTCACGTTTTCCTGGAACCAGAAAGGGTTCGCGAGCGGCATGTCCCCGAACCTCCGCCGATGGTGAGAATACCCGCAGGTACTCGAACGACAGCCGGAATCGGTCGGTATCCGAATAGACGAGCTCAAGGCAGTGCGACTTTCGATGCAAAAGCAAACGCTTGGGAGTCGACCGGGTGACGGGAGCGTGCATGGCCGACCTCAGAGGATGTAACGGCTGAGATCTTCGTCGGCCGCAAGCTTGTTCAGCTTGGAGTCGACGTAGGCTGCATCAACACGTACCGTGCCCTCGATTTGGTCCGGCGCTTCGAAAGCGACATCTTCCATCAGGCGTTCCATGATCGTGTGCAGCCGGCGCGCACCGATGTTTTCCGTGCGTTCGTTCACCTGCCATGCGATACCAGCCAACCGCTTGACCCCCTCGTCGGTGAATTCGACGGTGATACCCTCGGTCGCCATCAGCGCCCTGTATTGTTCTGTCAGCGACTGGGCGGGTTCGGTCAGGATGCGTTCGAAATCGGCGGCCTTGAGCGCTTCGAGTTCAACGCGGATCGGGAGCCGGCCCTGTAGTTCCGGGATCAGGTCGCTGGGTTTCGCCATATGAAAGGCGCCACTGGCAATAAACAGGATGTGGTCGGTTTTGACCGTTCCGTATTTGGTGGATACCGTGCAGCCTTCGACCAGCGGCAGAAGATCACGCTGCACGCCTTCGCGTGAAACGTCCGCTCCGATGGTGTCGGCGCGCTTACAGACTTTGTCCAGTTCGTCGACAAATACAATCCCGTGATTTTCCACCTTTTCCAGCGCTTCCACGCGGATCGCCTCATCATCGACGAGTTTCGCAGCCTCTTCGTCCACCAGCAGCTTGATGGCATCGCGGATTTTGAGCTTTCGTGTCTTTTGCTGGTTCTGGCCAAGACTTTTGAACATATTTTGCAGTTGACTCGTCATTTCTTCCATTCCAGGCGGGCCGACGATCTGCATCTGGGTCGGTGTACTTGAGAGCTTGACCTCGATCTCGGTCTCATCCATCTTGCCTTCCCGAAGACGTTTCCTGAAAACCTGCCGGGCAGCGCTCGATTCGTGTTCCCGTTGGGCGGATGCCTCGCCAAAATCCTTTGGCGGGGGTACCAGAGAATCCAGCACGCGTTCCTCGGCGGCCGTTTCCGCTTGTGACCGCATGCGCGCCATGGCCTGTTCGCGCGTCATCTTGACCGCAGCGTCGGCCAATTCCCGGATGATTGAGTCAACGTCACGTCCGACGTACCCCACCTCGGTAAACTTGGTGGCTTCGATCTTCACAAACGGCGCATCCGCCAACTTGGCCAAACGTCGCGCGATCTCTGTTTTCCCGACACCCGTGGGGCCAATCATCAAGATGTTCTTTGGCGTGATTTCGGCGCGGATTTCCTCGGCCGTTTGCTGGCGTCGCCAGCGGTTGCGTAAGGCAACCGCGACCGCGCGTTTCGCGGCTGCCTGCCCGACGATATGGCGGTCGAGTTCAGAGACAATTTCACGCGGCGTCATGACGGCGGTCTGATCATGGGCCGGCTTCGAGGCTGCTTCGACGATTGCTTGGGGGGTGGCTTCGTTCATGATGAAGTTCCTGCGCCACCGTCAAAGCGACGGAAGCGTTTCGATTGTCAGGTGATGGTTGGTATAAATGCAGATGTCAGCGGCGATGTGCAAAGCCCGGTCAGTAACTTCCTCAGCGGATAGCGACGTGTGTTCGACGAGCGCGCGTGCCGCCGCCAGTGCGAAGCTACCGCCTGATCCAATTGCGAGGATGCCGTGGGGTTCAGGCTCCATCACATCACCGGTCCCCGAAATCATCAGTGACGCATCGACATCCGCGACCAGCAGCAATGCTTCCAGGCGTCGAAGATATCGATCGGTTCGCCAATCCTTTGCCATTTCGACGGCGGAACGCACGAGGTTCCCTGAATGAGCCTGCAGTTTGCCTTCGAACCGCTCGAACAATGTAAATGCATCTGCGGTGCCTCCCGCGAAACCGGCGATCACCTTGTCCTCGTAGAGTCGTCGTACCTTGCGGGCGTTACCCTTGACACATGTATTGCCCATTGAAACCTGGCCGTCGCCGCCGAGGGCAACCCGGCCTTCCCGACGCACACAGAGGATTGTGGTGCCTTCAAGCTGTTGCATGGGTAATCCTTTCTCGAGAGTGATAAACCTGTGGACGGACCCGACAGGTTTCAATAGTGCTGTACGGACTGCAGTAGGCCTAGGGACCAGCGACGCTACGTCTTGTGGGCGCGCGGATGCGCTGCATCGTAGATCTGCGCGAGGTGCTTCCAGTCCAGGGCTGTATAGATCTGTGTGGTTGCCAGGTTGGCATGCCCCAGAAGTTCCTGTACCGCGCGCAACTCTCCGCTGTTTTCGAGCAGGTGGGTTGCGAACGCATGGCGAAGCCGGTGCGGATGGAGACGGACCGGCAGCCCGGACTGCTTGGCCCATTGCGTTACCCGAAGCTGAATACCTCGCGTGGTCAGGCGCCGACCACTGCGGGCGATAAACAGCGCACGCTCGCCCGGTGCGGCGAGGTTCTGGCGTCGGGCAAGCCATGCGTTGAGCGCCGCGCATGCCTTGCGGCCGATCGGCACGATGCGGGTTTTCCCTCCCTTTCCGAAAACTCGCACTTCGTCCGGCATCGCCAGACCGGGGGCATCCAGTGCTTGCAGTTCCGAGAGACGCATGCCACTTGAATAAAGCAGTTCAACAATCGCATGATCGCGTAGAGCCCATGCGGAATTAGTGTTGACGCCTTGGTCAAGAGCGCTGATCAAGACGTCCGCTTCCACGCTACGGGGCAATGTCCGCTTTGCCTTGGGCGGGCGTACCGCCTGCGCCGGATTGGCCGCAAGTCTTCCCAGCGCACACTCACGACGCAGCCACCCACGAACACTCGAAAGCATCCTTGCAACCGTACGGGGGTTACGGCCCCCACGATGCAAATGCGCGACCCACTGCCGCACGAAGTGAATATCCAGCTGACCTTGCCGATCGATCCCGGCTTTTCCGCAAGCCGCCAAAAACTGCGCCAGGTCGTGTTTCGCAGCGCTTATTGTGTGCGGGCTTGCACGTTTCTCGCTGCGCAGGTAGCCCAAGTACTCTTCGGCCCCCAGAGTCAGTGACGATTTCACAGCGGAGCCCTGCTGGCGAACGATCCGCTCACTTCAGTCTTGCACGGATGGCCGTCGCAATGAGGTCAGCGATCATTTCCAAGAACAGTTTCCCTTGTCGTGGCCTGAAACGGTCTGGCTTGACGGACCCCAAGGCAATCAGGCCGAGCGTTTTCTGTTTTTCCAGTGGCACGATGGCTGCTGATCGCATTGGTTCGGTAGCGCCGGGAAACAAGAGAGTAGAAGTGTCTTCCGGAATCCGGCCGCATTCGATCACGCGCGTCCGGAAAAAGTTTTCATAGGTTTTGAGAAGCGGATGTCCGGGTCGCAGTGGGGTAATTCCCTCGATGTCATGGCGACCGAAGCTTCGCAGCGTAAGGCCGATGAACACGGCGTCGACGGCAAAATCCGCTTCCATGGAACGGCGCACCGTTACCGCGACCGCCCCGAGTGAGGGTGCCCGGATCAGGTCGCGAGCCAACCGAAACACAGCCCCTGCCCGCCGCTCGTTTTCCCGTGCAGTCTCCAGCAGCCGAGACATCCGGTCCTCCAGCCGCGCGTTTTTTCCGCGGAGTACCTCTACCTGACGTTCTATGAGCGAAACGGCTGAGCCGGCCGTATGCGAGAGCTCCAGGCTTTCCAGCAGATCCGGATATCGGGTCAGCAGGCCCGGATGATTCCGCAGATAGGCTACTGCGAAGGATTCGTCGCCGTCGGTCTTTGTGGCGACTGGTGTGGTTACATCGGCCATGGCAGCGTCCCTTCGAAAACGATGTGAGCGGGGCCTGTCATCCACACAGGCCGGTCCTCGCCGACCCACTCGATATCAAGCGCCCCGCCATTAAGCAGAACCCGGGCGCGGTTTCCCACCTTCTTCCACAAACGCCCGACGACCATGGCGGCGCACGCAGCGCTCCCACAGGCGGGTGTTTCACCGACACCGCGCTCATGGACCCGCAGCCGAAGCGTTGTTGCATCGAGAAAACGGGCGAAGCCGACATTGACTTGCTCTGGAAACATCGGGTGATCCTGCAGCGCTTTCCCGACATCCTGTACGGGTGCGCGCTCGACGTCGTTGACCTCGAACACCGCGTGCGGATTGCCGAGACTCACGGCGCCGAAGCATTCGACGCCGGTCACCGCGGGAATCAGTGTATACCGAGTCGCGCGCCGGTTCGCTTTTAACGGAACACTGGCCGGATCGAACTGCGGTACCCCCATGTTGACCCGGACACGCCCATCATTCTGCTGGAACAACTCCAAGGTCGCGGTTTTCGTCCGCACGCGAAGTTCCCGCTTGTTGGATAGCCCTCGTTCAAGGACGTATCGGGCGAGGCAGCGTGCCCCATTTCCGCACTGCCCGGCTTCACTGCCATCAGCATTAAAGATCCGGTATCCAAAGTCGATATTAGTCGCCCCTTCGGGTGGCGGATCGACGACGAGGATCTGATCGCAACCGACCCCTAAGCGGCGGTCGGCGAGTTGCCGAAGGAGCGCCACGTCCGGTTCAAATGGTTGTCCTGTTCCGTCGATGACAACGAAATCGTTCCCTAAGCCGTGCATTTTTGTGAACGCGATCATGCCGAAAGATTAGCGTTTTGTCGCGCACAAGTCACAGCTTCCGTTATCCGCTTGATTTAGCGCGATGCCGAACGGGTGGCATCTGTCGGGCAACTTTGACCGTCTGCCAAGGCCATGCTACAACCGCCGCAAACAAGTTCGGCGGCAAGGATCCCTGGGGAGATTGATGATGCAGGTACTCGGTGTGGATGTAGGGTTCGGCTATACAAAGGCGACGGACGGACGGACGGAACAGGTGTTCAAGTCGCTGGTCGGAGAGGCAGTGATCGTGCAGTACACCGATTCGATATTACCTGTCGGCACGAAGTCACCGCCCAGGCACTTCGAGATCGGAGAAGACAAGGTATTCGTGGGCGAGCTTGCCGAACAGCAAAGTCGTGGTCGCGGATTTACGCTGGATCCCGGCATGTTTTTCGATCGCTATGCGCGCACGCTGGCCCTCGCAGCGGTTGCTCCCTACGCCGAGCACGGTGAGCCGTCGCGGGTTGTGACCGGACTGCCGATCAGTTTTTTCCGCCGTTACCGGGACACGCTGACAACCCTGTTGCAGGGACGACACTTGGTCAAGATCGTCCACTCCGGAAGCGAGGTCGAGGAAAAGCAGATCTATGTCGATCGTGTACGCGTCATTCCCCAGCCGTTTGGTTCAATGTTTGGCGTGATGCTCAACGATGATGGAAAGATTGTCGCCCAACGTTTTGTGACAGAAAAGATCGGGGTGATTGATATCGGTTTTCGTACGACGGACTACGCAGTCGCTGATCGAACCCGGTATTCGGAGCGCGGCAGCGGCTCCAGCGACGCGGGCATGTCTATGGCCTATTCGGCCATTGCCCGCTGGTTGCAGGAAAAGAGTGGTGTCAACGTTGAGGTCTACCGCCTGTACGAGGCCGCTACTCGAGGAACCATCAAAATAAAAGGGGTTCGCTATGACCTCAAAGGCCTGGTTGAGCGCGCTTATACCCAGCTGGCAACCCGGATTGCCGGCGAAGCGGCTCGATTGTGGAGCGATGACTGGGACATCGATGCCATCATTCTGACCGGCGGTGGCGGATCAACCTTGGCTCCTTACCTGCAATCGCTACTCGAGGGAGAAGTGTTGCCGCAGCCAGCAGGCGAGGATGCACGGCTCAACAATGTCTGGGGTTACTGGAAATACGGCCGTCATATCTGGTCGGCGGCAACGGTGGCCGATCAAGGTTGACTGTCCGCGTCTGATCGACTTTTTCGTACATCGGTTTCTTGATCAACCAGCGATAAAACCGTTTGCGCGTCTGCTTGCAGGCGCAGCCAAGGGAGTCATTGGGTTGCGCCCTCGATGATCACATGCTTACCTTGGCCGGCGAACATTCCCGGCTGGAATCCTGATGCTCCACCTCGACTGGATAGACTACACAGTTATCGGTACCTATTTTCTTTGCACGGCGCTCATCGGCGTTTGGGTAGCGCGCGCCAGGACGACCTCGGAGGACCTGTTCCTTGCGGGGCGGTCACTCGGTCCCGCGGCGGTCGGATTCTCCCTCTATGCGGCCAATGTTTCCTCCGATACCTTGGTCGGCCTGCCGGGCGCGGCGTACAGGACCGGAATTTCGGTAGCCAACTATGAATGGATGGCCGGTATCGTACTGATTTTCTCGTGCATTTTCGTCCTTCCGGTCGTCATGCGCGCGCGGGTGACGACCATACCGGAGTTGATGGAGCGTCGGTTTGATACCCGATTGCGGCTGTACCTTTCGGGGGTGACGCTTTTTCTGTCGATTGTCTTGGGGACGGCCGGCAGCCTCTACGCGGGCGCATTGGTAATACGGGTGTTTATACCCGGGCTGGGCCTGTGGGAGATGTGCGGCGCGATCGCTGCCTTCACGGCGATTTACACGGCAGCCGGAGGCTTGCGAGCCGTGGTCTATACCGATGTGATGCAAGCTGTCGTGTTGATCGCCGGATCGATCGTCCTGACCGTTCTGGTCTTCGGCAAGTTCGACTACTCGTGGGCCAACGTCACCCGCCGCGTGGCGGCCGACAAGCTACATCTTTTGCAGCCCATAGGGGGGCAGGGGGTCCCTTGGCTGGGTACGTTTGTCGGCCTGCCGATTGCCGGTTTTTACTACTGGACGATGGATCAGTACGTGGTGCAGCGGATACTCGGCGCCCGTGATCTGAAGACCGCAGGCCGCGCGTCGGTGATCGCCGGCGGGTTGAAGTTACTCAACCTGTTTTTTATGGTTCTGCCAGGCGCCATGGCAGTCGCGTTAATTCCGCACCTCGCCAATGCTGACAGCGTTTATCCGCAGATGGTGGCCCGGTTTACCCCGCCCGGCCTGACCGGACTGATCGTCGCAGGGCTGATTGCGGCGTTGATGTCCAGCGTTTCCGCGACCCTGAATAGCGCGGCGACATTGGTGACGGTCGATTTTGTCCAGCCACGTCGACCTGAGATGACCCAGGGCCAGATCGTGTTGCTCGGACGGGTGTTGACGTTCGCGTTTGCCGCGTTGGCCGCGTTGTGGGCACCGCTGATTATCGACTTCAAGGGGTTGTTTGCATATCTGCAGCAGATGTTCGCGTTCATCGCCAGCCCACTGGTCGCGGTTTTTTTGAAGGGGCTCTGGGACCGGCGCTTGGGCAGCACGGCGGCACTGCGCGGTTTGATCTGCGGACACGCTTTCAGCTTGGCCGTTTTCCTGCTGGAGGTGTTCGGTGTGTTCCACCTGCATTTCACGATTACCGCCGGAATCGTGCTGCTTGCCACGTGGATCATGACGCAGGGATGGGAACGCTGGCTGGGCGAAAAAGACCGTCCGCCGGAAGATGACGCCCGGCTGTCGGTGATCGCGCGAAAAGGTCTCCAGCATGTCCCGATCGACGTCGCCATTGCGAGCGCCGGCATCATTCTGGCGATCATTGTGATGCTGATCGTATTTGACTGACTGGTTCCTGGAAGGCGCGCCGAGTCCCGCTAAACACTTTTCGGCCAATGCTGCCGAGGGAAATCAGACGGTCTTGGCATCGTCCGTTACAGGGCTCCCGGCGTGAACCGAGCCGAGGAAATCTTCTCCCCAGTGCTTGATATCGTAGTGGAGCACAATATCGTAAAGCTCCCTCATGCGCGCTTCGGCTTCGTCTTCACTGAGGGTAATACCGCGATGCACGTTTTCGTAGAGATCCCGGGCATCATGTGGATTAGTCAGTATGGCCCCTTTGAGCTCAGCAGCAGCCCCGGCGAACTCCGAGAGTACGAGCACGCCGCGGCCATTGATTAGACCTTGGGTTGCCACGTATTCCTTTGCTACCAGATTCAGGCCGTCGCGGAGAGGCGTGATCCACATCACGTCGGCGATGCTGTAGTAGGC
>OFHJ01000221.1_pt1 | contig 23677 bp, 20 predicted proteins | sample 1522001 | NCBI WGS metagenome assembly OFHJ01 (sample SAMEA2464838, study PRJEB22497) | soil metagenome | biome: Grassland; feature: Farmland; material: Clay | place: Australia | collected 2013-02-01 | depth 1.2 m | reverse complement strand
CCACCGCCCATGCCGGAAGCAATGGGGGCCTGCTCGGCAATCAGTTTGTTCAACGCATCCAACGTAACCGCCCGCAACCGTCCGGGATTCCTGGCCACATTCCATCCGAGGGCGGAGTCCCGCTCGGCCACGGCCTTGGCCAGTGCCCACGTGCGTTGTGCATGCGGTGCTTCCGGTTCCGGCCCGTCCGCCGCGGTCAGTGCGGCCACCAGTCGCTCCTTGATTTCACCGGCTGCCTTGGTGGTGAAGGTCAGCAGCAACACTTCCTCGGGGTGGTTGGCCGTTACCAGGCACGCCAGTGCCCGCTGGACCAGCAATTCGGTCTTGCCTGACCCGGCCGGCGCAGAGCACAGGATGCTGGCACCCACGTCCAGCGCGCGGATTCGCGCTGCTTCATCGGTGGCAATCAGTGCATCGGCTTCTGACATCAGAAAGGGCCTCCCTGGGCGGGCGATATCGGTGCCTCACTCTCGGGTCGGGCCAGTGCCGCCAGATCGACTTGAAAACGCGCCTTGCGGAACTTCTCGCGGTCCAGAGTCAGGCTTCCGTTCACAAATAACTCGGCATGCCGCTCGAGCAAGAAACGCCACTCCCGGACTAGCCCCTCCCAGTCCGCAACACCCTGGTTCCCGCCGCGCGCGGCCGGGATGAGGTTCTTGCAAAACCCTGCCGTGGTTTCGAACCGGCACCCGGATTCCGCGATCTTCGCCAGCACCACGCCGTCCAGCGTGGGAACTCCCCGCTCGCTCAGGTCGGTAAAGCCCGCATAGATCGGGAGCTGTGGGTCATCAAGTTCAGGAGGCTCCAGCTTGGTCCGTTTCACCTTCGCTCCGCTCACGCTCTTGTAGTCGATCGCCACGTACCGGACGTTTCCGTCCGCGCAATCGATCCGGTCCACCCGGTCGATACGCAGGGAAACATCCAGCCCGCCCACGCTCGTCTGGACTTCCGCCTCGGTCAGCACGACCTCGAACGGGTCGGTCCGCAGCTTTTCGAACTCCAGCCAGTCGACGATCAGCATCGTCATCCGTAACCGCTCCACCTTGGCCAGCCCTTCCCCGAAGGCTTCAGGCGAGACCAGCCGGTCCTCAAGCTGGACAGCCCCGACCAGTTCATGGATCTGCTCGGCCAGGTCGTTCGCTTCGATTGCGACCAGCGCATCACGTGTCCGGGTCTCGGTCCAGAACCGCTCGAGCACCCGGTGCAGCAGCTTGCCCTGGTCGCGGGACTCGATGCCTTCCGCCGCCACCGGGAACTCGGAAAGGCCCAGGCGATGGCGCATGAACGCCACCCATGGGGAAATCGCAATCGATGAGAAGATGGCGACACCGCCGCGCACTCCTTCCGAAACCGGGTCTTCGACGGCCGGTACTACGTCGCGTTCCGGGGTTTCCAAAGCTGACCCGGAGGCGCCCGCCAGCGTCGTCAAATCCGAAGAGGACTCTCCAGTAGAGGCCTCTACCGGCCATTCGTTGAACACCGGGCTGGGCGTCACCGTCCCGCCGGACTCGTCGTAGGCCGGCGCCATCACCAAAATCCTGGGCGCCATCTGGAGCAGCACATCCCGCCACTGTTCGGCTTCGGCGAGCGCCAGGTCCGGGGTGCTGCCGGGAACGCCGGCCTGCGCCATTCGATCCGTAGAAATCAGCCCTGGTGCCCGCGGGACTTCCGGCAGTACGGCCGCTGTGGCATCGAGGACGATGATTTCGTCATAAACTCCGCCGAGGGCATCGGCATACGACAGCACATGAACCGGCTGCAGGTGATGGACCGCCGCTTGGAAGAGCCGGGCAAAGAGAATTTCGCGCACCCAGACCAGCATCTGCGAGGCGTTGATCTCGCCGATCTGACTGTCCATGGCGCGGAACACGTCCAAGGCCTCGGCCCAGGATTCCAGCACCTGGGTTTGGACCGAGGTCAGTGCCCCAGTCCCCCATCCCGCCGCGCCCAGAATCGTCTGGATCCATTCCGCCCACTCGGAGGGCAGTCCCCGCACCGGCCGGGTCGTCTCGTAAATAGCCAGCCATTGGCCAAACCGGCCGATAAAACCATCATCATCATGTTGCTCGGCAGCCAGCCGCTGCAGACGGGGCAACGAGAACCAGTAACCCATCCGCCGCAGCCGTAGTTCAAAGCCCGCGCGCTCGGAGCGATCTGCACCTGGAAAGACCAGGGGATCCAGCAGGATGCGGGACAGAGTATCCAGAGGGTTCCTTCCCTGCTCCAGCGCCAGCAGGTCGAGTGCCAGTGCCATCAACGGCTGGTCGGCCAACGGGAAGCCCCGCGCATACCGCCACGGTCGCCGCTCCCGCAACTCGCCGGGAACCTGGGTATACGGCGCCAGATACTCGCCGAGGGCGGCATCGATGGCGTCCCGGGACTCGTTCAGGTCGGGGACAACCAGGGCAATCCGCGGCGGCTCCTGGTCCACGCGTTTCTGGAACGGGACCAGGAGGTCGCGGATACGTTCGGCCGCCATCCGCGTCTGTGTTATGGCATTGACCGGACGCAGCAGAGTTACGGAGCTTTCGCACGGCCGCGTCACGGCATCGCGCAGGACGACCGTGCCCCGTGCCTCCATCGCGTCCAGCAGGGCGGTCTGCGCCGGGGTCTCATAGATCATCCCGACGGTACGCACCCGTGCGGGTGGGTTCCACTCCCCTGCGTCCATCAAGGCGAGCAGGGCTTCCGGCAGCCGGGATTCCAGCAGCCATCCGCGCTCGTTGACGGTTTCCATCACCAGCTCGTGCCACTGGGCAAACAGGGTTTCTTCCGGCCCGGCGAAGGCGCCGGGATCCGGGTCAATTCCGTAGGTCAGAACCATATTGCCGATCTTGCGACCCTGTCGGGCCGCGGCCATGCGCGAAAGCTGGCGGTCGCCCGCCCCGCTCTTTTCGATGGCGTACAGCCACAGCGCCAATTCCTGGGTCGAGTGCAGGATCTGCTCTTTGGGCCAGCACGACTGCCACTCACGCTCCGTCCACCGGCGGAACGAATGGATCTTCGGCGCCGCCCAGGCCCGTCGTCCCTGCTGTCGCATGCCCAGAGCGGCGTCGACCCGCAGGTCGCGGGCCAGCCGTTCGCCAGAGGTCAGAATGACTTCGCGAACGGGTGGTGGGTGCATCGGCAAGCGCACGGCTCGACTATCGATAATGTCATCCACGCAGTCTAATTTTCGGATAAAAAGTGACTTTATTTTTAAATTGAGTGCGATTGTCGCAGTATTGGCAATATGTGCCCTTTGCAGTGCAAGACACTACACGATGCCCGAAAAAAACGGGGCAATCACTTTACCTGCGTGTTTCGAATCAGGAACACGCTCGTCATCATTATCCTTGAGTTTTTGCCAATTAACTTTTTCGAGCCCACTGATTGATTTCGTCGCCATCCCGTTTCCTCTAAGATGATCGTTATGTGGTTCCTCGTTAGGGGAGAAACAGCAGGAATGAAGCTGTTCAGATGCTGCGACGGCATTCGGGATGAACTCGTTATCGAAGCGTCGTCACGTAGAGCAGCCGCCGAAAGGTACATCGAAGCAGAAAGTTGGGGTGACCGATCCGCAACGGTTCGGGTTGATATCCACGTAGCCCCGATTGACAAGGATTCGGCCGCCCGATGGATCGCGATTTTTCTGGAGCCCATTGAGCCTCAATGCAAAGACACGGAACCGCATGTTTGGCGTGAACTGCAAATGATCGTGCACGACAAAGGCGTCTATGTTCGCGAAGCGTGCCTGCGCTGTGGCGTATACCGGGTAACGGAAACCGGGGCCGGAATTCAAAAATCTGATAAACGACTGCTGAAGTCGGTCGCATACGAAGAAGCGAACGCTGAATCGCTTGCCAGCCTTGACCGTACGTTGAACGGCAAACAGGCCGACCTTTTCGATCGGCTGCAGCATTCACCGGAGGAAAGCGGCGAAGGTCACGCTCCGAATCCCGCGCCGGGCACTTGACGTCGCTCGGAACATCGACTTCGGTCGGCTTTTTATAGCGGAATTACCCGGGGGAGCTGCACGCAATTAACCTCTCGCCTTATCCGGCACACTATCGCTGTGGTATCGGAAATGAGTCCGAGTCTTGACGAAGCCGAGAAACGCAGAGCCACCCTGCAACTGGAAAAGGCAGGTTTGCCTTAAATGTAATAGCGCGAAATTCCAGGATTTCCAAAACCGGCTCAATGACGGAAATTACGTCACTGGCCGAGCGTCGCGGCGGCCCGAAGTCCCGGGCGGGTCCTTCGGTGCTACCGATGATGCTCAGCCATCTGCCGCTATGCGCTCCATCAAGCAGAGAGGCCACGCGCTCCACGAAACGCGCCTGCTCTTCGAACTCGTCAAAAAGATGGAAGCAGCCCAAATCGAAAATGAAATCGAAGGGCGCGCCGACGATGGTGTCGCTGAGGAAATCCGCGACAACCAAATCACAATGCCGCGTAGTGCCTTCTGCTTTTGACTGGGCCTTTTGTATCGCCACTGATGATACATCGACGCCAAGCGTACTGAACCCCTGGCTGGCAAGCCACAAAGCGTTGGTACCGGAGCCACAGCCGATATCGAGTGCGCGACCCTTGACTAGGGGATATGAATGAACGAATTCAAGAAGATACGTGTTCGGTTCGCCTGTATCCCAAGGCGCGTCTCCCGAACGATATCGTTCGTTCCAATCGTGAGAAGGCATTTCAATCCTTACTATGCTTCGATACTGAGAAGGTGGCAATAAATATACAAAAGAAGGCTTTTTCTGGTACGCACAAACACAAGAAGCTACCGGAAAAAAGTACATCAGGGGACTTAAAACTGCGTAACAAATATTAACGATGTGGGCGCACTACCTCATGATCCATGAAATTCGATGGAGGCCCGCTTCTGTGCTTTTTTCTGATTACGTTGCCCAGATTGAATCACTAGGTCACAATTGCAGTGAAACCACGTTGGCAGTGAAGTGGTCTGGGTGGTTATGCAAAAACGCTTAGCTGCAGTCCCACTTTGACGATGACTCGCCGATCCATTGTCCATTGCTACAGCGAGCCGGGCGTGCACTTGTTGCAAAGCTGAGATATGTCGGGCGCAGCCTTGCAGCGCTCCAAAGCTCAAATCCCCAGTTAACCAAACCATCGGCAATCAATTTAGGACCGCGCGAACTCCAGTAAAGGCCTGATATCGCCACTTCGCGCGTTTAACAGGGCGCCGTCATACGTCTTTCCAGCCTCTCGACGCCCTAGGTCGGCATTCATTCCCCAAGTAAAAGAAGGCTTGCCAAACCTGGACAGCAGTAAATCCGCGGTCAAACGGGCATGACGCGCGTTTCCGTCCAGAAACGGACGGATCTGAACGAGTCGGAAAAACCATAGTGCCGCAATCGTGTCCGGAGGCAAGGTATGCTCACCAGCCCAATAGGCGCAGTCCAAGGTGAGTTTGTCTACTTCACTCGGTATCAGGAAAAAGTCCACGCCGCGGCAGTCATGGCTCAAGCGGAATTCGCCCGCCCAATGCCAAGCGTGCCCGAACATCTTTTTATGAAGCGCCTTAAGAACCCGTTCGTCAAAAATGCTGCACTTTTTGGCGGATACCCACGCCTCGGCTTCGGCAACCCCTTCCCTGGCCCATGAACCATGGTCCGGCTCGGATGTGGGAATAAATAGAGGGGGGATAACTCGCGCCTGATGGTCAAGCGCACTTCCGAGGTTACTGCGGATACGGAAACTGAGGCGATTTGTCATCGAGAGTCCTCCTCATGATCACTGCAGACGCCGGGCAGCCAAAATGGGCGCAAAAGAAAGCAAGACCGTTTGCCGGCAGGTCTGCGAGTTGATTTTCCAGCTAGCATCCCTATTCAGTTGGTATCGCACAAGACGCCGCAGAATTCGTGCCAACAGGATCGACAAGTGGAGTATTCCGGAAAAGCCAGAAAAGCGCACTCAATTGTATTTACTATAGCAAGCAAAATAGGCAGCTTGCTCTAAAGCAGGGCATCGGAGTACCGTTTGTGAGCAAAACGCACCGACCGGGCGCATCCGCCTATGCTTTGAAATCGACTGGCGGGTCGTCCACTTTTTGTATTGCATGATCAGCGAGTCAATCTGCAAAATCGGTTCTGACAGCAGAATACAGCGCACGGCGGATTTTCCAGCTGCGGTCTGATTTCAGGAGCCGGAATCAGGTCGGATTAGCGCATTCACCGCCGATATACGCGCCTCAAGAGCCATCATATCGTCGGCCAAAACCGTAACATGCCCAACTTTCCGCAGCGGTTTGGCTTTCTTGCCGTAATCATGCAAATGTGCATACGAAAAACCGGCGATGGTTCCGGCGTCCGGTAACGAACCGATAAAATTAATCATCGCCGAGCAACCCCGCAACGACGTATCCCCAAGAGGAAGGCCACAGATAGCACGCAAATGATTTTCAAACTGCGAGCAGTGTGACCCCTCGATCGTCCAGTGGCCGGAATTATGAACGCGGGGAGCGATTTCGTTCCCAACCAGATGACCGCCGACATCGAAGAATTCAAACGCCAAAACCCCCACATAATCCAGTCGCTCAAGAACTCGCCGGGTATATTCTTCGGCTTGCCCCTGAAGAGGATCATCGGCACGCGGGCGGGATATCCTGAGAACCCCATCCTTGTGGACGTTCTCGATCACCGGGTAGAAACGAATCTCGCCCGCCTGAGAACGCACCGCCAAACAAGAAAGCTCGCGGTCAAAAAGCTTTCGTTCTTCAAGTATCAGGGGCTGCCCCCCCAGTCGTGACCATGCGACTGCAAGATCCGCGTCGTCTGAAATGGGAACCTGACCTTTGCCGTCGTACCCCATGCGGCGCGATTTCAGGATCGCCGGGCAACCGAGCGTCGCTGCGGCTTTAGCCAGGCCTTGTTCGTTATCAACGCGAAAAAAACGCGCTATCTCGATGCTCAACTCATTAAAAAGATTCTTCTCGGTAAAGCGGTCCTGACTGGCGCGCAGTGCGCCGAGCCCTGGGCGCAGAGGTACACTGGCCGAGATGCGCTCGGCGATCGAGACCGGCACGTTTTCGAATTCATAGGTCGCGCAGTTAACGCTTGCGCAAAATCGGGCGAGCGCGCCTGGATCGGCATAATCGCACTGCAGGTGTTCCCCTAGATGCCGAGCGCACGCCTCAGGCGACGGGTCAAAGAAGACGAATTCGAGACCGAGCGGGTAACCTGCCAATGCCATCATCCGGCCGAGCTGGCCGCCACCCAAGACGCCGACCTTCATGATGTCTTGGTAAGATCGCTTTCAAGAACGCGCGCGGTCTGCGAGTCGCGGAACAGCTTCAGTCGCTCGGCCAAGGCAGCATCTTGCAGAGCAAGGATTGCTGCTGCCAGCAATCCGGCATTCGTAGCGCCGGCTACACCGATCGCGAGCGTGCCGACTGGCACGCCCGCCGGCATCTGCACAATCGACAACAAGGAGTCGATACCATTTAGTGTCTTCGACTGAATCGGCACACCGAGAACCGGAAGGGCTGTCTTGCTGGCGGCCATCCCGGGAAGGTGCGCAGCGCCCCCAGCCCCGGCAATAAGCACCTTCAATCCCCGTCGCTGTGCAGAGCTCGCATATTCGAAAAGAAGATCCGGCGTCCTATGGGCCGAGACGATTCGCTTTTCATGCTCGATTTCAAGCTCTGCAAGGACCTCCGCCGAATGCACCATGGTGTCCCAGTCCGATCGAGACCCCATGATAATGCCTACTTGCAGTGTCGCTTTCGCCATCAGACGCTGCCCGCCTGTCATCAGTTGATTAAAGTATCATTATCGCACGATGGTTGGCGGCGCGTTCCGACTGGAAATCGCGGACGGACACCCGACCAACATGAAGCAATTGGGCTAGGACGCGTCATTCCGGCGTTGTAAATTTTTTGCGCGTGCCGCGAAGGTTGCCTTTTTCCGAAGCCGCAGAAACGACCGTGAATCTTCGGATCTTGCGCAAAATGGGCGAGATGCTTGATCTCACACGAGCCCTAGTCTCACAATTAAAGCCTGTCGCGGAATCCGGCGTCCCTGCCGCCAAGCGAACAGATCGGGCGACACAGTACAGCAGCTATGCCTCTTCAAGAAGAAATCGTAACCTTAACCCGTGATGTGGTCGGCGTTTTAATTCCGGCAGGCACGCGGGTCGAACTGCCCGAAGGGGTGTCTGCACGCATCACACAGGCGCTTGGGGGCAGCTACACCGTCCAGGTAGAGGGGCATCTTTTCCGGATTTCAGGAAAGGATAGCGATGCCTTGGGCAAGACGTCTTCTTCGGATCCGCAAGTTAACAGCAGTGCGTCAGACGGGGAAATCGAGGAGGCTGTTTGGCAGCAATTGAGCACTTGCTATGACCCTGAAATCCCGATCAATATTGTCGATCTCGGATTAATTTACGAGGTCGGGGTGACGCCGGGGGAAGAGGGGCGCTGCGTAATGATCAAGATGACATTAACGGCGCCGGGCTGTGGAATGGGCGATATTCTTGTGGCAGATGTCCGAGAAAAACTGCTTCAGATTCCCGGGGTTCGGAATGTTCACGTCGAAATGGTCTTCGATCCGCCGTGGACTCGCGAAATGATGAGTGAAGCAGCGCAACTACAGGCGGGGTTCATTTGAGGCAGGGTTCCTGTGAGTGATACCGTCACGCGAGGCGTGCGAATCACCGTACAGCCTCATTACCTCCCAGACCAATCGAATCCTACGGAAGGGCACTATCTTTTTGCGTATCACGTAGTCATAAGGAACGAGGGCGCCCAGCTGGCGCAACTGATAAGCCGACACTGGGTAATTACAAACGGCGAGGGTCGCGTGGAAGAGGTGCGTGGAACGGGGGTAGTCGGGCATCAGCCACGGCTGGAGCCCGGTAAAACGTTCGAATACACAAGCGGTTGCCCTTTAGATACGCCCGTGGGGACCATGCATGGCGACTTCCAGATGGTCCTAGAAAATGGCGAAGCGTTTGATGCCCGCATCGCTCCGTTCCGCCTCGCCATTCCAGGCATACTGAACTAGCTACCAGCATTCCAGCCGTAGACTCCGTCCCACGGTGGTAACGAAGGAATTGTGGTCATCTTTGGCAGGTGGGGCAAAAAAAGCTTGAACGTTGTGCGATGGATTGGCGCTGGATCAGCGAACCGCAACGATAGCAAGGCTTCCCGTTCCGCCCGTAGACCGTGAAGACTTGTTGGAAGTAACCGGCTTCGCCGCGCGCTCCTGTGAAGTCCCGCAATGTGCTTCCCCCCAAATCTATGGCACGCAAGAGCGTCTGCTGAACCGCCCGGACTAACCGCCGGTACCTGACCCGCCCAATGCGTCCGGCTTTAGTCGCCGGATGAAGGCCGGCACCGTAAAGAGCTTCGGACGCATAGATGTTGCCAACGCCGGCGACGATACCGCCGTCCATCAAAAAGGCTTTGACCGGCGTTTTGCGCGAACGGGAACGGGAGTACAGATATTCACCGCTGAAAGCCAAATCAAAGGGTTCCGGCCCAAGCCGGGCAAGCAGCGGATGTATAGGGTCTTCCGCGTAGAGTGGCAACAAGCAACCGAAGCGGCGAGGATCATGAAATCGCAGAAGCAATCCACTTGAGAGAAAAATATCAACATGATCGTGTTTGGACGGGGCAATATTTCGCGCTAAAGCCTGCAACCGTCCCGACATTCCCAAATGGATCAGCAGGGTTCCCGTGCTCAAGTGCGCCAGCAGATACTTTCCACGACGACCGACTGATTCGATTGTTCGTCCTTCAAGAAATTCTGCCAAGTTGTCTGGAATCGGCCATCTGAGGCGCGGCTCACGTACCACGACGGCACGAATTGTCCGGCCACGCACCAACGGCTCCAGCCCACGACAAATGGTTTCGACTTCCGGAAGTTCGGGCATTGGGATGCTCTCATCGCGTAGAAGAGCTCGGCGGAGCCACCTTTATCGATTCGACCGGTTTGCGGTTCGGTTTTTGCTTTTGTTTTGGTTTTACTTTCGTCAGACTCAGTAGTGCTTCTCCCTGCGCCCTGGAAAGCTCATAACGTAAACCGATACTCGGACGCTCCAGTACGAACTGAGGGGATCGCCCGACGATCAAGAAATCAATCGTCTTTCCGCCTTCGAGCCGAATCTGGACGTGCGGTGCATGACGGTGCTTATGCTTGTGTCTTGAGACTTCCTCGTTCCATTCCGATTCCGCAGAAAGCCATTTATTCGCGAGCTGACTGGCCGCCGCCTTTGCAGCACCGGGCTGCTCGGGCGATACGGTCCATGAGTCGTGCGCTTTGCCGGTTTTGATTAACGTGAAATTCGGCAGACTTATAGAGATAACGGAACGGGGGGAACTCAGGAGATGCCGACTCACCAAATTTTCGTATTTGCCACTCAGTCCTGCTGCAGTGGGATTCCTTACCAGACAGATACGGCCGCCAGTTTTCATATAACGTCGACGTTTCAACGGCTCAATGCCGCCGACCTCCACCGTCGTTTTATCAAACTGCATTCGATAGTGGGGTGGGGCCAAACCGAGATCAGACATCTTAACGGCCAGCGGCTTGATGGTTCTTTGGCATGGCAGCGTGGCTATATCAAGCAAACTCGAAACTGCATAGGGATCCGCAGCGGCATTGACAGGCGAGGCCAGCCTCCAATGGGTGCCCTGCTTTACCAGCCGGATCGGCTTTGCATGTTCATGGTCAATCTGGATGGATGTAATTGCCGCGGCGTTAAGGTGAGTTAGCGGCGGCTTCGGTGCAGGTTTTTTCTCGCCACTGGTATAAACAGCCACGGCCAATCCGAGCAAAATAACCCCCATAACGATGTTCAGTGTGGCGCGGTTCACAACAACACTCCTGCTTAACGCCGACGCCGGATAACCCAGCGAACGACGCCGAAGCCGATTAGAAGCAAGGGAAGAACCACAATAAACCCGGCAGTGATCAGCCAGCTGGCCCAACCCGGCAAATAAAGATCATGATCCGGCGCATCAGGGATGGTGATACTCAAGGCCGGATTGCGCTCAGCCAACCAGTTGACTACGTTCACGCCTAGATTTCCGTTACCCAAAACACCGACATTGCCGTTGGACAGAAAATCCGAGTCCCCGATCATCGCCACGCGCTGTTGTTTCGCGTGCCCGCGCAAGGCGTGAGCCGGTTTTGCCGCTTCGGATTGTCCAGTAACAGGATGCTTTCGGGCATTCGTGCCGTGACGTTGGGCGGACGCCGAAGGCTCGCTCGTAGAATGATGTGGCTGTTTGATTGGTCGCGTTTCCGAGAGGCCGATGATCAATGGGCCCTGAACGTCTTTTTTCGCATTAAAGCGAATTGTTCCGCTCGTTTTTCCCGAGGTCTCAAGCCACGCGCTTGCAGAGGTCAACAAAAGCGGTTTCTGAGTCCACACCGAATTTTTGCTGGTCCTGAGTGGCCGGACAAAGGGGAAGACCGTAATCTCGTTGAGGTTCTTAGTAATCGAATTATCCGGGTAGCTGGCCGCAAGATAGATTCCCGGGCTTCCGCTGCCCAACTCCTTATAATTCGGGAACACTGCATAACCTTTCTGCCAACGGATACCAAGTAGTTTTTGGAGTGCGGCGGGATGCGGTGGATTATTGGTGTCTGCAAGCCAAAGTAGATTCCCACCGTCCTGAACGTACTGCACAATGATTCGACGCTCTGCGGGCAGCAACGCGCTCTTGGGGTCGGCGATAACGAGCACGGACGTGTCGCGCGGTATCTTCGGATGGAGTGCCAGGTTCAGCTCGGCCACATGCATTCCCTTGCTGCGAAGCAACTGTGCGAAGCTGGAATAACCATACTGGTCGTTCTGCGTAATCGACCGCTCCCCGTCACCTGCAAGAAAAGCTACATGAGTATTGTTTTTTGACGCGAGCTGCTCCAGTGCATCCGACACTTTGGGCTCGGTCACCTGGGTCAGCGCCTGATGATGCCCGCGATAACTGATGACCACTTCATTGGCCTGGGTCACGTCGTACTTTTGAACCTGCTGCGGTTCCAGCGAAGGATCGATGAACGTCAGAGTCACGTTGCTCTTGAAACGTTTGTAGCGGTCGACTTCGGCCTGAATAGCACGCCTTTCGTTAGACACACCCCCATAAACAAACGCATAGAAATGGATCGGATATGGCAGCGAGTGGAGGAGCCGCTGGCTTGTTTTGGTCAGCGTATTCCGATGGCCGTAGGTCCAGTCGAAATCAGCCTTGTATTGGGCCGATAGCCAGCCTAGCAGCCCAACGATAACGATGACTAGAACGCCATTGATTAACTGCTGTATCAGTTTGCTCTTTTTGCGGTTCATCTTGCTGTGAGGTATCGCATGCGGTGGTCAGTTGCGTTCAATATCGAGACGAAGGACCGCCATCCAGAGAAAAAACGCAACAAATAACAGGTAATAGATAATGTCAGTGGTGGAAACAAGGCCGCGTTTCAGATCCTGGAAATGCTCGATCATCGACAGATACCGAAGAACACCTGCAAACGGAAGGCCTGGCATCTGGGAAACTGCCTGCAGAATCCATAAAAAAAGCAGAAGGCCAAAGCTCGTAATCGCTGCGATGACGGGCTCCCGTGTGAGAGTTGAGACGAAGAGTCCGGCGGCGCCGAAGGCCATCATCATGAGAAAGAGGCCCAGTAGCCCTGCCGCGATTCGCCCGAGATCCAAGTCGGTGCCAGCACAAAGCGTTAACGACATCCCTCCTAACAAAACTATTTCTGCTAGAAAAAACGAAAGAAGCCCAAGGTACTTGCCAAGCACGATCTCGATCAGAGACGTTGGCGAGGCGAAAAGCAGTGACAGACTTCCACTCTTCCGTTCCTCAGCAAAAAGGCGCATGGTCATAAGGGGTATGACGAGGAGAAGAACGATAACGGCCGTGCTGTAGAGTCCACCCCCGATGTACATGGAAACGCCCAAGTACGGGTTGTTGGACATTTGCATGGTCTGCGCATAGGCATTCAGGTAAAGGATGAAAAACACACCCAGAATGGCCTGAATAACGGCAAGCACAGCCCAGACCAATGGCGACACGAAAATACGCCGGGCTTCTACCCTGGCTAGAGTCAGGATGTTATGCATCGCAATAATGGCTCCCGGAAAATCGTGATCTGAAACGCATCCCCGATCAAGCTGCTGCCTTGAACTGCTCGTCTCCGGAGGTTAATTCCACGAATCGCTCCTCAAGTGTTTTAACTTCGGGACGGAGTTCCAATAAGCCCCAATTCTGTGTAACAGCATATTGCGCAACCGCCTCACGTGGATCCGCGCTCGACGCGAGAACAAGGCGAAAACAACCGTCTCCAAGAAACTCGGCCTTCTGGATGCCGTCGATCACCGACAGAGCCTCCGCGGCAGGGGGGCGACGCAACGTGATCCGCAATGCCTCCATTTGATCGTTCTCGCCTCCCAAGCTCCCAGAATGCACAACCCGTCCGCGATTAATGATCATGACACGGTCACAGACCGCCTGAACCTCTGGAAGAATATGGCTCGACAAGATGACACCGTGATCTTTGCCAAGTTCCAGAATCAGGGCGCGGATTTCCCGGATTTGATTTGGATCGAGGCCGATTGTCGGCTCGTCCAGGATCACAACGTCCGGGTTATGAATAATGGCCTGAGCCAAACCAACCCTCTGCTGGTAGCCGGTCGAAAGGTTGCCGATAAGGCGTCGCCCGGTGTCGGACAATCCGCAGGCACGCTTCGCGCGCGCCACGGCATCGTACGCTGCTTTACCGTATAAGCCATGCATGGACGCACAGAAGCGCAGGTATTCGTCAACGGTCAGTTCGCCGTAAAGGGGTGGACGTTCCGGTAGGTAACCAAGCAGGGCCTTGGCTTTTTTGGGCTGCTTGGCCATGTCGATACCCTTGATCGCCACCGTACCGCTAGTAGGAGCAAGGGTACCGGCAAGCATCCTTAGCGTGGTTGTCTTTCCTGCCCCATTAGGACCCAGCAAGGCCAATATCTCGCCCTTGTTCAGGCGGATATCTAGATCGGACACAGCGACGGCAGAAGCATAACGCTTGCACAAGGATCGAACTTCAATCAGATTTTCTTGGTTCATCTGGTTAGCTCCCGGCACCTGAATTTCGTCGCCGCATCCGAAAAATCCTACTGACTCCGTGAAACACAGCAAGTTCCCGACAGCGCCTTGTCGCTGCGCGAAACGCGCATCAAATCGCGCGTTATCGATAAAGGGCGGGCGCGCCCGCCGGCCGCCTCCGGAACCTCTGGTAGCCCCACCAGTACTGATCCGGGAACCGGCGAATACAGCCCTCCAAGCCTCGATTCAGTGCATATGCGGACCCAACCGAACGCTCGGTGCCAACAGGTGCCCGCACAATGTGATACCGAAATCCGCGGCTCCAGCGAAGGCGTTCAGCCAGGATGAACCAGACGCTCGCCCCGCTGCGTTCAGCCAGCTTGCCAACCAGATCCATGGTGTGGGCCGGCACCCCAAACAATGGCGCAAAACAACCCGACCCGTACGGCGGGTCGTGGTCCGGAAGTATACCAACCATTTCGCCCCGATCGAGGGCTTTCAACAAAGCCTTGACTCCTGCTGTCGTCGTTGGAACGGGATGCGCATTTGAATTGCGCGCCCGTCCACTCTGAATAAGCGCATCTAACGGTCCTTTTTGAGGTTTGTATAGGAGCGTAAGTGGACCGAATGACGCCACGAATTGACCCGCCAACTCCCATGCGCCAAGGTGTGGCGTCAGCCAGATTGAGCCCTTTGATGACGCAGCAGCAGCTTCGAACGCCTTTCTTTCAGCGCCGGTTCCGAGCCAAGCAGACACCCGTTTCCACGGCCCAAACCAGATGGCTGGCGACTCCGCGACCGCTTTCATGCTTTCCACAAGCGAATGTCGGGCAATGCGACGACGCTCTGCTTTCGGGTATTCGGCGAGGCATAATCGCATATGCGTCAACGTGACTTCACGCAGCCCGTTCGGAAAGCACCACAGCAGTACACCCGCCGCCCAAGCCACCGCATGCAGCACTGGCAATGGCCAATAGCCGACGAAAAATAGAGCTGATCGCAAAAGCGTACGCATGAGAGCGTATTAGACATCAACTGAAAGCGATTTGGAGAAAACTCTTGATAGGTCTGATGCAACGGGTTCGTACCGCTTCGGTCGAAGTGGACGGAAAACAGGTGGCGGCCATTGGAACTGGACTCCTGGTATTGGTCGGCATCCAAAAAACGGATGGCAGACGACAGGTTGGGCGAATGCTTGAACGTCTATTGAGCTACCGGGTTTTCGAAGACGTCCGCGGTCGCATGAACGCCAGTCTGGTCGACTGCAACGGAGAATTGCTGCTGGTGCCGCAGTTTACCTTGGCAGCCGATACGGAAACCGGGACGCGGCCCGGCTTTTCCAGGGCAGCCGACCCACTGTTGGCCAGGCCGCTTTTCGACGAATTGGTTGCCATGGCGCGCCACAGCTGGCCGCGCACCCAAGGCGGGGTCTTTGGCGCGCGCATGCTCGTCACCTTGGAAAACGATGGGCCGGTGACTTTCTGGCTGGAAACGCGGTAATGAAGCTTCCGGGAACAGGTTTTCGAGCCAGGCGGTCTGCCAAGTCTGTTAAACAAGCCGTTAATGATCTACCAGAACGCACCGCGGTGCTCCGCCTATAATCGCGCAACGATTTAGGGGGTGGTGAAGCGGCGCTATCGCCCACAGGGCGATCACTCCGGCCTTTCCTGCTGCTCGATGTATTGTTTGAGCACCGACAGCGGTGCGCCTCCCACGGTCAGGATGCAATAACTCCGGCTCCAGAACGCCGGCTTGCTCCAGTAATATTTTTTCAGATGCTCACCGAATTCTTTGCGGAGAAGCCGGCTGGTTACCGTCTTGAGAGTGTTGACGAAAGCGGAGGGCAGCACTTTGGGCGTCAACGCCAGGAGCAAATGCACATGATCCGCCTCCCCATTGCATTCCAGCACTTCACATTCCCATTTTGCGGCGGTGTTGCGGCAAATTGCTTCCAATCGCTCCAGCATGGGTCCAGTCATGCACCTGCGGCGGTATTTTGTGACCAGAACCAAATGGTAGTTAAGGTTATAAACGCAATGATGTAAGGTACTTAGAGTTTGTATCGTCATGGTAACCGAGTATAATTTAACCATGGCGAATCGCAAGGTCACTTACCGGATGTATCCCAACGCCGCTCAATCGGAGCGGCTCGTGGAAATGCTCGGACTGCACCAACGACTGTACAACGCAGCGCTGGGGGAGCGGATCCGGATATACCGGAAGGAAGGCAAGGGTCCATCCTTTTCCGCCCAATGCAAGGACTTGACCCAATGGCGCAAGACGAGCGCTGGCCTTGCAAGGATGAATGCCCAGTCGGAACAGGTAACGCTCAAGCGTCTGCACCGGACCTTTCAGCATTTCTTCCGCCGCCTGAAGAATGGGGAAAAGCCCGGATTCCCCCGGTTCAAGAGTATTCACCGGTATCCCGGATGGGGATACAAAACCCACAGCGACGGTTGGAGATTGCACCCCGGTGAGAACGGCGCTCATGGCAAGTTGTACCTGCAATCCGTTGGGAACCTACCCATTCGCGGCAAGGCTCGAACGACAGGCGTTCCTGTAACCTGTGAGATCCTTCATAAAGCGGGTCAGTGGTACGCATCTGTCACGTTGGAAATCGAGGTCGTGCAGCGGGAGCGCGGAGCAGAAACAGGCGCTTTTGACTGGGGCCTGTCCGCGTTCATGACCATCGCGACACCGGAGAATATTGAAACGGTGGCTAATCCCAGGCACCTGCGTAACCAGTTGGCCGAATTGAAGCGCCTTGGGCAGGCGGTTTCCCGAAAGATACGGATGGCCCAGCAGTTGAGTGGCAGACAGCGGGGATTTCCGGTATCCGCCAACTTGCGTAAAGCCATCCAGCAGTTAGCCCGGCTGCACGCCAAAGTCGCCCGGCAGCGCAAGGATTTTTTGCATCAGACCAGTGCAAGACTGGTGCGGCAGTTCGGGGCCATCGCCACAGAATCATTGGCGGTCAAGAACATGGTCAGCGGTGGCGGTTCCCGTAAAAAGGGTTTGAACCGCGAGATTCACGCAGCCTCCCCATCAGCATTCCTTCAAATGATCAGGACCAAAGCGGAAGAGGCTGGGTCGTGGTATGAGGAAGCGCCGACGCGGGAGTTGAAACCCACGCAACGCTGTCATACGTGCTGGCAGCTGCCGGACGAGAAAAAAACGCTCTCGGACCGGGAACACCAGTGCCCACCCTGTGGCGCATCCTGTGGCCGTGATGAAAACGCGGCACGGGTATTGTTGCGTTGGCTAGAGCAGAGATTGGCCGGTGAGTCCGGCTTTTGCTCCCCGCAAGGGGCCGGGCGGGAACCGTCCGAGGTGTGGAGCGGTGGAAGTCTCGCCGCTATGAAACACGAAACTCACGCCATGCCGTAAGGTTGGCGGGAGCAGTTCATTGTGAATTACCAGACGTCGAACACCAAGCATGGCAGGTAATGCGGATGGAGGAAGCCATTTCCCCGCGGAGCCGGTATGAAACCGGAAAACTCTTCAAGCGTCTGCGCCGGAAAGTCGGCCAGGCGATTGAAGATTACTGCATGATCAGCGCCGGTGACCGGGTCATGGTTTGCCTTTCAGGGGGAAAAGACAGTTACGCCCTGCTCGATACGCTACTCGCGCTGCGCGAGAAAGCTCCGGTTCCGTTCGCACTGACCGCTGTAAACCTGGATCAGAAACAGCCTGGTTTTCCAGCCGAGGTGCTCCCCGAATACATGCGGTTACGCAAGATTCCATTCCAGGTGATAGAACAGGATACCTACTCGGTCGTCAAGCGAGTGGTGGCGGAAGGAAAGACCATGTGTTCACTTTGTTCTCGGCTAAGGCGCGGCGCGCTTTATCGCCACGCCGAAACCAATGGTTATAACAAAATCGCGCTTGGCCACCACCTCGATGACATTGTGGCCACCTTCTTTTTGAATCTATTTCACGGCGGACGCCTCAAGGCGATGCCACCAAAGCTCAGGAGCGATAACGGGCGTCACATTGTGATTCGGCCGCTGGCCTATTGCCGGGAGACCGATTTGGCCGCCTATGCCCGGCACAGGGATTTTCCGATCATTCCATGCACGTTGTGCGGATCGCAGGAATCGCTACAGCGCATCCAAGTGAGGCGCATGCTGGATGAATGGGAATCCAGTTGCCCGGGCCGAACGGAACAAATGTTCCGCGCACTGACAAAGGTGGATGCTTCGCAGTTAGCGGATACAACATTGTTCGATTTTATAGGCTTGGACGCAGCGGTTCCTGCCAAGTGGCTTATGCCCGACGACCGGCCCACGGCGTGAACACCAACGGTCTTTCAGCCCTCTCTCTGCCAATCTGCCCCCAATGAAGTCCTTGCGTTGCGTTCAGGTCATGGCGCTTGCAGGACTCCTACTATCTACTTCGACTGCACTAGCTGGCATCACGGTACGCATCCACGGCGTGGGACAACTGGAAAAGCAGAATATACGGGATCAACTGACACTTCTTGATTACGCAAAGGAGATCGACAACGCACCGCCGAAACGCGTCCGTGTACAAAAATTATTCGATGCGGCCCCGGCGGATATCCGCCGGTCTCTTCAACCATTCGGGTTTTACCAGCCGCTTGTCACCTCCACCCTGAAACATTCTGGCAACAACTGGATCGCCACCTTCTTGGTCCAGACGGGCCCCCCAACCCGTGTTACCAGAATCGACCTCCATCTAACCGGACCCGGCTCACGTCAACCGGCTTTGGTGTCCGAAGGACGAAATCTCCGCCCTTTGGGGGTTGGCAGGCAATTAAACCAGATGGATTATTCGGCCGTTAAACATCGCCTCCTCGAGGAAGCGGTCGGTTTGGGTTTTCTTCACGCCCGATACACACAACACGAACTCTTGGTCAACTTGAGCAGTCACAGCGCGCGGATCTTGTGGACGCTGGACACCGGGCCACGGTTTTACTTCGGTTCCATCGCCATTCGGCAAAAGAACGGCCACCTTCAAGATAAGGTGATCCGCAGGTACATAACCTTCTCTTCCACCCATCCCTTTTCACCGTCCAAGGTATTGTCTACCCAATTTGCTCTTGGCGACCTCGGATATTTCAAAAAGGTCGAGATTATTCCCCAAGAGAAAGAGACGACGGCAGAACACCGCATTCCCATACTGATCCGTCTGACATACGCGAAACCGCGCGCTTACCATTTTGGCATCGGATACGGCACCGATACCGGTATTCGTGCGTTGGCTGGCGTCAAGTGGAGGTGGCTCAACCCCCGCGGGCACACTTTGAGTCTGAATTTCCGGCCATCGCAGAAAGTCAGCACCGCCGTAATGGATTACAAGATCCCTATCGGAAGCGTACCTGGCCAAGATTTTAATGTCGTGGCCCAGGGATTGCAGCAAAATTTCCAGGGCATTAACGAACGTTTGTATTCCTTGACCGTGGCGCGCGATCAGCTTAATGGCGCCTGGCACAAGCGCTACTATCTCGGATATACGAACGATCGCTACACAATCGATGGCGCGGGCCCGAATTACAGTGCGCTGCTCATCCCCGGTGCTAGCTTCAGTCGAACGAGCGTTTCCAGCCCCGTGCTCCCGCGCTACGGATGGTTCGTCTTCCTCGATCTGCATGGCGCTGCCAAGGCTGACCAGATATCAAATGCCAATTTCCTTTCCATGCACATCAAGGCCCGAGCTGTCTTTACGCTGGCGTACCGACTGCGTCTGCTTTTGCGCGCCGAAGAGGGTGCATTAGTAACATCAAACTTTGACAGGCTACCGCCGTCGCAACGTTTCTTCGCTGGAGGTCAAGACAGCGTGCGTGGCTATGCTTACAATTCTCTGGCCCCCAAGGATAGCGCCGGAAACGTGATCGGCGGTCGATATCTAACAACTGGCAGCTTCGAGCTGGACTGGGATCTATGGCGCCCGTACGGCGTGGCAGCCTTTTTCGATGCCGGTGGCGCCGACAACGTACCGAATGTGCGCCTTCACTTTGGGGCAGGCTTGGGATTTCGTTACATCGCGCCATTTGGCACCATCTCTGTCGACTTTGCGCACCCATTTGATCGAAACACTCCGCCAATACGACTGTACGTTGGCCTCGGAGTGGGCTTGTGAAAACGCACCGCGGCACGCGTCGATGTCGACAGGCCTTGTATGCTGCGGCAATCGGCCTAGTAACGGTACTTCTGGCTTTCAGCGGCGCATTTTATTTCCTTATCGCAACGCATGCTGGATTGCTCGCACTATGCGATGCTGCCAGAGATTATTTCGGTCCGGAACTGCGATTCGGTACGGTTCATGGCCGCCTTTCGGGTTCTTTCGAGATCGACGGTCTGCGATTATCTGGTGCGAATGGTTTTCGCCTAAATATCGATCGTCTACACATTGATTGGTTGCCGGTCGGCTTGCTCACAGGCCACCTCCACTTTAAGTCGGTGGACTTGGGAAAGCTTTCCCTTGTTCTTCCGATACCTGCAGGGAAATCCGGACAATGGCAGGGATCAGTCCCAAAAATTCCGCTCCTGCCCGTCGAAGAGATAGCGGTCGACTCCTTGAATGTCTCCGGGGTGGAGATACATGATCAAAAACGTCCTCCCGTTCGTCTCGGGCCAATACATTTCAGCGGCAGCTGGGAGGGCCGGCAACTGCAGGTAAAATCCTTTACCCTGCAACTCCCTGGCATTGGCCCGCTTGCGGTCAAGGGGAGGCTGGATCGTGGAGCTGATGGCATCCGCATTCGTTCCCTGCAGATTAGCGGGCCCGGCACCGTGGATATTTCTGGGCAGATAGGCTGGTACACGTCCGCAAGCCGTCTGGAAATCAAGTGGCATCACTTGTACTGGCCGTTGACGGCGCACCGAAACCCGATAGCGTTCCTTGCCAACGGAACTGCCCATATAGCTGGAAATTTTTTCAGCTATAGCTACACAGCAACAGGACGCTTAATCGCGACCGGACGACCGGTCGCGATTGCATTTTCAGGCCGCGGCAACCTTCAACAGACGAAGATCGCTCACATCCGCGTGGACGCCGGCGCGCTGGGACTCGTTACCGGACGCGCGCAAATTGAATGGGGCGCAAAGCGCGAGGCCTTCGCTGCTTTGCACATTTCACAAGCCGACCTGGGCTCGCTGGTGCCAGCCCTCAAGAGCGATCTTAACGGAAAACTCACTATCCGCCTTCAGCGGCCCAACAACAAGCCGAAGGTTAATGTCGCATTGCACCTTGTACGTTCCACCATAAGAGGGTACCCCCTGACAGCAGACCTAACTGGCCTAGTCGGTCCTATCGAAGGCAATCTCATCGGGATTGACGCGCATATTCTTGGAGGAAACTTACGCGGGAAAGGCCTGATCCGGTGGCCTGCGCCCCTGACCGGACATCTGAATTTGCAAATAAAGGGGATCAGGCCAGAGCTTTTGTGGGCCACTCTGCCGGGACATCTTAACGGGCAGCTGAAAATTCTGCTGGCGGCCCATAAGCCCTCATCGCAGATGATTTCATTCGATGGCCTGCTGGACCATAGCTCAATCCGAGGCAAGCCCTTGCGCCTCCGTATCGCCGGGCGCGCGTCAACGCAAACTGGTCATCGAGCTAAAATTGACCTCAGTAGTCTGGTGGCCAAATTGGGCGGTACTAGCCTCGCTATCCAGGGGCGCGCGAGTCGACCGTTTGATTTGAACGGACACGTAAAAAGTAGCGACCTTGGCGTATTGTTCCCAAAGCTGGGCGGACAACTCGCGTTTAGTTTTCGGCTGTTCGGCTCACCGAAAAACCTTCACCTGACGACAATCGGACGCGCCCAAAATCTCCGCCATGGCCGATTCCGAATCAGCGGTCTGAAATGGACCGCCAAAGTTAGCCGGCTCGGGTCCTCCAGAATTCGCGTCGCAGTGAGCGGGGTGGAATATTCGGACCTCGGGATCTCGAGCGGCACGCTCGATGTTCAGGGGGTCGCACAACACCAGCGTGTCCACCTCCGCCTAAATGCCCCGCGCGGCACCGTGAACCTGCAACTATCGGGCGGCTACAACCGTCGTCACGACAAATGGCACGGCAAGATCACTTCCTTACAGCTGTTGCCAAGGCATCCGCCTGCCTGGAGCTTAAACAACGAACCAATCCTTGAAATCGGGCGAAAAAGTGTGAGTCTCGGTCTCTCCTGCCTGGAGTCGTCTAGCGGACGACTGTGCTTGGAGCTTCAGCAGAGCACGCGACCATCCGCACTAAAGATCGGATGGTCTATTAAAAACGTCCGTCTTGCGCCGTTCGAGGCTCTGCTTGGGCAAAAGGAGGTGATGACCGGGCAGCTTTCCGGTCATGGGCAGTTACAGTGGGTCAACGAGAACGTCGATAACGCGCAGGGCAGTCTTACGTTGAGCAAGGCGCGCCTGCGTTTTGGACGTGCGCCGATGCTATTCATTGGGGCAGCGCACGCAACGGTAACGCAAGACCGGCTCGGAAACCTTGACGGAGCGCTGCATCTGGTTTCGCCACAAGGAGCTATCGACGCCCGACTCGGGCTGGCGCCAGGGACTTCCTTCTTCAAGCGGTCACTGACAGGCTCGGTCAAACTGAATATTCCGCACCTCGCTTTCTTGCAATCCTATCTCAACGACGTGCAAGCGCTGGATGGCCAAATCCACGGTGCATTGTCAATTGGCGGCACCCTAGAACAGCCAAAGCTCCGCGGCCATGTGTCGCTGGCTGCGGGCCATGCGCGGCTACCGGACGCAGGAATTACCCTTACTAGCGTGTCGTTTCGCACTGCCGGACAGGGAACGGCGCCTCTGAAGATAACCGGTCAAGCGGCCTCTGGGGGAGGGCGCCTTCGGTTTTGGGGCGCAGTTGATCCAACTCAGAGACCGGTCAGTATCGACCTGCATGTGAAGGGAAACAACTTCCAGATCATGAACACGTTGGATGGGCGCGTCTGGGTCGATCCGGACCTGCGTATCCTGCGCACGCTCCGCGGGGTACATTTAAACGGCAAGATTGGCGTTCCAAAGGCGGACCTCACCCCGCGAAGCGGGATGACGAGTCGCCGAGGCATCACGCCTAGCCCCGACCAAGTTATCGTGGGCGCTCAGCAAGCTAAACCGGCGCACCCGCCCGCGGTCTTTGCGGACTTGGTAGTCCATCTGGGCAAAGCGGTCCGTTTTGATGGTTACGGGCTAACGGCACGCATTATCGGCGAGGTTGCCGTACACGAGATCCCTCAGCAGGTACCGACCGCAAACGGCCGGCTTCAGCTGGTCGATGGCAGGTACACGGCGTACGGCCAAGACCTGACGCTGAAAAAAGGTGTACTGCTGTTTGACGGGGGCGCCCTAATCAATCCGGCGATCGATATCCTGGCGATTAGAAAACCGCGTGAAGGGATCGAAGTCGGGGTACGCGTCCGGGGACGCCTAACCCAGCCAAAGTTATCCCTGACCTCGACCCCGCCTATGCGACGCGAAGAACAGTTGTCATGGCTGCTCTTCGGGCGTCCATTGTCAGAAAACTCGAGCACCAACCAGAGCGCCATCGTCGGGGCTGCGCTGGCTCTCGGCCTGTCGGGCGGCAACTACTTGGCTAATCGCATCGGAAAAACACTGGGGATCGGCAACCTGTCCATCGGAACAAGCAGCGAAAGCGGCTCAGCGG
>OFHJ01000220.1_pt1 | contig 23730 bp, 16 predicted proteins | sample 1522001 | NCBI WGS metagenome assembly OFHJ01 (sample SAMEA2464838, study PRJEB22497) | soil metagenome | biome: Grassland; feature: Farmland; material: Clay | place: Australia | collected 2013-02-01 | depth 1.2 m | reverse complement strand
GACATGGTACGTCGCCCATCCGACTATCGCGGCGGCGGCGAGGGGCGGGGCGAAGGGCTCCGGGAAGTTGCGGGAACGGGCGCGGGTTGGCGCCTTCCGGCTAGACTGGGCCGCATGGGGATGGGGCTGGCCAGCTGGATTCCGCAATGGATCGGCTCCTTGTGTCTGGGATGGGTGGTGGGTGGGCGGTTGCTGGGGGTGTGGCGCAAGCCGGTGGAACGGCGCGGCGCGGGAGCGTATGAGTATGGGCACCGGGTCCTACTGATCGGCGGGCTGTTGCTGCTGTTTGAACCCGGATTGATCGGCGGCTGGGCGCAGGGGCGATTTCTGGATCCTTCCGCCGCGTTGTTTTGGGCGGGACTTGTAGCGGTGGTGGCCGGCTTCGGCCTTTGCTATTGGGCGCGGTTCACGCTGGGCGGGAATTGGTCGGGGCAGATCGTATTGAAGCAGGAACACGAACTGATCCGGCGCGGGCCCTATGCGCGCATCCGGCATCCGATTTATACCGGGCTGCTGCTCGCCGTTGGCGGGACGCTGGCGGTGCACAGCCATTGGGGCGGGGCGGCGGGCGCGGCGCTGATTTTTGTTGGCCTTTCCATCAAAGCCCAGGGGGAAGAAAAGCTGCTGGCGCCGGTTTTCGGGGACCGGTTTGCGGAGCACCTGCGGCAGACGGGACGATTTTTGCCGAGATTGCGGCGGCCGGCGGCGGCGGACGGCTCGGCGGTAGCAAATTAGGCGCGGCGGTCGGCGGCGCCTGGGTTTTGGATGCGCCCGATGGTCGTTGCGGTTAGGGCGGCGACCGATGGGCCGCGCCGCCTAGGGCCTCTCCGAGTTACCTCGAACTATCAGGCAAGGGCGAAGTCATTGAAGAATGCTGGAACGCACGGGTTGCGCGGTGGTCCCGATCGGGCGCTGGGGCTAAAGCCCGATGCTTTAGGGAGCGCGGCTTTCGCGGCGCTAAAGCGCCGCTCTGGACCACCCGCGAGCGGCTCCTTTTTTATCAGCCTCGCGCACGCCTAGCCTGCCGTGTCGGCGCGAGGGGCGAGCGCGGCCGGGCGGTCGGCCGATGCCCGCCGGCAACCGGGGATTTCCCGGAGTTGCGGCGAGATGTCAGGCGAGGACGCCTAACCTACCGTGTCGGCGCGAGGGGGTGAGCGCGGCCTGACCACGACGGGTGGCGGAGCGGGTGGCGTTAGGGGCGGGCCGGGGCGGTTGCTTCGGCGGCGAATTGGCGGAGCACGGCGCGGAGTTGATCGCGGGCGGCGCGGAAGGCGGCAAGGCGTTCCTCGGCGCCGGCGGCAACGGCGGCGGGATCGGCGATGCTCCAATGAATGCGGCGCGGTGCGCCGGGAAAGACCGGGCAGGTCTCCTTGGCTTGGTCGCAGACGGTGATGACGTAATCGAAGTTTTGGCCGGCGAACTCCTCCACATGCTTGGAGCGCTGGGCCGAGATGTCCACGCCGATTTCGCGCATCACGGCGATCGCCTCGGGCCGGACATGGCTGGGGCGGTGGCCGGCGCTGAAGACGGCGAACGCCGGGCCGCCATCATGGCGGAGCAGCCCCTCGGCCATTTGGCTGCGGGCCGAATTGGCGGTGCATAGGATCAAGACGCGCAGGGGTGTGTTCATTCACCCTTCCTCAATTCTTTTCATCATGCCTTCTCCGTCCTCCATGGCTCGCGGACGGGACGGTTCTGCTCCATGCGCCTCGTTCCCCCGCCATCCTTCGCCATCCTTCACGTGGCATCGGCGGTCTGGTCCCGGCCCGGCGTCCAGCGGCGCTGGAACCAGAGCGCGACGCTAACCAGGGAAATGAGCACCGGCACCTCGACCAGCGGGCCGATGACGGTGGCGAAGGCGGGGGCGGAGTTGAGGCCGAAGACGGCAACGGCGACGGCGATGGCCAGCTCAAAGTTGTTGCTGGCGGCGGTGAAGGAAAGCGTGGCGGTTTGGGAGTAATCCGCCCCGGCGCGGCGGCCAAGCCAGAAGCTGACGAAAAACATGACCACGAAATAAACGGCCAGCGGCGCGGCGATGAGCAGGACGGCGAAGGGGCGGGCAAGGATCTGCTTGCCCTGCAGGCTGAACATCACCACGATCGTGAACAAAAGGCCGGCCAGCGTGAGGGGGCTGATGCGAGGGAGAAAGGTGCGGGTATACCATTCCCGGCTGCGGATGCGAAGCAGGAGAACTCGGGTCAGCAGACCGGCGGCGAAAGGCGCGCCGAGGTAGAGCAGGACGCTGCCGGCGACCTGACCCATGGAAACGTGCAGGACGCTGCCCTGAAGCCCGAACAGCGGCGGGAGCCAGGTCAAGAAGATCCAGGCGTAGAGGCTGTAAAAGAGGATTTGGAAGACGCTGTTGAAGGCCACCAGGCCGGCGGCGTAGTCGGTGTCGCCGCGGGCGAGTTCATTCCAGACGATGACCATGGCGATGCAGCGGGCCAAGCCGATCAGGACCAAGCCGGTCATGTAGCCGGGTTCGCCGCGAAGGAAGAGCACCGCCAGGGCGAACATCAGCACCGGTCCGATGACCCAGTTTTGCAGCAGCGACAGGGCCAGGACGCGGCGGTTGCGGAAGACCTGGCCCAAGCGTTCGTACTGCACCTTGGCCAGCGGCGGATACATCATGACCATCAAGCCGATGGCGATGGGAATGCTGGTGGTGCCGGTCTGGATGTGACCGATCCAATCGGCGGCACGCGGGAGCCAGCGCCCGAGCGCGACGCCGGCGGCCATGGCCGCGAAAATCCAGACCGTAAGGAAACGGTCCACGACCCCCAGACTGCGAGGACAGGCAGGGGCGGCGGCGGGCGAGAAATTTTGCGGCGGCGTGCTCACGGGGGAGACGAGATTGCTTTCAAGGTGAGATGCGCGGAGTTATTCGGGGATCGTTGGCCGGCGCCACGGCGCTAGCGGCAACACACAATCGACTTGCCGCGGATGGCGTGGTTGCGGGTGCAGCATTCCGCGTAGAGGAAGCCGAGCAGCTCCGCCAGCGCCTCGGTGTTGGCGCGGTACCAAAGGAAGGTTCCCTCGCGCCGCACGGTGACCAGGTCTTCGCTTTTCAATTTGTCCAGGTGGTGGGAGAGGGTCGAGGGCGGAATGTCCAACTCGCGCTGAATGTCACCCGCGACCATGCCGGTCGGATGCGCCGCCAATAGCAGACGGACGATGCGCAGGCGCGGCTCGGCGCCGAGGGCGGAGAACATGTCGGCGTATTTTGCCGGCGGCCGGGCTGGCGCTTGGGCGGGCTGGCGCGGCGCGGCCGGGGCTCCGGTCACTGAAATATTTAGGTATAGTGGGAATAAGGACAGGCGTGAGAGGGGGGGGTGAAGGGGCCGCACGGGTTGTTTGCGCGGGGGGGGGGGCGGGTTCCCCGCCCGCCGCAGGCAGGCGCGTCGCTGGCGGCTGCACCGCTCGGCTTCCTTGGGCGGAGCGCGGCCTTCTTCTGCGCGCGGAGGGCGCGCCGGGAGTTTCGCGGCCTTTCCGCGCCTGGTTTGCCCCTCCGGCGAAGGGCGCGGCCGCCGCGAATTGAGCGACCGAACCGTATGGGCGGCGGCGGGTGGCGATGGGGGGCGCGGTCAGGCAGAATTGGCGCATGAATCGCAGACGATTTCTCCGCGGCGCGGCGGCGGCGCCGGTGTTGGCGGCGGCGCAAGGCGCGTGGTCCGCCGGCCAGGCGACGACGAAGGATGACGGCAGGCAGGAGCCGGCGATCGAAGCGCCGGGCGATTTGCCCAAGGGGCGCTATCGGCCGGGGCGGATCGAGAACGATTACGATCGCTGGCTGCCGGGCGAGCGGGAGGCGCTGGCGCACGCGCCGCGGCTGGCGGGGTTCGCGGAGGGCGGGGTACGCGTAGACGCGGCGGGGCCGGCGGGACGCGGCGCGACGCGTCTTGTCAAGCCGGGCGGCGCCGTGGACGGCTGGCGGCTGCTGGCGGTGATCGGCTGGCTGAACGGGGTGCCGACGGCGGTGTGGGAAAAGGACGCCGCGCATCAGGGCGTGATCGTCTACACGACGACGCTGGGGGAGATTCTGCGGATTCCCAAACATGTCGGCCGGCTGGAAAATATCCGGCCCCGGCCGATCCGCCCGGGCCATGGGGTGCGCTTCGAGCGGCCGGCGGCGTTTCCGCGCCAGCCCGATCTGCCGGGAGACTACATCCTCAACTCCGCCGAGGATCCCTGCTATGAAAATGTCGCGGCGCTGGGGCCGGAGCTGATCGGATGGACGCTGGTGGGCAATGAGGAAGGCGGGCCACTGGCGTCGCTGTATTTGGAGCCGGACGGGCGGTCGCGGCAGGTGAATCCGCCGCCGGCGGGGGAAACGATCGCCAGCCGGTTGGCGCCGGATATGGCGGGGAGGGTCTTCGATCCGCAGGACTTTCTGCCCTCGGAATACCACTTCGACTACGTGGAGGGCTACAGCAAGCGGACCTTGCTCGGCGGATATTTACCGGCGGCGGACATCGGCGTCTGGAATCCGCATTTCGGCTGTGGGTATGAAGTGATGCTGGTGCTCCCGCCGGGCGAGAACGCCACGCCGGTGGGACGGATTCGGGTGCAGCCGCCGGCGGGCGAGCGGGCGGTCGCGGACCGGTATTGGAACACCGACGCGGCGGGGTTCTTCGCCGCGCTGGCCGGGGTGGGGAACCATTGGCAGAACTTCTTCGCCCACGGCATGCAGGTGGAGATTCCCGATCCATGGCTGGCGGACGCGGCGCGGGCGGGCATTACTTTGGCGCGGTGCAGCTATCGCGGGCTGCGGCCCAGCTACCAGATCGGCGAAGGCGCCTACACCAAGATTCCGGAGCGCAGCCACGCGCTGTTTCCAGTGGCGCATTACGAATTCATTTGGGCGCAGCAGGCATGGGGGCTGGCGGCGCAGTGCGAGCCGTATGTCCAGCATTATTTGGATCACTACATCCTGCCTGACGGGAACTTTTTGTATAACACGCAGGATCAGGTGGAGGCGCCGCTGGACGCGGGCGTGTTTTTGGAGAACGGCGCCCGGGCCTTCGACTACACGCGCGACCTGGCGGCGCTGCGGCGGCGGCTGCCGGCGCTGGAGCGGATGGCGGGGTTGTTGGTCCGGAGGTATCGCGACAGCCTGCGGCGGTTTCCACGCTCCGATCCGCGGCACGGATTGATCTGGGGCTCGCCCGAAGCCGACCTGGGCGACGTTCAGGACGACTATCCGCAGTCGCATCCGTACTATTACCAGAACGCGAGCTGGGCCTGGCGCGGCTTGCACGAACACGCGCGCTGCCTGGCGCGCGCGGCGCGGGAGAGCGGGGCGGCGGATTTGGCGCCGCGGGCGCGGCATTGGGCGCGGCTGGCGGGGCAGATGCGGCACTGCGTTACGGCGTCGCTGGCGCGGACCATGGCGGCGCGGAACGCGGCGATGAAGGCCGCCGGCATTACGCCGTTCTATGCCGGGGACACCGAGCGGCGGCCGGAGGAGTTATCGAGCTATGAAAACCACCGCTTCATGATGGATTGGTGGACCAGCGACTGGGGCGATGCCGAGCTGGACCGGGGCCATTTCCGCCACCGCACGCTGGCGGGCGAGCAACTGATCGGGATGAATACCGACGGGCACTATTGCCGCACGTCCAACTTCATGGAGCATGGCACGCTGGCGGGGAGCATTCGGCAAGAGGATTACCGGCCGTTTCTTCTGGCGCTGTACGGGAACGTCTGCTACGCCATGGACTGCGGCAGCCGCTATGCGCCGGAGGATGCGCTGCTGCCGGGCGGACGGCCGCTGGAGGGCAGCCCCTACGCTTGGTCGGCGGTGGTCAACAGCACGCTGCAACCGGCGATGGGCTTGCGCTGGCTGCTGTGTTACGAGGAGCACGGCGCGGGACGGGTGCACCTGCAAAAGGCCGCGCCGAAACAGTGGTTTGCCGCGGGCCAGACGATCCGCGTGATGAACTGCCCGACGCGGTACGGGGCGATTAGTTGGACGACGGCGGCGGAAGGCGGGCCAGAGGACGGATCGCGGTGGCGGGTGGAACTGGAATTGCCACCCAGCGGCGGGGCCGAGGCTTGGGCGGGCGGCATTCGGCTGCACATCCATCCGCCGAGCGGCGCGGCGCTCAAAACGACGGGCCTGGGCCGGGTTACGGGGCAGGTGGTGGAGCTGAGCGCGCGCGAACTGGCCGGGCAGCGGCAGCTGCGCTTCGTGGTGACGTGAACGTGGGTACCGGGGAATGTCGCTTGCGCATGCTTTTACTCCGGATTCGGCGCCCGGGTCACGGTGCGGCTGGTTGGCCGGCTGGGGCTGGATGCGTTTAGGTGGTCCGCCGCTGCCGGGGGCCAACCTACAGGTTTCGACGGGGTTGGCCGATCGCTTCCGCCTTGGCATTGGCAGCTGTAGCGCTGCGCAGCGGGACGCGGTTGGGGGCAACGGCGCAGTAAACTGGGGATTATTACCCGGCGCCCGGTACGGAAGCCGGGGGAATTGGCCGCATTGGCGCCTGTCCGTTCCTGGATGACGAAATGCATGGCCATAATGTCGGCTCGGCGCGAGATGCAGCGACGGGGCCGGGCTGAGGAGGAACAAATGGGTTCGACGGTGGCGGAAACCAAACAAAGCGCAAACGGGCAGCAGCAGACGGCGAGCAAGCTGGCAATCATTATGTATAGCGGTACGGCGGACAAGTTCATTCCGCTGGGAGTGCTGGCGCAAGCCGCGGCGGCGATGAGCGTGGAAGTGAGCGTGTTCGTCACCGGTTTCGCCCTGATGGGATTCACCAAACAGCGGCACGAGCTGCCATTTCCGGCCGAATTCGCGGCGATGGCGCCGGCGCTGGCCCAGGGCATGCAGGCGAATCGCGTCGCCGGCTGGGATGCCATGCTGCGGGAGGCGAAGGAACTGGGAGCGAAGGTCTATGCCTGCTCGATGATGTCCAGCGTAATGGGGCTGAAGAAGCAGGACTTCAATGAGCTGATTGACGACATTGTGGGTGCGGCGACGTTTCTGAAGGAAGCCGAAGGCGGGCAGACGCTGTTCATTTAAGGAGGCGGCGATGGCGGAGACGGAACAACGGACGGTGGTGGATGCGCGCGAGGAGTCTTGCCCCGGGCCGATTACGGACCTGGCCAAGGCTTACCGGCGGTCGAAGGTCGGCGACGTGATTGAGCTTTGGGCGACCGATCCGGGCGTGAAAGCGGATGTGCAGGCGTGGGCGGCGAAGACGCAAAACGAGGTGGTCTCCGTGGCTGAGCAAGCGGGCAAGATCGTGCTGGTGGTGAAGATCCATCGGAGGTGACGCCATGAAACGGGTACTGGTGATCGGCGGCGGGAGCGGAGCGACGTTCCTGGCGAACACGCTCGACCGGCGCCAGTTCGAGACCACGGTGGTGAGCGCCTCGGCGCTGCATATGTTCCAGCCGGGGCTGCTGTACGTCGCGTTCAAAAACGCGCCGGCGCGGATTACGCGGGAGCAGCGGCGGCTGCTGCCGCGCCATGTGCGCTTCGAGCAGCAAGAAGTCACCGACGTCAACCTGCGCGAGCACCGGGTGCGGACGCAAGCGGGCAGGGAATTGACCTATGACGAGGTGGTGCTGGCGACCGGCGTGCGCACCGATGCGGCGCGCATCCCGGGGCTGGCGGAGCTGAATGCCCAGTTCGGGGATTACCATTCCACGGTCGCGCAGGCTCAGAAGGTTTGGCGGCATCTCGCCGATTTCCAGGGCGGGACGATCGTGGTGGGACAGGGCGGGCCGATTTGCAAGTGCCCGCCGTCACCGCTCGAGGGGGCCCTGCTGGTCGAGCAGTACTTGCGCGAACGCGGGCTCAAGAGCCGCAGCAAGCTCGTTTTCTTCACTCCCTATCCGCGCCCCTATGCGGCGGAAGGGATCAACGAAGTCGTCGCGCCGATCATGCAAGAGCGCGGGATTGAGGTCCACACGTTCTTCGATTTAGATCGGGTGGACGCCGCCAACCGGACACTCCTTTCCATCGAAGGCGAGCGGATCCCGTACGATCTGGCCTTTATCGTGCCGCCGTTCGCCGGCGCGCCGATCACCTACGAACCCGCCGAGGTGCTGGATGAAGACCGGCTGATTATCACCGATAAGTTCAGCTTGCGGGTCAAGAGCGTGGACTCCGCCTTTGCGATCGGCGACGCTACCGATTTGCCGACCTCGAAGGCGGGGGTGGGCGCGCATTTGGAGGCGAAGGTGGTCGCGCGGGCGCTGGCGGGACAACCGGCCCGCTTCGACGGGCGCACCCATTGCCCGATGGATTTGGCCTACGGCAAGGGCACGTTCGTCATCGGCTCCTACACGGCGCCGACGGTGAAGTACGCGCCTAGCCGGCTGAACCATTGGATGAAGGCAGCGATGGCGCGGATTTATTGGATCAGCTTGCGGGGCTGGCTGGACCCGATCTTCGATGCCTACTTCCGGTTTACGGCGCCGGAGAAACTGGCGGCGAAGCAAACCCACCGCCTGCGGCCGGCAGCCTGAGGCCGATAGGCGCGAAAAAACGGGCAGCGGTGGGTCGGGCGTCTCGGCTGCGGCGAGATGAGATCGGGGGCTGCGTGCCCGAGTTCCGGTGACTCGGTAGCTGCGCGGACGACGGCGGCGGAAAACGCGATGGGCCGGGACGGGCGGGACAGCCCGCCCGGCCGCTGGGCGGCAGCATGAAAGGCCCGCAGCGCCAGCGGGGCCTGGTCGCCGGCCGTTGGGCACTGTCGCGGCGACCGGCGGGAGCGCGGAGATTTCGCGGATGCTGTCCGGGAGCACATCCAAGCGTTCCGGTGAGACTCGGTGACCAATCCGCTTGGGGAATCACCAGGGCCTTGAAGCCCATGGCATGCCGGGATGAAGCGACTGGGCGCTAAGACTGGGAAACCCAGGCCGGGGTTATTGGATCTCTCCGGGGTCCGACTCGGGTGTGTAACGGAAAACAGTTATAATCTCTCCCGGTTGCGATCGCGCCTCATGAGGAGAGTCCTAATTGTCGTGTCCGCGGTGTTGGTTGCCGCAGGTGCAGCGCGGGCGGTGCACCCTCCCAACCGTGCCGCTCTGGCCGTGCGAAGCCCTGGCGGGGAGCTGGTCGCGTCGCCCGTGCTACGCCCGCTCGCCGCGAGCATTCGCCGCCATTTATCCGTCGATGCAGCCCTGCGAGCGCGCGGGTGGTTGGCGACGGCGGGGCTCGTTGAGATCCGCCGCATCGTCCGTGAACGGCTCCATCGCGACGGCCACATCTCCATCCGCCTCGACGCCGAATTCAAAGTCTTCTCGAATTCGGCGGCCAACGCCCTCACGACCATTCCCGTTGTGTACGGCGGCGGCAGCAAGATTGTCTCCGCCCACGCGTTCGTCATCGACGACGGCCGGGTGCGGATGCCCGCGGCGGACGCGATTCACGATTACGCAACGCAATGGGCCCAAATCGCGCCGATGTACACCGACAACCGCGTGCGGCTCATTACACTGCCGGACGTGAGCGTCGGCGCCCTGGTCGCATACGACATCCGGGAGACCGAGACCAGCCCGGATGAGCCAGGCCAGTTGACGTATATATGGGATGCCGCTTCGATCCCCATCGTGCACAAACAAGTTGTGCTGACCGTGCCTAAGGGTCGGCGATTGGTATTCGCGTATGCGCCTATTCACGAGCACGGCGCCAGCCGCATCGAAAAGACAGAAGCCGTTCACCACCTTCTGGACGCTACCGAATATGTCTTCACGTGGCAGCGAGTTCCCGCCAGGCGCGCGGAGGTTGATAGCCCATCGCAACCCCCGGGCTTCGCCGCCTCGACCTTCGGCACCTGGCGGCACGTGCGGCGGTGGTATTACGCCCTGGCGATGTCCCGCACGGCGCCCAATGCGGCCATTCGCGCCGAAGCCGCTCGGCTAACGGCGGGGAAGACGACCCGTGAGGCCAAGATCCACGCCCTGTTCGACTTTGTGGCGGCCAATTTTCGCTACATCAGCCTGTCATTTGGCATTGGGCGAGCGCAGCCGCATCCGGCGGCGGAAGTGCTGAAGAACGGCTACGGCGACTGCAAGGACAAGGCGGGGCTCCTGATCTCGCTGCTCCGGGCGGAGGGCATTCCAGCCTATTTCGCGCTGCTCGATGCCGATGGCAGACTGCAGCGGCGAGTTCCGGCGGTCGATGGGTTCGACCACGCAATTGTGGCCGTACCACGCTCGACATCGGCGCTGCGCGGAGCCCAGAAGAGCCCCTACCAGTTCCTTGACGCTACCATTCCCGAGGCGCCCGGAACGCTTCTGGGCGATAGCGGCCATTGGGCACTTGTGGTCCGGAGCGCGGCGGCGACCGGACCCGAGCTGGTACGAATTCCGCGACCGACAGCCGCGGAGCAGGAAACCGTGGAGAACGACAAGATCCAGGTTGCGGCCAATGGCGACATGCATGTCACCAGCGTCATCCGCGCCGCGCCGGCGACCGCGCTGCTTTCGCGCGTCACGCTGCATTACGCTGGTGCGGGAAAGCGGCTCCAGGTGGAGAAAGAACTGGCGCGGGCGACCGCAAGCAATACGCATCTGGTCAGTTTCCAAGCAACACCCTGGGCGGAATTGGACACACCGTATACGCTGCGCACCGTGCGGCGCATGCTGCACGATGCGAGCCTTTCCACGCCGCCGTTTTCCGTGCCGCTATGGTGGCATTTCTGGCCGACATCGCTGGGAAAGCTGAAACACCGGCGCAGGCTGCCCCTGGACTTGACCGAGCTCATCGTTCCCTACCGGCAGACGATGGAGTTGACGCTGCCCCGAGGCTTTGCGCCGGTGCTGCCAAGCGGGACGACGCTGAATCGCCCGTTTGCCGGTTTCAAGATCAGTTACAGCTACAATTCCGCCACGCGCATCCTGACCGCCCGAGCCGCCATACAGTGGCGCCAATGGGAATTGCCGGCCGCGAAGGTAAAACAATACGTAGCATTTCAAAAGGCGGTATACGCGGCGGGAGCCGACGACATCACGCTCGTCTTGGCGCCCTCCGCAGCGCCGGGCGCCATTGCCAACGCTTTACGCAGCGTGCGCAAGGACGTGGCCGGTGGGCACAATCGACGGGCCGTGGCGCTCGCAAAAGCGATTTTGGCCGTGGCGCCCACGCAGCCGACGGTGCGGGACGATTTGGGGGCGGCTTACCTGGCGCAGCACGACTATACGGACGCCCGGGCGGTCCTGGGCGATGAGGTCACGCGGTTCCCGGCGGACGGCGAGGTAGAAGGCTTGCTGGCGCGGACGGATTTCGCCGGGGGACACAATCGCCAAGCGCTAAGGGAAGCCAGCGCGCAGCTCAAGCGGACGCCGTTCGATGCGCCGCTGCTTGGGTTGCACGGGCGCATTTTGGATGCAATGGGACGGAGGCTTGCGGCACTGAAGGCGTTTGCGCGGGCGCTGCAAATCGCTCCGGACTCGGTGCGCTGGCGGTATTGGCTGGGCCGCGAGCAGGTGGCGGCCGGGCAAATCACCGTCGGCTTTGCGGATTTCCGCCAGGTGGCGGCTAGTGGAACTGCTACTCCAGGGGAGCTGACGGTGATGGCGAAGGCGGCGCTGGGGGCGTCTCCGGTCTATCCGGCGGGAATCGAGTGGGCACGGTCCGCGCTTGCGCAGGAGGACGGCGCGCTGGCCGGTGCGGACCCATCCCAGCTTACGCGACCCCAGGTCGCTGCCATGCGGCGGCTGCCGGCCGAGATTGAGCTGTATGCGCGTCTTGCCGCGCGGCAAAAAGACTGGAAAGCCGCGCTGGGCTTCGGGCGAGCCGCGCTGGCGCTCAGGCCGGACCGAGCGAAATGGGCGACCCGAATGGCGCATTGGGAGGACGCGGCTTCAGGAGGCACCGCCTCATTGCCCTACTGGGCTCTGGCCTTGCAAGCGCCTCAATCGCCCGACAGCGCCATGGCTGGGTTGGAACGCGCCTACCAGTCCATACCGGGGGCGTCGGCGACCCCGGTCGACGTCTACCTCGCCAGCCACCCGAAACGTTCGCAAGTGCGTTGGGGCGGCTTCCGCCTGGCGACACGACCGGCCACAACCTCGGGGGTTCTAGCTCTTGTGACCGGTGGAAAAGTGCGGGCGATCGGCGGACCGCTTCCCGACAAACTCGCGCAAAAGCTGCGCGCGGCGGCGTTTCCACCGCTGATGTTAAGCGGAAATCCTATCACCTATGTCTTGTGTCTCGGATACATCCAGACGGCGGCACCGGAGAGGCAAGACGGCGTCCTCGTGATTGAGCCTCTCCCCAACGGCAAGGACGGCCCTCGATACAGACCATGAAGCGAATTCGCCCCCCGACTTTTTTCGCGGCTGCTCTGTTCGCCCTAGGTGTGCCTGTCCTCCGCGCCCACCCGCCCGGGCCGGCGCAAACGGCGTCCACCGCGTCGGCGGCGGAGAAGAAGGTTCAGACTCAGTTGCGGCGGTTTCAAATGGAGATGACGCAGCAACGGCCAGCCGCCGCGCTCAAGACGGTGACGGCGTTGTGCCGTGAGTACCCCACCTATTCGCTCGCCTGGACCTATCGCGCGATCGCCGACGGGCGTCTCGGGCGCTGGCCGGCAGCGCGGGCTGACATCGCCCGGGCCCGTTCGCTCCAGTTGCCCGCGCAGTACCGCACCTACTTCGCTATAACGCTGGTACACGGACCGACAGCCGCCGATCACGCTCTCGCCCGCCGCTATATTTGGCAGGCGCTCGATGCGCATGTGCCGTCCTTGTTGGCGGAATCCGCTTTTTTCCTGCTGGCCCGGGTCGAATCCGGCACTGCGTACCTCCGGGACGTGAAGTCGCACAATGTCTCACCCTCATACCACCAATGGGCGGTCGGCTCCTACGCCTCCTATTTGCAAGGAAACTCTTGGGTCGGTGACGGCCTGAAGGAGATTTGGGGCGACTATACCCGAATCCGACCGCGCCTCACGACCGCAAGCATGCAGCGGCGGCAAAGTCAGCGCCGGGCCGCAAAGCTGGTGTCCTGGTTCCGGCAGGCGCGAACGGTGCTGGGGGATAGTGGCGGCCTGGAAGCGGATTGGATGCTGTGGGAGTTGCACGAACAGCAAGTCTCGGCGGCGCTGACCCGCTGGCGTGTCGCTGCGGCGCGATTTTCCAACAACGCCTTTTTGCGCCGCGCCGGTGACGCCGTTTGCGTCGCCGCCGCCCGGGCGATGCTGCGGGTGGGCGATGCACATGCGGTTCTGAAGCTACTCTCAAAGCCACCGGTCACGGGTCGGCAAGGGGCAATCCTGCGCGCGCGGGCGCTCGCGGCTACCGGCCAGTACCGGGCGGCACAGGCGCTGCTAACGCGGACCATGCTGCGCCAGGGTGCCCCGGGGCCGCAGAACCGAACGGTGCAATTGATGCACGTGCTGGAGAGCGGCGGCGATAGTTTCGCCGCCGCTCTCCTCCAGCAGTCCGCGGCCCAGCACCGTGACGTCCTCTATTGGCAGGGCCGGCTGGCGTTTTCCGCACACCACTATGGGATCGCGGCACAGGCGCTGCGAGCCTCCACCGTGATGCGGCAGGGCGTCCATCCGGGCGCCATGGCCATGCTGGCGCTCAGCCTTGCCCGCAGCGGTCACCCGCGCCAGGCCGCGCAGGAATGGCAGCAGGTGCGCCTCTTGGCCGGCCCCGGCCTGTGGCCGCTGTTTCGCCGACTAGGCGAGTCCGGCCGTTCCGCAACGGTCAGCGTCCAAGGAAAAGTGGCGAACGTGTTTTGCCATAAAGGCGCCGTCATCGGCGTGGATCTGCGCGATGGAAGCTTGCGTTTTCCGCTACGGCTCACCCACGCGATCCAGGACGTGCCGAGGAATTGTGGTGTGGTGTTCCGTCCCATGTGGGGTGTAGGGAGGGCCGTACCCTCGGCATCGCAGTTTCCCCAGTTCTTGGGAACGTTGGAATCATGGCATCCCGGGCGGGGCTTCTCCGATTTCGCGCCTCCACCGGTCTTGACCCGCCACCCGCATCATTAGGTGGCCGCCAGCGGGAGCCGCCGTGCGATGCCTACTTCTGGTTTATGGCGCCGGAGAAACTGGCGGCGAAGCAAACCCGCGCCTGCGGCCGGCAGCCTGAGGCCGATAGGCGCGAAAAAACGGGCAGCGGTGGGTCGGGTCTCGGCTGCGGCGAGATGAGATCGGGGCTGCATGCCCGAGTTCCGGTGACTCGGTAGCTGCACGGACGACGCGGTGGGAAGCGCGATGGGCCGGGACGGGCGGGACAGCCCGCCCGGCCATCACGTTCCGATCGCGGAAAGGCAATCACCGCCGATAATCGCTGCGATTGGCGCCGTCAAAACGACCGGATGCTAGGCAGCAGTGCTTGAAAGCGGCGGCCGGACCCGCAGGGGCACGGATCGTTGCGCCCTAGCTTTTCGACCAGCTCTTTATCGCCATGCACCACGCGGAAAGCCGCGTTGGACATGGGTCTCCGACGGGAATCCCCGGCGGCGTTTGCCGCTGGGACGATAGCCAAAGTTGTTGCGCACGGTAGTCCTCCTGAGCGATGGATTGCCCGTCACATCACGGCAGGGGACTGGAAATTTGGTTGCGGGGGCTGGATTTGAACCAGCGACCTTTGGGTTATGAGCCCAACGAGCTACCAGACTGCTCCACCCCGCGAAACCATACTCCCATGAGGCAGAGTGGGTGTCAACTAGCAGCGGAAAATTACGCCCAGGCGCACTTGGATCGGCGGCCAATCCGCCGGTGTTTGGAAAATTCCACCGAAATTGGTTCGCATGCCGGCCCGCGCGACGGTCCGCGAGGCCGGCGTGCAAATGCCGAAAATCCGGGATGTGCGCTGGCAGGTCGGCGGCGTCCGCGCGCGGCTTTGCTCACCGGGGGCGGGCCGCTGCGGTCGCCCGCACGCCAAGGGCGCGCCGGGTGTTTCGCGGCGTTTCCGCGCCCGCTTGGCCTCCCGGGAAAATGGCGCAGCCCCCGCGAGCGGCGCCTCAGCAGGTGTTTACGCGGCGCGGACGTTCTTCGGCGGGATCTGGGCGAACGCCTCCACGCCGGCTTCGGCGACGCGCTGGTCCTGGCCGTTATCGCCGCCGCTGACGCCGATGGCGCCGACGACGCGGCCGTTGCGCTGTAGCGGTTCGCCGCCGGGGAAAATCATCACCCGCCCATAGTTGGACTGCTGGATGCCGTAGAACGGCTCGCCGGGCTTGGCCAGCTTAGCCAGCTTCTGGGTGCTGAGGTCGAAGGCGCGGGCGGTGAAAGCCTTGTTGATGGCGATGTTGATGCTGCCCAGCCAAGCGCCGTCCATGCGCAGGAAGGCTTGCAGGTGGCCGCCCTCGTCGGCAATGGCGATGTTCATGGGTTGGCCGATGGCCTGCGCCTGCCGGGCGGCGGCGGTGATGACCAGCTGCGCTTCTTCCAGGGTGATGCCTGCCATGCCGGATGCGATGCCGCCGGAGGCAGGGTCCGTTGCCAGCCTGGCGGGCTTAGGCGGAAGGGGCGGCGGACGCGGACGCGGTGTTGCCCCGGGGCAGACAGATCGTAAAGCTGGTGCCGTGACCGGGTTCGCTTTGCACGGTCACCGCCCCTCCGTGCTGGCGCACGATGCCGTACACGGTCGAAAGCCCCAAGCCGGTGCCCTTGCTGCCTTTGGTGGAGAAAAACGGCTCGAAGATCCGCGCGCGCGTTTCCTCGTCCATGCCGCAGCCCGTATCGGCGACCGTAAGCTGGACATAATCGCCGGGCATCACGCCACACGGCACGGCGGACCCAGACGCCGGCGGGTCCGAACTTGCCACCTGATCGGGACGCAGGTGCGCCAAGCACTGCCGGGGCAACTGGTCCAGCCGCTCCTGCTTGGCGTGGCCGTTCGGTTGGCTGGCCGGCGAGCACGGCGCCGCCGCACTCACCCGCTGGGTTTCGAAAATCAAATTGCCGCCGTTGGGCATGGCATCGCGGGCATTGACCGCCAGGTTCATTAGCACCTGCTCCAGTTGGCTGCGGTCGGCCTCGATATTGCCCACCTGGGGATCGAGCGCCAGGGTCAGTTGGATGTCCTCGCCGATCAAGCGCTGTAATATCGTGGCCATCCCGGTTACGCAGTCATTCAGGGGAACACTGCTGCGGGAGTCGGCGCGCTGCCGGGAGAGAGTCAGCAACTGGCGGGTGAGCGTCGTCGCTCGCGTTCCCGCCTTTTGAATTTCCTCCAGCTTCCGCCGCTGCGCTTGGGAGTCCGGATCGGCGCCGGCGGGCGCCATCAGGAGCAGGTCGCAATAGCCGTTGATGACGCTCAGCAGGTTGTTGAAGTCATGCGCCACGCCGCCGGCCAGGCGGCCCACGGCCTCCATCTTTTGCGCTTGCCGGAACTGTTCCTCTAATCGCTTCTGTTCGCCGATTTCGCGGACCTGCGCGTAGTGCACCAAGCGGCCGTTGATGAGGAAATCGCTGGTGATGATATCCACGTCAATGACCGTGCCGTCCTTCTTTTGATGGCGCCACGCGCCCCAGGCGCGCAAACCCGGCCTGAATTCCTGGAGCGCCGCGAGCAGACGCGGACGTTCCTCGGCGGGGCGGATGTCCATCATGGTTAGCCCATACATTTCCTCGCGGTCATAGCCGTACAACATCAGGGCCGCATCGTTGACCGCCAGGATATCCAAGCTCTTGGGGTCATAGATCAGCATCGGCAGCGGGTTGCGCTCGAACAGGAGTTGATATGCTTCCGGAGTCGAAAACAGATCCACCTTGGATCGCCGGGGGTTCGGGAGCAAGTTCATGGCGAGCGGGGGGAAAAGACCGATTCCGAGTGTTCTTAGAGTAGTGCAGGTGTTGGAATGAATGGCTGACCCCCCGGACAGGGGGGGTAACTACGCTGGAACGGGAGCGATATTGAAAACTTAGGTGTTTGCCGGCGCTAACTGCGGGCGCCCACGCCAATTTTGTCGGGAAAAGGGCGACCGGGGAAGGGCCGGCGGCGCACATCGCGGGCGGGCTCGCCGCCAGTCCGGGGCTGTCTTCCTAGTGGGCGCGTCAGGAGAGCTGGGACGCTGCAGGCTCTGGCTGCTGCTCCGGCGACGCTTCGGGTAGATGCTTATGGCGGCCGCCGCCAGGGAAGATTCCGCGGAAGACTAGGTACAAAGTCGGGATAAAGAACAGATTCAGCAGCGTCGCCAAGAACATTCCGCCGAAGACCGAGGTGCCTACTGAGTGCTGGCCGGCGGCGCCGGCGCCGGTGGCGACCATCAGCGGCACGATGCCTAGCATAAAGGCGAACGAGGTCATCAAGATGGGACGCAAGCGGATGCGGCCGGCTTCGATCGTCGCTTCGACCATGCTCATGCCGCGGTCGCGGAGCTGCTCGGCGAACTCGACAATCAAGATGGCGTTCTTGGTGGACAGGCCGATCAGCATGACCAGCCCAATTTGGGCATAGATGTCGTCGTTCAGCCCGCGCAGCCACTGCGCGCCCAGCGCGCCAAGCAGGGCCGCCGGCACGGCCAGCATCACCACGAAGGGCAGCACCCAGCTCTCGTACTGCGCCGCGAGCACCAAGAACACGACCAGCAAGCCCAAGCCGAAGAGCCAGACCACCTGGCTGCCGGACTGAATCTGTTGCAACGACAGCCCGGTCCAGGCGTAGCTCATGCCCCGCGGCAGGACTTTTTTCGCCAGGTTCTCCATGATTTGGATCGCCTGGCCCGAACTCGTCCCGGGAGCGGCGTTGCCGTCAATTTCCGCCGAGCGGAATAGGTCGTAGTGGTTGATCACCACCGGGCCGGATTGCTCGGTGATGTTCACCAGGTTGCCGAGCGGGATCATCTGCGGCGGGGTGGAATTGGAGCGGACGTAAAACTGGTTGATGTCCTTCGCCTCGTTGCGGAACTGCTTTTGCGCCTGCACGAAGACATCGTAGGTGCGGTTGTCGAAGGTGAAATTGTTGACGTAGATCGAGCCCAGGAACGCGCCCAGCGTGTCGGTAATTTGGGAGAAGGGGACGTTGAGGCTGGCGGCTTTGGCCCGGTCCACTTGCACCATGTATTCCGGCGTGTTGGCGGTGTAGGAGGTGAACAGGCCGCGCAGGTGCGGATTGGCGTTCCCCGCCGCCACCAGCTTGTGCGTGGCCGCGGCAAGTTGCTGCGGCGTGGCGTTGCCTTGGTCGAGCACCTCGAATTGGAAGCCGCCGAACTGCCCCAGGCCCCGCACCGCGGGCGGCGGAAAGGCGGCGATCAGCGCGCCCGGGATCATGAAAAACTGTTGGCGCAGGCGGGCGATGACGGCGAAGACGGAATGCTGCGGCCCCTTGCGCTCGCTGAATGGCTTGAGGCTGGCGAACATCATCGCGGTGTTCGAGCCGCCGCCGGCGAAGCTGAAGCCGGTGACGGCGAAAGCGCCGTCCACTTCCGGCTGGCGCATCAGCACCGCCTCGGCTTCCGCGACAATGTGCTCGGTGTATTGCAGGGAGGCGCCCTCCGGCGCCATCACCTGCACCATCATGAAGCCCTGGTCCTCCTGCGGAATGAACGCCCGCGGCACGTGGACGAAGGCGAAATAGGTGGCGGCGATGACCCCCAAAAACACCAGCACCACCAGCCAGCGCACGCGCACCACGCCGGAGAGGGCCTTTTTATAGCCGTGCGACATGCCCTCGATTCCGCCCTCCAGCCAGGCCCAGAAGCCGCGTTTGTGCCGGACCTCCCGCAGCAGCATTGCGGACATGGCCGGCGTCAGCGTCAGGGCATTGAAGGCGGAAATGCTGATGGAAAAGGCGATGGTGAGGGCGAACTGGCGGAACAGAATGCCGGTCGTCCCCGGAAACAGCGCCACCGGCACGAATACCGCCACCAGCACCAGCGAGGTGGCGATGACCACGCTGGTGATCTCGACCATGGCTTCGCTGGTGGCGCGATGGGCTTCATGGACGCCGGCGGACAGATGGCGCTCCACATTCTCAATGACCACGATGGCGTCATCCACCACCAAGCCGGTGGCTAGGACGATGCCGAACAAGGTCAGGGTATTGATGGAGAAGTGAAAGGCCTTGATGAAGATGAAGGTGCCGATCAGCGCGACCGGGATGGTGACGGATGGGATCAGGGTGGTGCGCCAATCCTGGAGGAAGAAGAAAATGACCAGGACGACGATGATGATGGCCTCCAGGAGCGTGATCAGCACGTCATGGATGGACTCGCCGATGGCCGTCGTGCTGTCGAAGGCGATGCCGTATTTCAGCCCCGGGGGAAACCGCGGGGCTAGTTTCGCCAGTTCCGCCTTGACGGCGGTGTCCACGGCCAGGGCGTTGGCGGTGCTCAACTGCTCCACGCCCAAGCCGATGGCCGGCTGGCCATCGTAGGTGAGCGCGCTGCTGTAGGATTGCGCGCCCAACTCGGCGTAGCCGACGTCGCGAAGGCGGATGATCGTGCCGTCGGGCCGGGTCTTGAGCACGATGTCGTCGAACTGTTTGGGGGTGCTCAACTGCCCCGAGGTCATCACTTGGAACTGATACTTCTGGGACGCCGGCGCTGGCGGCATGCCCACCGCGCCGGCGGCGATCTGCACGTTTTGGTTTTGCAGCGCCGTCAAGACGTCGCTGGCGGTCAGGCCGCGCCCGGCCAGCTTGTTGGGGTTGAGCCAGATGCGCATCGCATACTGGCCTTCGCCAAACACCCTCACCCCCGCCACGCCGGGCACGCGCTTGACGGCGTTTTCGACGTAGATGTTCAGATAATTGCTGATGAAGAGGTTGGTGTACTGGTGATGCAGGGAGTAAAAGCCGGCGGCGAGCAAGAACCCCGTGCTGGCCTTGGTGACCGTGATGCCGGCTTGTTTCACCGTCGCGGGCAACGGGCCTTCCGCGCTGGAGATCCGGTTTTGCACCTCGACCTTGTCCAGGGAGAGGTCGCTGTTGGTGTCGAAGGTGCAGGTGATTTGGGCAGTTCCCTGGTTGGTGCTGGAACTGCTGATGTACATCAGGTTTTCCGCGCCGTTGATGGCTTCTTCCAGCGGCGTGGTCACCGCGGATTCCACCTCGGCGGCGTCGGCGCCGGTGTAATTCGCGCTCACCACTACGGTCGGCGGCGCCAGGTTCGGCAGTTGGTCTACCGGCAGGTTGGGGATGGAAATCGCCCCCGCCAGCACGATAATCAGCGCCGTGACCGTCGCGAAGATCGGCCGGCGGATGAAGAAATCCACGAACATTACGGGCGCGCTCCGGAATGGCCGTTGGCCGGGGTGTGCGAGGATGCCGTCTGCGGCGCGCCGCGCTGGCTGGCGCCGGGCATATGCGGCGGCAGCGGAATGATGGGCATTCCGGCCACCAGGATCTGCAACTGCGATGTGATGATCAAATCGCCCGGCTTGAGCCCGCTGGTGATTTCATAATCGTTTTCGCGCACTGGGCCGACCGAAACCGGCACCTCCTGGGCCACGTAGCCCTTCGGCGCTTTCGGGCTCTTCACCGCCAAGAAGACGAAGTAGCGCCCGTTGATGGCGGCGACGTCCAGCACCGGCACCAAGATGGTGGAATGCTGGCCCCAAACGATGCGCGCGGTGACGTATTGCAAGTTGCGCAACCGCCCCTGCTGATCGCTGACGATGCCTTTGACCAGCACGGTTTGCGAGCCGCTGTTGACCTCCGGCGAGATGAAATTGACCTTGGTCGTCGCCAGCACCTTGCCATCCGCGCCCAGTAACTGGAGCGGCATGCCCAGCCGCAAGGCCGATGCCCGCTCCACCGGGACATAGACATAGACATGCAGAACGCCGATTTGGTTGACGGTGGTCAGCAGGGTCGAGGTGGTGACCAAATCTCCGACGTGCACCGGAATATCGCCGACGATGCCGTTGTGCGGCGCGGTGATGCGGTAATAGGTCAGCTGCGCCTCCTGCTCCGCCACCTGCGCCTTCAAGGAGTCGAGCTGGCTCTTGGCGGCAGCATACGTGGATTGCATTTGGTTCAGCTGTTCCTGGCTGGCGACCTGCGCCTTATAGAGCGCCTGGTAGCGGTGGAACTGCTCTAGGTCGTAGGCGGTAGTGGCGGCTTGCGCCGCGACGGCGCTGCGGTCGCTGGCGACCGTGGCCTGTTGCTTTTCCGGGTTGATCTCCATCAACAGTTGTCCGGCCCGGACCCGCTGGCCGGAATGCACCAGAATGCGGCTGATGTTGCCGGTCACCTGGGGCATGATCGTCGCCGCCATGCGGGATTGCAGGGTGCCGACGTAATTGGTGGTCGAGTTGACCGTGGCTGCCTTCGCTGGCAGGGTCTCGACCGGCAGCGCTTGCGGGCCGTGGGCGGCGGGCTTGGCGGGGGCGCCACAGGCGGCGAGGCCCAGGCAGGCGGCGGCCAGCGACAAGGCAGCCAACGTGATTAGCCGCCGCCGCCTAACCCGATGACGTGCAACGCAGTTGTTCATGGAAGATGGTTTTAGGTACAAAAAACCCTACGGGCTCGCCGGCTGGAAAGTTCCTTAGGGGATACGTCCTAGCGTAGCAGAAGCGTGGAAGCACACCCCAGGCGCCATCCCAATCTGCATGCATTACGCGCCGGCCCGCGGATGGGTTACCGCCGCTCGCTGACTTCGCCCGGCTAGCCGCGCCCCGGAAGGCGGAGGTATTCAGCGGTGGCGGCTTGCCAGCGGTTCTGCGCCCGCAGCACGAACTCAATGCAATCGCGGGCGGCGCCGGCGCCGCCGGAATGGCGGGCCACGAAGTGAGCGGCGGCGCGGGCTTCGCGGCGGGCGTTGGCCGGCGCGGCGGCGAAGCCGCAGGCGCGCAGCATCGGCAGGTCAATGATGTCATCGCCCATCGCCCCCACCTCCTCGGCGGCCAGGTTCTTGGTCCGCAAGATTTCCGCCACCACCTCTCCCTTTTGTTCCACCCCTTGGCGGACAAAGTCCAGGTGCAGGTCGCCGGCGCGGCGCGCCAAGGACTGCGACATCCGCTTGGTGATCAGGCCCGTGGCCAAGCCGGCGGTTCGCGCCACGGCGAAGCCGATGCCGTCGTGGGCGCTGAAAGCCTTGACTTCCACCATCGTCGCCGCTGGCGACGCGCCGGGATCGGCCGCCTGGGGACCGAGGGGAAAAAACCATAGGCTGCCATCGGTCAGCACGCCGTCCACGTCGAAGATCAACAGCTTGATGCGGCGGGCGCGGCGGACGGCACTGGGCGCCAAGTGGGATGCGAGTTCGGCGTGCCGGGAGGCGGGCCGGACGGGACGGGGTTGCGAGGAAAGTATTGCCATGGCGGTCAGCGGAGAATCGCCGTGCGGCCGGCGGGACGGGCTAGATCCATTGCGTGGTCCAGAGGTCGTGGAGATGGACCACGCCCAGAACCCGCTGCGCGGCGCCGCCGGCCGGCGCGACGACGAACACCGAGGTGATCTTGCGTTCCTCCATCAGCCGGAGCGCGGCTGGCGCCAAGGTTTCGGCGGGCACGCATACCGGCTGGCGGGTCATGTAGGCTTCCGCGGCCATGGCCAGCGCCGCTGCGCCATGGCCTTCCAGCAGGCGGCGCAGGTCGCCGTCGGAGATGACCCCCAGGAGCTGGTCGCCGGGCGCCACCACGCTGGTGACCCCCAAGCCCTGGCGGCTGATTTCGTGCAGCACGTCTTGCAAGGCGGCGTTGGCCGGCACGCGGGGCAGGCGCGCGCCGGCGTGCATCAGCTCTCCGACCGGGGTCAGGCGCTTGCCCAACTGGCCGCCGGGATGCAGCCGGGCGAACTGCTCCGGCGTCCAGCCCTTGCGTTCCGCCGTGGCCACCGCCAGGGCGTCGCCCATGGCCATGGCGGCGGTGGTGGAGGCCGTGGGCGCCAGACCGAGATGACAGGCTTCGGCGGCCACGGAGACGTCCAGCCAGACGGCGGCGGCGCGCGCCAGCGGCGAGTCTCCCGCCGCGGTCAGGGCGATCAGCGGCAGTCCTAGGCGCTGGATCGGGCCGATCAGGTCCAGCAGTTCCGCGGTGTCGCCGCTGTAGGACAGCGCCAGCACCACATCCCCCGCTGCCAGCATGCCCAGGTCGCCGTGGCGCGCCTCGGCGGGATGCAGAAACAGCGCCGGCGCGCCCGTCGAACTCAGCGTGGCGGCGATTTTACGGGCCACCAGCCCGCTTTTGCCCATGCCGGTCACGACGGTTCGGCCGCGGCAGCCGGCCACCAACTCCACCGCGCGGACGAATTCCGGGCCGATGCGCTGCGCCAGCGCGGCCTCGGCGACACGCACGTCGTCGTCTGGGGCGGCGACGGCTCGACGAACGACATCGGCTTCTCGACCGTCTCCGCGGTGCGCTCAATATCGCTGACCTGGCGCTCACGCGCCACAAAGTCCCGAACCTGCTCTGCCTCGGGCCGGCCATCAATCAAGACCTCTACCAGGCGGTGCTCAGGAGCCAACACCAGATAGGTGGCGCCATACAACGTGTCGGGACGCGTTGTAAAAACAGTGATGCTGTCATCGATGTCCACCAGGTCAAACTGCACTTCGGCCCCCTGGCTTTTTCCGATCCAGTTGGTTTGCTGCACCTTGATTTCTTGTGGCCAGCTCACCTCGTCCAGTCCGGACAAAAGACGGTCAGCATAGTCGGTGATGCGAAAATACCACTGCTTTAGGTCGCGCTTGATGACTACCGACTCGCACCGCCAGCATCGACCTTCTTCCACCTGCTCGTTAGCCAGCACCGTTTCACAGCTGGGACACCAATTGACGGCGCCTTCCCGCTGATATGCCAATCCCCGCTCCAAAAACAACAAGAAAAGTTCCTGTGTAAAACGGTAGTAATCCGGAAGACAGGTGGCAAC